>Ga0075364_10000858_pt1 | contig 16013 bp, 10 predicted proteins | sample EndMetdeltDD1764_FD_71517 | JGI IMG/M metagenome (GOLD analysis project Ga0075364, IMG submission 71517) | Populus endosphere microbial communities from Tennessee, USA - Endosphere MetaG P. deltoides DD176-4 | ecosystem: Host-associated > Plants > Roots > Endosphere | place: USA: Tennessee...
CTTAACTCTTCTTCTAACAAACTCATTGATTTGGTTAATTCGACTATTGTTTCTTCAATGCTAGACACGTTTGGCGTTAACTATAGTGCCTTTGATATCAATGGTAATTCTATTGTTCAAAATAAATCAATGCAATCAACTATATCTAAAGGAGAAGTTATAGCAGAAAAGATTGATCAATCTGCTTGGGAAAATTGTAAAAAAATTATGAAAAATTTGAAAGGAGAGATAACTGAAGAAGAATTTGGGGATAAATACTATTTATCCATGAAACAGCCAATAATGGAAAATAATCAATGTGTGGGAATTGTCATAATAAGCTTTGATATAACCGAAAAAAAACAAGCAGAACAAGCAAAGAGCGCATTTGTCATGAATATGGCACATGATATAAGAACGCCTTTTTCTGCAATTGTAGGCCTTGCTCAATGCCAAGCAATGTATGGATTAAAAACACTCGAAGAAGTAAAAGATAATGGGACGATGATTTATCAATCGGGTAATCAATTACTAGAAATATTAGATTCTGTCATCGTTGCGCTTGAAAAAAATAATATCGATGATATTAAAAAGGATAAGATAGATTTATACGAATTTGCTCAAGAAATAGAAGAGCTTATAAAACCTAGTATATCTATAAATGGTTTAGAATTTGAACTACAAGTAGATAAAAATATAGGAGAAATTGTTAGTGATAAAATCCGATTGAAACAAATTTTAGCTAATCTTCTCTCTAATGCGGTTAAGTTTACTCCCAAGGGTAAGGTTACTTTATCCCTTGAACGGACTACAGATAATTTAAAAATAGAAGTATCTGATACGGGTATAGGGATTGATAAAAGCAATCACGAGCGAATATTTGAACAATATGAGAAGATTAAGCCTTCTTATAAAAGCTCAGAATTTACAGGGGTAGGTATGGGTTTATATCTAGTTAAGCAACTCGTAGAAAAATTAAATGGGAAAGTAAATCTAACTAGTAGTCTAGGCAATGGCTCAACCTTCCAAGTAGAAGTACCTTTAAGAGGATGAGTGTGTGCTAAACGCGAGAGACGGTTATGGCTTGGAAGTATAAATTCTGACTATGCTGTTTATATAGGCCAATCAGTCTTGATTATTTACCCTCTAAATAGTTATACAATTTAATTAATTGATTAATTTACATATTAAATATCTGTTTAATGAATGGGTATTTAATGGTGTATAATTGTATATCTTCTATACAGTTAACAGTCAACAATGGACTATTGAAATGGCTAACGAAACCCGTTTACCTAATGGACTTACCCAGCGTCAATTTGCCTTCTATAACCTATTAATAGGACAAATGAGTGAGACAGGTAAGATGGATGCTAAGCAAGCGGCTATATCAGCAGGATATTGCTCAACAAGCGCTTCACGGATCGCTACTCGTCTTTTAAAAAAACCAGAGGGTCAAGTTTACCTAAAATCCCTTCAACAAAATTCTACTCATTCTGCTCTAATTACTATCGATTGGGTAATGGAAAAGTTAGTTAACACGGTTAGGGCTGGCATTTCTGATGACGGTTCAATTAATTACAACGCGTTACCATGTTCTATTCGAGCTATTTCTGAAATCAATAAGATAAAAGGGTATTACGCACCCGATAAGAAAGTTAATCTCAATATGGCGATGGATGATATCCAATTTGATAGAGCTAAAGAGTTGGCTGTAAAATATACTAGAGAATATTGATTATTCGCTGTTCCTTAGTATAAAAATTATTGCTGATTACGACACCTGAACGACACGCATTTTCTAATATCTTATTAAATCTCTATAAGTCATTGATTTATCTGGTGGCCAAAGGTGGAATCGAACCACCGACACAAAGATTTTCAGTCTTCTGCTCTACCGACTGAGCTATTTGGCCGGATAGGGGAGGTAGATTGTAATCAATCTCTTCAAATTTAGCAATTATCTTGTTTTTATTGCCTTTTTTCATAGGGTTAATCGTCAATCGAGGTGCCTAGCTATGCTTTATGGGCATTACCCTAAGTAGCGTTTAGATCATATGTTTGCCCTATGCGTTCGCCCCGCGGTTATTACTTTAATAGTCCCTTAACCTTAGGATGATATAAATTAAGCAAATAACATCTAGCGATAATAATATCAAAAAATGCTAAACCTATTTGATTTTATAAGTAGTAAGGGAGGGCTCCAAAAGGTGGGGCTCCAAGAGAGAAAAGAAGCCTATCAAGAAGTATTCCTTAACAATTTAGAGCAGTTTAAGTTCGATATTACTTATCCATTATTAGCGATGGGTGAGTATCAAGATGTAGTACAACGCTATTCCTCATCATGGACTGTGGGCTTAGAGGAAGAATTCGAGCTCAGCTCGCTAATTCCTACGTTGAAAGAGCAATATGTTGAGAAAATCATTGCTTTAACAGAAAGGCTAAATATATTAGGCGAAATAGCGGAGAAACAGACTATAGGCTCTGAAGAGGCGCTGATAGCTTATCGAAAAACACTGAATGATGAGTTGTCAGATATAAAAAACACGGTTGCTGAATTTTTTCAGCAAGTAAATAAAGATATTAACAAACTGCTAGGTTTTCTGCGCAGCGTTTCGTTTAAACAGAGTGACGCATTTTTTGATGCGACTAAGCGGATTAAAAGAAACGTTCATCTCGATCTGTTTAGTATACAAAATGATAATTTAGCACCACCGGACTGGTTACTCGATATACTATCTGAGCTGGCAGCTTCTGAAGAATTGCCTCAAGCCATTAAGCAACAATTAGCTGATATGCGTAAGCAGCTAGCTTTACCCAAAAATGCTAAATTTATGCTTGTTAGCTTAAATGCAGCTTTTAATACGATGCCTAATCGACTTAGCGAAATAGGGTGCAATGAGAAGGTTTCTATAACCGCACGTATACAGGGGTTGCAACGTTTTTTAGAAGAAAAATCGGTTAATCCCCTTGAGCATTATTTAACGACTGCACAAGATTATTTTAGTTTGTTGCTAAGATTGGATAGGGATGATCCAACGCTCGTCAATTATATACAAGAACACCTCGCAGAAGAGCAGCAGCTCGATCATCTTTTAACAAGATTTAAAAGGGATGAGCTCGCATCATTAATAAGCTTAAAGCAAATCCATAGAGCAGCCTTAGATAGAGATCTAAAAACCCTCAATGAAATTAATCATGAGGTAGGTGAGAGTGAGCCGTTAAATAACCTGATTGATGAATATAATGTCAGGGTATGGGCAATGGAGCGGCATTTTGCAACCAATACGCTAAGCGATTATTTTAAATTAAGCACTTTTTCTGATATATCAAATTATTACCTTACTATTTTAGCCGTGATTAAGCTGCATTCTGCAGAAGTAAGAAAAAAAGCAGCGGAATACAGATTAGTAGAGCTTATTTTTAAAGACGCTAGCTGGCTGAACAAAGCCGAAATTGATTTTTTCTTTAAGGAAATAAACGACCCGGATTACCGAAAAAATTTAGTAGAAAGCCTTGCTGAGAAGGCTTTTCATCTTTTAGGGAAGATGCCGGCCAATAAGTTTGGTGCTTATATAGAAAATTTATTGCGAGTTGCTGAGGCAGACCCCCCCCCATTACCATCCACTGATCAGCCGGATTACATATGTTTATTTAAGAGAGAGTTGAGCGATTCTATTCGAGGAAAGCACCTCGAGTGTTTTATCAAACAACATCCTGAGAAAATAGCTGACTATTTGCAGGATATGCATGGCCGGCGTGATGCTGGTCCATTCAGTCTATTAAGCGGTTATCTACATTATTGTGAGGTTAGTCAGCTCGAGGCGCTTGGTAAAAAGAAACGGGATTTGGAATTGGTTACTAAACGTATGATATCGACTAAAAAGCTTTTCGATTTACAAAGTACATCCCATGAAGGTTCATTGTGGGAAATTTGCGAATGGTTCCATCAGGTTGACACCTATAAACGGCATTTACCTTTGTTCACCTCACTGCAAGATAAAAATAGGTTTTTCAACACCATGCATGCCATTAGTTTTCTCAGAAATACTATCGATAGTATTCCTGAGGAAGAAAACAATACGAGGGCAAGCTTCTTTTTCGTCAATAGCGGTGTGAGGGATAAAAAACGGGAAGCGCTTGATCGGTTAAAAGAACAATTGAAAACATTGCCTAATCTCATTGATATCCAAGCAGCGGATGAGAGAATTAAAAAGTGGGAAACTGAATTTGGGGCGATTATCGATCAGCAGCGATACCGATTTTATTTGCTAGTATGGGTAATGATTTACCAACTTGTTAAGTATTACCTCTCAGGCCAAATCGTTGAAACTAAATCTCGCCATTGCGTTGAACTTTTAAAGGATCGTCTTCATCAGGCGAGTGCTGCTATGCAATCTCATGTTCAGAAAGAGATAACAGATACATCGCCTTTGGCCAGATTGACCCCCTAGAAGATGAATAGCTGAGACCGCGTGTTGCTTGGATCTGCTGTTTATTTTCTTAACTTTAAATTCCAGGGGACATGCTGTATTATTTCGGCCATTAGCCTGGGCATGATTAAAAAATTAACAATGGGAAACTATAAAGAATGGCTCGTGTTCCTACAGAAGCACATTGGCGTGATTCCGCACGTACCCCTCGATTTTTTTTGATCGATGCGCGAGCGGCATTTCCCTTATTGTTATTTTTGCTGCATATACGCGTTTGGAGCTTTGTATTGGCACTCGTTGCGATGGCGTTTTTTGGGTTATTAGGGCGTTATGGTTTTTCTGTAACGGTATTTTTACGTTGGCTACGAACGGTTTTTGCGGGTCCACGCAAGATCGCCATTCCTTGGTGGAAGGAATAGGGGGGTCTTATGGAATTAAAAAAAGGCTTGCATGCGGTTGCAAAAACCTTAAAAGCGACTTTTACGCTGAATGGGCGGGTCATTACCTATGAAGAGGTTTTCTCCGAAGTAGGGTTGTTACCAGCGATTGCGCGTAGGGCCGATCAACTCTGCTCTTTATGCTTGGGTTATGGGATCGGTGTTAGTTTCCATGAAGTGGAGCAATCTTTGTTAGGGGTCAAGGCCAGCTTTGACGAAGTGACACCTAATATTCTACGTTACCTTTGTATTACGGATGTTATCTGTGAATTGATTCAAAGCGGTGGTTCTACGGCACAAACCCCGCTGGACGAATTAATGTACGATTAGGTTCAAAACGGCGATGTAAACAGGCATCGATTAATAAAAAAATAATTTTTGTATTCTTTATACGAGGTTCGGATGTTGTTTTCACCAGAGTCAGAGAACAAAACTCCTTTACGGGCAGCGATTGCAAAGGCTTATTATGCCGATGAGACGGAGGTTGTTCACCAATTAATTGAAGCTGCTGCGCTACCCAATGATGTTACCTTAAGCATAGCGAGGGTTGCACGGGGTTTAGTGGAACAAATTCGCTCAAAACGTCTCTCTAAGGGCGGTTTGGATGCTTTTCTGTATGAATATGATTTATCAAGCCAGGAAGGTATCGCTTTAATGTGTTTGGCCGAAGCGCTGTTACGTATTCCGGATAGCACCACGATTGATGCACTCTTAGAAGATAAAATTAGTAATGCGGATTGGGCTTCTCATCTTGGCCAAAGTTCTTCGTTTTTTGTTAATGCAAGCTCATGGGGGCTCTTGCTAACCGGTAAATTGCTTAAATCCGATGAACAAGGTGGTTTAAATGGGTTATTGCGTCGTTTTATGGGACGCACCAGCGCGCCTATTATTCGTAAGGCGGTTAAACAGGCTATGCAGTTGTTGGGTAAGCAATTTGTCATGGGACAAACCATCGCCGAAGCGCTTAAGCGCGCTAAAGATCATGAAGCAAGAGGCTATCGTTTTTCGTATGATATGTTGGGAGAAGCGGCACGTACTGAAAGAGATGCAGAACGCTATTTCCAAGCCTATCAAACCGCTATTGATGCGATTGGTAAAGTGGCATTAGGAAAAACCTTAAATGATGCGCCGGGTATTTCTATTAAATTATCGGCGTTGCACCCTCGTTATGAACTCGCCAAAGAAAGTACCGTGGTACCTTTCCTCATCGAACGTCTCCTGCGTTTAGCGCTACAAGCTAAAGAAAATAATATTAGCTTAACCGTGGATGCGGAAGAGGCCGATCGTTTAGATATTTCTTTAGACATTATCGGTGCGGTGTTTTGTGATCCGGCCTTAGCGGGTTGGGAAGGATTTGGTCTGGCGGTTCAATCTTATCAAAAACGTGCGCCTTTTGTGTTGGATTGGTTAATTGATTTAAGCCAAAAACAAGGCAAGCGTTGGATGGTACGATTGATTAAAGGCGCTTATTGGGATACCGAAATTAAAGTCGCGCAAATTAGGGGTTTAAAAGGTTATCCGGTCTTTACGCGTAAGAGTTCGACGGATGTGTCTTTTGTTGCTTGTGCTAAAAAATTATTAGCGCATAGCAAAGAGATCTATCCACAATTTGCGACCCATAATGCTTATACCTTGGCAACGGTGTTGCAGTTGGCTGGAAAAAATCGCGACTTTGAATTTCAGTGCTTGCATGGTATGGGCTATACCTTATATGACCACATTGTAGGACCTGAACATCTTAATATTCCTTGCCGCGTTTATGCACCGGTAGGCGGCCATGAAGATTTACTAGCCTATTTAGTCAGACGTTTATTAGAAAATGGTGCGAACACGTCGTTTGTTAATCGTATTGTTGATCCCTCGGTGCCTATTGAAGAGATGTTGATTGATCCAGTGAATAAAATGAAACAAGTGCAGTCAATCCCACATCCAAAAATTCCTTTGCCGGTTAATATTTATGGTGAAGGACGTAAAAATGCGATGGGGATTGATTTTTCGGATACCGAATCGTGGCAGGTATTGTCAGCGCAAATAGAAGAAGCCTCTAAAAAACATGAAGTGGCAGGACCTATTATTGATGGACAATTAGAAGCGGGCGAAAAGAAACGCTCGATGGTCAATCCGGCACAAACACAACAGATTATCGGTGAAGTGAGTTTAGCCAGTTTAGCGCAACTCGAAAAAGCACTTAACAGTGCTGATACGATATCGCATCATTGGGCCAATACACCGGTAGAAGAAAGAGCGGCTTGCCTTGAGCGTGCAGCGGATCTTTTTGAGAAAAGAACGGCTGAGTTTATGGCATTAGCGGTTCGTGAAGGTGGGAAAACATTACCGGATGCGATTGCCGAAGTACGTGAAGCCATTGATTTCTGTCGTTATTATGCCATGCGCGCGCGTTTGGATTTGGTATCACAATTGTTACCAGGTCCTACCGGCGAAGAAAATTGGTTGAGTTTTCAAGGGCGTGGCGTGATTGCTTGTATTAGTCCTTGGAACTTTCCGCTGGCCATTTTTATTGGCCAAGTCACCGCTGCGTTAGTCGCCGGTAATACAGTGATTGCAAAACCAGCCGGGCAAACGCCATTGATTGCTGCAGCAGCCGTGCGTTTATTGCATGAAGCCGGCATTCCAGGTCAAGTATTACATTTGATACCGGCCAGTGGTGCGGTCATCGGGCCAAAATTAACCTTAGATCCCCGCATTAAAGGCATCGTATTTACTGGATCCACAGAAACTGCACGTGAAATTAATCAAGGCTTGGCAAGTCGTACCGGCGGTATCCTGCCGTTTATTGCTGAAACCGGCGGTCAAAATGCCATGATTGTTGATTCTTCTGCATTGATTGAACAAGTCGTCGCGGATGCTATCAATTCGGCGTTCGGTAGCGCAGGGCAACGTTGTTCGGCGTTGCGTGTTTTATTTGTACAAAATGAAATAGCCGATAAACTAATTGAAATGCTTTGCGGTGCGATGGCTGAATTACAGTTAGGTAATCCAGCAACATTGTTTACTGATATAGGACCTGTTATCGATCAAGGCGCTAAGAAGACATTACAAGAACATTTTGAGCGTATGAAAGAGGAAGCGACATTACTTTATCAAGTGGCTATGCCAGACGGTGTTGATGAAACTAACTTTTTCCCGCCCGCATTATTTCAACTGGATAGTTTAGATCAGTTAAAGCGAGAAGTATTTGGTCCTATCTTGCATGTTGTCCGCTATGCAGCAAAGGATCGCGACGCGGTGATAGCGTCTATCAATCATACCGGTTATGGTTTAACACTGGGAATACAAAGTCGTATTCAAAATACAGTTAATACGATTACACGAAATGTGCATGTGGGTAATCAATATGTCAATCGGACGATGATAGGCGCTGTGGTGGGTGTACAACCATTTGGTGGCGAAGGTCTATCTGGAACGGGACCAAAAGCAGGCGGTCCTTATTATCTTCCTCGATTATGTGTGGAACGTTCATTGTCTATTAATACCACGGCAGCAGGAGGTAACGCCTCACTGCTGTGTTTAGAGGAGTAATGGATGGATCATAGTTTCGTTTTTTCTACCTTTGTCATTTTTACTGGCGCCGCTGTTTTAGCGACGATTGCACTGTATACACGTCAATCTTTGTTGGTGGCCTACATATTGCTAGGGGTTATTTTTGGTCCCAGCGGATTAAAGTTAGTGCCTAATTTGGGCGTTGCGCGTGACATTGGCGATATTGGTATTATCTTCCTATTGTTTTTAGTGGGTTTGGATCTGACGCCGCAAGAGTTTTTGCATAGTTTGAAAAAAACCGCCTTAGTGACATTGGTGTTTAGTGCTTTATTTACGCTGATTGGATTTGCGGTTGGTTATCTGTTTAGTTTTACCTTATTAGAAAGTTTGTTGATAGGCGCAAGCTTAATTTTTTCCAGTACCATTATTGGTTTAAAGTTATTACCGACGCTCGCATTACATAATAAACCCATCGGTGAAACGATCATCAGTGTTTTATTGCTACAAGATTTGTTAGCGATTGTGATGTTGTTATTGGTGCATGGCGCACATCTAACAGGTTCTAAGTGGGCCGATTTAGGATTAACCCTCGTTACCTTTCCTTTGTTGCTTGGTTTTGCTTTTGTAGTGCAACACTATTTTATTAGCAAACTCTTTATGCGCTTCGATCGTGTTAAAGAATACCTTTTCTTGGTGGCGTTAGGTTGGTGTTTAGGTTTAGCGGAACTATCACGTGCCTTAGGACTTTCCGCAGAAATAGGTGCGTTCTTAGCGGGTGTTTCTATTGCTGAAGGACCTATTGCGGTTTTTATTGCCGAGAACTTAAAACCACTGCGTGATTTCTGTTTGATTATGTTTTTCTTTGCGATTGGCGCAAGTTTCGATTTGAGTTATTTGCCTGAAGTCATTGTTCCTGCACTGTTACTCGCCGGTTTAGTGTTATTGATTAAACCGTGGCTGTTTCAAGTCTTACTGCGTTGGTCAGGTGAGAAAAGAAATATTGCGCGTGAAGCGGGTGTGCGTTTAGGACAAGCGAGTGAGTTTTCTTTATTAATTGCTTATTTAGCGGCAGAGGCTACACCGGCCTTAATTGGCGGAAAAGCCAACTATCTTATTCAAGCGGCCACTATCTTGACATTTATTGGCTCGTCTTATTGGGTGGTTTTACGTTATCCTACGCCATTGGCCTTGAATGATAAGTTGCGTGTCGATTAAACTGCATGCTATTTCGGAAACCTGGCAGGAGCTGGAGAGAATATTATGACTTTTATTACATTATTATTGTGTTTAAGTATAGAGCGGTTTTTACACAAAGGTAATTTACTAGCGCGTTTTAATTGGTTTGAGCAGTATGTAGAAAAAGTACATCAACTGACCCACAATCAGAGCTGGGCGCAACAGGATTATGTGGCTTTATTGCTAGTTGTATTGCCTGTTGTGATACCGGTTGCGCTTATTTATGGATTGAGTGCATTTATTGTTCATGGGTTGCTCGCTTTTCTGATTGGTGCCTTTGTGCTTTTTTATTGCTTGGGCCCGATGAATATTTATGAAACAGATAAGGTTCATCAGCCAATATTTTGGCAAACGAATGCCGCATTATTTGCAGTTATTTTTTGGTTTGCGGTATTAGGTCCTGTGGCGGCACTTGCTTATCGTTTAGTTGAACGCTCTGCACACATCCATGCTAGCTATCCTGCTTTGGGTAAGGCGGCTAGTCAGGTACTTGCTGTTCTCGATTGGTTGCCGGTTCGCTTATTCGCTATCATTTTTGCTTTGGCTGGCAATTTTGTGAACACCTGCCAATTTTGGTTAGATTACTTATTAAGAGATTTATCATTGAATCGTGAGCTGATTGAAAAAAGTGGACGTATTGCCTTGGGTTTAGAAGAAAACGTTGAATTAAGCTCAGAAAATTATCCTCAGGCCTTAAAATTGATTGACCGGTCTTTAGTTATTTTCTTAGTGATTGTGTTTGCGGTTACCTTAGGCGTGCTGTTATAACGTGGGAGCTCGATCAGCTTAGTTTATTTTCTGGACCCCGGCATAGGCCGGGGCGGTGCTTTATTATAAAAATATATTTTTAAGGGCAACTACTATCCATGACGCAGCAAACTTTTCACCTAGATTCTGATCCCATTGAGACCAAAGAGTGGTTAGATGCTTTGTTGTCTGTCTTAAAGATCGAAGGCGCTGAGCGGGCTGAATTCCTCATACAACAGCTTATAGCTAGAGCGCGACAACAAGGTGTAGCATTACCCAGTGCTTTAACCACACCTTATATCAATACGATTCCTGTTAGTCGCGAAGCGGCTTTTTCCGGCGATAAAAAATTAGAACACCGCATTGCGGCGTTGATTCGTTGGAATGCGGTCATGATGGTATTACGCGCCGGGAAAGTTTCTTCTGAGCTGGGTGGGCATATCGCGACTTATGCCTCGGCGGCCACCTTATATGAAGTAGGATTTAATCATTTTTGGCATGCGGCGTCCCAGCAGCATGGCGGCGATTTACTGTATATCCAAGGCCATTCATCACCCGGTATTTATGCCCGAGCCTTTTTAGAAGGTCGATTAAGCGAAGAGCAATTGAAGCACTTTCGGCAAGAAATAGGCGGAAAAGGTATTACTTCTTACCCACATCCGTGGTTAATGCCAGATTTTTGGCAGTTTCCTACGGTTTCTATGGGCTTAGGGCCTATGCAGGCTATCTATCAAGCGCGTTTTTTAAAATATCTACAGAATCGTGGTTTGCTTAACACGCAGAATAGAAAAGTATGGATGTTCTGCGGTGATGGTGAAATGGATGAACCGGAATCCTTAGGTGCGCTTTCTGTTGGGGGACGAGAAAACCTCGATAATCTTATTTTTGTGGTGAATTGCAATTTACAACGATTAGATGGACCCGTGCGTGGTAATGGTAAAATTGTTCAAGAATTAGAAGGTGTATTTCGTGGTGCCGGTTGGAATGTTATTAAAGTGCTTTGGGGTAGTGCATGGGATGCCCTGTTGGCTAAAGACAAACAAGGGTTGTTACAACGGGTGATGATGGAAACCATCGACGGTGAATATCAAAATTATCGTGCCAAAGATGGTGCGTATATTCGCGAACATTTTTTTGGTAAGTGCCCTGAGCTGAAAGCACTGGTCGCCGATATGAGTGATGACGATCTCTGGCGCTTAAAGCGAGGTGGACATGATATTCAAAAAGTGTATAGCGCTTATAAAGCAGCCGTTGAACACACCGGTCAGCCCACCGTTATTCTAGCCAAAACGATTAAAGGTTATGGTATGGGAACGGCGGGTGAAGGGCAGAATATTACTCACCAGCAAAAGAAGATGACCCACGAACAGCTGTTAGCTTTTCGTGATCGATTTAAGTTGGCGATGACGGATGCAGAAGTGGAAAGCTTAAGTTTTCACCACCCTGGAAAAGACAGTCCCGAGATTAAATATCTACAACAGAACCGTAAAAAACTAGGTGGCTATTTACCGTCGCGGCGTTCACGATCCGATGAAACGCTGGCAGTACCCTCACTGGATCACTTTGCTACGCCATTGCAAGGATCGAACGATCGTGAAATTTCTACCACGATGGTGTTTGTTGATATCTTACGTCATATTTTAAAAGACAAAACCTTAGGTCCTCGTGTGGTGCCCATTGTTCCCGATGAATCACGTACCTTTGGTATGGAAGGTTTATTTCGTCAGATTGGTATTTATTCACCTGTAGGACAGCTTTATAAACCGGTCGATGCCGATCAGCTGATGTATTACCGTGAAGATGTCAAAGGCCAATTACTAGAAGAAGGCATTAATGAAGGCGGTGCATTTTGTTCGTGGATGGCGGCAGCGACTTCGTATAGTACGAATAATTTAAGTATGATTCCTTTTTATATTTATTATTCGATGTTTGGTTATCAACGTGTCGGTGATTTTGTTTGGGCGGCGGGTGATATGCAAGCGCGCGGCTTTATTTTAGGTGCAACTGCCGGTAGAACTACCTTAGCGGGTGAAGGTTTGCAGCACCAAGATGGACATAATCTTTTATTTTTCTCCGTTGTTCCTAATTGTGTGGCATACGATCCTTGTTTTGGTTATGAGTTAACCGTCATCATTCAAGATGGTTTACGTCGTATGGTTGAAAAACAGGAAAATGTATTTTATTACCTGACCTTAATGAATGAAAACTATAAACAGCCTGCTTTACCAAAAGGAACTGAAGAAGGCATTCTCAAGGGTATGTATTTATTAGCAGAAAATAAAAAACCCAATGAGAAGCGCAAGCATGTGCAATTATTAGGATCTGGTACCATCCTCAATGAAGTGATTGCCGCCGCTGAATTACTAGAAAAAGATTTTGGTGTGACGGCTGATATCTGGAGTGTGACCAGCTTCTCAGAATTACGTAAAGAAGCCTTAGCGGTTGAGCGTGATAATTTGCTTCATCCTAGCGCTCCAGCAAAACAAAGTTATGTGGCTAAGTGTTTATCAGATCGTGTAGGTCCGGTGATTGCAGCGACCGATTATATTCGTTTAAATGCTGATCAAATTCGTGGTTTTATAAAACAAAATTACCTGGTATTGGGTACAGATGGCTATGGTCGCAGTGATACACGTGAGCAGCTGCGTCAATTTTTTGAAGTGAATCGTTTTTATATTGTGATTGCGAGCTTGCATGCCTTATGCGCAGAGGGCGTGGTAAGTGCTAAGGAAGTTGAACAGGCGCTTACAAAATATGCGATTGACGCTAAAAAACCTAATCCTTTTACGGTCTAGAGGAGAATTCGTTTGTCTAATTTAAAAGAAGTCCGCGTACCTGATTTAGGTAACGTTTCTGGAGCGGCGATCATTGAAATACCGATTAAGGTGGGCGAATCTATTCAAGCCGAACAGGCGTTGATTACTTTGGAAAGTGATAAAGCCTCCATGGATATTCCTGCGCCTTTTGCAGGGAAAGTAAAGGAAATAAAAGTAAAGGTCGGTGATAAGGTTAGCAAAGGCGACTTCATCGTACTGCTAGAAACCGAAGCGGATGCAGCGGCAGCTGAAGAAAAACCCGCGGCTAAAACAGAAACAACCACACCTAACATTCAGCAGGAAACAGCAAAACCCGCTGAAACCGCCACGACAACGGTAAATACCGACGATACAGCGATTTCCTCAGAAGAGGATGAACAAGGGGATGTACATGCAGGACCGGGTGTTCGCCGCTTAGCGCGTGAATTTGGGTTGGATCTCAATCAAATTAAAGGCACAGGTCAAAAAAACCGTGTTGTAAAAGAAGATCTACACAATTTTGTAAAATCTCGTTTAAGTCAAACGGGTCAAAGCAGCGGTACAGGCTCGGGTCTACCCAGTGCGCCACAAATTGATTTTAGTCAATTTGGTGAAACAGAAAATAAACCACTATCGCGTATTAAAAAACTAAGCGCACAATATTTACATCGTAATTGGTTGTTGGTTCCGCACGTCACACAGTTTAATGATGCGGACATTACCGAGCTGGAAGCCTTCCGCAAAGCACAAGGCGCGTTTGCTGCAAAACAAAACGTTAAATTGACGCCCTTGGTTTTTATTATGAAAGCGGTGGTAACGGCGCTGAAAGCATTTCCTGCATTTAATGCTTCTTTATCAGCCGATGGCGAACAATTGATTCTTAAGAAATACTTTCATATTGGTATTGCTGTCGATACGCCAGAAGGTTTAGTGGTGCCGGTTATAAGAGATGTTGATAAAAAAAGTCTTTTAGAATTAGCCAAAGAGTTAGCCGAAGTGAGTAATAAGGCACGTTTAAAACAACTCAGCAGTGCCGATATGCAAGGTAGTTCGTTTACCATTTCCAGTTTAGGTGGTATTGGCGGTACCGCCTTTACGCCGATTGTTAATCTGCCGGATGTGGCTATTTTAGGCGTATCCAAAGCGCAGTTTAAACCACAATATCAAGACGGAGAATTTATTCCGCGTTTAATGCTACCGTTGTGTTTATCGTATGATCACCGTGTTATCGATGGTGCGGAAGGTGCACGATTTATTGTATTTTTAGCGGACTGCTTGTCCGACATCCGTCGCTGGCTACTTTAGAAAAAAACTGTATAGATAATTTTACTTAAGAGGAAAATATGGCTGACTTAGAAACTAAAAAGACTGAAGTGCTGGTGCTAGGAAGTGGGCCAGGTGGTTATACGGCGGCTTTTCGTGCCGCTGATTTAGGGAAAAAAGTCATATTAGTGGAAAAGGATGCTACGTTGGGTGGCGTTTGTTTAAACGTGGGTTGTATTCCTTCTAAAGCGTTATTGCATGCCGCTAAAGTGATTGAAGATGCGGCCGCGATGAAAGAGTTTGGTGTAGAGTTTGCTGATCCTAAAATTGATATCAATAAACTCCGTACTTGGAAAGACAGTGTGGTTAAAAAGTTAACCGGTGGTTTATCCATGTTAGCTAAACAACGTAAAGTAGAAGTGATCCAAGGCGAAGGAAAATTTACGGCTAAAAATGAATTAACCATTCAAACAGCAAAAGGTAATCAAATTGTTCAATTTGAACAAGCTATTATTGCGGCGGGATCACAGCCAGTGCGTTTACCTTTTTTACCAGATGATCCACGTATTATTGATTCAACCGGTGCGCTAGAGCTGAAAGAAACCAAAGGCGATCTTTTAGTGTTAGGTGGCGGTATTATTGGTATGGAAATGGCGACGGTTTATCATGCGCTGGGTGCTTCTATTACGGTAGTGGAAGGTGGCAGTCGAATTATTGGTGGTGCGGATGAAGATATTGTTAAGCCGCTTGCTAAACGCCTTAGTAAACATTATAAATTTATCCTCAATACACGCGTTACTAAAGTTGAAGCTAAAAAAGATGGCTTGTGGGTGAGTTTTGAAGGTGAGAATGCGCCCGATAAACCACAACGTTATGATCGTATTTTATCTGCTGTCGGGCGTAAACCGAATGGAAAATTAATTGGTGCCGAAGTATTAGGCATTGATATAGACGATCGCGGTTTTATTGCGGTGGATAAACAATTAAAAACAAAGGTCGATCATATTTTTGCGATCGGCGATATCGTGGGTAATCCCATGTTAGCGCATAAGGCCGTGGCTGAAGCGCGTGTAGCGGCTGAAGTAATTGCCGGTAAAAAACACTTTTTTGAGCCACGTTGTATTCCTTCGGTTGCTTATACTGACCCAGAAATCGCTTGGGTTGGATTGACAGAAATGGAAGCCAAAGAAAAGAATGTTCCTTATGAAAAAGCGGTATTTCCTTGGATGGCCAGCGGTCGTTCATTAGGTCAGGGGCGTGATGAAGGCTTAACTAAATTATTATTTGATCCTAAAACACAGCGTGTATTAGGCGCAGGCATTGTCGGCCCGAATGCCGGTGAATTAATTAGTGAAATTGCCTTGGCGATTGAAATGGGTTGTGAAGCGGAAGATATTGCCTTAACGATACATCCGCACCCAACATTGTCCGAAACGGTGATGTTAGCCAGTGAAATATTTGAAGGCAGCATTACGGATCTTTATATGCCAAAGAAGAAAAAAGCTGAAGTCATACATTAACTTTCTAGCGTCTTTTATACACTTAACGCGATGCAAAAATGGATTTGCATCGCGTTAATGCCTATACCTATTTTGTAAGATTAGGTAATGCGTGATGTCCTA
>Ga0075364_10000859_pt1 | contig 16007 bp, 9 predicted proteins | sample EndMetdeltDD1764_FD_71517 | JGI IMG/M metagenome (GOLD analysis project Ga0075364, IMG submission 71517) | Populus endosphere microbial communities from Tennessee, USA - Endosphere MetaG P. deltoides DD176-4 | ecosystem: Host-associated > Plants > Roots > Endosphere | place: USA: Tennessee...
GAGCACGGTGAGGTATCTCGGTATTGAGGTTGAGGATGCCTTGGAGCTGGCGGAGCAAACAGAGGCCTAACGCGTCTTTGCGACCTCCGTGTGCCAAGCGTCGGAGGCCGCTTTCGGCCAAAAGCGGACAGTTAAGCAGGGTGAGCAGTTCTTCCTTGAAGCTTGAAAGCGCCTCAGAAATAGGGGCGACTCACCCCGATATCATTTGCTGACCTAAGCTAACTCTTCGATCAAGGTGACGTGATGAGGGTGTATCTTGAATTTCCTCTCAGGTCCACTCTGGTATCTGGCTGCACTCGATGCGAGAGATGCTAAGTCAATTTCGACCTGGTTGATCAAGTCCTTCAAGGCTTGCTTAGGAACTTGGTTTTGCACAAGCAGGGGCAGCAAGCTTATGAATGAACAGGGATTGCTGGAGACTAAGGCTAATGTTTCCCGTGACGTCGGGTAGGCGGCCTGATCTAGCCATTTGCTGTAATGTTCATCATTCGCGCTCTCTGCTTCGACTGTCCATCGTAGCCTGCGAATGACTAGGTGTTGCTGCATGATTGGCCAGAAGTCGTCACCATAGAAGTCAATGCTCAACATCTCAGTGGTAGCCTCCCACAGCGCTTGAAATAGCGCGGCGGATTGCTTAAGTATTTCGGGATTGAGAGTCTCCTGTGCGTTGGCAGTACAGTCCAGAATCCCCAGACCTATGTCAACCAATGTGCGCATCAGTCCTGAAGCATCCGAAGGTTGCCATTCCTTGGAAATTTTATAAATGGGACGAAATTCGAGAATTTCTCTCAGCGCAACGCTAGAGTTCCACATGCTCAGCCAGTGACTGGTGAAGTCATCGCTCAATGCGACGGAATACCCAAGCACCCGGCAAGCATAGTTGTTGGGCTGAGTAGCGTGATATTCACTAACATGGCTTCGAAGCGACTTACCTTTGGTGGAGTTCCACTCGGTAGGTGTCAAGCTCCATTCTTTGATGAAGGCACTGACGTCCGGTGTCGGAAACTTGTTGGGGGCATTCGAATGTAGAAGTGCTAGCATGGACTGGTAAACCCACGGCTCCCAAGAAAAATTCAATTGTTCAGAAACGGCTGGGGAAAAGGGAAGTGGGAGTTTATCGGCTAACCCCCATAATATATCTTGGCTGCTCAGAGGTCGATTTTTATCTGAGTTGTTATCAGGGAAGTTAAGGTGCTGGCGAGTGAGCCATGTGCCCCAACGCTTGAACAGACCCTCGAAATCGGATCTTTTAGCGACAGTAGCAACGAAACAGGCAAGCAGTGACCTGACGTGCGGTTCTAGCACAGACGAATGGTATTCTCGGCCATTGGCTATGTGGATGATTTTCGCACTTCCGTGCCTTAGCAAGCTGGGAAGCAATAGGGCTCCATTCCACGAGCCATCGCTTTGGAAACTTGGTGGAGACCCGAGTGTAAACTGCTCCCACAGATCGTAGTTACGGTAAAACTCCGGGCTGTCGAGTACTCGATTGATCAAGAGGAGGCTTTGTGTGGAATTCATCCATTTAAACAGTTTGTCGGGGTCGAGCTTTGCTAGCAATTCAATCCATGGCCAACTGGATTCATCGACCCGACTTTCCCTAGTATGTCCGTACCAAATTTCATCGAGGGTGGTTGGATGGGATGGATCAACCGCATCTTCTTGAAGCAGCTTTTTTTCAGCATCGACGAAATGTTGTTCGGCTAAATTTAAGAGTGCTTCTTTGAAAACATCATTTTTCAGAGCTATAACCAGTGCCACTTCCGTCCACAAATGCTCAACCCACCATGAGTTTCGGACGAGAGCCCTGAAGGCGGTGTACCGGTTTTCGGTTTCTGAAGAGGCCCAGGCCATTACAATTCCGATTGCCAAGGCCGCCTGAATTCTCGGATCGTCTGACGCATCGAAGTCCTCGTTGGAACCGCCCAGTTGGGTGGAGAACCTCTTAAGAGCATTCTTAGCATCGTCCTGAGCGCAAAAGTATTCTATAACAGACGTAAACAATAAGTCGGGAGGTGCGAAGCGACCTTCTGCGAAGTCTCGAATCACCGACTCGGCGATTGTGTACGATTTGCGCATGTCCGGCACGTAACTGGGCGGCAATTGCCATTCTTTGTTCATGACTATTTTCTCCCGTTGTCGCTGGCCATCTTCCAAGCTGTATCAAAAAACTGCACTGCGTCATGAGTCTGAGCATTCCAGCCTCTACTCACAGCATTTACGTCCCGGTGAAAACCGCCTACAGTTGCGCCAAAATGCCATAATTCGTTATCGATGATAGCAAAGCGATCGTGAATGCAATCGGCGTCTCGGAGGGCAAATGAGAGTGCTATTGTGATGGGTGGGGCGAGTTTGGCTCGATCTTCTGTTACGAGCCGTTTTAAATCCTCGAAATTTTTCTCGATTTCTTTCTGTGAATCATGATGACCAGTTAATATTTTTATCGTTTGAATATTTTCTGTGTAAAACCATTCTACGACTTTTTTAATTCTTCGGACATGGTCTGGTTTTGGGCCGTCCGCAGAGAATAAGTGCTTGTCAATTATCCAGACTTTTTGTGCAGCGCTAATCGCTTTTTCAAATTCTTCGACTAACCGTACATCCGGAACTGCACGACGAGCCTTGATGGCATGAATACATGGAAAATGATGGCGTGATTCGTCCCGGTAGGGCGCCTCGCAAGGTATGAGTAGCTGCGGAGTAAAATTTGTCTCTACCGCCGGCGCGGTCGTACTGACACTAATCTGGGACGATAACTTAGCCATTATTAACGGCCTGTGCGTCCGGTGCGTCCTGCGTCCCTTGTCCGTTCGGCACACCCTGCTCCTGACCCCCTCCCTCCGCTTTTGGCAACTGCACTTCTTTCGTGCCTACAATGTCACGCCCGCAGTGCACGCATGGTTTTTTGGGTGCTTCCCGCGGAACTTTGAAATCCTCCAGGATAACGGCGTTTTTGTAGAGGCCCATAAGGTGGGCGAGGATTTTTTCACCATGCGGTATGCGCATGATAAGCGTTGGCCGTATGCCGATAGAGTTCAGCGAGCTGCCGAGCATCCACACGCGCCCATCGACGGCGAGGAATCGATCATGGAACAGACTGTTTTCTGTATTCGCTACTTTGACTTCAATACTGTTTTTGTGACTGGTTTGGAATATAGCCAGGTTTTGGAGCAATGCCTGGTGAGTGTCCAAGGGGCCCTCACCAGTCTCGGCCTCAGTGCCGGCTTCTGCTTCCTTGATCTTCTTGAAAGCGCTATTTGAGGTCAGGATTTGTATCTTTATCTCGTCTCGCTCTATGGCAAACAAGTATTGGGGGATTTGATTTGCGCTGAAGTAGGGATCTGCGATGAAAATAGTGGAGCGAGCGTGTTTAAGCTTTTCCCTGATGTGTTTGAGTGCTTCTTTGCGTTGGTCAGTGGTAAACCATGTCTGATCATATAGCTGGGCGCTGTGATTGAGCAGTCGTTCGTTTTTTGCGTCCAGCAAACGCTGAAAGGCGTCTGTTGTGTTCGGTGCCTCACCAAATGTTTGAGAGGATGCCAAGGTCTTCTTTTCGGAAAAGTACTCATTAACTGGGCTCTTCTTTTTATCAGTTTCAGGGGCTTGAACCTTGACGCGTCGTTCGACCACTTCTGTCGTCATGTTCATTTGCCGCATGAACTGTCGCATGGGCGTTTGCATCAATACCCCGCGCTCCTTGTGTGTGAGAACTAGCCCTGAGACGTGGATAGAGTATGGTCTTTTAATTTCAACCAACCCATCCTCCGGTACCGGAACTGTATCAAAGGAGGTGAGTACACCTTCCTGACCTTCCATCGAGGTCAAGCTTAGACCCTGAAGTTTCCTGCCTGGGTGGGGCTTCAAATGGAAGTACAACGATTCAGAGCTGTCCTCTTTAGGATCAACGAATTGTCGGACTGAAAGGACATCGCAGTCAGGCACGGCGAGTGCCATCCCACCCAGATATTCAGGGTACTCCCTAAAATTGACATGCATGTGGTGCTCCAGGAATTGGAAAGCTTCCTGGCAATGTTTGCTTTGTCCCTCTTGGTCAAGGAAGCTCGGCCATTCTTGGCTGTCTGAAATTCGACGTGAGTACCTCGTGATGCCGAGGTTACGGAACGGGATGGAAGAACGTTCAGATTTAAGTGTGATGTCGTCACTTTCCATTGGCACGCCCAGTACAGGCCACCTTGGGAAGTCGCTTAGTCTGCCAGCGGAGAGGGGTACGTCGTCGGAGCCCTCCCGGAAACCATTTAGGGGCCTAGGTGTATGAAGTTCTTCCGATGCGCTTCGGTACCATCGGACGGCCTCTTCCGCGGTCATTACAATACGGTCGACCGCAATAGCGCCTTCTTCCTTGAATTTTTTGAAGTAGGGCTTGGGAGGTCTCGATGGGACTTGCCTTCCTGACGCCAGGAACCAGACCGATGCGAATAGTAAACGCAGAGGAGGTCGTTCAGATGTAGGCGGAGCATCAGATGTAGAAAACTTCGAGGATGGTGGTACAACCACCGCGACATGCACGACGGCATGTTCGAAGCCCTCAGTCAATTTGCTGTATGGGTTACTGCTTTCACTTTCCATGTAGGGCTCGGTATCGGTAGGAGGCCTGAGTTGAGAGTTCAGTGGAGTGCCACCCCGAAGGTCATTCTGCCGGGTGCATGCATGTCCATTATGTAGCGGCACGGAGTAATGCGGAGGCCTAGCCGGAAGGGAAGATCTGGACTTGGCTGTCTCCTGTAATGACCGACCCTGTATATCGGTAGGCGCAGGGTGCTCATTCCAGCATCAAAATGAACCTTCCTGGCTGAGGAAGCTTGTTCTGAAGGCATCTGTCCAACTGGCTGTGCCTACGACCCCGTAGACTAGCAATGTGCCATTCCCGCATCCATAGTCGGGATGATGCGTAGCCCTCGATCAAAGGGAGGCAGGCGCTGACCGGTCAGAAAACGGTTGTGAGCGAATGGTCGCTCATGGCCGGAAGCGGACGTTGACCCAACGGATAGACCAGCGGAGCTGTTATCCAATGACCGGAACAATGAGAACTTCTCTGCCGACCGGGACCGACACTGTGCGCTCACATGCCCATCTAGGCACGCGAGTCGCTGACTACTATTCGAACCGTTGCTCCCTCGCGTGATGCTCGGACTCGTCTTGCTTGCGCTCCCGCTCGATTATTAGGTCGAGGTCCGTGACCTTCTTAGCTACCAGCTCCCTGACTTCATGCAATTCATGAGTAACCAGCTCGCGAAGCGCCTGCTGTCGTGCCTCGATAATCGGAACTCGTGAGTTCATCCAACTGTTCGGCACGGCCTGGCCGATAGCGACCTCGATTAGGCTGGACTTGTCGGATACGACGTCCAGAAGCCTCTTAAAGTGCTTACTGAGTCTGACCGGGGATGCCGAATCGTCGTCATCGTCCGACCCTTCCTTAGCCTCGTAGACGCGAATGTTGCTCGCAACGAACTCCTGACGTTGAGCGTCCTCTCCGCACCACGTCAGGAGCCGATCAGCGGAAGCGAGGTTCAGCGACGGTGATGGCTCACCGGGTCGTTGCCGGAACAGCCAGTGCACCGCGTCGGACTCGGGATCATCCCGTTCGATCTCGAGTAGTGCGTCGAGCAGCATCTCCGGGCGTGTTTGGATGAATGCCGACGCCACCTGGGAGAAGTTCGCCGACGAGAGTCGGTACTCCTTGAGCCCGTCGCAGAGCATGCCGACGAGCTCGGCCACCTCGTCTTCGGGTGCCCCAGGGCCAAGCGCTTCCACGATCAGCTTGCCTATGCCGTGATGGGTACGTCGGTTCGTGTCGGTGGCCTGATCACGCAGCAGATGATCCAATGCGATTCGAATGGCCGAGAAGATCTCCGGCCCCGGAATATAGTTCCAGTCAGCCCTCGCATGTAGCCTCATGATGAGCATGTCGAACGATGAATGGTATCCCTCAGGTAGGCGGCAGACTGCGTTCGTGAGGGCTGAAAGCTCCGCGTCAGGCATCGACTCATGACGTCTGCCATGACCAACCCCCTCAAAATGAGCCGCGGGCACGCTGCCTTGGCGGGCGACGTCGAGCAACCGCGCGCTCACCCACGGCGTGATCGGTGTAGCCAGAAGTAGCGCGACGCTGTAAGGCTTGAGCTTAGTCTCCACCAGCAACTTATCGTGCACTCGGGGCAGGAGGGCCGGGTTTCGCTCCGCGGTCGCCGACAAGTAGCCTTCGATGAACTGGATGCTGGCTCGGTCTGAGGCATGTGCATTAAACGACCGGATCAAAATCTCGGCCAAGGCTTCTAGATCTCCGTGGGCTTCGGCATAGCCATAGCCCAGCCAAGCTACCGGTCTCACGTGAGTTGCCCAGATCTGGGGCGCCAGATGCTCGAACAGGCCCGCGTTGGACGCGAGCGACCGCCCCAAGGCGGAGACGTGGTCCCGCAATTCCGCCCATTCTGTTTGGTAGTCGGAGCCACTACGGCGGGGGCGCGACCATTCGTCCACGAAAGCGTAGGCGCGGATCTCCGACTCGAGATCGGAAGGCGCCGCCAAAGACTGCAACACCTCCAAGCGCCGCAACAGCGCCAGATCAAGGCCCGTGCCGTCGTACTCGATGGTCTCGGCGATGGCCAACCAAATCGCAGGCCACCCCCCGCCCGCGCCATACGTTGATACTAGAAGTTCTAGAGCGTCGAAGCAGCCGGCAGAGCTCCAGAGCTGTCGAAAGTTCTCTGCGATCAGCGACTTCCCCCACTCGCGTGAGTCATCGTCTGACTCGAGCAGTGGATTGAGCAGTGCGAGAAAGCCGTCATACCAGTCGCGTTGCTCCGGCCAACTCTTGGGCGTCCAACCGGGTCCGCGGTTGCGTGCGCCGAACTGAAATCCTCCGAAAGACATCCAAGACCGCGCCTCAAAGGCTGCACGGAGCAGCTCGCCAGCGATCTCGCGGTCGCGACGCTCACCCGTCGCAAGCAGCCTCTGCACAAACGCCTGACGTCGGGCCGGAATAGCTAGGGTTCCGGATAGATGCAGCTGATGGAGTTCGCGCAACCGACCCACGATGCTGTTGTTGTTCTCTCCATGACGCTCAGTCCGAGCGATCCTGAGCAGGATATGCGCCGAACGGTCGAAGGCCTCGTCGTCGTAAGCCAGATTGACTAGGAGCCCGACAAAGCGCTGGACGTTAGGGTTGGCACGGTCGGCGAACCCCGGAGTTCGGGCTGATTGCTCGATCGCGCCAAGAAGGACGTCCGGGAAAATCGGAGCCACATAGTTGAGGACCACGAGGTGGTCCTCGCTGAGTGTCGCGAGGTTAGCCAATGGCGCGCCCGACTGGACCCACGTGAGGGCCAACTCGCGGGCGCGTTCGTTGTCGTGGAAGTACCCGAGGCGGTGGGCACAGGACTTGAGCAGCCTGATATTCCCCGGCTTCAGGAGCTCGCGGTTGATGTCCTCGGGTTCGTAGTCATCCAATGCGCGCCGCGCGAGCCGGTTTGCGAGGGCATGCGGCAAAACAGCGCGCCAGTTGCCTCGCTTCTGGGCGAGCTGCCTGCGCAACAGCTCAGCTTGGGCACGCTGCAGGTCGGCGCGCGGGACCTCGGATATCGCCGACAGAACCCCGAGCTCATCCCCGCACCCTTCGCGGGAGACGTTGAACGAGTAGAACAGCGACAAGACCGTCGCCGCCCGGAGCAGGTCCGCTGACTCGCCCTTGCGCTGTTGGAACAGACGCAGGAAGAGCTGCTCGTCATTAAAGCTTGTGAGCGTTTCGTCCGCCTCTACCCGGTCTGCGAGAGCCAGCGCCAATCGGGCATTGCCGCCGGCGAAATCAGCGATACGGGCTGCATTGAACCGATCGAGCTTGGGGTGACGACGGACAAGGAGTGTGGTGACTGTATCTTCGCTACTCGGTTCGATATGGATGACATCGGTTTCCTCCGGTCGGTCGTCGGAGATGTCGTACTCGATGGTCAGGAGGTGCAGCGGCGCGGTGCTGGCACTGAGCTGCTTCTGCAGCGATCGGTGCGTCTGGGGTGGGCAGTTGTCGAGGACGACGTAGCTCGCCAGCTTATTGGCGATCAGATGGGTGACCACGGCTGACGCTGAAGGCATCAGGTCTTCACCCAGATCGGCGTAGAGGACGTCGGTAGTAGGCAGCGCGTCATTGCCTACGTTTCCCTCGAAAAGTGCCTGTGCAAAGCGCGTTTTTCCCACGCCTGACAGCCCGGTAATGCGCACGGCGCGAGCGCCAGAACGCAGTCGCCTCCGTGCCAGTTCGATGCCCTCCATGACCGTCATCGGATTCTTGCCGTTGGAGCTGCCATCGATGACGCAGGGGTGCGCGTCGGCCAAAAACTCGTCCTTATCGGCCTTCGGTGTCGAGGCCCAGCGCCCGTAGGGTCGCCATCCCGCCAGCGGCTTGCCCAGCTTTTCCCGCGCCCAGAGCGCGACGCCTGGATGGCTCTTCAGCCACAACGCCAGCCGGTCAGCTCCATAGAAGTCCAAGTGCAGATCCCCGCCCGCACCATATGTCTTCAGCGCCTCCTCCATGCCGGCGAGGCGCTCCTTGTGCATGGTCGCCGAGCAGCTGTCCTTGCCGCTGACGATGATGTAGGCCCCCTTCTCATCGGCAAGCGCCTTGATCGAGGCCCTGAGCTCACCCACCTCAAGCATCTCCTTTCTGCAGTTCCCGCGGCTCATGCCGTGCTTCTTCACCTGAAACCCGGTGTTCGCACGTGGGACGAAGGCCGGCCGCTCAAGAGGACCTTCGGTCGCGACGCTCACGTCCAGTCCGCCGTCGGCCGCCTCCTGCGCCCCACCAGCTTGCACGCTTGATCGTGGAATCCCCTGCTCGCGAAGCTCGGCTTCCGCTAGTCGAGCGACCAGCTCTCGCAGCTGGCCGTCGTCCAGGGCGGTGATATCGGCCGCAGCTAGTTCAAGGAATTCCATCAATATCTCTCGAAGTTTTCGGCGCGGTCCCTCCCGGCCATAGTGACGAGGGTGTGAGCCGGGTTGTAAGGGGCTTGCCCGACGAAGCTTCGGAACTTCGAGTAACCTGCCGCCTGTCTATCGCAACTATCGCGACCGTACCAAGCCCGAACCGTCTTCAGCAAGCGGCTCCTAATCCAAAATTTGACTTGCACGCCAGGCCTTCAAGGGCGGGCAGGTTCTCGGAGTATGGAGGGGCCTTGGGCGTGCCAGATCGGCGCAGGACTCTTCCAACGAACCTTAGAAAAGAGGGCACGCTCTACATCCGCTTCTGGCCGCTACCAGCCCCACCATGCGGGGGCTTACCAGTGCCCCCACTGCCCCGATTCGATGGGCGTTCGGTCCAAGGCCATTCGGGCGCGCACCGAGTTTCGTTTCTACTTCGATCACCGCACTGCCCGGTATCGGGACACGTGCACGGGGCGCAAGGGCTATTCGCCGAAGGCCATTCTGGCCCGAAAGTTCGGACTGCATAAGGAAGGCGCCCTCCACAAGGCGTTCAAGCAATGGGTAAGGGACAGCCTGGACGCTGATCCCCGCTTTACCGACACCCTGGTCGAGAAGCGCTGGTGGGACCTGGACGGCGCGAAATGGCGCCAGCCCGATATCCAGACCCAGCGGGACGGGCAGCGGTGGGCTATCGAAATCCAACTCTCCACCACCTTCGTACACGCGATCGCCGAACGCATGAAGTTCTACCGCGATGGCGGTGGCCGCATGCTCTGGCTGTTCAAGGATCTGGACCTAGAGGCGTTCCGGCTGTCGGAGGACGACCTGTTCTTCTCCAACAACCGCAATGCGTTCCGGGTCACGCCTGCCACGATGAGGGCACTGTCATCCGCAGGGCATCGAACTCTGTCGAACGTAGTCACCGACGCCCAGATATTCTGGATAGCATCCGCCGGCTGTATCGAATGGCTGACTGACTCAACGCTAATGCATGCGGATCCATGCATGCTCGCGTCTTCAAGAAGTCGGCGCACCTGTCCGATGATTCCACCGGTCGCGGCATGAATCATCTTGACGCGCCTTAAGATGTCTTTGTCGTGCTCGTAGTCCCGCAGCATGTTGGACATCACGGAGGCGAAGATTCGTGTGTCTTCCTCAGTGTCGGTGGAGTAGGGGCACAGCCATATCTTTGCCACTCTCCTTGAGAGTTCGGATGAAGCGTGCCACAGGTCAGGAAGCGTCTCGACGCCAACTAGGAGGATGCGAACTCCCGCCGCTTCGCCCCACGACATGAGGTTCTGAAGATGTTGTGCGGGTGTGGTGTCCCTGTGATTCCTGAGCAACGCATTCGCGTGCTCAACGATCACGAGTTCGACTCCGTTGCTCCGAATCAAGTCAGCCGCATAAGCCCACTCCTCTCGCTCTGCGGCCTTTCGCGTCGCAGGTATCACCCTCATTGCCCTCTGGATCTCTGAGTCAAGCTCTGCGATCCAATCATTTGAAGTCGTCGCATCGCCTTGATCGAGCCAGCGGATGTCAGGAAACATGATCTGTTTCTTGATCGACGTTACGAATGCGAGAGAGCTGAAAAAGGCCTTGTCTGGGAGAACCGCCATCACGCGCGCCACGGGTGTAACGTTGCTTCTCCACATCGACGGCTGACCGAACATCTCCCGGCATACACGAGCGACGACCGTACTCTTCCCCGTCCCGCCTATCCCGATAAGCGCAATGATGTGCCCTGGTAGACAGCTCTTGATGGCATTGCTTAGCTTCGTAGCTGCATCTTCACCGAGCGGATGCTTGAAGATCCTGAGCATTCAGAGATCCTCGTACTCGTCCAGCGATGTGATGTTGGTCTCGGGGTAAGCTTCCTCTACGGCTTGCGTGCCACTCGTGACTTGCTCTTCGGCATGCATGATGCTTGGTCTGGCGTTGACGATGCTCTCGATTTCACGTCGTGCTCGAAGGAGCCTTATCTTCGAAGCTTCTTCGCGATGAGCTCGACGCAAGGAAGCGATCATTGGGCCAGCCCAGTGCTTTGCGATCTTCTGGCTATCTGTCATGTCAAAACTGTCTGCCGCATCACTTCTCAGCGCTTTGAACCACTGACTTCCGACCCTTACCCAGACAAGCGACGGACTTGTGCAATCTGAACGAACTTCGTTGGGCATGCGATGACGCAATGCATCCTGCATTTCGTGATTGAGGTACTTCCCCTCGGTCAGTCGGATTCCAAACTGCTCAGAGGACTGAAACTTCGGCCTTGGCACTGAGGTGGCGATGAGGAAATCGTCGTCAAGAGTGCATGGCTTTCCGCCGGACCCGAGATGCTCTCGGCGTTCCGAGTAGTCACTTTGAAAAGTGACACCATTCGCGTTGGGTGTATTCGGGAAGCTCTCGAACAAGTAGTGTTCAATCGAGCTGCTGATCACCGGAAAAGCGAGGCATGCCGTGCGAACGCTCTTGAATCGGCCGTCCACGGCGCGTCCATACCGGTCAGGAAGTGTGTTCCCATCCATCCAGTGGCAGACGTCATTGTTGACGTAATTGAGGATGTTCTCGGCAGAACTGTTGAAGCGTGATGCTGCGGTCGGCGTGAAATTGAGGTGGAAGCGTGAGCGCGCGAAGGCTTTGTGCCAGTTTGCTTGGTTCTCCGTGCCCCGGTCACAGTAGACGGATGGGGAGCAGATGCATCCTTTTTTCCTGCCACGCCACGTGACGTGGAAAGTTGAAGAGTGCTGTTGGCGAGGACGCAGGAGTGGTGCCCCTGGCCGGGCTCGAACCGGCACAAGCCGCTTATCTGGCGCTGACGGGATATAAATCCGCTGCTCTACCCATTGAGCTACAGGGGCATGATCGTTGCGATCAGACCGGTATTCGGCTGTAGCTCTGGGCGTGCGGATTGGCAGACATTGCGCAAAAGTAGCACGTTCAAGCTGTCGAGGTCGCATCTGCAACACAGATCTTCAGCCGGCTGCGCTTTGGCCAGCGTCGCGCCTTCTTTGCCGACCCTATGCCTCCACTCGTCTACTTGGTGGAGTAACGCGGTTGTTCGCTCCTCCGTCGTGACCCAAGGATCTCCGTCCACCAAAGTTGCGCCCGGTATGTTCACCAAAGTTGTGCTCGCCCCGACTTTGGTGAATGCCCCAGCATTGTTGGGCTTTGGGCGGATGCGGGCTCGGATGTTCACCAAAGTTGCACTCTATAGGCTCGACTTTGCTTTCCTGCTCAACGGGCGTGGTGGGTGACCCACGATGGAAAGGCGCGCCGGGCGGGACACGGCGCCGCCAGGGACGGTGCGGGCGCGCGTGTCAGCCGGCGCCGGCGAAGCCGCTCTGGCGCCACGCCTCGAACACGACCACCGCCACGCTGTTGGACAGGTTGAGGCTGCGGTTGTGCGGGCGCATCGGCAGGCGCAGGCGCTGTGCCTCGGGCACGGCGTCGAGCACGTCCTGCGGCAGCCCGCGGGTTTCGGGCCCGAACAGGAAGGCATCGCCATCGGCGTACTGCGGGTGATCGTGGCGCACGGTGCCGCGGGTGCTGAGCGCGAACAGGCGGCGTGGTTGGATCGCCGACAGCGCGCTGGAAAGATCCGGATGGACGCGGACCTGGGCGAACTCGTGATAGTCCAGGCCGGCGCGCCGCAGCTGCTTGTCCTCCATCACGAAGCCAAGGGGCTCGATCAGGTGCAGGCGCGCGCCGGTGTTGGCGCAGAGCCGGATCACGTTGCCGGTGTTGGGCGGGATCTCGGGCTGGTACAGCAGGACGTCGAAAACAGGGGATTCCATGCCGCGGATTCTACTGGCAGCCGCAGCGCTGCACGGGTCATGCGGGTGGCGCCGCCGGGCGGCTGCAGCGGATCAGCGCTGCAGCGCCTGGGCTTCGGCGGCCAGGGACACCGCGGCCTGGGACGCCATCGCCTGGGCACGTTCGGCGGCGACGACCGCGGCACGCTCGGCCAGCTGCTCGGCGGTGGGGCGGACGTAGACGGTAGCCAGGGTGATGATGTTCTCGTTGAGCATCTGCTCGGCGGCCAGGAACGCGGCACGCTCGGCGCGCTGGGCGGTGGTCGGGCGGACGACGACGGCGTCGAGGGTGACGATGCGCTGCTGGGATTCGACGATCGCGGCGCGCTCGGCCAGCTGGTCGGCGCTCGGACGGACCTGGACGGCCGGCAGGTCGACGATGCGGTCGGAGGCGTTGGCGGCAACGGCGGTCAGGGACAGGGCCAGGCTCATCGCGGCGGTCAGGATCTTGGCGTTCATGGCGTGCTCCGGTGTTGGTGATCAGTGGTGTGGTAGTAATGTAGTACACCGATTCGGGTGGCGCAAGCGCGGCGTTGCATCCTTCGACTTGTGTTCAGCTTTTGTTCACTTATTGCCCGGAAGCGCTGGCGCACTCCGACCCGACGCATGACGCGTGCCAGCGGCAAGTCATTGAAAATTCATGGAGTTGAGCGGGTTTCCCGGGTGTCCGCGTGCGTCCGGACGTCCGCCTTCAGCTGAAGCGGACGCCCCTCCGGTGCTCAGGACCGGGGATCTGCGCCGCGAAGCAGCACCGCGGAACGGTCGGGTCGGCCGATGTGGCGATATGCCGGGCACGCGGACACCGTCGCGACATGGCGACGCGGGGTGTCAGGTCCCGGGTGGGCGCTGGCGCGCCCGGCTACCAGGGCAGGGGCTGGCCCCGCCAGTCGAGGAAGCGGACGTCGCCGGCCACCGCATCCAGCCGCTCGATCACCCGCAGCAGGCCGGCGACCGCCTCGGCCGGCGCCACCGGCGCCTGGTCGCCGCCCATGTCGGTGGCCACCCAGCCCGGGTGCAGCGCGACGACCCGGATGCCGCGTTCGGCCAGCGCGTGGCCGAGCTGCACGCTGGCCATGTTCTGCGCGGCCTTGGCGATGGCGTAGCTGGGCGTGCCAAAGCGGGTGCAGGCGCCGATCGACCCCAGCTGCGAGGACAGGTTGGCGACCACGGCCGGGTCCGGGTCGCCGGTGTCCAGGCCGGCCAGCAGCGGGGCCAGTGCCTGCACCAGCAGCAGCGGGCCGACCGTATTGGTGCGCAGGGTGTCCTCGAGCACGCCCGCATCGAGGTGGCCGAAGCGCTCGCCGCCATGCAGGACGCCGGCATTGTTGATCAGCAGCTGCAGCCGCGCGCCGTCCAGGACCAGGGCCAGTTCGCGGGCCAGTTCGGCCCGGCTGCGCGCCTCGGCCACATCCAGCGGCAGCACGTGCAGGCGGCCGGGGTGTTCGGCGGCCAGGCGGTTCAACGCGGTGGCGCGGCCCGGCTGCCGGCAGGTGGCGATCACGCGGCAGCCCTGGCCCAGCAGCTGGCGGGCGAACTCCAGGCCCAGGCCGCGGTTGGCGCCGGTGACCAGACAGTGGCGGACGGGCATCGGTGCGCTCCTGGAGCCATGGCTTGTGGCCTAGTGTAAAGACCGCCGGCCACCGCTAGCATCCCCGGTCCACCTGTATTGCAAGGAGTGCCGCCGATGATCGGTTCCCGCTGGCCGCGTGCCGCCACGCTCGCCGTTGCCCTGTCCTGTGCGCTGGGCACCGCGACGTTCGCCCTGCCGTCGGAGGCCGTGGCCAGGAGCGCGCAGCGCGCCGCTCCGGCGGTCGACATCGCCTACGAGGAGTTCACCCTGCCCAACGGCCTGCGCGTGGTGGTCCACACCGACCGCAAGGCGCCGATCGTGGCGGTGAACATCTGGTACCACGTCGGCAGCAAGGACGAGCCGGCCGGCCGCAGCGGCTTCGCCCACCTGTTCGAGCACCTGATGTTCCAGGCCAGCGAGAACCACGACGGCGAGTTCTTCGAGCCCTTCAAGCAGGTCGGCGCGACCGACCAGAACGGCACCACCAACACCGACCGCACCAACTACTTCCAGAACGTGCCGACCACCGCGCTGGACATGGCGCTGTGGATGGAGTCCGACCGCATGGGCCACCTGCTGGGCGCGGTCGACCAGGCGGCGCTGGACGAGCAGCGCGGCGTGGTCCAGAACGAGAAGCGCCAGGGCGAGAACCAGCCCTACGGCCAGGTCTGGGACAAGCTGAGCAGCGCGCTGTACCCGAAGGGCCACCCGTACCACCACGGCGTGATCGGCTCGATGAACGACCTCAACGCCGCCTCGCTGGACGACGTCAAGCAGTGGTTCCGCACCTGGTACGGCCCGAACAACGCGGTGCTGGTGCTGGCCGGCGACATCGACCTGGCCACCGCGAAGGAGAAGGTCGCCCGGTACTTCGGCGACATCCCGGCCGGCCCGACCATGGCCCAGCCGGAAGTCGACGTGGCCAGGCGCCCGGCCTCGACCCGCGAGACGATGACCGACAAGGTGCCGCAGCCGCGCATCTACCGGGTCTGGAACGTGGCGCAGGTCGGCACCGCCGACATCGACCAGCTGCAGGTGCTGGCGCGCGTGCTCGGCGGCAGCAAGTCCTCGCGCCTGGACCAGCGGCTGCTGCACGGCGAGCAGCTGGTGGACAGCGTCAGCGCCGGCGCCTGGCCGTCCCAGCTGGGCTCCAACTTCGGGATCATCGCCACGGTCAAGCAGGGCGTGGACCCGGCGAGGGTCGAGGCGATCATCGACGAAGAGCTGAAGAAGCTGATCGCCGAGGGCCCGACCGCCGACGAGCTGACCCGCGCCAAGACCATGCTGCGCGCCGGCTTCGTGCGCGGCATCGAGCGCATCGGCGGCTTCGGCGGCAAGGCCGACGCGCTGGCCGAGTGCGCGGTCTACACCGGCGACCCGGGCTGCTTCCGCGACTCGCTGGCGGTGATCGAGTCGGTGACCGCCGCCGATCTGCAGGCCGTCGGCCGCACCTGGCTGGGCGTGGGCGACCACACCATCGTGGTCGAGCCGGGCGAGCGCGTCGCGCTGGAGGAAGAGCCGGCGGCCACCCCGGCCGGCTTCACCCTGCCGGCGCCCGACCCGAAGTACACGACCCTGCCGGCCGCGGTCGACCGCGGCGCCGGCGTGCCCAAGACCGCCAGCTTCCCGGAGCTGAAGTTCCCGGCGCTGCAGCGGGCCACGCTGAAGAACGGCACCCGGGTGATCCTGGCCGAGCG
>Ga0075364_10000860_pt1 | contig 16000 bp, 18 predicted proteins | sample EndMetdeltDD1764_FD_71517 | JGI IMG/M metagenome (GOLD analysis project Ga0075364, IMG submission 71517) | Populus endosphere microbial communities from Tennessee, USA - Endosphere MetaG P. deltoides DD176-4 | ecosystem: Host-associated > Plants > Roots > Endosphere | place: USA: Tennessee...
TTCGAAACTGTCGATATAACCTTCATCTTTCAGCACAGCGGCAATAGCCACTTTCAGCTTGGAAGAAGGCATGGTCACCGAGACTTTGTCTACTTGCTGCGCATTGCGAATGCGAGTCAGCATATCGGCGATAGGGTCGCTCATGCTCATATTGGTTCTCCTACCAGCTGGCCTTGGTGATGCCGGGGATTTCGCCCTTCATCGCCATTTCACGCACTTTGTGGCGCGTCAGACCGAATTTGCTGTACACGCCGCGCGAGCGACCGGTCACAGCGCAACGGTTACGTTGACGCGTCGGATTGGCATTGCGAGGCAGCTGTTGCAGCGCCAGACGAGCCTGGTAACGTTCTTCGTCGGATTTCGATTGGTCGTCGATCACGGCCTTGAGCGCAGCGCGCTTGGCAGCAAATTTCTCGACCAGCTTGGTCCGCTTGATATCACGATTGATGAGTGAAAGTTTTGCCACGTCATCGCCCCTTAGTTACGAAACGGGAAGCTGAAGGCCGTCAACAGCGCCTTGGCTTCTTCGTCGGTCTTTGCGGTGGTGGTAATGCTGATGTTCAGCCCACGCAACACATCGATCTTGTCGTATTCGATTTCGGGGAAAATGATCTGCTCTTTCACCCCGACGTTGTAGTTGCCGCGACCATCGAAGGCGCGACCCGAAATACCGCGGAAGTCACGCACACGCGGCAGAGCCACGGCAACCAGACGATCCAGGAATTCGTACATCTTTTGACCACGCAGGGTCACCATGCAGCCGATCGGATAGTCTTCACGAATCTTGAAGCCGGCGATAGCCTTACGGGTCTTGGTCACCACGGGACGTTGACCGGCAATCTTGGTCAGATCGGACACAGCGTGCTCGATGACCTTCTTGTCGGAAACGGCTTCCGAGACACCCATGTTCAGGGTGACTTTGGTGATACGGGGCACTTCCATGGCGCTCTTGTAGCCAAATTTGGCCACCAGGTCCTTGGAGACCTTGTCGCGATACAGTTCTTGCAAGCGGGACATGTTCTATCGCTCCTTAAGCCTTGGCGCCGACTTCGGCACCGTTGGAACGAAACACCCGAACCTGCTTGCCGTCGACAGTCTTCACACCCACGCGATCGCCTTTGCCGGTCGCGGGATTGAAGAGCGCCACATTGGAAATGTGCAGGGGCATGGTCTTTTCGACGATACCGCCCGGGTTGTTCGCCATCGGGTTGGGTTTGGTGTGCTTCTTGACGAGATTCACGCCTTCGACCAGGACGTGGTCGGCATCCAGACGGGCCAGAACCACACCACGGCGCTTTTTATCGCGACCGGTCAGAACGACGACTTCATCGCCTTTGCGAATGTTTTGCATCAGGAGCTCCTTACAGCACTTCCGGGGCCAGCGACACAATCTTCATGAACTTCTCGGAACGCAATTCGCGCGTCACGGGTCCGAAGATGCGGGTGCCGATGGGCTCCAGCTTGGCGTTGAGCAACACGGCGGCATTGCCACCGAACTTGATGAGCGAACCGTCTTTACGACGCACGCCCTTGGCGGTACGAACGACGACAGCGTTGTAGATCTCGCCTTTTTTCACGCGGCCACGGGGGGCTGCGTCCTTGACGGTGACCTTGATGATGTCGCCGATCGAGGCATAACGGCGCTTGGAGCCGCCCAACACCTTGATGCACATCACGTGGCGCGCACCTGTGTTGTCAGCCACGTCGAGCCTGGTCTGCATTTGGATCATGATTTTTCCTATTCCAACTTAACCGAAACCCGTTCCAGCTCGAAAGCGAGCCGGATGACGCATTTCAGCCAGTTTTGGTCCCGTACGGACCCAAATGGGCCCTAGGAGTGACTTGGTGTCGCTTGATGCTCCCCGTAGCTTGCGCAAAAAACACTACGCCCATATACGAAAAGCCAAGTTAGCCATGCATTCTACGATAGATGCAAGCACCTTGCAAGGCCTGATCTGAGCCCAATACGTAGATGTTGCCTTTTCGCCTTTCGCTGTGCGGTCAGGACAACGTGCAGCAACCTGTGGTCTCGTCGCTGTCTCGCTCGAACCGCTTCGAGGGAACGGTGTAGGCGGCTTCCATGCGGATTGCCTTGTTGTTCATGGCAAGAACATTCTGACCGATGGAAAAGGCATTGGGTGGGTCGCCTGCCGCAAGGCGCCGGGCGCTAATGTAACTTACTGCGAAGGGGTCCCAGTCGTCAGACGATGACGACCCATCGGGTGTAGAGGACATCCACCGTGCAGGAGCCGGTCTGGCACTGAACAAAGCGGCGGCCAGTTTGGATTCGCGGGTGACCTCAGGCGTGTCGGTCATCAGACTGGGCCCAGGCCTGGAAGGCGCCATCGCACTTGCGCCGGACGGAAAGGATTTCATCGCTGTTTCCTGGGGCTGGGAGACTTCTTGGCTGAACTCGTAGCAGGGACGAGCCGATCATCATCGGCGCGCCACACAAATCCGCTTGGGGCTGGCCGCGGCTTGCGCCCTCGAGCATCGGGCCGGGGTGGCGTGAGGCGATCCGATCTTCCAGACACCAATGCACCGTAACGACGCCACACTTTCTGGGCGTAGCGGGCCCGCGCTTGAACGCGTTGGTCGCTGCCCCCGGCGTTGTAGGCACCCACTGCGGCCCAGGTGTACCCATACCTCGATATCATGTCTGCCAGGATGGATGCGCCGGTATGTATCGACACGCAGGGCTCCTGCAGCAGGCGTCGCGCATCGATCCCCTGCGACTCGAGCCGGGGCAGGTGCTGACTGTTGACCTGCATGAGGCCGTAATCGATGCTGCCGTCCCGGTTTCGGTTTGTCGCCCGGGGATCAAGCCTGGATTCCACCTCGGCGATGGCATAGAGCAACAAGGGGTCGATACGGTAGCGTTCACCGGCCCGCGCAAAACATTGCATCAGCGTCGTATCCGGCCCCCGTGGCGCAGCGTTCGGGTCCGTCGTCACCGGCAGGGCACTGGCCAGGGCCGAGGACAGATTGAGCCACAAGGCGACCCCCACGCAGAGCGTTCGCATGACAATCACGCGTCCTCCGGCGGTGTCGGTGCACGCGCTGCGGTAACCAGGCCAGTCAAATCGGTGAGGGTCTGAGCCAGGACCAGAACCTCCACACCAAGATCAACACGCAACCGGTCACTGAGAACGGTGCCCAGATCCAGCAGGTCAAGGGAATCAATCGCCAGATCCTCATCCAGACGGACACGGGGTGACAAAGATTCTCTAGGTATGCCGAGATGGGAAACGAGAAGATCGCTGATCTGGGCGTAGGTCTGTTGCCAGAGTGCCACATCGTGCTCCCCGGCAACACCTTCAGGAACCACTGCGAGCGTCGTCACGATTTCGGAGCTCCTGTGCTGTCACTATCGGGCGGCGCATTGGCCGGGCGCATGTGCGAGACCTTCATGTCCCACTGAGCACCCCGATGAGTGGTGATCAGCGTCGCAGCAGGTGCCACTGTTGGCCACGATCGAGCCCGCCCGCGTTGTGCCAGCGCGCTTGCCGGTGCGGTGTCGGTTGCCCGAGGCGAGGCGGGCTCCCTGGCTTGGGTCGTCGCGTTTGCGGTGGGGCGACTCGCCGCCACTTGTGCAGACCCTGTCGTGGCTCCGTCAACCCGCAGCGATGCCGCAGTGGCGTGCACGGGCTGGAACGCGTCCTGGCGCGCACGAGGGGTTGCAGTCGCCGAGGGGAACCTTTGTTCCTTGATGATTCTGATGCGTTCTGCAGCCCGCGCGTCTGGGCTGTCGGATGCACCGATCGAGGGGGTAACCCTGTCCGTGCGGCTGCTTGAGCTAACTTCTCGCTGGACGCTGCCAGATACACGCTCGGTGGCAGCCGATGCCCCCTTGACCGTGCGCGTGCCAGCCGCACGGGAAGTGTGTTCAGCCTGCGCCTGATGACTGTCAAGACGCGCTGATGCCACTTTGGCTTGCTCCGACGTGGCGCTCACCGATGTCGCAGCCATGTCGACCTGCGCAGTCGCTGTAGTCACTGTTGTTGATACCACTCCTATTTGCGCCGACGCTGCCTTAACGGGTGTGGGCGTTAAATGCACTGACGTCGATACCGTACTGACTTGCGGGGCGTGCGAGCTTACCTGCACCGATGCGATGCGACCTTGCTTGGATGCCGTGCTTGCCTGCGCACTAGAAATCGGAGCACCCGCCTGTCGAGCCATGCGCCCACCGAGCTCGCCTGATCGAAGCCCGGCATCCACTTTATGGCGTGCCGCCGCCATACCCTTGCCATCAGCGCCGGATGCGAACTGATCAGGCCGCATATGGGAGGCATTCATGTTCCACTGCGCCCCCCGCTCTGAAGTGATGAGCGTCACGGTGGGTGCGACAGTGGGCCACGCTTTTGCAGCAGACTCGGCCGACCGCGTCGTGGCGGTGGCGGTGGTGGGAGCGGTAGTTGGATTGGCCGCGTTTGCCCCGACTGCCGCGTTTGACGCGGTCACTGCAGTTGCAGTGACCGCGGCTGTTGCTTTAGGCATTGCGCTCGGCTTGATCACAGGCGTGGCATCCCGATTTTCCACCGACACACCCGCATGATCACTGAAACGCACGCCCTGCGCGAAAGCACCAGACGCCTCCGACGACACCACGGAAGCGTGGCTGGGCCGCATATGCGAGACGTTCATATCCCACTGAGCGCCACGGTGAGACGTGATCAGCGTAGGGGCAGGCGCGACAGTAGGCCAGACCTTGCCGTCGTAACCACCTGACCGCAGCGAGGCATGGGTTCTCTGCCCAGCGAGCCCTTGGGGTACATCCATTCGAGGCTGTCCAGGTACACCGATGGACTCCCCTGATTTGCTCGATGCTGCAGATCCTCGCTTAAAGGGAGTGGGCGAGCCGCCATCCATCCTGGCCTCTTTGCCTGGCTGACCGACCTGAACTGGGGTTCCAGTATTCGTGAAATGGATATTGGTGTGGCTGACCGACGTAACGGACCTGTCGATGACCAGAGATGGAGGCTGACTGCCAAGCAGGCCGACGACCGGGGGAGCGCCTGCCTCACTGGCCTGCGCCGGCGTGTAACCGCTCGACGCCGAGAAGACCGGTGCGTCCGATGGCGTTGCGGGCAATGTCGGATTCGATTCGGTTTGCGTCCCGATCGAGGCCGACGTTTTCACTGCAGGAGCCGGTGTCGCATCGGTCTGGGTGGCAACCGACGCGAAGGCCTTCGCTGCTGGGGCTAAGGACGCCGGTGGTCGGGCAATGTTAGGCTCGCTGGTTGGTACAGCAGGGTTTCCACTTTGATCACGACCTGGCTCAGGCGGCGTGACGGAGGTGGTGTGCGCTGGCGGCGGTGTCGGGCGAGGTGGTGTCTGAACATCGGACTGGCCGTCGGAAACCGGTTTAGCGGGCGCAGCACCAACGGGTTGGCCACCCGGGCCGCCTGGTATGTTCTGGCCAATGGAGACCCCACCGCGAGACGCAGCGTCAGGCGAACTGGGGTTGTCAGATGGCGCGGTTATGGGGTCGGGGGAAACGTTCGACCTTTTGCTTACCCGATTATCGACCTCGTCGGCGCTGCCTGCCCGAGGCGTCGCGGCAGCATTGGACCAGACGGGAGGCCGCGCTGCACCCCGCCCGGTCTGGATACCACGCCGGCCGGCTTGCGACGTGGACAGGCCATCGTCACCGTCGCCCCCTGAGTCAGTCTGAACGCTATCTTTGCTTGATCCGCCAGATTCAGAACGGAGCAATCTGCGCATCGTGGATTCAGGCAACTGATGCCGTTCGATGCGCAAGGATGGATGATGAGGTTGCCTTGCGTTGGCGACCGGTTGGCCCCTGCGAGACTCCGGAGAATCCTTGTAAACCCAAAAAGCTTGATCCATGTATGCCGTGAGAACCGTCAGTGGGTCATTCTTGGCATGCGAGAGTACGTTCTTGCATTCGTCCCGGTACTGAGCCAATTTTTGCGCGTCGATCTGCCCCATCGCGGTTTCGCGGGTACCGCCATTCGCCGACTGAATCGCGGGGATCATCGCGTGCGCCACAACCATATTGAACAGACTCTGCTCCCACGTGCGGCCAACCGACGCCGGGTTGGTCGGCAAGCCCTCCTTAGCCATCAGGAGTCGGACAATCGACTCGATTTCTTTGACCACTGCCGTGGAGGTGTGTTTGAAGCTTTTCTTGGTCGAATAGGACTTGCCGTCGTGCACATGCAGAAAGCCTGAAGCCGCAGGCCCCCCATTTTTTCCCGTCTTCCGCCTCGCCTCCTTTTGACACGCCTTATGCAGCTTGCCACCGATCGTATCGAGGTTATCGAGCGTGCCGCGCAGTTTATCCAGGCGGCCCATGACCTCATCCCGCTCATGCCCGCTGAGCATTGCTTGCGCCGCTCTTGCAAGCGACATCAAGACGACCTTGCCTTCCCGCTTTTCGTGTGCAAGCTCCAGAACGTTGTCGCTCTTCGGCGCCTCCATCTCACTCTGATATGTGGATTGTCTTGCACTGGCGCACTCTTCATCGGACTCATCCGCCAGTGTAATGTCGACCAAAAGATCACGCGCGGCACGCGCATATTCCACACTACCAGGGCTACCTGCCGAGCGCAGCATCCTGGGAATCTGAGCGGCTAGCCTTGAACCGCTGGCTGGCCCCGATTTCACCTGGCACACCTTGCAGGCCCACTGCGCGTAAAGCGGTCGGTTGGCAGTCGTAGCTTCCTTGGGAAGATTGAGGGAATCAGTGCCCGTGGAGCGGGGGCCGTTCACGAGAGCAGGACTAGCGGGGGACACAGTCATAGTCGAAAATTTGAAAATTGGAACTTTCTGGATGGCCTCGCGAGCGAGGCCAGCCGTATTGGACAAGTGGGCCGACGCTTAACGGCTGCCCTGTGCGATATGCGATGCAGCATCGTTTTTGGACTGAATGTCCCGATCCCTGATCGCTCGCATCTGATTGACCAGATCTTCCGTCATGGATTTCGTTTTCGTCTCGATGTCAGTCGTGCGGCCCGCGATGGTTCCATCAGCCTGGATCGTGGTTTGCTCTGCACGGTGCGTGCTCACTTCGAGGTTCTGGTTGCTCTCGGCGACCTTGGCGAATGCTGAGCCACCTTGCCGCAGCGCCCCACCCTGATCCTGCATCTTGCCGCCCTTGAGCATCTGTGTGGTGTGCATCTCTTGCTGCGCGTTGCCGATGCCGCGGAATCTTTCGGTCACCGACGGCGCTGCCTTGGACGCACCGAATTTCTTGGACTCCAGACCCTTGGGCATGTTCGACCGGGTCGTCTTGATTTGAACGTTTGCTCCCTTTGTGGCGCGGTAGGTGCCGAAGGCCGCCGTGGACAGCGTCGCACCTGCCTGGGCCAGACCGCCTCGCAATTCAGCTTGCCCAGCCTTGCGCTGAGCACTGGCAGCACCTGCTGCAAGCTGCACTTCCCGCCCACTGCTGGTATTGATGCGCTGAGAGTCCTGCAGCATCAATTGATTAAGCATTCCGATCAGCATGGCGATAATCCCTGCCAGTCCGCCCGCCTTGCTGACGACATCACTTTCCTGCGCGCCTTGGTCTGCACGGGGCGCTCGCAATTCTGGTGCAGCGCCAAGTTTGGCAGTGGGAGCCGCGCCCAGTTTCACCACGTCGGCAGCGGGCCGCATTGAGGCACTTTTGGGCGCAAGGTCCTGATTAGCGCCGTCGGCGGCTGAAAAGGAGGACACTGCAGCGGGTTGGGTAGTGTTGATAGCTATCATGCTTTCTCCATCATCAAAAAATTTACTCGTGATCAGAATGCCGCTGCGCGGCGTGCATTGCCAAGAACAAACAGATTCGTGTTTTGCTCGAACTGCATGGCATCAGAGGCGACCTTTTCCAGGCTCTGCAATCGCGTAGTTTGTTGTTGCCAAAGATCGACACCCATGTCCATGATTCGCCTGAGGCTATCCATGTCAGCCAACAACACGGTGAGCTCTGCACCCGCCTGCTCGATCTGATTTCTGGTGATGCCCGTCCAGGCTGTGACGCCCGCGTCGGCAGTTGACGTCACGCCCTGTGCAACGATGCCAACCCTCGTGGCCTGCTGGGTGGCCAGTTCGGCGCTGCCCAGCCCAACCTTTGAGGTCAGCCGGGTGGCATTGCGCGCAAGAGCGTTGCTAAACTTGTCGGCTTGCCCCAGCGCCTTGGCGAAGGCACCTGAAAGCTTGCTGCTCACATTGCTGATCAACTTGGGCATCATCTTGCCCATGGAACGCATGAGCGGCTCGGCCAGCTTGCCCGCAAATTTGCCCAGATTGGCCGATTTGGTGATGACCACGCCAGCCACCACGACCACTGCGGCGGCCAGTACGCCGGCAACTGCACCGATCATGTCGGCCACGTCATCCCCGACGTTGAGCTTCTTGAGAATTTTGGCGATGCTGTCGCCCAGCGCCTTGGCCATGGGAGAAAAGACCTTCTCGATCAGCGGGGCGATCAATCTTCCGGTAATGGATTGACCTGTGACTTTCTCCGCGATCGCGTCTGCCGCCATCATGGCAAGACCCACGCCCGCAAGCGCCAGGCTTGCGCCACCGCTGAACGCAGCGGCTGCCACGGACACGCCCACTACGATGCCGGCCACGATCTTGCTCAGGCACCCCATCGTCTCGGAGGCCTTCTGGGCAGCAGCTTCCTTGTTCTGGATTTCTTCGGACGTCTTGTCGTGAAAGGCTCTTTGCGCCTTGTTTTGATCCTGAAAGAGGGTCAAGGTGTTCTCGAGCTGCGCCTGCGTGGTGGAATCCACCGTGTCCTGAATCTTGGCAATCCAGAAACGCAGCGCAGCGGCGCCCCTGAGCGTAGCGGGATCGAGCGTTTCCTGTTGAGCCCCGGCGGCCGACGCATCCTTGGCCCTGCCCACGCCGGCGCCATAGGTGCGGGCGACCGCGCGATCCGTCTGCTCAGGCTCGGCCCCCCTCATTGCGAGCGCCATCGCCCTGGCGCTAGGGGCGGTCAGCTCGGGGGCCTCCTTCACGCTGGTAAACACTTCAGCGCGCGCCGAATCACCCGAGCGACGCGACTTCAGCTGAGCGATCACCTCGTTCAGCGTGAGCTGGCGCGCACCAGACGAGGCGCCGGCGCCTTTTGCAATTTGTCTGGCCGCATCATCAAGCGCCGCCCGCACCGACGGCAAAACACGGATATCACTGTTGACTGTCGTCATGTTTCTTCTCTCCTTTCTACTTCATCTTTATCTGCGGCAGCCCCTCGAATCGCGTCGAGGTAGGCTTGCGCCTTGGCCTTCAGGCGATGTTCGGCACTGCTTTCAAGCACCGATTCGAAACAGCGCTTGGCCTTGCCCAGCCTTCGCAGCAACAGATTGCACTCGCCCGCATACAACATGGCTCGGGAATCGCCGCCACTGATCGTGTAGGCCATCGCGTAGACATCCAGCGCTTTGTCATAGAGCTTCTTCAACTGAAAGACTGCACCCAGGCCGAGCGCATAGTCGGCGTTATGAAAGTCGTAAATGCACAGGAGCCGAAACAGAGACTCCGCCTCGTCCAGGCGGCCTTGCTCGTAAAACCCGTAGGCATGCGCATAGATGGCTTCCATCGCATCGCCAGAGATGCCGTACATGTCCTTGAACGTGGCGCCTTCCTGGATGCCCTGGATGACACGATCGGACAGACTTTCGATCTGCTCTTCGGTCATGGCAGAGAATGCCTCTTGGGCGTTGGCGCGATTGATGGTTTGCTCCGAATGATTCATTTGATTCACTTACCGTTCTGGATGCACACGTTACGAGTCGCGCCGCAATGCATCTTTAAAAAAATGGTCTTGCGAAAGGCCGCGAGGCACTTCCGCAGAATGGATACTTTTAAGAAGTTATGTGTTGCGCGGGTAGCTATTCTTTTGAGCCAGTTCCTCCAAAAACATACGATTGTTATGACGATATCCAGCCTCGCCAGCGCGCCTCCTGTCGCATCTCTCCCGCCACACCCGGGTCAAACATCTTCAGAAAAGCTAGTCGAGCAAGACCTCATGCAGACTGCCGAACTGACTGCAGCCTGGCATCAGGCGGTCGCCATGGCCGACGCGCAGGCGCCAGCACTTGCCTCCAACCTGATGCGCCTCATTGACGAAACGCCCGAGGCGCTGCCGCTTCATCTGAACAACCTCACCGCCGAGCGTCAGCGAAACCTGACGGCGGCCGCCACGCTACTGTCGGGCGCACGTGGTAATGGCGGCTCCGAACTTCTAAGCCAGTTCGAACAGGTGCTGAAGGGGCAAAACGACGGTGTCGTCGCCGACAACCAGAGGCTGCTCGCCAAGTACAGTCAGTACATCGTCGCGCTCAGCGAACTGATGACAGCGATCAACGCGACCGTCACCAGTGAAAGCGACGGGAAGTCAAATCTCAATGGCGAGGGGATCATTAGGCTGCTTGCCACGTTCTGCAACAAATGGCGAACGGGCGACGCTGGCGTACTAGGCAGGTTTTCATCGCGAGAAGAGGCCCAAAATGTGGCGGACAAGCGGTTCCGGGGTAAAACGGTCGAGGTCTTTGATACAGGTGCCGGGCCAGACCGCTACGTCCTGCGGTTTTCCTTTGCCAGGCTCGCACCTATCATTAGTGCCGTTGCCGGGACCAGCGATGCTGCCAAAAACCTGATCGAGGCGTTGGAAAGGGGCGAGGCGCCCAATCTGGACAACTTGAATTCGGGACTCAGAGGCCAGATTCGCGGCAAGGGCGTCAACGCGCATGCGGTGCAAAGCCTCACGCTTGCAACGGGCGATGTGCAGAAGACACACCAAACAGACCTTGATCTGTTGCTCAACGAGTTCAGTCGATCGATCTCTCAGTTCGATAACTTGGTCAAGCTTTACTCCTCCTTGGCCACCGCGTTGACTGAAACACTCAAGTCCTTCTTGTGATCTGACCGACAGCCTCCCATCATGTATCCGACGCCATTGCATGTGCGGCGTCCAAAAACGCCTGCCTGCACATTTCTCTGGCCTGCGTGGAACTCACTGCCACAGCTTCATCGGTTTGCCCGATCTGTGGCAGGCTTGCAATCTCGGCAAGATGCGCAGACCAGACATGACCATCCCATTCGATGGAAAACTCGTCGTGACGATCGCCCTCAGTAATGGTTGCCGACAGCTTGAGCGCCTCGCATCGAGCCTGGAGCGCCTGTGAGGCTGCACCTCGCGGGATACGAATGGATACTCGGTCAGGACGTTGCGTCACGTGGGCTGCCAAAATTTCGTCAAGCAGCGCGACCAGCGCGGAATCACGTTTGACAAGGTCTGCCAGACAGCGTCGCACAGCAGCGGCCGCATTTTCCCTTAGGTGAGCTCTGAAGGTATCCCACTCAGACACCATCGCAAGAATAGGAACCAGGGAGGCGGATATGCCTTGCTTCACCCCGTGGTGAAATCCTGCGGCCTGTGCCTGATGCGTCTGCTGTTGCGCGTCGGCGAGCATCCTCTCGGCTTGATGCCGGGCCTCGCATAGCACGTCTGCCGCTTGGCGGCTGCGGTCGATTTCCTCGCGTTTGACGATGTTCTCGGATCCAGCCAGCCAAGGGGCACTGCTGTCCTGCAGGGTGTTCTTATCCTTGAGGCGTGCCTCCGCCGCCGGGAGGAGTTCAACGGTTCTGAGCATGATTAAAACTGGCAGCAAAGGTTAAAAGGCGAAATGACGCAGGTTGTTGCGAGGCCAGGCGTACAGGATCCAGGTCAGGAATCGAGAACGAGGCATCCAGAGGAGGCAGACGCAGGCTGATGCGGTCGTGCCAACCGCCAGCGACGCCATACATGGCACTGCGCAGACATTCCGCACCTCGCACGGCTGCGAGCGCATGGATATCGCGTTCGTCTCCAGGCGGAGGATGGGTGCCTTTCGTAGCCCATTGGGTTGCTGGCAAAGAAAAAGGCAGCGTCAGGAAAACACCTGCATTGCAACGCAATCGGGTCAGTCCGTTCATACTGACGATGACGTCCCGAGCAAGCCGCGCACCAGCGATATAAGCCACGTCGGGAAGCACATCCCAGTGCGCGACAAGCCAGTTGATGCGCGCGCCATCGCACTCCACCCATCGGATACGGGACGCGGGGGCTCGGCGCAGCAGAATGCGATTAGCCAGGCGTGCCGGCCATCGCGCATCGGCGCCGTAGCGCGCCAGCCACGCGGAATCTGCCCAGCTGGCAGGGTCATAAAGCACCCGCAAAAGATCAGCGCTGGGCGATGTCATGCTGCAGCTCTGCCCATCTTCTTTCGACGACGCCAGAGCACGCCCGCTACGCCGCCCAAAGCCAGCAATACCGCCACGACGATCGGCAACCACCACCCGGCAGTATTCGACCACGCAGTCGCAGGCGCCACAAATGCTTCGGGCAATTCGGATGCCTGAAAGATGACGATCGAAATGTTGTCGTAGCTGAGTGCGTCGAAGCTGTTCTTGACCAACTGCTTCAAGCGTTGAATCAGAATGGTGTCATTGAGCGGACCATCGTAGTTCACCATGACCGAGACGTGCATTTCGCGGCTGGCGTCGTTGCGTTCGTTCAACGGATAGCTGACATGCACCCGGGCAGAAAGAATTCTATCGATCGAGCGGATAGTTTGTTCCAGGCGCTGCTCAAGACCGGAGATGAGTCGGGCACGCTCGGCGGCGGGTGAGTTGACTAATGAGTCGGTAGGAAACAGGTCTGCAATCGACACATTATCTCGTGTCGGCAACTGATTCCGCTCGAGCAAGCCTACGGCGTCCGCAAAGTCGCGCTTGCTCACGTCGACTTTGAAGCGTCCCTTGCCCATATCCTTTTTCTGAGACTCGATACCGTGACGTTGCAGCAGGGCGATCGTCTCATTCGCCTGTCGCTGACTCAAGCCGGCCAGCAGTTCCGTTCGACAGCCGCTGAGCAGCAGCATCAAGCCCAGAAGCGCCGCGATCGATATACGTCGACCGCGGCTCGCTATCCCGCTCAAGTCTTCACCAGCGTTTCGACGACGGCAACGGCTTTTCGCGCAAGCGCGCTATGCAAGGCCATCTCCGTGTGAAACTTGGCAAGCTCGCCCTGCGCCCTGAGCAGACGGACGGGGTCACTGGACCCCTCGCCTACCGCCTGTGCGAGGAAGTCCTGTCTGACTGACGCAGTTTCGGATAGGCGGGCAAATTCACCCGCCATTCTTTCAGCCAGGCTCGCGTTGCCTGCATCGAGAATGGATGTGGCGCCGACCTCTGCCGGCAGGACTGGCCGTATCGTAAATGACATGAGAGTTGCAAACAGGCGTTGGATTAGTTGAAGTCACGCACAATGCTCTTGTCCAGATCGGAAACCGACTTGACCATCGAACTTTGCGCATTGGAGTGGACGGTGAACATCATGATCGCCTTTTGATAGCGCGCCAGCTTTTGCGGGTCGCTGCTGTCGCCGGTGCCCAGCGCATCGATCTGTTCGGTCAGATGCTCGTGAAAGCTCTGTTGAATTTTCCCGTCGTTGCTCGCAACGGTTGCCGCTTCGAACTTATTGAACAGACGATCGACGAAATTGGTGCTGGCTTCGGCCTTTTCCTTGGCTTGGGTTACACGCTCGGCAGCCTCTCTAATACGTTTGTCCGCCGGAGTTTCATCAGCTTTATCTGCTGGCCCAGGATATGTACCGCCAATGCCATCAATTGCTTTCATGTTTTGCTTCCTTGTTTCATTGTTAGACCTTCCCTTCATCAACCCAAGTGCCAGACAGCCCGATTTCAACTCGGTAACAGGTAAGCGCTAGCTGCGCGAGATTGCGGTTGTCTGAACGGAGTCGATTGCATAGAAGCCTGTGCTGGCGCCGGCGATTTACTTGTGGCACGCCCTCGCGTGCCCCCTCGCGAAGCAGCGGGAGCCCGCGCAGACCGTTCGGCGATCGGTCGCGAGAGCCCTGTCTGGCCCGCACAGGCGTCGATGCAGGCAGATGCCAGACGTTAGTTAAAGTCGCGCACGATGCTCTTGTCGAGGTCGGAGACCGACTTGATCATCGAGCTTTGGGCATTGGTGTGCACGGTGAACATCATGATGGCCTTCTGATAGCGTGCGAGCTTCTGTGGATCGCTGCTGTCGCCTGTACCGAGTGCATCAATCTGTTCCGTCAGGTGCTCGTGGAAAGATTGATCGATCTTGCCATCGTTGCTCTTGACCTTCGCATTTGCGAAGCGGTCAAAAAGGTTATTGACAAAATTGGACTGCACGTTAGCCGTAGCCATAAATACCTCTCTATTTAGGATGCGCGAGCGTGTCAACGCCATGACGATGGTGATGACGGCGTCCCTATCGAATAAGCCGCGACTCTCGCCGCAGCGCGATTTGTTTTCCTTGCTGATCGCCCACACTCGGGTTCAGCGGTTGTCCATGTCTGTCTATACACCTCCTGCGCGCGGCTGATGGCTAAAGAAAAGGTGGCGGGTGCCTCTCAGCTCGTAGCCGAAGCCGCCCGTCTTGATACCGTCGATCTTGATGAGATCGCGTTGATTGATGACGAAACGGACGTATCGCTCTCCCCACTGCTCCCGATAGGCGTCCAGCGCGCGCCCTAATGCGTCGAGCTGCGCATCGTTGAGGTGGTCATTGATGGCAATGACGAAATGATCTGATGCCGGAGTGAACGCGGCGTTCAAACCCATATCCTGAACCAGTCGCCTGGCTTCATCCTGAGCCTGCTGCGGGCGGCGAACACGGACGGCAAAGTCGCTGACATAGGGCAAGGCACTGCGCAGCTGCAATCGTGTGTCGTCTGGAAGTTCGGCTGGCAACACCAGCACCGGGCGCTGAGGATCCGCCATTCGGACGGCGAAGTAGCGAACACCCGCGTCCTCGAGCACCTGTTCGACTCTGCTCGCGGCTTCTGCACGCGTCATGACGCGCGCCTGCCCGTCCTGTCCTGACCGTTGCAGCGTACGCCGGGCAAGCGCTGCCGCATCAGGGTCGGCTGCAATGATGTAGACCTCGCCGCTATCGCCTTTCACCACCGCCCCGGGCACGGCGGCCAGGGGATGCACGGTGCTCTGTGCGGGCACGGTGGAAGGCCACAGCAGGGATATCGCGGCGATGAAGCCGGCACAGACGAATGCCACCCCGATCGCGGCACCGAACACCGCACGCCGTGCAGATTTGCATGGGATCGCCGGCAAGCCGGTATCGATCCCGGCTCGATCGGACAGCACGGCTTCGGACCATGTCTGCTGGGCGCCGCGCACAGCCATGCGAAATGCACCCACGTGAACCGGCGTGTTCAGGGGAATCGACTGCTGGATCATGCCGCGCTGGTCATCGAAGATGACGATCGAGAGAGTGTCTGCCTGATCTGTGTCGGCCAACGCGTTGACAGCAAAGTTTGGAGCGGGCTGCGCGAAGGGAATGGTCAGCGTCGCGGTGCTTGCGCTGGCGCTCAGACCGTCTTCGATATCCCGATCGAGCGCGTGCGTGGCCAGATCCACGAAGCGAACAAAGCAACCGCCTTCCGGCAATGCCAGCTCTGCCCCGAATAGCGGCCCGTTCAACACTTTCAGGATTAACAAGAAGCCTCCAATTACAGCAAGCGATACAAGGCGATCAACGCAGGATGACCAACGTCCTTCGAAGGGATAGCCGTCCAACCGACGAAACAGGTTCGACGGGTTTCCATTACTCAGCAACAGCGGTTAAGGCGCGCGAGCATCGATCCGAGGTATGCACTATAGGGAAGCGATCCGACTTCAACTATCAGACTTTTCTTATTTTCTGCGCGCCGATCATTTTTCATAATTCAGGCCTGGTGATCTCAGCTATGCAGCACCAAAACCAAACATCCACTGGAACGAGAAATGATCATTTCTGGAAGGCAACTGGTCGCCTTGTCACTGACCGCCGTACTCGCCGGATGCGCGTCCGGCACGCACGAGGCGTCAGCACCGATTGGCGAGGGCATCGCACGCGAGCTCAATGCTCGCGTGATCGACTGCACGCTGCCTTTTCTGAACACGCATGCTGTCAACAAGGCGGTCATTCGCTACCAGTATCGCCACGGTGC
>Ga0075364_10000862_pt1 | contig 15990 bp, 10 predicted proteins | sample EndMetdeltDD1764_FD_71517 | JGI IMG/M metagenome (GOLD analysis project Ga0075364, IMG submission 71517) | Populus endosphere microbial communities from Tennessee, USA - Endosphere MetaG P. deltoides DD176-4 | ecosystem: Host-associated > Plants > Roots > Endosphere | place: USA: Tennessee...
GCGGCGAAGGCATCGCCCCAGGTATCGATCTGACTGTAGGTGATGTTCGCCCCCATCGCCGTGCAGGCGATGGCCCGAGCGTGACGCTTGCAGGCACGATCAAGCACGTCGACAAGCGTGCCCTGCTCGTCCGGAGAAATATCGGCAGGCACATCCTGGGAATAGCTGGCGAGCCAGGGACGTTGCATAGGGTTGTCTCCATCTGTGGTTTATCGGTTTGATGATACCCTTGCCTTACAGTACATCGCACCCATGGACCATCATGAACCTGATCGAACCCCTCGTTGCATGGCAGGATGAAATTGCCAGCATTCGCCGTGATTTACACGCTCATCCGGAGCTTGGCTACGAAGAAATTCGCACGTCCAATCTAGTTGCAACGCAACTGGAAAGCTGGGGTGTGGAAGTGCATCGTGGCCTGGGCAAGACCGGTGTGGTCGGCGTGATCCAGGGCCGCGGCACCAGCACGCGCGCAGTCGGGCTGCGCGCCGACATGGACGCCCTGCCCATGCAGGAGCTCAACACCTTCGCACACGCCAGCAAAACGCCTGGGAAAATGCACGGTTGCGGCCACGACGGGCACACCGCCATGCTGCTGGCGGCTTCGCGCTACCTGGCCCAGCACCGTGACTTCGACGGCAAGGTCATCGTCATCTTCCAGCCCGCCGAGGAAGGCGGCGCGGGGGCCAAGGCCATGGTCGACGAGGGTCTGTTCGACCAGTTCCCCGTCGAAGCCGTGTTCGGCATGCACAACTGGCCCGGTCTGCCAGTGGGCAAATTCGGTTTGAATCCGGGCGCGCTGATGGCATCGAGCAGCGATTTCAAGATCACCATTCACGGTAAAGGCGCGCATGGCGGCATGCCGCACCTGGGCATCGACACCGTGATGACGGCCGTGCAGATGGCGCAAGCCTTCCAGACCATCGTTACCCGCAACGTGAACCCGCTGGCGCCCGCCGTGGTGAGCGTCACGCAGATCCACTCGGGCAGCGCCGATAACGTCGTGCCCGAGACCGCCGTGCTGCGCGGTACGGTGCGCACGCTCTCGACTGCCACGCTCGATCTCATCGAGCGCCGCATGCGTGAGTTGGCCGACCATACGGCAGCGGGCATGGGTTGCACGGTGGATTTCGATTTCCATCGCAATTACCCTGCGACGGTGAATCATCCCGCCGAATCGGCATTCTGTGCCGACGTGCTGCGCGATATCGTGGGCAGCGAGAATGTCATCGATACGATCGATCCATCGATGGGTGCGGAAGATTTCGCATTCATGCTGGAGGCCCGGCCCGGCTGCTATATCTGGGTGGGCGCCGGTGACGGCGATCACCGCGACGAAGGCCATGGCATGGGCCCGTGCATGCTGCACAACGGAAGTTACGACTTCAACGACGCCTTGCTCCCTGTGGGCGCGACCTACTGGGTCGAATTGGCGCGCAAGTGGCTCGCACGCCCCACGGCTTGAGTGTGCGGCGACATCAGCGCCAGGAAGTGTGAGGTCGCCCGCGAGGGCGAATCACCATGGGGCAGCAGGATGCTGAAGGTGCGCACCAGTCCCGCACCGATCCGCAGCCCGACCAGCCCTGCCGCCTCGTGCTGCATGGCCAGCGACGACACGAAACCCACCCCCAGCCCAGCTCGAACGGCATGCTTGACCGCCTCCACACCGGCCAGTTCCAGCGTGGCTACCGGGGTGTGGCCTGCCTGCTCGAACGTGCGTGCCACAAGCCTGCGCAGGCCGGAGCCCGGCTCGCGCGCGACCCAGGGATATGAGGCGATCGCGCGCAGACTCGCGCCAGCCTGCGCGGCGAGCGGGTGATCGGCGGGCACGATCGCAAGCACCTCATCGCGGTGCCAGGGCGTGACGGCCGTATCCGAGGGCAACGTGGCGGTGATCTCGCCCTCGATGAACGCCAGATCCAGCAGCGGTAAACGTTCGACGATTTCTGCGGTATTGCCGTCGGACAGATAGAGCGAAATGGCAGGATAGGTCTGGCGGAATTGCGCCACGAGGCGAGGCAACAGGTAACTGGCGGGCGTGGTGCTCGCACCCAGCCTCAGTTCGCCCGCGGCCAGCCCATGATAGGCATCCCGCAGCGCCTGTGTGTCGTCGAGCGACACGCGCACACGCCTGGCTTGAGCCAGCAGGCTGCGACCCGCATCGGTGAGCACGATGCCCTGACCCTGCCGGTGGTAGAGCGGCGCTCCGAACCACTCCTGCAGCGTGCGCATCTGGGTCGAGACAGCGGGCTGGGAGAGATGCAGCTGCCGGGCCGCCTTGCTGATGTTGCCGGCATCGGCCACCGCAATGAACGTAATCAAATGATCGGGCTGACACAGCATGGTCATACCTGGCGCAAAGTTATCAATAATTTGGATAGTAACTATAAAAACATTCAGCTACTCGAATAGTGACATTCGGTCTTAATATTACTTTTCGTTATTTGCTTATAGTTGGCGACACACGATGTCCACCCCTGCCCACCCTGCCACCGCGTCCTGGCGCGACCCCCTAAATGGGGTTCTGTTCGTCGGCCTGTTCGCCGCTGCAGTCGTGCAAATCGCCGCCATCCCCACGGTACGTGCACTGGGGTTCTCGCCGCTTGTGGTCGGCATCGTGGCCGGCATGCTTTATGGCAATTTCGTTCGCAGCGGGATGTCTGAGGGCTGGAATCATGGCATTCATTTATGTGCGCGCAAGCTGCTGCGCATTGCTGTCGCCTTCTACGGACTGAACATCAGTTTTCAGCAAATTGCGTCGGTTGGCCTGTCCGGGCTGCTGGTGTCCACGGGCGTGGTGGTCTCGACCCTGCTGGTAGGCACCTGGATCGGTCGCAAGTGGCTGGGCATGGATCGCGACACCGCCATGCTGACTGCCGCAGGCAGCGCCATCTGTGGCGCCGCAGCCGTCCTGGCGTTCGAATCCACCCTGAAGAACGCTCCACACAAAAGCGCCGTGGCCGTGGCCACCGTTGTCCTGTTCGGCACGCTGTCGATGTTCCTCTACCCCATCCTGTTCCATATGGACATCCTGGCGCTGGATGCGAAAGGCTGGGGGCTGTTCACGGGCGGCACCATTCACGAGGTGGCACAGGTCGTTGCCGCCGGCAGCGCCATGGGTGCGGAAGCGCTCGAAACGGCCACCATCGTCAAGATGACACGCGTGGCCCTGCTGATTCCCGTCCTGCTCGTTCTGGGCTTCTGGTTGCGTTCGCGCTTCGGGCGTGGCGATGCGTCGTCAGATGCAACAGGTTCGGGCAAGATCCCGGTGCCGGTGTTCCTGTTCGGCTTTCTGTTGCTGGCAGGCATCAACTCGTTGGGCGTGGTGCCCGAGCCGATTATTGTCGCGGCGCGCCAGCTCGATGTCTTCGCCTTGACCATGGCCATGACGGCATTGGGCATGGAAACACGGTTCGGGCAGATCCGCCGCGCCGGGCCTCGTGCGCTGGCGCTCGGCGCCCTGCTTTACGCCTGGTTGCTAATTGGTGGCTATGCCATCACGATCTGGGCCATCTAGCCTGGGGGGCGTCGCATTTTTCCTGCATAATCGCGCGGTCAACCTGAAAAGCCGCAACAAGCATGACGCAACACGAAGCAAGCGTGATTCAGCCGCGCCGCCTGGACCCCGAGGACGCTCAGCACGCGCTTGCGCAAGTGCAGGAGATGTTGCGCAAGCATGAAATGATCGAGAACCTGGTGCATCGCCAGGAAGCGGGCGATGCCAAAGGCAATCTGGTCGAAAGTCTGGTCCATCGCCAGCACGTCGCCTCACTCAAATCACTGATCGATGGTCTGCACCCTGCGGACATTTCCTTCATCCTGGCTTCGCTGCCCAAGGACGAGCGTCAGTTCATCTGGTCGCTCGTCGACCCCGAACATGACGGCGACGTGCTGCTTGAAGTGGAAGATTGGGTTCGGGAATCCCTGATCGAGACCATGGACCGTCAGGACCTGGTCGCAGCGACCGGCAACATGGACGCCGATGAGCTGGCCGATCTCGCCCCCGATCTGCCAGCCGACGTGGTCGCCGAGGTGCAGAAAGGCCTGACCGAAGAAGAGCGGGCGCAGTTGCTCGAAGCCATGGGCTACCCCGAGGATAGCGTGGGCGCCATCATGGATTTCGAGATGGTGCGGGTGCGCGAGGACGTAACGCTGGAGGTGGTGCTGCGCTACCTGCGCCGCTTGCAGGAATTGCCCGACCACACTGATCAGATCTTCGTGGTGGACCGGCAGGACCGCCTGCAGGGCAGTCTGCCGGTGGCACGACTGCTGGTGGCCGAGCCCGAGACGGACGTGCGCACCGTGATGACCACCGATTATCTGGCGCTTAACCCGCTGGATTCCGATGCCGATGCCGCCAGTGCGTTCGAGCGCTATGACCTGGTGTCCGCCCCCGTGGTGGACGATCAGAACCGATTGATCGGACGGGTCACGATCGCCGACGTGGTGGACGTAATTCGAGAAGACTCGCAGGAACAGGCACTGTCACGTGCCGGTCTGCAGGAAGAAGACATTTTTGCGCCCTTGTCCAAGGCAGTGCGCAACCGCGCGCCCTGGCTGCTGGTCAATCTCTGTACGGCGGCAACCGCCTCGCTGGTGGCGTCGCGTTTCGAAGATACCGTGGGCAAGATCGTCATTCTGGCATTCCTGATGTCCATCGTCGCCGGTATTGGCGGCAACTCGGGTAATCAGACCATGACGATGGTGATACGCGCGTTGGCCGTGGGCCGCATCACGGGGCGCAATATCTGGCAGTTGGTCAAGCGGGAAATGCGGGTCACCCTGCTGGTGGGCCTGTGCGGCAGCGTGGTGGCCGCCCTGTTTGCCTGGGCGTTCTCGGGATCGATTGCGATCGCGGTCGTGATGATGGGTGCGATGATCCTGAACATGCTGATCGGTGCTTCGGTGGGGGTCATCATCCCCATGGTCCGTGCACGGTTCGGCAAGGATCCGGCCATCGGTTCGTCGGTGCTGCTCACCTTCTGTACCGACGCGCTCGGGTTTTTCGTCTTCCTCGGCCTGGCGACGATTTTCCTGGTCTGAGTACCCGGGTTCGATGCGCGCGCCGCCGTGCCAGCCTGGCCAGCCAGCCAATGGGCTAGAGGGCTTCGCGCAGCCGTTGCACCAGGTTGCACAGGCTTTTATCGTGGATGCCGTGGTCGTGCAGGGCGGAATGGGTCTGCACGACATACTCGATGCACGGGCCGGACATGCCTACCGCCTGCCTGATGGCCATCAGCAGGCGTTCTTCGGGCAAAGCGCCGGTGTATTCCTGGCACGTGCGGTTCAGCAGAAATGCCAGCGCCTGCACTGGCGTGTTGTCGCTGTCACAACGCACCCAGCGGGGAACATAGGCACTGGTGATCATTTCGCGCGCCCACAGCGCGGCAAAGGTGGTGCGCACACGTTCGGCGGCGATGCGGTAGGCCACGCCCCGGCAACTGCCACCCCGATTCAGGCCGAACACTACACCCGGGACGTCACGCGAGCCGCGGTGGTCGTGCGACCACAGGCACAGTGACCGGTGATAACCGCGCAAGGTGACGCAGCGACGTTCCACCCATTCGAAACTGGGACGCCAGATGAGAGACCCGTAGGCAAAGACCCACAGATCGTCGCGTCCATTCCATCCGGACAACATGCAGTCTGCCGCTTGCTGCGGATGAACCTGCAACTCGGAATGCTCAGACCTTGCCGCGATGACTTCCACGCCCTGCTTACCTATCAAATGAACGATCGGCATGTTGTTCATGACCGCTGTGCGTCATGCAACAAAACGTTTAAGTCATTGATGCTACGCCCGCAGCGCAACGAGATCAACGCGTGCGCAAAAAAATCACGTGAACCGTCGCGCCGCCCACACGGTCTGACCGCCCCCCTACAGGAATGCCCTGATGCCTGCGATCCCGTGCGCCCCCGCCTGACGGGCCTGTGCGAGGGTATGCACGCTCTGGCCACCGATCGCAAACGCAGGCAAACCTGAATCAGACAGCATGTGCTCGAATCCAGACCACCCGATACCGGGATCGCCTGGATGGCTGGCCGAAGGCAGTACAGGCCCGGCGACGACAAAATCGGCATTCAATGCGCGGGCGCGTGCAACCTCCTGCCGGGTGTGCGCCGACACGCCCACCAGGCCTGAGTGCCGCTGGCCCAGCGCGTCTGCCTGTGCAGACATCGCATCGGCGGCGCGCAAATGCACACCATCGGCGTCGTCAGCCCATGAACGCGGGTGCACGCTGTTGATCAACAGCCGCGCCCCCGCGGCGTGACACCTGTCACGGATGGTGAGCAAGAGGGTGTGCAGCGAGTCATGTGCCACGCCGTCAGGCCAGGCGGGTTCACGCAGTTGCACCAGGCGCAACCCTTGGTCCAGTGCCGCATCGAGTCGCTGCAAGAACGCGGACACGCCTTCGGGTGATCCGATGCTGGAAATACCATACTGTTCGGGCAGGCTCAGCCAGCGCAGAACCGGCAATGTGGCAGGCAGCAGATCGCCCACCTGATGGGCATCGGCCACCGTCACCCACTGCAGCGCCTGTGATTCCAGCCCTTGCGGCTCACCCGCCCAGCGCGTGACCTGATGGAAGGCGAGTCGCACCGTTTTTTCGGGATAGGCATGCACATAGGTCACCCAGGGACGCGAGTGCTGAACGTCGATGCCGATTTCTTCCTTGAGTTCGCGGGCCAGCGCCTGCGCCACGGTTTCGCCCGGTTCGAGCTTGCCACCCGGCAGCTCCCACCAACCGGACCAGGGCTTGCCTACCGGACGCTGCCCCAGCAGCAACTTGCCGTCGGGTCGAAGAATGACGCCGGCTGCGACATTCACGATGTGTTCAGACATCACGCGCCGCCCAGTCGCGCGAAAACTGGTGGGCGACCCGCCCGGAGCGCGAACCGCGCTCCAACGCCCACTGCAATGCAGGCAGGCGGCAGGCATCGATCTGCGCCTGGCTGCATCCCATCTCGCGCAACCAGTAATGCACGATGTCGAGATAATCGTCCTGCTTGAACGGATAGAACGAGAGCCAGATCCCGAAGCGCTCGGACAGTGACACCTTTTCCTCGACGGTTTCGCCGGGATGAATCTCGCCGTCGCTCTGGTGCTTGGCCTGCAGATTCTCGCTCATGTATTCGGGCATGAGGTGGCGGCGATTCGAGGTAGCGTAGATCAGGACGTTTTCGCCTGCCGAGGAAACCGATCCGTCCAGCACCGACTTCAATGCCTTGTAGCCGCTCTCGCCTTCTTCGAACGACAGATCGTCGCAGAACACGATGAAGCGCTCGGGGCGTTGTGCCACCGTGTCGACGATGTCAGCCAGATCGCCCAGGTCGCTCTTGTCGACCTCGATCAGGCGCAGCCCCTGGCCCGCATACGCGCTGAGCATGGCCTTGACCAGCGAGCTCTTGCCCGTGCCCCGCGCCCCGGTCATCAGCACGTTGTTAGCCGGTTTGCCCCGCAGAAACTGCTGGGTGTTGCGATCGATGATCTCTTTTTGGCGGTCGACATGCTGCAAATCGTCGCCGCCGATGCGGGCGGGATTGCGCACCGCATCGAGCCAGCCGCGCGCACCGCGCTTGCGCCATCGAAAAGCGGTGGCTGACCAATCGATGGCCGGCGGCGCCTCAGGCAGCCATGCTTCAAGCTGGAGCAACACGCGCTCGGCGCGCGCAATCAGCGTTGTCAAATCTGTAGCGTTCACATCTATCCCCGAGGGTGCGTCGTCAGACGATCAGGAGCGGTAGTCGGCGTTGATGGTGACGTACTCATGCGAAAAATCGCAGGTGTAGACCGTTTCCACCTCTTTGCCGCGACCCAGCGCCACGCGCACGCCAATCTCGGCCTGCTTCATGACACGCTGCCCGTCGGCTTCCTGATAGTCGGGGTTGCGCCCGCCATGGACTGCGACCAGCACATCGTCCAGCCACAGGCGGGTACCGGACACGTCCAGATCATCGATACCGGCGTAGCCTACGGCGGCCAGGATGCGCCCCAGATTGGGATCGGAGGCAAAGAACGCCGTTTTCACCAGTGGGGAATGCGCGATCGCATACGCCACTTTCAGTGCCTCGTCGCGATTGCCCGCTTCCTCGACGCGAATGGTGATGAATTTGGTTGCCCCTTCGGCATCACGCACGATCTTCTGTGCAAGCTCCGTGGCCGCGGACGCGAGCGCCTCGCGCACTTCGGCGTAAGCGGCGTCGCTGGCGCTGTCGATCTGCACCCCGCTCTGGCCGGTGGCCATGAGGATGAAGGAGTCATTGGTGGAGGTGTCGCCATCGACCGTGATGCGGTTGAACGACACGTCGGCAATGTCGCGCACCAACGTTTGCAGCACGGGATGGGCGATGCCGATATCGGTGGCCAGAAAGCCCAGCATGGTCGCCATGTTCGGACGAATCATGCCGGCGCCTTTGCTGATCCCGGTGATGGTGACGGTCTTGCCGGCGATCTGGAGCTGGCGCGAGACGATCTTGGGCAGGGTGTCTGTGGTCATGATGCCGTGAGCGGCATCGTGCCAGTGCCCGGGGGCCAGATCGGCAAGGGCCGCAGGCAGCGCAGCGGTCAGACGGTCGACCGGCAGCGGCTCGAGAATCACGCCGGTGGAGAACGGGAGGATTTCCTGGGCTTCGACACCCAGCAGCCCGGCCAGTGCCTCACATGTCTGCTGCGCGTGCTGCAGACCCGACGCGCCGGTGCCCGCGTTCGCGTTGCCCGTGTTGATGACCAGGGCGGCGATGGGGCAGCCGGTGGCCAGATGGGTTTCACACAGCTGGACAGGCGCGGCACGAAAGCGATTGCGCGTGAACACCCCTGCCACCGTCGTACCGGGGGCAAGTTTGAAAACCGTCAGATCGCGTCGGTTGGCCTTTCGAATGCCGGCTTCGGTAACACCGATTTCCACGCCCGGTACCGCGTGAATGTCCGATGCGTGAGGGATCTGAAGATTGACAGCCATATATGCTCCCAGGTTGCGCGCGGCGAGCGAAGGCCGCAGGAAACCCTCATTATTCCACCGATTGGCGCGGGGCGTCGGGCCGTTCCATGTCGCGATTGCTGAAGGCCGGCGCGCGGGGCCCGTTGTGCTGCGAAACACCTGTCGCCGGGTCGGCAGGGTCGAGCGGATCGGTCAAGGTGCGCACGTCCCAGCCTCCGCCCAGCGCGGCAATGAGCTGCACACTGGCCACCAGGCGCGACTGCACGACGTTGAGCGCATCACGCTCGGCCGCGAGCGCATTGGTTTCCAGATTGGCGACATCCAGATAGCTGATCAGGCCTTCGTCGTACTGATTGCGTGTCAGGCGCAGGGACAGACGGGCCGACTCCAGTGCCCGCAGGCGCACGACCTGATTGCGGGATTGCACGCTCAACGTCGCCATGTAGTCTTCGACTTCGCGCAGTGCCGTCAGCACCGTCTGCCGATAAAGGGCGGCCTGTGCGTCATATTGAGCCCGGGCCTGATCGACCTGGGCGCGCCGGGCACCTGCGTCGAAGATCGTGGCGGCCAGTTGAGGGCCCAGCGTCCAGAAGCGGGCGGGCGCGGTGATCCATTCGGCAAAATCGCTGCTGCGCCACCCGCCGCTGGCCGATAGGGTGAGCGCGGGAAACCAGGCCGCCTGCGCAACACCGATGCGGGCATTGGCCGCTGCGGCCTGGCGCTCGGCAGCGGCGACGTCCGGGCGGCGCTCGATCAACGTGGCGGGCAGTTCGACGGGTATGTTCGGCACATTCTGCACAAAGGCGGTCTGGGGCAGGCTGAACCGCGAGGGCGGCTGCCCGATCAGCAGCGCCATGGCGTTCTCCAGCAGCGTTCGCTGCTGCGAAATCTCCAGCAGCGACGCCCGCCCGCTTTCCAGTTGCGTCTGCGCGACGGCGACGTCCACGCGGGGCGCCAGGCCTGCGTCATAACGATTGCGCGTCAGGCGCAGGGAGCGTTCGAAAGAGGCGACCGTGCGCTCGAACAGCACGCGCAGCTCGTCGGTGATGCGCAACTGAAAATAGGTTTGTGCCAGTACCGATTGCTGGCTCAGACGCGTACTGGCCAGCGTGGCCGCCGTGCCGACCGCCGCCGCATTGTCGGCCTCCACGCCTCGCCGCACGCGCCCCCATATGTCGGCCTCCCAGGAGACCGTGCCCTGGAAAGTGTACTGGTTCGACGGGCCACTGCTGCCGGAGAACCCGCCATCGGTGCCGGAGACGGACGATGACGATGAACGCCCATTGCCCGATCGGGTGGCAGAGCCCGTGACACCGACATTCGGAAAGAGATCTGCCCGTGTATTGCGCAAGGTGGCGATGGCCGCACGGTAGTTTGCCTCGGCTTGCGCCACGTTCTGATTACCCAGGTCGAGCTGGCGCATCAAATCGTTCAGCACCGCATCGCCATAAATTTCCCACCAGGGGCCCCGCGGCAGATGGTCGCCAGGCTGCGCAGGATTCCAGCCCGGCATGGCAGCGGCCTTGTAGGTCTCGCCGAGATCCTGGGCAGGTCGAACATAATCCGGGCCGACTGCACATGCCGAGAGCAGGGTCGCCAGCATGATGGCACTGGCCAGTCGGCAGACCCGAAAGCGCGGCATGGAAGGAGCAGGCAAGAAACGATTCATATCAGAGGCTGTCAGGTCGGACCGGGTCGAGATCATCACAGTCCCTCCGGCTGGCGTCGAACGCGCAGGCGCGCCCACCGATCGCGCAGGCACAGGCTGACGCGATCCAGATAGAGATAGATGACCGGCGTGGTGTAGAGCGTAAGAATTTGGCTGAGCAACAGGCCGCCCACGATCGTGTAGCCCAGCGGCTGCCGAATCTCTGCGCCTGCACCAATGGCCAGCACCAGCGGAAACGCACCGAACATGGCTGCCATGGTGGTCATCATGATGGGACGAAAACGGATCAGGCAGGCCTCATAGATGGCGTCACGCGAGGTCAACCCCCGCTTTCTTTCGGCATCCAGCGCAAAATCGACCATCATGATGGCGTTTTTCTTCACGATGCCGATAAGCAGGAACACGCCGATCAGGGCAATCACCGTGAATGGTTTTCCCACCAGTTGCAACGCGAGCAATGCGCCAATCCCTGCTGAGGGCAAGGTGGAGAGAATGGTCAGCGGATGAACGAAATTCTCATAGAGAATGCCCAGCACGATGTACATGGTGATCATGGCGGCCAGGATCAGCCAGGGTTGCTGGTTCAATGTCGTCTGCAACTGTGCGGCCGTGCCCTGGAACCCGGCCTGGACCTGATCGGTGGGCAGGTTGATCTGGGCAATGGCGGCATCGATGGCAGCACTGGCCTGCCCCAGCGCCACGCCGGGCGCGAGCGCAAAGGACACGGTGTCTGCGACGAAAAGCCCCTGATGCGACACGCTCAAGGGCGCGGTGCCCACTTCATAGCGCGCAATTGTAGCCAGGGGCACCCGCGAACCATCGGCCGTGATGATGTCGACCAGTTTCAATGACTCGGCATCACGTGCGAACTGCGGTGCAACCGACATCACGACGTTGTACTGGTTCAACGGCCCGTACATGACCGACACCTGCCGTTGACTGAAAGAGTTGTTCAGCACGGCCGATATCATCGCCATATCGATGCCCAGGCGCGTGGCGGCATCCCGATCGATCACCAGATTGACCTGGCGTCCGCGTTCCTGCGTTTCCGTATCCACATCGGTCAACTCCGGCAGCGCCGCCAGGGCACGCTGCACGCGCGGCATCCAGGTGCGCAGCGTCGAGAGCTCGCCGGCCATGAGGGTGTATTCGTAGGAACCGGCAGTCTGCCTGCCGCCTGCACGCAAATCCTGCTGCGGAATGAGGAACATCCGCGCGCCGGCTTCGTTGCTGAGCTGACCGCGCAGACGATTGACGACGTCATTGGCACTCACGCCACGCTGCCCAATAGGCTTGAGCTGAATCAGCATGAAACTGGTGTTGCTGCCGCCGCGCCCGCCGGCGAAGCCCACCATGCTTTCCACGGCGGGATCCTTCAGAATGGCGGCGCGGAATTTCTCCATGCGGGGCAGCATGGCGGTGAACGACGTGCCCTGGTCCACGCGGAACACGCCAATCAGCTGGCCCGTGTCCTGATCCGGGAAGAACCCCTTGGGAATGACGGTATAGAGATAGGCGTTCAGCCCAATGGTCACCACCAGCGAAAGCACGACCAGCCGACCATGCGCAAGCGCCCAGCGCAGGCTGCGCGCATAGCCTCTGAACATGGCGTCGTAGAGCCGGGCAACACCCCGGGCCACCCGACCGAACGCGCGCGAATGCCAGCCCGACTTGTGCTGAACAGAAGGCGCGCCCAGCAGAACACCGGCGTTGACCGCCGAGCCGTTGCCGTCGCCACGGCCATTGCCGTCGCCATTGCCGTTGCCGTCGCCGTTGCCAACATCAATGCCACTGCCAACACCATTGCCACGGCCTGCTCGACCTTCCTGGCCAGCGTCGTGCGACCACCCGTGTTCAGCTTCCGCCCCCTTCGTCTGCCGCCGCAACATGCGGGCACACATCATTGGCGTGAGGGTGAGCGAGACCGCCAGCGACACCAGCACCGCCGACGACAAGGTGACGGCGAACTCGCGGAACAGGCGCCCGACCAGCCCCCCCATCAGCAAAATGGGAATGAACACGGCAATGAGCGACAGGCTCATGGACAGCACCGTGAACCCGACTTCGCGCGAGCCACGTAACGCGGCGTGCAGCGGTGAACGACCCCGCTCGATGTGCCGCATGATGTTTTCAAGCACCACGATGGCATCGTCCACCACGAATCCGGTAGCCACGATCAGCGCCATCAGCGAGATCGTATTCAGCGTGTAGCCGCACAAATACATGACGATGAACGTGCCCAGCAGCGAAACCGGTACCGCCACGGCTGGGATAAGCGTCGCCCGAACGCGGCGCAGGAACAGCAGCACCACCAGAACCACCAGCACGACGGCAATGACCAGCGTGAGCTCGGCTTCATGCAGCGACGCCCGAATACTGGGTGTGCGGTCCTGAGCAAGGGTCAGAAAGGCCTGGCCGGGCAGCAGCGATGCAATGTGCGGCAATTGATCGCGTACCGACTCCACGACATCGATGATGTTGGCATTGGCCTGGCGTCGCACGATCAGCAGCACCGCCGGATCGTTGTTGTAGAAACCGACCTGATAGAGGTCTTCAACCGAATCCGTCACGGTCGCAATGTCCGACAGCCGCACCGGCGCGCCATCACGAATGGCCACGATCAGCGGCCGATACTGTTCGGCGCTGTTGAGCTGATCACTGGCCATGATCTGCCAGTGAAAATCATCGTTTTCCACCACGCCCTTGGGCCGATTGGCGTTGGCACCGGAAAGCGCAGTGCGCACTTCATCAAGCGCGATCCCGCGATTGGACAACGCCCCAGGGATGAGATCCACTCGCACAGCCGGCAGTGAACTTCCACCCACCGACACCTCGCCTACTCCATCGACCTGCGAGAGCTTTTGCGCCACGATGGTGGAAGCCAGATCGTAGAGCTCGCCCTTGGTCAGGGTGGGCGAGGTCAATGCCAGCGTCATGATGGGGGCCGACGCGGGATTGACCTTGTTGTAGGTCGGGCTGCTGCGCATGCCGGTGGGCAGCAGGCTGCGCGCGGCATTGATGGCTGCCTGCACGTCGCGTGCGGCGCCGTTGATGTCGCGATTCATGTCGAACTGCAGCGTAATTCGTGTCGACCCCTGGGAGCTGTTGGAGGTCATTTCCGTCACCCCCGCAATGCTGCCCAGCGAACGTTCAAGCGGGGTTGCCACACTCGAGGCCATCGTTTCCGGGCTCGCACCCGGCAGGCTTGCCGACACCGATATCGTGGGAATATCCATCTGCGGCAGGGGCGAAACCGGCAGCCTGAAAAACGCCAGAATGCCCAACAGCACCACGCCCAGCCAGATCAGCGTCGTGGCCACGGGACGCAGAATGAAGGGTGCCGAAATATTGGCCACGGGTCAGTCCGCCCGCACGCGACGAAGCCGGCGGCGCTCGGCCGACGCACGCCCCCGGCGGCCCAGACGGTCGAACATCAGATAGATGACCGGGGTGGTGAAGATCGTCAGCAACTGACTGCAGATCAGCCCGCCCACCATCACCAGCCCCAGTGGCTGACGCAGCTCTGCACCGGTGCCCGTGGACAGCATCAGGGGCACGGCGCCGAACAGCGCGGCCAGCGTCGTCATGAGAATGGGCCTGAACCGCAGCAGGGCCGCCTCGTGTATAGCCTCGAGTGGGCTCAGGCCCCGCTTGCGCTCGGCATCGAGCGCGAAGTCGATCATCATGATCGCGTTCTTCTTGACGATGCCAATGAGCAGGATGATCCCGATAATGCCGATCATGTCCAGATCGGAACCCGATATGAGCAAGGCCAGCAAGGCACCTACGGCAGCAGAAGGCAACGTTGAGAGAATCGTGACGGGATGGATGTAGCTCTCGTACAGAATGCCTAACACGATGTACATCGTGATCACGGCAGCCAGGATCAGCAGCAAGGTGCTGGACAGTGATGACTGGAAGGCCTGCGCTGCCCCCTGAAAACGACTTTCGACCGAACTCGGCATGCCGATATCGATGCGCGCCTGATCGATGGCCTGCACGGCATCAGCCAGGGACGCACCGGACGCCAGATTGAAGGACACGGTGACCATCGGGAACTGGTTGAGTCGATTGATGGACAACACCGTGCGCCGTTCGGACAATTTGGCCACGCTGGCCAGCGGTACCTGGCCGCCGCTGGCCGTGGGCACGTAAATCTGCGCGAGCGCGGAAGGATCCTGCCTGAACTGCGGGAGCACTTCCAGCACCACGCGGTACTGATTGGACTGCGTGAAAATGGTCGAAATCAATCGCTGCCCGAACGCGTCATACAGCGCCTCGTCGATGACGGCCGCCGTGATGCCCAGACGCGATGCCGCATCGCGATCGATATCGACATACGACTGCAGCCCTTCGTCCTGCAGGTCATGCGTGACATCCTGGAGCCCCGGGATCTGGCGCAGATGATCCACGAGCTTGGGTGCCCACTCACCGAGCACGGTGATATCCGGATTGGACAGGGCAAGCTGGTATTGCGTGCGGCTGATGCGATCTTCGATCGTCAAATCCTGCACCGGCTGCATATAAACCGTCAGATCCTGATTCTCGCGCAACGCCTCCTGCAGGCGCTCGATCACGCGCACCATGCCGTCTTCGCGATCGGCCTGGGGTTTAAGCGCAATCTGCATGCGTCCGGCGCTCAGCGTGGCATTGGCCCCATCCACACCGATGAACGAGGACACCGACGCCACCGCCGGATCTTCCAGGATCGTGGCCGCGGCGTGGCGCTGACGTTCGGCCATGCCCGAGAAGGAAATCGACTGCGGCCCCTGTGTAATGGCCTGGATCATGCCCGTATCCTGCTGCGGGAAAAAGCCCTTGGGAACCAGCAGATAAAGGATGACCGTCAACACGAACGTGGCAAGCGCCACCAGCAGCGTCAGCCCCTGGCGGGCAAAGACCTTCTGCAGCAGCACGTCATAGCCACGCACCATGCGATCGATGAACGCGCCCGTGGCACGATGAAAGCGGTTATAGCGGTGCGACTGCTCGGGCTTGAGCAGTCGTGCGCACATCATGGGAGTCAGGCTGAGCGAGACCAGCAGCGACAAGAAGATGGCCACCGCAAGCGTGACGGCGAATTCGCGGAACAGACGCCCCACCACTTCGGTCATGAACAGCAGCGGAATAAGCACCGCGATGAGCGAAAGCGTGAGCGAGACGAGCGTGAACCCGATCTGGGCCGCTCCCTTCAATGCCGCCTGCAAGGGCTTCTCGCCCTCTTCGATATGCCGCGCGATGTTCTCCACCATCACGATCGCATCATCGACGACAAAACCGGTGGCGATGGTCAGGGCCATCAGCGTGAGGTTGTTGATGCTGAACCCGGCCAGATACATGATGCCGAACGTGCCGACCAGCGAAAGCGGCACGACGATACTG
>Ga0075364_10000863_pt1 | contig 15989 bp, 15 predicted proteins | sample EndMetdeltDD1764_FD_71517 | JGI IMG/M metagenome (GOLD analysis project Ga0075364, IMG submission 71517) | Populus endosphere microbial communities from Tennessee, USA - Endosphere MetaG P. deltoides DD176-4 | ecosystem: Host-associated > Plants > Roots > Endosphere | place: USA: Tennessee...
CTCTTCGAGGCCGCGCCGCGTCGAGTCCTGCGGGATCGTCTGGGCAGTGACGACGCCGAGTGGGAGCGCGGCCGGGCCTGGGCTTTCGAACAGGCGATGGGGGTGGTCTGGTACTACGTGCGGAGCAGCCCGGCGATGAGCGCGGGGTGTCGGCGCACCCTGGAACGCATCGTCGCGGATATCCGTTCCTGACCCGGTCATCTGCGCCTACAGTCCGGGTGATGAAGTACAAGATCGATCCCGCCGTGCTGGCCGGCGTCGCCGCACAGGTCGCCGGAAGTGGCAGCGCGGATCTCATTCCCGAAGCCCTGCGGCAGCTTTCGCGGGCGTACCCGGATCTGATCGACCCGCTGCCGGGCCGATGGGTCGGCAGCAAGGCCGGCGGGGTGCTCGGAAAGGTCCGCTTCCTGTACTTCAGTCCTCGCGAGTACGTTGTCATCTTCGGTTCACCCACTGGGACACAGGGCTTTTCGGGTCGATACAAGCATGTCGACATCCACAAGTTCCTGCTCGCCGGCCAGATCGACTCCTATGACCTGGACTCCGATGACACCGCACCGCTGCCGCCCTTGCTGCCGGGCCACGGCACCTGCCTGGAGCGCGGCCACGCCCGCGGCCTGACGATCCACCCTGGCTCCTGGCATATCGAGTACGGCCGCGGCGCGGTCGCCACCACCCTGCCGTTCGCCATGGTGGACACCCTGTTGGTCTCGCTGGAGTTCGAGTCGGTGCGTAAATCCACTGTCGAGTTCGGCAAGCTCGTGCGCCGCCAGATCCGCGCCGGGAAAGGGTGAGCACGCCGCGGTCGGCTTTCACGATTATCCCGCGTCCAGAACGGGCACCACTGAGTAGTCAGGTTCGGTGACCTGCGTCACATGGCGTGGGCTCGATGCGGGGAGAGGCCATGACCACAGAGCACTCTGCGAAAAAGACCGACGTCGATGCTGCCCTGATGGGCGGATCCACCTACCGCAGTCTCGGTGAACAGCGGCTCAGCCCGGGCGAGGAGCGCTTCGAGAAGGGGCGGCGCACGGTCGGCCTGTTCCTCGCGCCGGTGGTGGCGGTCGCTTTCCTGGTGCTGCCCATGAACATCCCGCCTCAGCAGCAGACGCTCGCGGGCGTGCTGCTGGGCGTCATCGTGCTGTGGGTGACCGAAGCCGTCCCCATCCCGATCGGCGGGCTGTTGGGCGTCGCCGTCATCGTCTTCCTGGGCGTCGCACCGGCCGACGATGTGCTCGGGCCCTTCGGCTCTTCGACCGTCTTCACCTTCATCGGCGCGTTCATCCTCGCCCAGGCGATGCTGAAGCACGGCCTGGCTCGTCGGTTCGCGTTCAAGATCCTCGCGCTGCCGCGCGTCGGACAATCCACCACCGGTGTGATCGTCGCGTTCGGCGCCATCACCTGTCTGTTGTCGGCGTTCGTGTCCAATACCGCGACGGTCGCGATGCTGCTGCCCACGGCCATCGGAATCCTCGGGGTCATCGCGAAAATCCTTCAGGTGCAGGGAAAGGTCGCCGACGACTTTGACCCGCTGCGCCTGAGGGTCGGCGCCGCGCTGATGCTCATGCTCGCCTACTCGGCCAGTGTCGGTGGGCTGCTGACTCCCGTCGGCAGCCCGCCCAACCTGATCGGGCGTGGACTCATCGAAGAGGCCACCGGCGAGAAGATCAGTTTCGGTCAGTGGATGGTCATGGCGGCACCCATCTGCCTGGCGATGTTCGTGGTGCTGGCCGTCGTGTTGATCACGTTGAACAAGCCCGAGCTCAAACGCATCGAAGGGGTGTCGGACTACATCGCCGAACAACGCGCCGAGATGGGCAATCTGTCCCGCGCCGAGAAGAACACCCTGGTCGCGTTCGGCATCACGGTGTCGCTGTGGATCCTGCCCGGCATCATCGCACTGATCTTCGGCAACGATTCCGACGTCTACACGGCGGTCAGCGACCGTTTGGACGAAGGAACGGTCGCGGTGTTCGGCGCGGCACTGCTCTTCCTGCTGCCCACCGATTGGGAACAGCGCGAGTTCACCCTTCGGTGGAAGGATGCCGCAGCCATCGACTGGGGCACGATCGTGCTGTTCGGCACCGGCATCATCTTCGGTTCACTGCTGGCCGACACCGGGCTCGCCGAGACCATCGGTAACTCGGTGGCAGAATCGTTGGGCCTGACGAGCGTCGTGGCCATCACGATCTTCGCCGTCCTGCTGGCCATCGTGGTCTCCGAGACGACCAGCAACACCGCCTCGGCCGCGGTGGTGGTGCCGATCATCATCCCGATCGCGGTCGCCGCCGGCGTCAACCCCTTCGTGCCCGCCCTGGCCGCCACCTTCGCAGCATCGTTCGGGTTCATGCTGCCGGTCTCCACGCCGCAGAACGCCATCGTCTACGGCTCCGGCGCGGTGCCGATCACGACCATGATCCGTTCCGGGGTGACCTTCGACATCGCCGGAGCCATCCTCATCGTGCTGCTCCTGCCGGCGATGGTCGCGGTGCTGGGACTCGGCGCGTGAACGCGCAGCGCATCGCCGTCATCCCGGGCGACGGCATCGGTGGCGAAGTGATCGACGCCGCCCGCGAAGTGCTGGACGCGGTCACCGCGCGGCATGCAATCTCGTTGGAATACCGCGAGTTCGACTGGTCCTGCCGGCGGTTCGAGCGCGAGGGATCGATGATGCCCGCCGACGGCATCGAGACACTCCGCGAGTTCGAGGCGATCTTCCTGGGTGCGGTCGGCTGGGCCGGGGTACCCGACCACGTCTCGCTGTGGGAGCTGCTGATTCCGATCCGCCGGGCCTTTCGGCAGTACGTCAACCTGCGGCCGATCAAGGTCTTCACCGGTGTGCAGAGCCCACTGCGCGGCGCCGACGACGTCGACTTCGTCGTCGTCCGCGAGAATGTCGAGGGGGAGTACAGCGAGGTCGGTGGTCGGCTGAACCGCGGGTTCCCCGACGAGATGGCGGTCCAGGAATCGGTTTTCACTCGGGTCGGGGTCAGTCGGATCGCCGACTTCGCCTTCGAGCTCGCGATGACACGCGGTAAGTACGTGACGTCGGCGACGAAATCGAACGGCATCGTGCACACCCTGCCGTTCTGGGATGAGGTCGTTGCCGAGCGCGGGGCGCGCTACCCGGAGGTCCGGCTCGACAGCGAGCACATCGACGCGTTGGCGGCGAAGTTTGTCCTGCAGCCGCAGCGTTTTGATGTGGTGCTCGCGTCAAACCTGTTCGGCGACATCCTCTCCGACCTGGCCGCCGCCGTGGCGGGTTCGATCGGCATTGCGCCGTCGGCCAACCTGGATCCGACGAAGCAGAACCCGTCGATGTTCGAACCCGTCCACGGATCTGCACCGGACATCGCCGGACAAGGTATCGCCAACCCCATCGGTGCGGTCTGGTCGGCGGCGCTGATGCTCGAACATCTCGGGCACGCCACCGCAGCCGATGACGTGATGACCGCCATGGCCGCGACCCTCGCTGAGCCAGGCACGCGCACAGCAGATCTCGGAGGTACGGCATCGACCGCCGAGGTGACTGCTGCGCTGATCGCCGCGCTGCCCTCTTCTACTTGAGCATGCTCCCTGCGTCGACCGTCACGGGAAGTCCTGTCACGTAGCGTGATTCATCGGATGCCAAGAACAGCACGGCATTGCTGATGTCGACCGGTTCCACCCAGCCGACCGGCAGAACGTGCATGAACTGCGCCGCGACGGCGAGATCGTCGGGGCCCGGGTTCTCCAGATCGGGGCGGAACAGCTTCATCGTCCCTTCGTTCATGAACATCGGTGTGTTCACATTGGTAGGGCAGACGGCGTTGACCCGGATGGAATGCTGGCCGAGCTCCACGGCGAAGGTGCGCATCAGGCCGATGACACCGTGCTTGGCGGCGATGTAGTGACCGGTGTTCGGGTAGGCCTTGAGGCCGCCGACCGAGCTGGTCAGCACGATCGATCCGCCGTGACCGCCGGAGATCAGATGCGGTACAGCGGCTTTGACCGATTTCCAGACCCCGGAGAGGTTGACGCCGATCATGTCGTCCCAGTCGGCTTCGCTGGTCTTGTCCAGCGTCTGACCGCCGTTGCCGATGCCGGCGTTGGCAACGATGATATCCAGACGGCCCAACTGTTCCACGCCACTGTCCACCGCGGACTGCAGGGCATCGAAGTCGCGGACGTCGACCTGGGCGGTGACGATTCGGCGATTCAGTCCCTTGACGAGGTCGGCGGTCTGCGCCAGATCGTCGGGGCTCGACGGTGCGATCTGGCTGTCGGCACTGATCGGACCGCAGACATCCACCGCGATGATGTCGGCGCCCTCCTCGGCCAGCCGGACCGCATGACTGCGACCCTGACCGCGCGCGGCGCCGGTGATGAAGGCGACCTTGCCTTCGACTCGGCCTGTACCCATGTGGCCACCTCGATTCTGTGCGTCGATCGATCGACGAATTTTGTCGATCGATCAGGAAGCGTGGCATCGATCTGGGAGACTGTCAACCAGTGTGCGCCGCGGCTCTGTTTGGCTGATTGACCACTGTCCGATCATCGTGGTAAGTATGGCGCACTCAACAAAACTGATCGATCGATCAAGGGATGGTGGATCCGGTGATGGGAGGCGGCAGGGCATGACCGTGCGAAAGCGACTGTGGGTCGATCCGCGTCTGTGCGAGGGGCATGCCCTCTGCCTCGAATCGGCTCCCGAGGTGTTCGACCTCTCCGACGACGATGTCGCCGAGTGCGTCAAGCAGCCCACTGCCGACATGTGGGATCAGGTCAGCGCAGCCATCGACGCCTGCCCCCGCGGGGCGATCAGCCTCATCGACGACCCGAAAGGACAACCCGTCCCATGACCGATCTCGCAACCGTCAACTTCTTCGCCGACCCGGACGTCAGCCAGAACCCATACGAATATTGGGATTTCCTGCGTGAGCAAGGCCCGGTGACCCGCGAGCCGCACTTCGGTGTCTACGCGGTGACGGGCTATCAGGAAGTGATGGCGGCGTTCAAGGACCACGAATCGTTCTCGGCGGTCAATGCCATCGGCGGCCCGTTCCCGCCATTGCCGTTCACGCCCGAGGGCGACGACATCAGTGAACAGATCGAGGCCCACCGGCACCTGTTTCCGATCTATGAGCACATGGTGGTCATGGACCCGCCGGCGCATGAGAAGGCGCGATCGTTGCTCAGCAAGCTGCTGACACCCCGGCGGCTAAAAGAGAACGAAGAGTACATGTGGAAGTTGGTGGACAACTCCATCGACGCCATCATCGACAACGGTCGGTGCGAGTTCCTCACCGAGTACGCCAAGCCGTTTGCCACGTCGGCGATCATCGACCTGCTCGGGGTCCCTGCCGAGGACCGTCCGGAGTTCCTGGCAGCGCTCGGTGCCGAACGGCCCGAGGGTAATCGGGTGGGCGCGCTCGACGGCGAGCCGGTCGGGCTGGACCCGCTGCAATACCTCGACGACAAGTTCGTCGGGTACCTCGCCGAACGCCGCCGGGCGCCGCAGGATGACGTGCTGTCGGGAATGGCCACCGCGGTCTACCCGGACGGGTCGACGCCGGAACTGATCGAAGTGGCCAAACCTGCGACGTTCCTTTTCGCCGCCGGCCAGGAGACCGTGACCAAACTGCTCAGCGCCGCGGTGCAGACCCTCGGCGACCGGCCGGAGTACCAGCAGACGCTTCGCGACAACCCAGGTGGCATTCCGACGTTCATCGAGGAAGCCCTGCGGATGCATTCCCCGACGAAGATCGACTTCCGGCTGGTCCGCAAGACCACCACGCTCGGCGGTGTGCATCTGCCGGCCGGCTCGATCGTCATGCTCTGCCTGGGCGCGGCCAACCGGGACCCCCGGAAATTCGAAGATCCGCACGAGTTCCGGCCCGACCGGAAAAACGTGCGCGAGCACATCGCGTTCGGGCGGGGCATCCACACCTGCGCCGGCGCTCCGCTCGCCCGTGTCGAAGGACAGATCACCGTGCGGCGAATGTTGGATCGCATGAGCGACATCCGGATCGACGAGTCGGTGCACGGCCCGGCCGACCGTCGTGACTACACCTACGAACCCACCTTCCTGCTGCGCGGGCTGACGCAGTTGCGCATCGAGTACACACCGTCGGCCTGACAAGTACGCCGTCACGAGGAGAAGACACGCATGACCATGCAGGCATTGCTCGACGAGCTCCGTGAGCGACCGGGCGCGGGAGATCTGATCCCCGTGATCGATCCGGCCACCGAAGAGCACATTGTCGAGTTCACCGACGGCGGCGCTGAAGCCGTGGAAGTCGCAGTCGCCCGCGCCCGGGCGTCCTTCGAATCGGAGGTCTGGAAGGGCAAACCGGGCAGCGAGCGTGCCAAGGTGATGTGGCGGATCGCGGATCTGATCGACGAGCACGCCGAGGATCTCGCGCAGATCGATTCGCTCAACACCGGCATGCCGTACAACCAGGCGCACATGATCATGGCCACGGGTGCCGAAATCTTCCGGTACTACGCCGGATGGTGCACCAAGGTCAATGGAATAGCGCACAACATCCAGATGACCGGTGGCATCACCGGCGCCTACTCGACGATGCACGGGTACACCCTAAAGGAACCCTACGGCGTCGTCGGTCTCATATTCCCCTGGAATGGACCGGTTTTCAACGCGTGCACGAAGTTGGCCCCTGCGTTGGCGGCGGGGTGCAGCAGCGTGGTCAAACCGGCCGAGGAGACGCCGCTGTCGGCATTGCTCCTGATGCGCATCCTCGCCGAAGCGGGGGTGCCGGAGGGTGTGGTGAACCTGGTGACGGGCTACGGCCACACCGCCGGGGCGGCGTTGACCGAGCACCCCGATGTCGAGAAGATCGCCTTCACCGGGTCGACCGAGATCGGCAAGCGCATCGTGGCCGCGTCGACGGGCAACCTCAAGCGCGTCACCTTGGAACTGGGTGGCAAATCGCCGGTACTCATCTATGACGATGCCGATCTGAGCATGGCGATAACCATGGCGGCGATGGGGATTTTCATCCACTCGGGGCAGGGCTGCATCTCCGGATCCCGCATTTTCGTCCAACGAGGCGTCTATGAGCAGGTGGTGGAAGGGATTGCCGGCATTGCCAATTCACTGCAACTCGGTGGGCCCAAGGACGACAACGCCATGATCGGCCCCCTGATCAGCGGCAAGCAGCTCGATCGGGTACTGGGGTACATCGATGAGGGCAAGCGGGACGGCGTCGAGGTTGTGACAGGCGGCCACCGCCTGGACCGACGGGGATACTTCGTGCACCCCACCGTGCTGGCCGATGTCGATCCGCAGATGCGGCTGTATCAGGAAGAGATCTTCGGACCTGTCGTCACCGTTCTCCCCTTCGACGATGACGACGAGGCGGTGGCGCTGGCGAACAACTCGGATTACGGCCTGGCGGCGACCGTCTGGACCCGCGACATCAGCCGGGCCCACCAGTTGGCGAAGAGGCTGCAGTCCGGCACGGTGTCGCTGAACTGTCAGATGGTCTTCGACCCCGTCATGCCCTTCGGTGGCTACAAGCAGTCGGGGTGGGGCTACGAGTGGGGCAGGGAAGGAATCGAGAGCTATTTGCAGACCAAGGCCGTCTACACCCAGCTGTAGGGCGGTCTTTTGATGCCCGGGAACTCCGAGGCGGTGTTCCACCCCGAACTCCGGAGATACGCCAGGGTGCTGCCCCGGACGCTGGTGACGCCACGGACACTGTCGCTGTTCCGGCGCATTCCCGCGATCCGGGCGCGTCGTGCACCCGCTGGGCTACACACCGCCACCTTGGATTCCGGTGTCGCGGTGCGCGTGCACCGGCCGCCGTACGGCGACAACGGCAGCGCGGTGCTGTGGATTCACGGTGGTGGCTTCATGCTCGGCGACGCGCGGATGGACGACGCGTTGTGCGAACGTCTGGCCGCCGACACCGAGGCCACTGTGGCGGCGGTGGACTACAGGCTGGCCCCGGCACATCCGTATCCGGCCGCGGTCGACGACTGTGACGAGGCGTTGTCCTGGCTGGCGGATCATCCCGATGTGGACCCTGCGAGGATTGCTGTGGCCGGCGCCAGCGCGGGCGGAGGACTCGCCGCCGCATTGGCGCTGCGTATCCGGGATCGCGGTGAGATCAGCTTGGCTGCACAAGTTCTCATCTACCCGATGCTCGACGACCGGACCGGGTGCCGTCCAGATCCGGATTCCGGCACCCGTCGGCTGTGGAACGCGGCGAGCAACCGGCTGGGCTGGTCTGCCTATCTCGGCGACGCAGACCCGGACAGGGTCGCGCCGGCCCGGCAGGCAGATCTACACGGCCTTGCACCGTCCTGGATCGGGGTGGGAACTCTCGATGTGCTCCACGACGAGGCGGTGCGCTACGCCGATCGGCTGAAAGCCGCAGGCGTGCACACCGAATTGCGCACCGTGCCAGGCGCCTTCCACGGCTTCGACGCTGTCGCGCCGCAGACGGAGGTCGCGCGGAACTTCATTCGCGCACAGAGCATCTGGTTGCGTGAGCGGTTGGCGGCGTAGTCGCGCGTGCTATCCGCCGCCGCCGGCGTGTGGCGCACCGTCGGATGGCGCGGCTTTCGACGCCTCGGCGAACAGCGCGAGCTGGGCATCGACGAAGGCACGCATTTCGGCGTGCCCGAGTGTGACTCCGACCGCGTCCTCGTTACACAGGCTGCGTGCGGTCTGCGCGATGAGCATCGACACGGCCACCGGCGGAAACCTGTCGAGGTCCACGCCCCTGGCGCGCAGCGCGACGGCGACGGCGGCGGTCTCGATATCGCGGACCCGTTCCGCGTAGGCACGAAGCTCGGTGCGGATTGTTTTGCGATGGTTGGCAAGTGCCATGAACTCGGTATTGAGGCCGGTCAGCCGGGAGTCGCTGTTCATCTCCCACAGCGTGCGCAACGGATCCGCGTCGGCCAGCGCGGCACGCATCCGTTCGAGCGAGGCGTCGGCGCCGGCCCGTAGTACCTCTACGAACAGATCGTCCATCGTGGGGAAGTAGTAGTAGACCAGCGCCTGTTTCACGCCGGCTTCAGCGGCCACCCGCCGGGAAGTGGCGGCCGCGTAACCCTCGGTTCGCATGAGTTTCGCGGTGGCCTCGATGAGCCTGAACCGGGCGCCGGTATCTGGTGTCTTGGGTGTGCGGGCGGTCGCCACTCAGTCGCCCCGCGACGATCGGCTGCGCAGACGCCCGCCGTGCAGCGTGTAGAGCATGGCGAATTGTAACAGTGCAATCGATCGATCGATCAGTACTGACGCGGCGGCTCAGCTCAGACCGATACGGGTGTTCTTGGTCTGCGGGTAGTCCCGACGTGGAAGAAGAACACCTCGATCATGCAGTGGCACTCTTCGTGCGGGGCATACTTCCCTCGGCCAACGAACCTCGCAGGAGGTTGCGCACCGCAGAAAAGTAAACGTCGCCGTATGCATAGTCGCTGGAACGCGATAGCCTCCGCGGGTGGTGCATAGCTTCGAGGTCGCCCAGCGACTGGTCAACCTTGATCCGACGGATAACACCGGCATGCCTTCCCGGGCGGTGCCCTGCGTAGCGTCCTGGGAAGGGACCATGCAGCGATCCATCATCGCCGGTGACGAGCCTTGGGCATGACCGACCGCCGCACCTATGACAAGGGCTTGCAGATCCGCAGAGCCGTCGTCGGTGAGGACTATGTCGATAAGGCGCTGGCCGCAGCCGACGACTTCAGCGGCCCGCTGCAGGACCTTGTGACCGAGTACTGCTGGGGTGCGGTATGGGGTCGTGAGGAGCTGTCCCTGAAGACGCGCAGCATGCTCAATCTGGCTATGCTTCCAATCCTCAACCGGCCTAACGAGTTGCGTACCCACATCAAGGGTGCGCTCACGAACGGCGTCACCCGTGCTGAGATCCGGGAGGTCTTCTTACAGGTGGCGATCTACGCCGGCGTGCCCGCCGCCGTCGACAGCTTCCGTATTGCCGGCGAGGTTTTCGCCGACCTCGACCCGAGTGCCGAGAAATAGGGGATCGATGTGGACGTTGGATTCATCGGCTTGGGCCACATGGGCTTTCCGATGGCGCTGCGCCTCATAGAAGCCGGCCACGCCCTTGTGGCCTTCGATGCCCGCCCGGAGGTGGTCGGTCAGCTGGCGTCCCTCGGCGCGCAGGTCGCGTCCTCACCCCACGATGTTGCCGACCGGGCTGACACCGTCCTGGCCAGCCTGCCTTCGCCACAGGCATCCCTGGATGTGGCCACTGGTGTGGACGGGCTCATTCACGGTTCACGGGTGAAGAGATTCATCGATCTGTCGACCGTGGGAGCGCGAATGGCGGCGCGCATCGCCGGCGCGCTGGCAGAGCGGGGAATCGCTCAGATCGATAGTCCGGTCAGTGGCGGAGTTACCGGCGCCCGCAACGGCACGCTGGCCATGATGGTCTCGGGCCCGATTGCCGAGGTCGAGTCGGTGCGTTCCGTGCTGGAGACTCTGGGCCGGGTATTCGTCGTGGGCGAACAGTCCGGATCGGCACAAACAATGAAGTTGGCCAACAACTTACTGGCAGCGACCACGTTGGCGGCGACCTCGGAGGCGGTGGTGATGGGTGTCAAGGCGGGTCTGGATCCTGCAGTGATGATCGAGGTGTTCAACGCCGGTTCGGGCGCCACCCACGCCAGTCGCGACAAGTTCCCGCAGGCCATCCTGCCGCGAAGTTTTGACTACGGCTTCGCCACCGGACTGATGGTCAAAGACATTCGCTTGTGTTTGGAGGAGGCCAAGGCCGCAGGACTGTCACTGGAGATCGCCGAGGCCGTGGAGCGACTCTGGGAGGTGGTACTCCGTGAGACCGGTGCGGACTCCGATTTCACCTCGGTGATCAAGCCGATCGAAGAAGCGGCCGGTGTGACGGTCGGAGGACGTCGCTGACACCCGTACGCGGTCTCGACATCTGAATCCTGTGGATCTGTTCATTGTCCGGTGCGTGGGGATGTGAACTTCTCGCCGTCGAGTACTGTGACCAACTCGCCGGTGATCGTCGCGCGGCCGTCGGGTTTCGAGGGAGGGGTCACCACGAAACCGGTGGGTCCGGTGGTCGACCTCGACCCGGTGTGTTTTCCGCTGAGCGTCACGTTTGAGTGCCAGGTATACGGCGCAGAGGTGGCCGATTCAGTGCCGTTGACGATGTTCGCGCCATCGCGACTGAAGTTCTCATAGTCGACGTCGATGCGCGAGATCGCGGTCCGGTCGGCGTTTTCGGTGATGCTGACGGTCGCCTTGCCTGACGCGTCCCCGTCGAGGGTGTAGGTCCCCGCAGGCAGGTGCCGACGCGCGGGCAGGGGCTGACCTGGATTCACCCGGGTTGCCCAAGGAATATCCATGTCGAACGGTTGCGGCTGGGGGGCCACACGCGGCTGCCTGTCGGTCAGTTCGGCAATCATGAGTCTGGTGGCCCGCCCGCCAGGTTCCTTCGACGTCGGGCACGCCGTCGCGGTGGGCTGATCCGGACCGCATGCCGGCGCCACCACCATGGCCTGCCAGTAGACGATCGCTGTTCCATCTGGAGACCATGCCGGATCAGCGCGGCCGTTCCACAGGGGGTCGCAGACGCTTCCACTGCCCGGAGTGGCGTCATCGCAGGCGTTCAACTGCTGGGTGGCACCGGGGTCATCAATTCGTGCAATGAAGGGCTGGAAGAATCGGCGGTGTCCGTTGTTGTAGAAGAACTGCACCGCCCCGGTGTTCACCAGATCGACGATCGGGGGCACACCCGGCAGTGCGCCGACGAAGCGCATGCGATCACTCACGCGACCATCCATGTATACGACCCACTCGTCGTCAGGTGAGGTTATCGATGGGTCGGTGTACGCCGCATCATACGAAATGCGTTGGGAAGCAGCACTCTTGAGATCTGTGATAAAGAGATCGAAGTTCCACGAGTCGTAGGTCCCTATTCCCAGCGCCGCCTTACCGTCACGGGTGAAGCCGCGAAACTCGCCGATCATCGCGGCGGGTTCGTTCAGCTGCAGACGAGTCGGGTCACCGGGGGTGGTATCGACCATCCCGCGAAAGTTCGAATCGTGCGGGACCAGGTAGGTGACATCACTCAGTTCGTATCGGGCTTTCGGGCGGTTGAAGTTCAGTCCACTCACCACCGCGAGCTGATCGACAAAAACACCGTTGACGAGACTCGGCTCGCTGAACCCGAGATGCTCGTTGTCGGGGTGCAACCGGAGTTCGCGCATGCTCATGCCCGGTCGGTGGGGAGTGATCGGGTAGATCGTGGCCTCAGCCGGTGTGCATGCGTCGTCTAGTATTCGATGCGACCCGCAGTCGAACACATTGGTGCCGAGCAGCATTCGCGTGCCGTCGCGAAATATCTGGGGGTGGTCGACCAGAATGTCCCCGGCACCGGAAGGTTGACGATTTGCGCCGACAGAATTGGACACACCGCATGTCAGGCATCGCCACGCCTCCCCGTCGCTGAAAGTGGTTCCATCGGTCTTGATGGCGATGACCTGGTCCCCGGTGAAGATATGGCGGGGATCGGTTGCGCCCGGAGCGCCTGCGTAACGAATCGGCAGCAGGATGTGGTTGCCATCCGGGGTATAGCTAGGTCCTTCCGCAATACCGCGGTCCCCGCCATCGATACACCCTGTCGGGTGGCTACACGACCCGACCTCGGCCGATGGGGCGGTGGGGGGCAAGGGCAGCTCGCGTACAGCGACCGGTTCGACCTCCGAAGAACCTGTTGGAGAGGGATTCTCGCCAGTTCCCATCGTGCAGCCGCCCAGCATGGCAACCACCAGGAGGGCTGCGCCCAGGCGGACGCCGGCGGTACGTGCCGAGTTCATGCGGGCTCCTTCGGAATCTTTAATACATCTCTAGAGATACATCTCTGGTGCTAGATTAGCAACCATGGAACGCCAGCGACTGCACCGCCTCGGGCGGCGTTTGGTCGAACTCTCCCGGCAGGTGGAGCTTGCGCCCGGTGATGTGCGTCCCGATCCTGCAGAAGAATTGATCATCGGCGACGTCATGTTCCATCCGAGCAGCACCATCGGCGACGTCGTCACGCGGACCGGATTCGCCCAGAGTTACGTGTCCAAATGTGTCGCGGGACTGGTGGGGCGGGGTCTCCTTGTCACAGCTGCCGACGAGTCCGACCGGAGGCGGACGATCATCGGCCCAAGTCCGATGCTGCAGGGCGCCAGCCGACGTCGCACGCCACCCCTGCTGACCATCTTCACAGAGGAACTGGGCAGTGAAGCCGCGGCGCGGCGGGCGCTCGCAGCGCTGGAAGAACTTGCCGACGCCCTTCTTGACTGAGCGCTAGGCCAACCATGCAGGCTCGTCGCTCGACCAGCGGAACGATTGAGCTTTCAGCCCAGCCCGATCCGTATGTTCTTGATTTGCAGGAATTCCTGCAGACCTTCCCACCCGCCGGTGCGCCCGAAGCCGCTCTGCTTGTATCCGCCGTAAGGCCCCTGCGGTGAGATCCTGCTCGTGGAGTTGATCCACACCGAGCCGGATTCCAGTGCCTGGGCCACCCGGTGCGCACGCCGCAGATCTCGGGTGTGCACGAACGCGTTCAGTCCGTAGGCCGTGTCGTTGGCGATCCGGACTGCCTCGTCGTCATCGGTGAACCTGATGATGGAGACGACCGGACCGAAGGTCTCGGTCTGCGCCAGCGGTGACGCGTTGTCCACGTCGGCGAACACCGTGGGCTCGACGTAAAAGCCCTGCGCCAGTTCGCCGCCTATCCGCTTGCCGCCGGTGAGCAGCTCCCCGCCGCCGGTGCGCACCGCGGTATCGACAGTTTCGAGGATGCGGGTGAGCGAGCCCTCGGAGATGACCGGACCGAACCTGACGTTCGGATCGAACGGGTCGCCCACCGTGGCGGAGCCGACCACTGCCAGGAACTTCTCCACGAAGGTGTCGTACACCGAGGCGTGCACGAGCAACCGACTCGCGCATGCGCAGCTCTGCCCGGACTGCATCAGCGGCCCCTGGTGCGCGGACAGCATCGCAGCCTGATCCAGATCGGCATCGTCGAAGATGATGTTGGCCGACTTTCCACCCAGCTCGGCGACCACGGGCGTCAGGTTCTCGGCCGCCGCGCGGATCACCGCGCGCGCGGTGATGCCGCCCCCGGTGAAGTGCACCTTGCGCACACCGGGATGGCGGACCAGGGCGTCGCCGCCTTCGGCCGCGGCGGGCAGGACGTTCACCAAACCCGGGGGCAGCCCGGCTTCGATGCACAGTTCGCCGAAGCGGAGTGCGGCCAGCGGCGCGAGCTCGGATGGTTTGAAGATGACGGCGTTCCCGGCGGCAAGGGCCGGTGCGACACAGGAACCGGCGACCGCCAGCGACCCGTTCCACGGTGCGATCACCGCAACCACACCGTAGGGTTCCCGCTCGACGAGGTTGACGTCGAACGATCCGCTCACCGGCGTGCTCGATCCGGAGATCTTGTCGGCGTAGCCGGCGAAATGGCGCAGGAAGCCCTCCAGCATGTGCGCGGTGCCCGCGAACGATATCGGTACCGCGTAGTCCTGCACGTTCAGCGTGGCCAGTTCGTCCAGGTGTTGGTGGACGGCGTCGGCGAGGTCGATCAGCCGGTCGCGACGCACATCGACGGTCTGCGCCGCCCACTCCCGTTGGGCTTCGCGCGCGACGGCCACCGCACGGTCCACTTCCGCGGCGCCGGCCAACGCGACGGTCGCATTGGGACGCCCCGTCGCCGGAAAGATGTGCTCGTGAAAGGTCTCCGTCGAGGTGATCCGGTCCCCGCCGATCAACAATCCGACTGGTGCACCGGTCATTCCGATCCCCACTCCTGGGTAACCCGTTGCTTCTGTTCCCCGATCACCTGATTGAGGTGAGACCCCTTCGGCCAGCCGTAGTAGGCCGCGAACTGCAGTGCCAACTCGTCCATCTCGTCGAAGGACACCTCACGGCTCTTCAACGCGGCGTAGACGTGGCTGAGGATCGGGTAGGGGGCGTCCTGAAACGCCACACACGCGACCGTGATCAGTCGGCGTTCCTTCATGCCGAGCCCGGGTCGCAACCACATCTCGCCGAACACGAAGTTCAGGATCCCCGCGCCCTGGAACGGATTGTCCTGATTCGGCGCGAACTCCAGACAATTGATGTCCTTGAAAGACTGCGCGCCGACAGCAAGGCGGGCCTCCGGGTCACTGGGCGTCGGCAACGGCAGCAGCGGCAGCGGAGGCGGTACCTGCTCGCCGCGTTCACGGTGGATACGGGCCCATTGTTCGTCGACGATCATGTTGAAGCGTGAGGCCTTCGGCCAACCGGCGTACACGGCGAAGTGCAGCACGGTTTCCTGCATTTCGACGATGCTCACGTCTCCACTGTTCAGCGCCGCGTATACGTGATCGCGTAGCGGAGCTTCGGCATCGGCGTCTGCCACGCAGGCGAGCGTGACGAACCGGCGGTCGCGGCGGCTGAGGCCCGGCCGTTGCCACACCTCAGCGAACACGAAGTCCAGCATGCTCGTGGTGGAGGGCGCGGTGTCGGCCGGGGCCGGGAATGTCATCACCTCGGCGAAGGCCTGCCGGCCTCGTTCAAGACGGTCTGTATCGATCAGCGTCACAATCGTTTTCCTTCTCGGCGGCCGGTCATCTGATGGTGACGCCGGCATCGACTTTGAACTCAAGGCCGGTCACGTAGCGGGCTTCGTCGGAGACCAGGAACAGCACCGCATTGCTGATGTCGATGGCCTCGGCCATCACGATGGGCAGTGCGTTCTGGAAGATCGGGCCAAGATCGGGCCGCTTCTCCACCAGCAGGGTGTGCAGCGAAGCGGGTTGCATACCGGTCTCGACACCGGTGGGATGCACGGTGTTGACCCGGACATTGACCGCCGCAAGCTCATTGGCCAGCGCCTTGCTCATGCCGACGACACCGTGCTTGGACGCTGTGTAGGGGGTGTGCAGCGGGCTGCCCTTGATACCTGCCGCCGAGCTGATGTTGATCAGACTTCCGCCGCGATCGACCA
>Ga0075364_10000864_pt1 | contig 15988 bp, 16 predicted proteins | sample EndMetdeltDD1764_FD_71517 | JGI IMG/M metagenome (GOLD analysis project Ga0075364, IMG submission 71517) | Populus endosphere microbial communities from Tennessee, USA - Endosphere MetaG P. deltoides DD176-4 | ecosystem: Host-associated > Plants > Roots > Endosphere | place: USA: Tennessee...
GCCTTTTGAAGGGCGACAAGAATTCCTATTACATCTCCCCCGCCAACGGCACGGAAGCGCTGCGCGATGCCGCACTCGATGTGGAAGAAGGCGCGGACATGCTGATGGTGAAACCCGGCCTGCCCTATCTCGATATCTGTTGGCGCGTGAAGGAGGCCTTTGGGCTTCCGACCTATGCCTATCAGGTGTCCGGCGAATATTCGCAGATCAAGGCCGCCGCCATGAACGGCTGGATCGATGAAGAACGGGTGATGATGGAAACGCTTCTCTGTTTCAAGCGCGCCGGCTGCGATGGCATTCTTACCTATTTTGCCGTGGACGTGGCAAAGAAGCTTGCCAAGGCTTAAGCGCGCGCACTCGATAAAGAGGCATAACCGGCGGTCTTGTGCCGCCGGATTTCTCCACCATATTGAATCAGGTACACTCCCATACCGGGAAAAGGAGAAAACAAGACCATGAGCCTCGATCCCAACACAGCCGTCGTCGCACCTGAAGATTGGCGCGCCTATAGCGGCGTGCTGATGCGGCGCTCATTCGCCTTCATTCTCGACTATATTATCGTGCTGCTGCTGTGCATTCCGGCGGCGATCATCGTTTTCTTTCTCGGCGTGCTGACGCTGGGTCTGGGGTTCTTGCTCTATCCGGCACTGTTCGTCATCGTGGCGCTTCTCTACTTCGGCATGACCTTGGGTGGTCCGGCTCAGGCGTCTCCGGGCATGCGCGCCGCCGGCATCACCATGCTGCGCCTCGATGGCCGCCGCATGGATTTTCTGACTGCCATGGTGCACACGGTTCTGTTCTGGCTGATCAACTCCGTGTTGACGCCGCTGATCCTGTTGGCCGGTCTGTTCACCGATCGCTCGCGACTGGTGCACGACTTTCTGCTGGGCACAGTGGTTGCGCGTTCGAGCTGAGCTTCGACAGCAATAAAACGACGACATGCCATGCGGGCAAGCTTGCCCGCATGTTGACGTTTTGCGAACTTAGGTCATGCTAACGATATTCGTTTCAACACACTTCCGTCAGAACCAGGACTACAGACAGGGATGAACTCGCAGATTTCGCCATCACCGCAGTTTTATCTGACGGCTCCGGCAGCGTGTCCCTATCTTCCGGGTGAATTCGAGCGCAAAGTGTTTACCCATCTGGTCGGCCCGCGTGCTGCCGAGATGAACGACCTTCTCACTCAAGGCGGTTTCCGCCGCTCTCAGAACATCGCCTATCGCCCCGCCTGCGAAGCCTGCCGCGCCTGCGTTTCCGTGCGCATCCTCATCGACCAGTTTTCGCCAAGCCGGACCATGCGGCGTGTCTTGAACGCCAATAGCGACATAATCGCCGATATTTATCCGGCCCAACCTTCCACCGAACAATTTTCGCTGTTTCGCACCTATCTAGATAGCCGCCACCAAAGCGGCGGCATGTCCGACATGTCGGCGCTCGATTATGCGATCATGGTGGAAGACACGCATGTGAACACCCGCGTGATCGAATACCGCCGCCGGGTCGAAGGCTCCGGCATCGGCGCGGCCAAAGGTGAACTCGTGGGCGTGGCCCTGACCGACATGATGAGCGACGGGCTGTCGATGGTCTATTCGTTCTTCAACCCGGAGCTGGAAAAGCGTTCCTTCGGAACGTTCATGATTTTGGACCACATCAACCGCACCCGCACGCTCGGCCTGCCACATGTCTATCTCGGCTACTGGGTGAAGGGTTCGGCCAAAATGGGCTACAAAACCCGCTATCAGCCGCAGGAACATCTAACGGCACGCGGCTGGGAATTGTATACAGATGAGGATGAGGGGTAAGGCCCTCTGGATCCGAAGCGCTTTATGAGAGGATATTGCCCGCATCAAGCGGTGGTGTTATAACATGGTTAGAACAGAGGCTTGAACCATGAACGCGACCATTCGTAAAATCGGCAATTCCGAAGGCATTATCATTCCCAAGGATGTTCTTGATCGCATGGGGCTGAAGGCCGGAGACACGCTCGAAATTCGTGAGGAAAATGGCAACATTGCCCTCGTGCCCGAGCAAGCCGATCTCGCTGAGCAGCTCAAGGCGGCACGTCTTGGCATGGAAAAATATCGGATCGCGCTGCGGGAACTTGCCAAGTGACAGCCATTAAATGGCTGTCACGCCCGGCCATTGAGATCATCCATAGCGAACAGCTAGCCGAACATGGTGGACTGGTCGGCATAAAGGATGAAAATGCTCTCGAAGCTGCCCTCGCTCGTCCGCTCCACAAAAGCACGTACGGCGAGGAAGATATCTTCGTTCTTGCTGCAGCCTACGTGTATGGACTTGCGAGAAACCACCCATTTTCAGATGGAAACAAGCGCACTGCGTATCTGGCAGCTTTCACCTTTCTTCTGATAAACGGTTACTTGATAGAAGCAACGCAGGCGCAGATCGTAACTCTCATATTGGGTGTCGCCGCCGGAGAAATAGACGAGGACGGAGCAACACGCTTCCTGCGCGATCACACCGTCCCCTATCCCTGATTACCCAGCAAACTTGCCACTACGCGGAAAGCCCTTCGGCACCGTACGGCCTGCGGTGGCGCGGTCGCCGCTCCATTCGACGAGCTCATCCTTGGTCTTGGTGAACTGACGGCCAGCGCTGTCTTCCCAGGTCAGGCCCGTTTCGATGGCAAAACACTTGATGTCGGAAATGCCGCCATCCTTGTAGCGCTGCAGGCGAACGCCCTTGCCGCGGGTCATTTCCGGCAGCTGCGCCAGCGGAAAGACCAGCATTTTGCGGTTTTCGCCAACGACGGCAACATGATCGCCGGAAACCGGAACGACCAGCTTCGTTTCATCCGGCATGCCGACATTCATGATCTGCTTGCCCTTGCGGGTGTTGGCGATCATCTCGCTTTCCGCGACGACAAAGCCGTTACCGGCCGTCGAGGCGAGAATGTGCTTGCGCGTCGAATCATGGACGAAGGCGGTCAGGATGTCCTGATCATTTTCCATGTCGACCATGATGCGGATCGGCTCGCCATGGCCGCGGCCACCCGGAAGCTTGTCGGCACCGAAAGTATAAACCTTGCCGCCTGTGGTGATCAGCAGCAATTTGTCGGTCGTCTGCGCCGGGAAAGCCAGCTTCAGCCCGTCGCCTTCCTTGAAGGTGAGCGAGGACGTATCGGCGATATGGCCCTTGAGAGCGCGGATCCAGCCCTTTTCCGAGATGACGACGGTGATCGGTTCCTTTTCGATCATCGCCTGCTGGATGGCTTCGAGATCGGCTTCCGGCGCATCGGCAAACTGCGTCATGCGCGCAAACGGCTTGCCCTTGCCCTTGGCAAAGGCTTTGCGCACGCCCTGAATTTCGACTTCGACAACCTTCCACTGTTTCTCGTCGGAGGCGAGCAGCGCCTCGATATCGGCCTTTTCCTTGGTGAGTTCATCGAATTCCTTGCGGATTTCGAACTCTTCCAGCTTGCGCAAGGAGCGCAGGCGCATGTTGAGGATGGCTTCGGCCTGAATATCGGTGAGCCCGAAGCGGGCGATCATCGCCTGTTTCGGTTCATCCTCCTCGCGGATGATGCGGATAACCTCATCGATATTGAGGTAGGCGATCAGGAAACCGCCGAGCAGTTCCAGCCGGCGCTCGATGGCAGCCAGGCGGAAACTGGAACGTCGGACCAGCACTTCTTTACGGTGTGCAAGCCATTCCGTCAGCACTTCATTGAGCGCCATGACCTTGGGCACCTTGCCCATGGACAGAACGTTCATGTTAAGCGGGAAGCGATTTTCCAGATCCGTCAGCTTGAACAGCGATTCCATCAAAAGCGTCGCATCGACGGTGCGGTTTTTCGGAACCAGCACGACGCGCACATCTTCAGCCGACTCGTCGCGCACGTCTTCGAGAAGCGGCAGTTTGCGGGCAATCAGCAGTTCGGCGATCTTTTCGATCAGGCGCGATTTCTGCACCTGATAGGGAATTTCGGTGACGACGATCTGGTAACCACCGCGACCGAGATCTTCCATTTCCCACTTTGCGCGCACGCGAAAACCGCCGCGGCCGGTCTTGTAGGCCTCGATGATCGATTCACGGCTGTCGATGATGACGCCACCGGTAGGCATGTCCGGGCCGGGAATAAATTCGACCAGCTTTTCGACCGTCGCATCGGGATGTTTGATCAGATGCAGCGCCGCGTCGCAGAGTTCGTGTGCGTTATGCGGCGGGATCGATGTCGCCATGCCGACGGCGATGCCTGACGAGCCGTTGGCGAGCAGGTTCGGGAAAGCGCCGGGCATGACGACCGGCTCTGAGTCTTCCTCGTTATAGGTCGGGCGGAAATCGACGCTGTCCTGATCGATACCTTCCAGAAGCAGCGCCGCGACTTCGGTCATGCGCGCTTCGGTGTAACGATAGGCGGCGGCGCCATCGCCATCGATATTGCCAAAATTGCCCTGGCCATCGACGATCGGGTAACGCTGCGAAAAATCCTGGGCCAGACGCACCAGCGCATCATAGACCGACTGGTCGCCATGCGGGTGGAACTTACCGATGACGTCACCGACGATACGGGCGCATTTCTTGAAGGCCGAATTCGGCCGAATGCCCATTTCACTCATCGCGTGGATGATGCGGCGATGCACGGGTTTCAGGCCGTCGCGGACGTCCGGCAAAGCACGGTGCATGATGGTCGACAACGCATAAGCGAGGTAGCGCTCTTCCAGCGCCGCCTTCAGATCGACCGGCAGAATGTGGTCGTCGCCATCTTCTGGCGGCGGTGTCAGATTTTTTCCCATGCGGGTTGACTAGCGGAAAGCCCGATTCCCGGCAAGAAAGGCCGGGAATCGGGCTGTGGATGAAGGACGTTAATGCGCGCCGGGTGCCGAAAATGCCGCATGTTCCTTATCATGCAGGGCAAAACGGTCGATCATGCCCGCGCTCGCCTCGTTGACGCCGATGACTTCGACTTCAACGCCACGGTGGCGGAATTTCAAAACGACCTGATCGAGCGCGCCGACTGCGGAAATATCCCAGAGATGCGCACGCGTGACATCGATGACGACGCGCTGCGGCGTTTCGGTGAAATCGAAGCCGCCGACAAAGGCCTGTGCAGAGGCAAAGAAGATTTCACCCTCCACCCAGTAGGTGCGCTGCTTGCCGTCCTTCGACAGTTCCGAGGAGACGCGAAACATGCGGGCGACCTTGCCGGCGAAAAACACGCCCGACAGCAGAACGCCGACGATAACGCCCTTGGACAGATCATGCGTGGCAAGCACGACAGCGACCGTAGCCAGCATAACGATGGAGGACGTGCCCGGATGGCGTTTCAGATCGACAATCGACTTCCATGAAAACGTGTTGATCGACACCATGATCATCACCGCCACAAGCGCCGCTACCGGTACGACGCGAAGAATGTCGTCGAGCACGAGAAGCAGGATCAGCAGGAATGCGCCCGCCACGAATGTAGAAAGACGGCCACGCCCACCCGACGAAACGTTGATGACCGACTGGCCGATCATGGCGCAACCACCCATGCCGCCGAACAGGGCCGAAACGATATTGCCGGCACCCTGACCAAAACATTCCTGGCTTTTGCTGCTTGTCGTATCCGTCATGTCATCGACGATCTGGGCGGTCAGCAGTGATTCAAGCAGACCGACGGCGGCCAGCGCCAGCGAATACGGGAAGATGATTTTCAGCGTTTCGAAGGTGAAGGGCACCATCGGGAAAGCGAAGCCCGGAAGAGAGGTCGGCATGGCACCGAGATCGGCCACCGTTTTCACTTCCACGCCAAAAACAAGCACACCGATGGTAACGACCGCGATGGCGACCAGCGGCGATGGCACCGCCTTGGTGACATAAGGAAAGAGATAGATGATCGCGAGGCCGACGGCGATCAGCGCGTAGGTGACATGCGGAACATTGGCCAGTTCCGGCAGCTGCGCCATGAAGATGAGGATGGCGAGTGCGTTGACGAAACCGGTCATCACCGACTTCGAGACGTAACGCATCAACCGGCCGAGCTTCAACAGCCCGGCAATGATCTGCAGAACGCCCATCAAGATGGTGGCGGCAAACAGGTACTGGATGCCGTGGTCACGCACCAGCGGCGCCATAAGCACAGCGGTGGCGGCGGTCGCTGCCGAGATCATGGCCGGACGACCGCCACAAATGGCGGTAACGCAGGCAATCAGCACGGATGCGAACAGGCCGACAGCAGGATCGACACCGGCGATGACCGAAAAGCCGACAGCTTCCGGGATGAGCGCGAGAGCGACAACGATGCCGGAGAGAATATCGCCGCGGATATTGGAAAACCACTCACGGCGGTAGGAGGTCAAAGAGATCATGATGTTGAGATTTTTCGCAAAAGAGAGCGCATCCGCCGGGAGAAAATCCTGGTGTGACGTATGTCGGGATAAAGGCTGATGCTTTGCGTTGTCCGGCGGATCGGCGGCCGGAAGAGCCACCCAGGAGTTTCACCCGAGTCCTTGTGGTGCAGGACCTATAGCCGCGAACTGGACAATTGCCAAGTGCACGCGTGACGCTTGAGGCGGAAGGGATTGCGGATAAGATGTGATGGGGATTTGGGGGATGGGGCGATGGATGATCGAAGCAAGCTGGTGAATAATGAGCGGTTGAAACTACTGGCAACATTCGTGAATGGCATGGGGATTGCCATTTTTGCAGTCGGTGCATTGGCGCCCCTATTCTCTGACCTCGGCGGGCCGATAGGGATCACACAGGTGACCGCTGTATCCAGCGGAATTTGCTTTTTCGGTGCATGCTGCTTACATTATCTTGCAAGTACAATCCTTAGAGGACTGCGGCCATGACCTTCGCTGAGATTGCCCCGTTCCTGGTTGCACCGGTTGGTGGCCTGCTGATCGGAATATGGGCTCTGTATTTCGCCCGCACCATAATAAAAGAAGGCCGGAACCGCTGAGGCGATCCCGACCTTCATTCAATTCAACGCCTGCTCGACAGATTATTCCAGAACCTGAATAACTGTATGCGTCTGCGGATCGACGATCACGCGGCGTTCGTTGACGATCGTGTAGCCATAATCGCTATACCCTTCGACCGGCCGCACCTCGACGCTCTCCGGCAGGACGCGGCCAACCAGCACGTCGCCTTCATACGGAATGCTATCCATCGGCTCCTGTTCCATCACATAGGTGCGGACTTCGCCGGGAAGCGGCCCTGTCGAGTGCGTGATGATCGGGTCAGCCGGCTGCTGCTCGATAATGACGGTGCTCTGTGCATAGGCCGAAGCCGAAAGAGCAAGGAATGCTGCGGTGGCAGCCATCGTAAACTTACGCATATTGCTTCTCCCTTGAGCGAATTGCTGGGGTAGAAACCCCCTTCTCTCAAGATGGTTCCGCTTTTCTGCCTGCCTCAATTGGACAAATATCAAGGCAAAACCGCCACAATACAAAAGAGCCACCCGGTTTACTTGCATGCGGCTCTTTTGACTTGATAGCTTTTTAGAACGGCGTGATCAGGCAGCCCGATCGCGGGAAAGCTCGTCAATACTGCTTTGATGAGCAAGCTTGAACATGCTGACCAGATCCCGCAATCGCTGTGCTTCGTTCATCAGAAGCGCGCTTGCCGCATTGTTTTCTTCCACCATGGCGGCGTTATGCTGGGTGTTCTGGTCAAGCAGGTTGACGGCGGTATTGATCTCGCCAAGGCCGACCGATTGTTCACGAGCCGAAAGCGCGATGGCCTCGACCTCGATATTGATGGCCTCGACACGCGTACCGATACCGGCCAGTGCTTCACCGGTCTGTCGTACAGAACGCACGCCGTCCTTCACTTCCACGCCGGAAACGCGGATCAGTTCCTTGATCTCCCGCGCCGCATCGGCGGAACGTCCGGCAAGAGCGCGCACTTCCTGCGCCACGACGGCAAAACCACGACCGGCCTCCCCTGCCCGTGCGGCCTCGACACCGGCATTGAGGGCAAGAAGGTTGGTCTGGAACGCGATCTCGTCGATCACACCGATAATGCCGGCAATACGCGAGGAGGAAGCTTCGATACGGCTCATGGCATCCAGCGCTTCGCTAACAAGAATGCGGGTTTCTGCTGCCGAAACATTGGCTTCGCCGGCAATGCGGTTTGCCTCCTGCGAGCGCCTGGAGGAATTGCGAACATTGGCGGTAATCTGTTCCAGTGCAGCAGCGGTTTCTTCCAGCGAGGCGGCCTGCTGTTCGGTGCGGCTGGCAAGATCATCGGCGCTGCCGGCGATCTCGCGGCTGCCGCCCTCGATTGCGTGGCTGGCATGGGCGATTGCGGCCATAACTTCGCCAAGGCGAGCGACGGTCTGATTGAGATCGCCGCGCAGGTTTTCGAAATCAGGCGCGAAAGGTTCGCTGAGTTCGAAGGCGAGATCGCCCGCTGCCAGACGTCGCAGTCCCTCGGCAAGACCTTCGGTCGCCTGCATCAGGCGCGCCCGCGCTTCGGCCTCGGCCTGACGCTGAAGGCGAACACGTTCGCCCTCGGCATTGGCGCGCGCTTGTGCCGCCTCTTCTTCCAGACGACGGTTGTCGATGACTGCCTCGCGAAACGTGTCGAGTGCGCCGGCCATGGCGCCAAATTCGTTGCGACAGTGCAGCGATGGGATAGTGAGTTCGGTTTCGCCGCCGGCAAGCCTGCGCATGGCGGCAGTCATGACGACAACCGGACGGGTGATCGAGCGGCCAATCAGCCAGACACCGAGACCGAGCACAAGAATGGCGCCGAGAACAAGCCCGGCAGCAATCAGCAGATTGCGCTGTGCGACACGGGTATTTTCCGCCAGTGTTGCATCGCGTCTGGCTTCATAGGCAGCACTGACAGCCTGAACCTGCGGCTCAAGGGCCTGATAAGCGGTCGACACATCCTTTTGTGCCTGTGTTTCCTTCAAACTGGCTTCGGCATAAAACCGGAAAGCCGAACGATAGACTTCCAATGCATCCATGACGCGGCTGCGCTGGGCACCCGGGCGAAAGGCCTGCTTGACGAGTGCGACGAAGCTCTCGGCCTCGGCAGCGTGCTTTTCCAGATAGGACGCATCGCCGCGCAGCATGAAATCCTTTTCGTGACGGCGCAACATCAGCATGCTGGCGCGAATGCCGGTCTCTTCCACCGTTTCCAAACGCTGTTCGATCGAGTGGACAGCAGAGCGCATGGCACCTTCAAGACCGCTATTCTGGTCGAGACCGAGTTCCTGGTTATCCTTTACCAGGGTGACAAAGGCTGTTTCATAAGCCGTGAGGCTGCTGCTCAACGTATCGAGCTGACCGGCCAGTTCCGGGCTCGCCTGCGCCTGCAAATCGATAAGAGCCGCGCGGATATCCATGATTGCCGACTGGAATTTTTCGGTCGCGGCAATGTCCTTGTGCAGAAGGAAATATTGCTCCCACAACAGGCTGTCCCTGACATTGGCGGACATTTTCGCAACGTCCGCCCGCCGCTCGGAAAGCGTGTCAGCCGCAGCCCTATATCCTTGTTCGATCTGACGCTGACCGACGAAGATGGCGGCAATAGCGATAATGCCGGCAAAAGCCATGATGGCCAGAAGCGAAACACGCTGGGAAATCCGAAGATTTGAAAAGAACGACAAGAGCAAAATTCCCGAGCCAAATGAAGGTTTGGCGGTGTTCTGCCCCCTCAGGTTTTAACGAACCTTCAAACCTGAGGTGAAATTACAATGACAATTTCATGACAGTGGATAACGAAATTGTCGATACACAAACGGCGACCCGAAGGCCGCCGTCGCATTACTTGACAGATGATCACTTTTATTAGTGATCAGTCTTTTTTGACCGGCGGGATCGGACGGATCGCCAGTTCGCGCAGCTGTGTCGTGCTGGCTTCCGAAGGCGCGCCCATCAGAAGGTCCTGCGCCTGCTGGTTCATCGGGAACAGCGTGATTTCGCGCAGGTTCTTGGCACCGGTCAGCAGCATGACGACGCGGTCGACACCGGCGGCCATGCCGCCGTGCGGAGGCGCACCGTACTGGAAGGCGCGGTAGAGGCCGCCAAAGCGGTCTTCCACGTCCTGCTGCGAAAGGCCGACCATTTCGAAGGCCTTGACCATGACTTCCGGCAGCTGGTTACGGATCGAACCCGAAGCGATTTCAAAGCCGTTGCAGACCATATCGTACTGGTAGGCCTTGATCGTCAGCGGATCCTGGTTTTCCAGCGCGTCGAGGCCACCCTGCGGCATCGAGAACGGGTTGTGGGCAAAATCGATCTTCTTGTCTTCTTCGTTGTATTCGAAGAACGGGAAGTCGACGATCCAGCACAGAGCGAACTGGTCCTTGTTGGCGAGACCCAGCTCGTCGGCAGCGCGGTTACGGGCTTCACCTGCGAACTTGTAGAACTTTTCCGGTTCGCCGGCGACGAAGAAGCAGGCATCACCCGCTTCCAGACCAAGCTGCGCCGCAATGGCTGCCGTACGCTCTTCGCCGATATTCTTGGCGAGCGGACCGGAGCCGACGACCTTGCCTTCTTCTTCCTTCCAGAAGATGTAGCCGAGACCCGGCTGGCCCTGCCCCTGCGCCCATGCGTTCATGCGGTCGCAGAATGCTCTGGAGCCGCCGGTCTTGGCCGGGATTGCCCAGACTTCAACCTTCGGGTTCGACGCGATCATGCCGGCGAACACCTTGAAACCGGAACCGGCAAAATGCCCGGTGACCGCTTCCATCTCAATCGGGTTACGCAGGTCCGGCTTGTCGGAACCGTATTTGCGGATCGCGACGTCATACGGAATACGCGGGAATTCCTTGGTGACCGGTTTGCCTTCGGCAAACTCTTCAAAAATGCCACGCATGACCGGCTCCATCGTCTCCCAGACTTCTTCCTGGGTAACGAAGCTCATTTCGAGGTCGAGCTGATAGAATTCGCCCGGCAGGCGGTCTGCCCGCGGGTCTTCATCGCGGAAGCACGGCGCGATCTGGAAATAGCGGTCGAAACCGGCAACCATCATCAGCTGCTTGTACTGTTGCGGCGCCTGCGGCAGGGCGAAGAACTTGCCGGGGTGAATACGTGACGGCACGAGGAAGTCGCGTGCGCCTTCCGGCGAAGATGCTGTCAGGATCGGCGTCGAATATTCGGTGAAGCCGCCAGCCGTCATTTCGCGGCGCATGGCAGCGATGATCTGGGTGCGCTTGACGATGTTCTTGTGCAGAGTTTCGCGGCGAAGATCGAGGAAGCGGTACTTCAGGCGAACGTCTTCCGGATATTCCGGCTCGCCGAAGACCGGCAGCGGCAATTCCTTGGCAGCCGAGAGAACCTCGATTTCCTTGGCGTAGAGTTCGATTTCGCCGGTCGCCATGTTTTTGTTGACGGTGTCTTCCGAACGCGCCTTGACGGTGCCGTCGATGCGGATGACCCATTCGCCGCGAACGACTTCAGCCGTCTTGAAGGCCGGGCTGTCCGGGTCACAGACGACCTGGGTCATGCCGTAATGGTCGCGCAGGTCGACGAACAGCACGCCGCCATGGTCGCGGACACGATGAACCCAGCCGGAAATGCGGACATTGGAGCCGACATCCGACTTGCGGAGGGCTGCGCAGGTATGGCTACGGTAACGGTGCATGTCTTTTATCCTGGACTGATGCTTTGAACGGCCTTTTTCGAGCGCGCGAAGCAGCTCGGCCGAAATCATGAAAATCGGCGCGAAAAGCGCATGGGCAGGCCAATTTGTCAAGGGTTTCGGGGCGACGCAGGGTTGAAGTGGCGGCTCTGACCACATGATCTCGCTGCGAGCAAGGCCAGAGCCCAGCCCGAAAGCACTCCACGACACCAACAGGATGACGGGCGCGACGAGCTCTCATGACCTTTTCCGGGCTTTTGCCCCGGTTTCGGACCCGTTGCGGTTGACATGAGCCTTTGAAAGGGAAAGGAAGGTTGATCCCATTCCCGCCTGAAAAAGATCATGATCGAAACCACCGCTGCCCTCGAAGAAGCCTGCCTGACGCTGGCAAAGTCGGAATTCATCACCATCGACACGGAGTTCCTTCGGGAAACGACGTTCTGGCCCGAACTGTGCCTGATCCAGATGGCAAGTCCTGACCTCGAGGTCATCGTCGACCCGCTGGCCAAGGGCATCGATCTGAAACCTTTCTTCGCGTTGATGGCCGACACTTCGGTGGTCAAGGTTTTCCACGCGGCGCGGCAGGACATCGAGATCATCCATCATCTCGGCAAGCTTATTCCGCAGCCGATCTTCGACACGCAGGTTGCCGCCATGGTTTGCGGTTTCGGCGACTCGATCTCTTACGATCAGCTCGTCAACCGCATCAAGGGCGTGCAGATCGACAAGTCGTCGCGCTTCACCGACTGGAGCCGCCGCCCACTGACCGACAAGCAGCTGGATTATGCCGCTGCCGACGTGACGCATCTGCGCGACGTCTATCTTTCGCTGAAGGAACAGCTGGAGAGCGAAGGCCGCGCCCTTTGGGTCAGCGAGGAAATGGCGGTTCTCGAAAGTGAAACCACCTATGACATGCATCCCGACGATGCATGGCTTCGCCTGAAATCGCGTCTCCGCAAGCCGACCGAACTTGCCATCCTGAAATTCGTGGCCGCCTGGCGCGAACGCGAAGCGCGCAGCCGCAATGTGCCGCGCTCGCGCGTGCTGAAGGATGACGGCATCTTCGAGATCGCCCAGCAGCAGCCGAAGGACACGGAAGCTTTGGGCCGTCTTCGCACCATTCCGAAAGGCTGGGAACGTTCCGCTTCCGGTGCAGCCATCATCGAGGCCGTCAATGCGGCACTTGCCCTGCCGAAAACCGATATGCCGCACGCCCCGAAACATGTGCACGTGCCGGAAGGCACCGCTGCCGCCGTCGAACTGTTGAAAGTTCTGCTGAAGCTTGTTTCGGATCGTCAGGGTGTCGCTGCAAAAATCATCGCCAATAGCGACGATCTGGAAAAGATCGCGGCTGAGGGTGAAAATGCACAGGTCGGTGCATTGTCCGGCTGGCGCCGTGACCTGTTCGGCGACATGGCGCTGCGACTGATCAATGGCGGCGTGGCACTGCGCTTTGTCGATAAGAAGGTTGAGGCGGTCGAGCTTTAAGGCCGCCTACATCATCCATGGATTGATGACCGGCACACCCGCCGCCTCGAACGGTGCCGTATCGCGCGTGGCGACAGTAAAGTGTTGTGACTGCGCAATAGCCGCAATCTGTCCATCAGCCATGAGGATAGCGCGCCCCCTGGTGCGAGCGCTTGCAACGATGCGGCCATAGGCGCGGGCAGCCGTTTCATCGAATGGCAGGATACGGCCCAAGAAATATCGATTGAAAACCTCATTCATGATCGAGCGCAGAATAGTTTTCCGGCGACCATCCGGCAGCTTTTCAATTCCAAATGCAATTTCCGCCAAACTGGTCGTGGCTGCATAAAAAGTTGAACGTGATTGCAGGTCGAGCCAATCCTCGACGGCACGATGCCGGTCACTTTTCATCAGTTCGGAAATGACATTGGTGTCAACGACGATCATTCGAATGAAACGCGGCCTGCCGGCATCTGGTCACGAGAAAAATCCATTTCAGCCAATTCCGGAAATTTCTCGCGTAAGCGCCGAAGAGCCGTACCCAAGCCAACTTCCGGCTCGTCATTCACATCATCCTCGGCACCAGTCTTTTTACCGAGTATCTCCTGCAAGATCAGCTTGGCCTCGACCTCCGCCGTCGTGCCGTTTTCGGCGGCACGCGCCTCCAGCTCACGGGTAGCGGCCTCTGACAGATTTCTGATCGTAATGGCATTCATCGTCTTGCCTCCGATCTCTCACTGATCGAACCCATACACTAAGCCTCGACCAAGGCCTTTTCAATCCGGCGCTTTTGAGGGGTGCTGACTGACATTCGCAGTGGCGCTATTTAGAGACCCGCCGACACAAGCCATTTAGATGTCTCTTAAAAACGCGCCATAAAACCTTCATCGATCTGTCAAACGCCGATCACCTGAACGTCATGAGCACTGCTTAATCGGAGCATGTGTCCGAGACCTCAACCCACAGGTGATCCCATGATCAAACTCCTCCTCAGCACCGTTGCTCTTGCCGCTCTTTTTGCCGGCACCGCTCTCGCCGACGACAAGGAATTTCCGGCAAAACTCGCCGGACAAGCGATCCTGCCGGCCAATACGGTCACCCCTGCTCCGGCTGATGCACCAGCGTTCCTCAAAACCTCCGGCAAGTTTACGGCACCGGGCAAACGCACTGAAAAGCTCGGCACCATCGACGGCAAGGACAGCGCCCGCGTCACCGACGTAAAGCTGCCGTTCGATGGTCAGCCGATCCAGGGCTTTTCCGGTATCAAGACCATGGCCGACGGCACATTCTGGACGCTGTCGGATAACGGTTTTGGCTCGAAAGCCAATTCGTCCGATGCCATGCTTTTCCTGCATCAGGTGAAATTCGACTGGACGACCAACAAGGTTGATGTCGTCAAGAACCTTTTCCTGTCGGACCCGAACCGGATCGCACCCTTCCCGATCGTCATGGAAGGCTCGGAAAAACGTTACCTGACGGGTGCCGATTTCGACATTGAGTCGATCCAGCCGGTCGCAGACGGTTTCTGGCTCGGTGAAGAATTCGGTCCCTACCTGATCAAGGTTGACGCGCTTGGCCAATTGACCGACGTCGTGCCCACCACGGTCGATGGCAAGCCTGTCAAATCGCCCGACAACCCGACACTTTCCATGCCGGGCAACCCGACTGCCAAGATGCCGGTGTTCAACCTGAAGCGTTCCGGTGGATATGAAGGCATGGCGATGTCCAAGGACGGCACCAAGCTTTACGGCATGCTGGAAGGCCCCCTCTTCCTCGAGGACGGCAAGGTTGAACAGGTCGATGGCGCAACCGCACTGCGCGTTATCGAATTCGACATCGCTTCGAAGAGCTGGACAGGCCGCACATGGTTTTACCCGCTCGCCGAAAAGGGTGTCGCCATCGGCGATTTCAACATGATCGATGAGACGACTGCCCTCGTCATCGAGCGCGACAACGGCGCCGGCAACAAGGACAAGGCTTGCGCCGATCCGAAACAGCCGAAGCTGGATTGCTTCGATGCCCCGGCGGAACTGAAGCGGGTCTACAAGATCGAAATGAGCGACGCCAATGTCGGCAAGGCGGTTCGCAAGATCGGCTATATCGACCTCATGAACATCAAGGACCCGGACAACAAAAAGAAGGCCGGTTCCAAGGACGGTGTTTACGACATGCCGTTTGTGACGATCGAGAATGTCGATGTGGTCGATGCCACCCATATCGTCATCGGCAACGACAACAACCTGCCCTTCTCGGCCGGACGCGCCGTCGACAAGGCAGACGACAATGAGTTCAGCCTGCTGGAAGTGGGTGAGTTCCTGTCGGCGAAGTAAGCCGAGACAATCATGATGCGAACGCCCGGTGGAAGCCGGGCGTTTCTGTTTTCTGAAATAATTCGCTGCACCATGTCGGGTGGGCGGTCTATCCTTCGTCCTTGGGACAGTCGCAATGGTTCCAGACAGGAGGATCAGACCATGCCAAGCACGATCAAGCTGCATCGCGTTCTCACCGCCAAACCGGAAAAAGTCTATCGCGCCTTCATCGAGGCCGATGCACTGACCAAGTGGTTTCCGCCGAACGGCTTTACCTGCACCGTGCATCATCTCGACGCGAAGGTCGGCGGTACGTTCAAGATGTCGTTCCGCAATTTCACGACAGGCAATAGCCATTCCTTCGGCGGCGAGTTTCTCGAACTCATTCCGGGTGAACGCCTGCGTTACACTGACAGTTTAAGACCCGAACCTGCCGGGCGTGATGGAGGTCACGGTGACCTTGAAGGCCGTATCCTGCGGCACCGAAATGCACATCACACAGGCCGGTGTGCCCGACATCATTCCAGCAGAATCCTGTTATCTCGGCTGGCAGGAATGCCTGGCGAACCTCACCCGTCTGGTGGAGCCAGAGATCAACGAATAGACCCACACAAACATTCAGCCCGACATACGTTGCGCCGGTAATGCCACAGGCTTTGCCG
>Ga0075364_10000865_pt1 | contig 15978 bp, 17 predicted proteins | sample EndMetdeltDD1764_FD_71517 | JGI IMG/M metagenome (GOLD analysis project Ga0075364, IMG submission 71517) | Populus endosphere microbial communities from Tennessee, USA - Endosphere MetaG P. deltoides DD176-4 | ecosystem: Host-associated > Plants > Roots > Endosphere | place: USA: Tennessee...
GCGACTATACTGCCGCCGGGTGGTCGGGTTCCACATGGCGCTTCCATTCAGGCTTCAGACACCCGATTGGAATCATCTGCTGCCCGGTCACTCAACCCCAATTCTCGGACGGGCTCTAAGCGATTTGGCCCTCTGTCTGGCCGTTCGACCAAACTGAAGTGATTGCATTCTAAACCGCTGCTCTGTCGCGGATGATGCCGTTGGCGAATGGCGCCACCAAGCTTGCTGCTGCGCGATCGATCGACCTGTCGAGATCATCTTTAGACCTACGCCGCAACAAATCGTGGAAGCTCCCCACGACGTCTCTTGCCTCGACAAGGTCAGGTAGTTGCTCCTCGATCGCGGCGACCGTCATCGTTTGCGCCTTGGTCAAATTGTTACGCTCAAGGGTCATTAGGCGGACGATGGCGCGTGGCCAAGCCCGTTCTCGGCCTTTTCGGCCCTTCTTCGCCGTGTTGCCCATTCCGTGACAACGCGGAGACCGCCGCCAAAACCATCCAGCCGAAGCTGTCGCCAGAGTTCAGCACCGTTTCGCAATCCAGCATCCCATTGCGCTTCGGGCCACGGGAGGCGTGGTTCAAGCGAAGTTTGCCGGACGCGGAAGATATCGGTCCCTTGACCACGGACGACACCGCGAACCAGCTTTCGGCTATGCCCGGTTCTGCGCACGATCGCCTTAATGGACACGCCTTCGCCGGCGAGTCCACAAATAACAGAATTTGTCTCTTCACGCCGCAGATATCCGTTATACTGCAAGCGCTCGGCGGCAGTCAGAAGCTTGGGATTTACGGTTGCTGTACCGACTGCCATGCGCACCTGCCGCATTGACTTGCGAACGGCGTCAAGAAAGGCGTGGCCAGCGTTTTCCATGAAATGCCACCGGTCGGCGACCTGTTCGGCCCGCACACGGCAGGTCAGAGATCATCCGAGGATAGCGGCTATGTTGCACCGGTCAACCGCGACAGCGGCCTGATGCGGGGTAAGCGAATGATCATGGGTGGCCGAAAACCAATAAGGGACGCCCTCTACGTCGCAGCATTGCCGGCAATCCGCTTCGATCCGGTGATGAAAGCCGTCTTCGACCGATTGAAAGCCAAAGGGAAACCCGGAAAGGTCGCTCTTGTCGCTGTCATGCGTAGGATGATTGTCATTCTAAACGCCAGAATGAGAGACTATCGAGCAACGGTGCTTGACCGCTAACACCGTTGCTTTTGGGTTATGTTTTGGGTTTTTCTTGTTTATTGAAGTTTTGGTTGCGGGGTTGGATTTGCCCCGTCCTTCGGCGTTCAGGTTATGGTCCGCAGGACGAGGAGCTACCATCGCCAGGGAAGATGAAGTCTTCCCGCCGGCGATAGATTTGTTGTCCAGGGAGTTTTGGTTGCGGGGGCCTGAACGCAGGGAGACTTGTGTATTCTAACGTAAAATGGTTGGCGAAACGGATTGACTGATCTTGGGCAGGACGCCGACATGGTGCTGAAGCGCCAATAGCCGACATGCATCTTGGTCGAATACTTAACCGTTTCAATTCAGGCTCGTAACGTTCTCCCACCAGGCTAATAAGCAAAACCAATCGGGACAGGGTTTGAACCGATTCTAGCCAAATTCCTTCACTCGCTCAGCACATATTCAGACTTGCCGATCTGTGCTACGGCTTCTCGCGAACAGGGAAAGTCGAGATTTTGCAGGATAGTTGGATGAGCGGAATTTCAGCTCAGGACATCGTCGATACCATTCGGGACGGACTTTTGGTGCTCGATGCGAACCTTCAGGTGGTGACCATCAACCGTTCATTCTGCCAGATGTTCGCTGTGACGCCCGAAGAGACAGTCGGGCGACGTCTCTATGATCTCGGTGACGGCCAGTAGGACATTCCCAAACTGCGACGTTTGCTTGAAGAGATCGTCCCGACCGCCTCCACCGTCGAGGCTTACGAGGTCGAGCACAATTTTCCAGGCATCGGCCACAAGGTGATGCGCCTGAATGCCCGCAAGGTGTTCCGGCCCGGAAACCATGTCGAGTTCTTCGTTCTCGCCATCGACGACGTAACGGATGCCGTTGTGGCGCAGAGAGAGGCCGAGCGTGAAAAACTGCTCGCCCAGTCGATCGTGGACACGATCCGGGATCCGCTTGTCATTCTCGAAAGTGACCTGACGATCGTTTCCGCCAGTCGCGCGTTTCTCAATCTGTTTGGCGGCAGCGCGTCCGACGTCGAAGGGTCGAAGCTGGAGGATCTCGGGCAAGGTCAGTGGGACGTAGAAGCGCTGACCGGACTTCTTTCTCGCGTGGTCCCCGACGAGAAACCGATCAATGACTACCTGCTCGAAGACGACTTCGCTGGTCTCGGCAGGCGGGTCTTCAAGATCAATGCCCGGAAGATTTATAGGCCGGGAAACCATGTCAGCCGGCTCCTGGTGTATTTCGAAGACGCGACCGCAGCAGTTGCCGCAGATCGTCACCGCGAGACGCTCGCCGCCGAACTCGCTCATCGCATCAAAAACAACCTTCAGATCATCTCCGCCTTCGTAAGCTTCGAGATCCGGCGAGCCGCCGAGCCTTGCGTTATCGGCTACAAGGCGATGCAGACCCATCAACGCCGTGGCTGAACTCTACGACGTCATCGCCCGGTCGACCGCGTTCGGTCCCGTCTTCATGCCGACCTATCTCGACGGCATTGCCTCCAGCCTCAATTCCTCTTTGCTTGGCGAAGGCTCCGGCATCGTGATCAACGTCGTGGCGGATGAACTCCATATCGATCCCGATCACGCCGTACCGATGGGACTCCTCGCAAACGAGCTCAGCACCAACGCGGTCAAGTATGCCTTCCCGACGGGGCATGGCAGGATCGAGATCGGCTTCCGACGTCGAGATGGCGAGGTCATCCTCACGGTTCAGGACGATGGGACCGGGATCAGCGGAAACGCCGAGGAATCAGGTATGGGAACGCGTTTCGTCGGTGCGTTCGCGAAACAACTGGGCGGCTCGGTCGCCACCGCCTCCGGAGACAAAGGCACGACGGTGACAGTGCGGCTGCCAGCCACGATCCTCGCGACGCAGCCTGCTGACTAGGTTTCCTGCGGGCTGCCTTCGCGCAGAAGGGGCATTCGGAACGTAAAGCGTGTCTCTGATGCGCGAAATTATAGGTGGGCACTAAGTAAATCGACCTCATGCGCACGGATACAGTCACCGTTGCGACGTTGCGATGGTCGCCCTGAGAGCGCTCATGATCGCCGCCTTCACGTAAGGCTTTGGAACGAAGCGCCCGTCGCTTGGAAGATCGGCTTCGCCCGGTCGCTTGTGCCCGGAGACGACCACGATCGCAATATCAGGCCACCTCTGTCGCACGAGCATTGCGAGAGCCAGCCCGTCCATCGATCCCGGCATGTCGATGTCCGTGCACATCACGTTGATCTGTGGGTTCTTCTCAAGGAGGAGTAATGCGGCATCCGCATTCGATGCCTCGAACGCTTCGAAGCCTTCATCCTCCACCATGTCGACAGTGTCGATGCGCAGCAGAGGTTCGTCTTCGACGATGAGGATGCAATTGCGGATAGGTGGGGTCATAGGATGCTAACTGACTGGCGGCACATTCGTTTCATTTCCTTCATCTAATATTATCGAGCCGGACAGAACGTATCTGAACCCGGCCGGTTCGTAGGTACTCTCTCCGGTTCCGGCGAAGTATCCCGGGACGATGCGCCTCATCAGTCGCGAGCCGAAACCGTTGCGCGTCGGCGCGACAACTTCAGGGCCTCCGGTCTCCTGCCATTCCATGCGAAACGCGCCGTCAGCGGATGTCGTCCAATGAAGATTGACGACACCCTCGTCGTTCGAGAGCGCGCCGTACTTCGTCGCGTTGGTGGCGAGTTCGTGGATGGCAAGCGCCATGCCCAGTGCAGCCTGCGCCGGCACGATGACGGTCGGCCCCGTCAGCTTGATGCGTCCCTCGGCGGCGATATGGGGTGCCAGAACTTCTGAAATCAGAAGCCCGACATCCGCTTCTTCGAAGCGCGCATTCGTGAGTACGTCCTGCGCGTTCGACAATGCCGCGATCCGCTTGGAAATCGTGTCGGCTGCTTCTTCGAGACTGCTGGCGTGACGCATGGATTGAGACACGACAGCCATGGTCATCGACAGGATATTCTTGATGCGGTGGGCCATCTCGCGCTGGACGACACGGCTCTGCGCATCCAGCTTCGACTGCCGCACGATCTGGTCATTCGCCTCCGTGACGCTGTCTTCGAGCTTCGCCTTGTTCTCGACAGCCGCAGTCGTGTCCGTGGTGATGTTGATCATGCCGCCGATCGTGCCGTCATCGCTGTAGAGCGGACTGTAGGAGAACGACCAATAGGTCTGTTCGTCATAGCCGTTCCGGGTCATGATCAGCGGCATGTTCTCGCCCCAGGTGGCTCGGCCGGACAAGGCCTCCTGGATGATCGGCGCGATCTCGCTCCAGACATCCGACCAGATCTCCTGCGCAGGCTTGCCCAAGGCGCCGACTTCCTTGTCCCCAAGGATCGGCGCATAGGCATCATTGTAGATCATGTTCAGGTCCTTGCCCCAAAACAAGCAGATTGCCTGACGGGTGAGGACCGCCATCTGGACGATGGACTTCAACGACTGCGGCCACGTATCGATCGAACCAACCGACGTGCGAGCCCAGTCGAAGGCGAGGATTGCTTCGGCCATGCGGCCTCCGCCTGATAAAAACCCGGCGTTGGGGCCGATGCTGACATTCTTCCAGATCTGTTCTGCGTCCATGGCGGCTCTGAAATTCGATTGGTCAGTAAAAAGCGGATTGATCGATGACGACCGCATCAGTGGGCGGAGACGAGACGGGCAACCATGGCCACGACTTGTTCTGGTCCGGCGGGCTTGCCGAGGATCGGCCTGTCCTGGAAGCCGTCCGGCAAACCATCCTTGTCATAACCCGTGGCAAAGGCGAACGGCACACCACGCTTCGTGAGCGCCGCAGCGATCGGACCGACCGGCTTGCCATGCAGGTTCGCATCGACGAGGGCGGCATCAAACTCTCCACTCGCAATGACGGCGCAGGCCTCTTCAACGGAGTGGACAGGGCCTTCGACCTCAGCCCCGGCATCTTCGAGTGCGGCGACGATGTCCATCCCGATCAGAGGCTCGTCTTCCACCACCAGAATCCGGCGCCCCTTTAGACTGTGTATTTCTATTGCTTGAGCCGGCTTCTCTTCCGTCTTTGCCATGGGAAACTTGCCCCCCGAAGTTTTCACCGTATAGGGCACGGTGATGTCCCAGATGATGCCTTCCGGAAGCGCAGTCATCTTGGCCTCGCCACCCAGTCCGCAAACGCTCTGCGAGATCAGCGTGGTTCCGAAACCCTCAGAGGAGGACGGCTCGACACGCGGTCCGCCGAGTTCCGCCCAGCGGATGCGTAGTCCCTCGTCGATACGCCAGTCGATCGAAACCTTGCCCATAGGGACTGAAAGCGCGCCGTATTTGGTCGCGTTGGTGCCAAGCTCGTGGACGATGAGCGCAAGATGAAGCGCCATCTGAGGATCGAGACGAATTGCCGGGCCGGTCGCCGCCAGACGCGTTTCGTCGGACAATCCCGCAGAGATCTGACCGAGAATGAGTTCCTTGAGATCGGCGCCTTCCCAGCTCTTCGCGCTCAGCAGGTCATGGATCTTCGCCAATGACTGAACGCGACCACCGAAAGCCTTGGCGAAGATCTTTGGATCCGACGAACGCGCCAGCGTGCGGGTCGCCATCGCCTGCACGACGGCCAGCGTGTTCTTGACGCGGTGGTTCAGTTCGTTGAGGAGGAGTTTCTGCGTCTCGGCCGCACGGCGACGTTCGATCAGGTCGGCGGCTGAACGGGCGATAATGTCGAGCATGCGCAACTCGCGCTCTGTCGGTTGATGCGGCTCGCCCCAATGGGTAGAGATCATGCCGACAAGCTTGCCGTCGCGGGTGATGAGCGGGGTCGTCTGCCCAGCGCGGATGCCGCCGCCGAGGAGGACGTCCCGGTCGGGCGTACCTGCCATGAACGAGCAGCTCTCAACGTCTTCTGCGATGGCCCGCTTGCCTGTCCGAAGGACTTCGCCGCAGGTGCAGCCGGAATCGCCGCGCACCCATTTCCAGTATTCGACACCACGAGCATCGAGCCCGGTCGAGGCGAGCATCTCCAGCTCGCCTGCCGGTCCACGTTCAGGATGCAGGAACTGGACGGTGCAGACGTCAGATTTCATGATCTGCGCAGCCGCGCTGACCAGTTTCTGGTAAAGCCCGTCTTCGCCGTCGTCTCCGGCAAGCTCCAGGCTAATCTGCCGAAGGAGCTCGCTGTCGGCCAACTCGGCCTCGAGCTGCTTCTTGGTGTCGAGAAGCGACTTCTCTGCCTTGCGGCGCTCCTCGGCTTCTTTGAAGCGGGAGATGATGACGCCGGCTGCCTGGGTCACCAGCGCTGCCCGTTCGATGTCGCAGCTTACAGCCTCGCGCGGTTCCGGCCAGTAGAGTGAAAATGTCCCGACGAAATGGCCGGTCGACGTGTTGATCGGATAGCTCCAGCAGGCGCGATATTGATACTTGTCAGCAAGCCAAATCCAAGGTTCCCACAGTGGGTCAAGATAGACGTCGGCGGTGAGGACGGCATGCCCGATATGCGCAGCGAGACCGCAGGCAAGGGACTCAGGACCGACTGCAAGACCGTCGACCGCGAGCGCATAGTCATCCGGCATGCCGACGATGTGGTGCAGTGTCCCACCGTCTGGCCCCGTCAGAAAGAATGCTGCCCTCGTGCCTTCGCCGAGAGCAGATGTCGCGGTATCGACAAGGATGCCGAGCGTTTCGCGTAGCGGCGCGTCGTTCAGCGCAGAAGAGAATGCCTTTCTCTGCCCCGATAGCCAGACCTCGCGGTCCTGAAACTGTTCAAATGTAGGAGATTCGCCGAACGCAAGGTTGTCGTTCAGTGCGATGCTTTTGCTGTCCATGTAAATCCCGTACCAACGCTTTCAACGCGCCCATGGACAACTTTGCGAAGGTCGAACTGTTCGGGCAACTCCACATAACACGCCTGCAGTCGGATCGTTCCCGGCATTTCAAAATTTATGTCCCTGAGCCCCGCAGGATATCAGGCAGATGGAACGGCGCCGTTTCGACGGACTGATGCGCCACTCAGATCGGCAGCTAGTGCCTTTTGTTGGTCAGCTTTTCCGCTCTTTCCTTGCAGTCGATGACCTCGTCGATTGCGAGGATGATTTTCATCATCAGGTCTTCGAGGTGAGGATTTTCCGGATCGAGGAAATCGTCGACGAACATCGTGACGTTATCAGCCGTCGGCGGATAGCCGCTCAGTGAACATTTCAGGATTGCCTGGTTCGCGATCGCTGTTGCGCTCGTACGTTCCAGAAATGCATTGCGTTCTTCGGCAGTCATTCCGGTTAGCGCATTACTATCCTTAGTTGTCATTACTTAATGAAGAACAAGCTAAAACGTTCCACGCGAGTACCCTTAAAAAGGGCTAGGAGGGCTTCATGTTCAGGCCCTTTCGGTGCCATGGCAAGGAAGGAGCCAATTGACGTCCGCATTTCATGTCCACCTGAGGCAGGATTGCTACGGTGCAAGACGAAACCCTGATCCGTCCTTTCATGCCCGCAAAGGAACCAACGATCCCCGTTCGAACTCGCGTAGAATTCGACGTCGTTGTTTTGGTTGAGCGCCGTCCTCGTCGCTGCGGGCTGGGGATATTCGTCCGGTGCAATCATACCGGACCGGATTTGCGCAATAAGAGCAACCTCCACCAAGCGATTTGAACCTGCTTCTGGCTTCAGGTCGAGCGTGGCATAGCCTGCTCGCTTGAGAAGCCTGCGAAGAAGAGACTGCTTCAGGTCGCTCATGTTCACCACAGCCAGCCCTCCGCAATCATGAAGAGGATGAAGGTAAAGCTGATCACACTGACGACTGCTGGAGCTGTACTAAAACAGTTTCGCCAGATCTTTTCTTGGGCAGAAGACATATCCCCTCCTCATATTCAAACATTGATGGGCTTAGAATGAGCCGATCAGCGTGAACGCACCGGCTGAGCGCGCTCACAACCAAATCGCTGGTGCTGTCTTTCGGCCCCGAACCGGGCGAATCGCTTTTGGCTCAATCGGCTGCGCTTCTCGTAACTGACGCAGCCGTGCTGTTTTGCTGACGCGGGCCGCTGTCTCCATTTCCGTGATTTGCCGTGCGACATCCGTTGTGGTTTTGGCCCTATCCCGAGCGGAGATCTTTTCGGATTTAAAGAATGCATCTTTTGTGGCTGCCATGAATGTCCTCCTTCAAAGGATGGTCGACCAATTCGGCCCTCTAGTGATAACCACCAAGGAGAAGCCTTCGGTCGAAAACAAAAAGGCCGGGCGCTAACCCGACCTTTCAACGTCTCTCAGCTCTGCTGCCAGTACATCCGTGGTCAGCGGAGCAAATGGGAAGTTTAAGCTGCCTGAAGGTTTTCGGCCGAGCTTTTGCCGGACTTAAGGTCCGCGACAACCTCGTACGAAATTTTCTGGCCGTCCGAGAGCGAATGCATTCCGGCGCGTTCAACGGCAGACGCATGCACGAAGACATCCGCGCTACCATTGTCAGGCTGAATAAATCCGAAGCCTTTGGTGGAGTTGAACCATTTAACGGTACCAGTATTCATGACGATTTCCTTTCAAAGTAATCGTTGGAGTTCCCGCGATGCCTTGCGGGTTAAGGTCGATTATTTGAGAGGAAATCCGACGGGAGCGATGCTCCGGACCAAAATCACAAGCAATGGTCGATAAAGCTTATATGGATACAATTTATGATATTGCAAGGGCACGCACTACGCAAACGTGCATCTTGGCGAATAGTAGCCAGGTACCGGTTGATCACGTTTGTGCGGTCGACGTATTAGCTCTACCGCTTTCTGAGCGGACTAAGGTTTGCCTCAAGCTGATGGCGTTTCATGATCCAACTCTCGGGTAAGGGTCATTGTGGCATGATGCCTGGAGGCACAGCTTGGCTTGGCATTCAAGAGAGATGTGTTGACCACCCCTCACTAAGCGTGCATGCTTTAATTCTCGGCAGCCTTTTGCAAGGGCGCTGCTGCTCAAGTCGAGGCTTGGCCCCAATTGAAGGAGGACGTGATGTCTTCCGATACCCCAACTTTAGATTTGACAAAAAGCGACCTTGAGATGCTGCGCCGTGTCTTGGACGATGCAGCGTTAGAAACTGGAAGACGAAACGTCTCCGCCCTTCTCATTATCAGATTGTTCCAGTCAGGTATGCGTTCTCCAGCAGATCTGGCAAAAGCTTTACACCGATGTATCCCGTGCGATCTGGAAATATCCTCAAGACTTGTGGGACATCTCACGTTCGGCCTACCGCTGGCCAAACCAGTTTCTCGAACAAGATCGCTACACTGATCGCATTGATTAGCTCGTAGGCACTGTTTGAGCGCTCTGGAGTTTAAGATTGGGAGCGGTGCAAAATCGGAAATGGAAAGCGAAAGATCAGCGTGGGTGAGAGGCACCAACAGCGTTTCAGTGCGACCAGAAATGCGGACAACTCATGGTCGGTTCTCGATAGCCTCACCCAGGCAGCGGCTCTTATATTGGACTTGGCAATGATTGGCCTCGAGCAAGAGACCGCTGAAAAACTCGCCTGCATCCTTAACAAAGCTCCCGGATTGAGCTCAGGGCCAACACAGCACTGAACCGCGCCGGGGTTGCCGAAGGCTACTTCGTCTAAGTTATGCGGCCAAGTTCGAGGCGGTTCAGGGATAGTCATCCGGCCCACGAGACTGACGTCAGCCTAAACGTGACGTCTCTGTGAAAAGGTCGGAAAGCCATGCCATCAGTTACGCAAGCGCACTTTTCAGCTCGTTGGACCTCACCGGTTGTAGTGTCACATGCGGATGCTGCACGGATTCTTGGGCCCGGCGACGCCTTGCGTTTCATGAATTCGCATTTCAAGCGCCAATCCGGCCCATTGTATTGGCGTGCCAGATCTCTTTGCTTCGGCGCGCTCATCGGAGAGGTGCATCCGGAAATGGCACGCCCTCATTTCGTCGCAGCATATGCGGCGGAGTCTCTAGCTTATGACAACAGGTAACACGCGGCCTATGCTCATCAGGAGATTATCGTGCCCATCTCATCACGCCGTCACGCCAATGACAACAGCGAGCAAAATCACAGGGCTCTCTCATTCGACCAAACTACACGCATCATCGATTGCAGTCCCCATCCAATTAGGCAATTTGCAACAAGCGTAAATGGCGATAGGTGGTTTCTAATCAACGCAAAGGGAATGGCGGAAGCCTTTGTGCTTCATAAACAGACTGAGCGAGCGGGTGGGCATCAGACGATGATCAGCATGCGGGAATTCCTAAATCGCGATGGCAGTTCCTCTGAAGAAATAGCGCTGGTCGCTTTGCTTGCAGGTGAACAACAATTGAAGGTCCATCCTGGACCGTCTGAATGAATCAGAAGCGACTAATGACGAAACGATTGTGAAGGGGAACCTTGTTGTTGAGCAGGCAATCACCTGCAAACAGCTATATGCATACATCCGGGCGCGTCAATGGCTCGAAATGTTGACCGCTTAGCGAGCAGGCATCGCTCCAAACGCATCTCGATGGCATTAGCTTCAGACGATTCGTGGATTGGGAAGATTGGGCTTCACACGCCAAGTCATCGGGAGGATCGAAAAGCACGCTGCCGACAACCGTATGACTATCACTTATGGCGCCGCCCATCGAGAGTCGCCACTGCGAGCGTATTGGGTTGGTTTTCGCGCTTACCGTTTAGCTCTCATTTCCATGTATTCTACGTATGCATCCACGAAACACAATCGGGCATGAGAGGGCGTTGCCCTGTTGCGGACGGCAAGACGACATGCGGTAAGCGCAGGCCGATATTTTTCCCCATGGTATATGAGGAAATCGGAAAGCAAGAACCGTAGCGCTGCGGAGGGTCGATTACGGGCACTAAAACTTCCATCCGGTCACGAACATAGACCGGCACAGTCCACCGTAATGCAAAATCAATCCGGATCAGCGACGTCATGCCGCCGCCTCACCAAATATCCCTGGCGCACGCGGGCATCCGCCAACATTGCTGCCTACCATGTCGGTAAGGCGACGATACTCCGATCCACCTCGCGACCTACCCATCAAGCGTAAGCAGAAGCTCGGCGATAGGGATAGTCGAGAAACTGGAAAACGTATCACAGACGGCGTAGGGCAGAACGATCAGATTGCCGTGCCGCATACCACCGCATGTATAGACCACATTGGGAACATATCCTTCGCGTTCTGATGGTTCAGGCCGCACCAGCGGCTCGCGCGAGCGAGCGATCACTCTGGAAGGGTCATTTTTGTCGAGCAGCGCCGCTCCGATGGCGTATCGACGCACTGGTCCCACGCCATGTGTGAGCAGCAGCCATCCCTCATCCAGCTCGATGGGCGCGCCGCAATTTCCCATCTGCACGAATTCCCAAGGGTATCTCGGCCGCAGGATAGGCTCGCCCCCATTCCACACATGAAGATCGTCAGAATAGAGAAGATAGAGGTTTTCGTTATCCTGCCTTCCGATCATCGCGTATCGCCCGTCAAATTTGCGCGGGAAAAGCGCCATGCCCTTGTTATGGGAGGCCGTACCAGTCAACGGCGTCATCGTGAACGACAGGAAGTCGCCGGTCTGCAAAAGCTCGGAGCGGATCGCCTTGCCGTTATAGGCCGTGTAGGTCGCATAAAACGTCGTCTCCCCTTCGTCTTCGAAGGCAACGAACCGGGCATCCTCGATGCCGTTCGACTGCGCAAACGTGACGGGAAAGATGACACGTTCGCTGATATGCTGACCCGAACCGAAGCTCAGCCGCACCGGCTCCTCGCCCAAGAGGGGTAACGGCGTGTGAATTTTCGGTGTTACCGCAAGCCTTGCTGTTGGCTCGATCTCGACACTGCCATCCGCATCGATCACGCCGGTTCGGAATGTCAGTGAAGAGACATGACCCTCCCCCACCGCACGCAGGCTCAACACAAAACGCTGGCTGCCTGTTGCCAAACCGGACTGATCCGGATGTGCAACGATGCTCGGATTGAATAGAGCTGACGCCTCAAACGAATATTCATTGAGGAAATACGCGCCGACCAGTTGCCGCTGCGTTTTGCTGAATTCTGCATGCGTCGAAAACGCATCTTCCATCTCGTCTGCTCGTGCTTCGAAGGTCGCCAGCAGGTTGCGGTGACGCCCCTCGAAATGTTCCAGCACATCCGCCAGCAGCGCTTCGGCCACCTGCAGATCAAGCGCCAGAACCCGGTCGACGATATGATTGGCCCGTGTCTTGTCGGTCGGATTTAGATCGCGTGGCTCGGTCGCAGGTTTGAATGGCCTGACGAGCACGCGTGAGGGGTCGGGCCGCAGCAAGAGTGATTGACGGTTGACGATAGTGGCTTTTGACAAAGCGATCTCATTTCAAATGGATTGGAGATTGGGTTTCAGGCACTCAGCGCTTGCGCCGGCGACGCTGTCGCCGCCTGACTGCTTGCCCGCGTCAACTCGCGAAACTCAACAAGTCCGAGAAGGTAGGAAAGCAGGGATTCCGCCCCTCTATTTTCGTTGGCTCGCGCCCGGTGCAACCCGTCACGACAGCTTCCGGTCTCAGTATCCACGAGTGGCAGAGACAGATCGTTGTTTCCGAGGAACCAGGCCATAGCGAGTTCTGCATGATCTTTCCATTCGGGGTGACGATCGGCTCGCGAAGCGACAAGGCACGCCGAGATCGTTGCCGCCGCTTCCAGCGGCTGCTGGTCGAACCGTTGTGGCGGCATGCCAATATCGCTGAACCCGTCACTTCCGATGGGACGGAAATGACCTTCCCTCGCCGTCTGGATGCTGATCAGCCATCGCAGCGTCCGCAATCCCGCTGACACGTAGTCCGCCCTTCCAGCCGCGAGGCCAGCCAGCAGTAGCGCCTGAGGCAGACGCGCATTGTCGTAGGATAACCCGTCCTCGAACCACGGCCGACCCGGTTTCTCCACCTTGGCGAGAAGCGCCATCAGCTTTCCGGCAAGGCGCAATCGGACCCGCCTTGCATTGATGTCGTCAACGCGATGGGCACAGTAGCCGTCCAGCCCGAGCAGCGAAAATGCCCAGGCCCGCGGCGATGAAAAGGTCTCGACCGTCGGCAAGGCTTCGGCAAACAGCGCACGAGCCCAGTTGCTCACAGAGGCTTCAGGAGCACTCCGTGCACATTCCCCCAGCGCCCACAAGGTTCTTCCATGGCTGTCCTCGGAGCCCATGTCTTCAAGCCAGCGCCGGTCGAAACTCATGAAGTTTCGAAACCGCCTGGCGTCAGGATTCCAGGCATGCTGCACAAAGGCGGCAAAACGCGTCGTCAAGATGCCCGGCATCGGCATCTCCCTGCAGGCATTCAGTGTGACCGCCAGCAGCAATCCTCGGGCATTGTCATCGACACAATAGCCATGTGAACGATCTGGTATTGAATGCACCGCATGCTGAAACAATCCGGTATCGTCACACATCGCAATAAAAGAGTCGAACTTTGGCTCCGGGTATGTGTGTGCCGCAAGGGCAGATGGCTTGCGTCCAACGGGAGCCATTTCGCCGGGGCCGGTTCGTGGGTGGACGGCCTGCTCGAAAAGTTCCAGATAATGCTCGGCTGTACGCTCCCAAATCATCGAGCGACTGACCTTGTAAGCCCGAGCGCGGATAGCGTCCCGCCGAACATCATCGGTCAGAAGTGCCGCGATCTCCGAGCCGATCGCCTTCGCATCGTTGAACGGCACCAGTACCCCAAAACCATCCGCCAGAAGCTCGCGCGCATGCCAATAGGGCGTGGAAACCACTGCCTTTCCCGACCCGAAACTGTAGGCAAGCGTACCGGACGTCATTTGCGCCTCATTCAGATACGGCGTCGCATAGACGTCGCACATCGAAATGAAGTCCAGGAGGGTTGGCAGATCGACGAACTGGTCGAGAAAAACGACGTGGTTCTCAACACCGAGGTCTCTGGCGCGTGTCGCAAGACGGTGCCGATAGGCTTCACCTTCGTTGCGAACGAGATTGGGGTGCGTTGCGCCGAGCACCACATACACCGCATCCTGCCGGCTTTGCAAAACAAGTGGCATGGCATCGATCATCACCTCGATGCCTTTGTTCGGCGACAACAGGCCGAATGTCAAAATCACCGATCGTCCCTGAAAACCAAGCTTGGCCTTTGACGGTTCAGGTTCGCAGAAGGCGATATCGGGAATGCCATGTGCGATCACTTCGATTTTCGAGGCCGGGACTTCATAGACGTGGCGCAGGAGTTTTTGCCCATGTTCGGCCATCACCACGACTTTCGAGGAGATGTCGATAATGGTGTTGAGCACGCGGCGCTGCGAAGCGCTTGGTTCAGCCAGAACGGTATGAAGAGTGGTGACGACCGGCATGTCCAGCCGTGACAGCAGGGCAAGAATATGACTGCCATCAACGCCTCCGAAGATACCGAACTCATGCTGAAGGCAAACAACGTCGAATTCCCCGGCATTCAGAGTGTTGGCCGCCGCGACATAGTCATCGATATTCTGATCGGCGATCTCGATATGCACGATCTTGGGATATTGATAAGCATGTCCGTGATCGGTCATGGCAACGATGGCGGTTTCGATGGATGGAGCGCAGGCCGAGACCGCCTGCTGCAGATCGGTCGTAAAGGTTGCGATACCGCAACGGCGCGGCAGCGAGTTTCCGATAAAAGCAATTTTCCGGATGCGGGTCATGACATCTCCTGCGTTGAGCGGGACGTCGAGGCGACCGGCTTTGATTGAGTTACATCTGTCTGCTGACGGTCCCCTGCATTGCAGCGGGACAGTTGCGAGCCTAGATCGCGCATCATTCCAACGTCGCCCGTGTAAGCCAACAGAACGACCAGCTCATTATCTCCCACGATGAAAGAGGTTCGGCCTTCATCGGAAAAAAATGCGTCGCCGCGTTTGGCCGTCATCGATCCGACTGTGGCGTCACCTGCAATGACCAGAACCCAGCATTCCTTGTCCGTGCGCATCTCCCATATAGCACCGGGAGCCAGTCGCATCCGCTCGAAAACGAAATACTCACAGGACGTCAGAAGCGTTCTTTCAGGCGTGATTGCACGGGATTTGTTTTGGGGTCGCGCCGGCTGGAGATCGGCCACAACCATCGCCTCTTCTATGTGAAGTTTCCGGTCGCTACCGCGATCGAACAGACGGAATGTGATGTCGCTTCTTTGCTGGATCTCGGCGACGACCAGACCGGCGCCAATTGTGTGGATGGTGCCGGCCGGTATGAAGAAAACATCACCAGCACAAGCGCTCTGCCAGTCCAGCAGGTCCTGGATCGAACCATCCTCGATGGCCGCGCGTAGCTCATGCGGCGTCACGGTGCGATTGAGACCGATGGCAACCTGTGCACCTTCATCTGCCGAAAGGACGTACCATGCTTCTGTCTTGCCATTCTTCATGCCGGCAGCCTTTGCAAAGACATCATCGGGATGCACTTGGATCGACAGGATTTGTTTCGTGAACAGCAATTTCAGAAGCAGTGCCGGAGGCTGCGAGATGGGTCCGCTTCTTTCATACAAAAGCTCGCCGATAACAGCACCGACACCTGCCTCGCTCCATGGCTTCAGATCGCGGCTGCCCCATGGTTTCGATGCTGTGCGCACGCTGGCATATTCGAACATACGATATCTCCCGGATCTGCCGCTAAGACCAGAGCGATCTGAGATCGGAACAGCACGTACCTTGAGGATCGAGTTGACCAGACCGAGGCTACAAGGAGCAGAACTTCGAGCACTCGCGAACAAAAAAGCGTCGATCAATTTTTTTGTAAAATTTCTCTGAAAACAGAATTCACAAGATCAAATATTGCTCAATATCAATTAATTTCAACATGCCATGAATTTTTATTTCAAATAATCTGAGGAGTAAATTATAAAATCGCTGTATTTATC
>Ga0075364_10000866_pt1 | contig 15976 bp, 15 predicted proteins | sample EndMetdeltDD1764_FD_71517 | JGI IMG/M metagenome (GOLD analysis project Ga0075364, IMG submission 71517) | Populus endosphere microbial communities from Tennessee, USA - Endosphere MetaG P. deltoides DD176-4 | ecosystem: Host-associated > Plants > Roots > Endosphere | place: USA: Tennessee...
TCGATCATGTCGCCAATCTGAGCGTTCTTTTGGATAGTCTGTGCTTGGCTGAGGCTCAACTCGTAAGCTGGCTCTTCTACATTTTCGACAACTTCTTTGGTGACATATGCGTCTACGTCGCCGGTGTTGAGGTTCATAGCTACACGAACTTCCTGTTCGCGTTCGCCGTAGTCACGACGGTAAGCAGCTGCCAACGCTTGTTCGACAACTTCTTGGACAGTCTCTTCTGGGAGGTTTTTTTCCTCGGCAATAGACTTGAGGGCTAGAGCCATCTGCTTTACGTCTAAGTCCATATTAATCCTTTCAATTACATAGGCTTTGATACGAAAAAAGTCGACCAACGCGGCCGACCAATCTCTTTAATCATAGTCCAAGCGATCCTAAATGTCAATCTTCTGCGGAGCGTTTGGCGAGCAATCCCCTGAACGCACCTGCCGCCAACCCACCCATTGCCCTGCGAATATATACAGGTTGTTCCGCAAGAGGCTGCGCCTCTTGAACTGGTTCATACGGAGAGTCCTCATAACTAGCCACAGGCCGAAAACCAGGCTGTTGTTGGGCCGCCAACTTGGGAAGTATCGCCGCAGTGATGTGCGGATGCATGGCACGCATAACAGCATCAGTACGCGACGAAAAGTCAGGTAACACCTCAGTTGACATGGGATGGCGAGCCAGATCGTGAACCAATGGAGTAGTCGCCTCCTCCAACTCAAAGGTTTCGGGCTTATCTGTTATTTGCAGCAACTCTGACATAGCAATATGCTCCTTTTTCTACTAAAAACTATACGCTGTAAGAAATAAAGGCTCAACTTACACGTAGTTACTGGGCTTTTAATTGATACCGCCTGCTATCTCTACTGTCTGCGGGATTGCCACGCGGCCGATGTACATACCGAGCTCACCTTTGGCTGTTTCGCCGCTGAACTTACCGTGCTCATATTCTTGTGGCGAACACGTAAATAGGAACTCGACTTTCTCTTCTGTTGTCTCTACCACTGAGCGTTCGCCGACTTTAGTATGCTGCAAAAATCGTACGCCTTTAGTTGTGCGTGCTTCTTCTTTAGACATGCTCGCGACCTTTTGCCATGGTAAGTCACCGATATCCGACCGATACACAATAGTTACATTGCGTCCCGCCACAGCACTTTCGGCGACCAAAAAGTGTGAAGTGATAATGTCGTCTTTATCGTATACCGGCACAACAACACCATAATATTTATCAGTGAATATCTCACCGTCTTCTGTCTTGTAGCGTCGTGGCCGTTTGCCTTCGAATAATGAGCCAATGCTTAATGCGCCTTTTGTCCAGGTGTTTTTGATCCTAGCAAGCATCTCCAGGCGTTCCCGATCGACGTATTCGCTTGGCACTGCGTCTTTACGATTGTCTGGACTAACTTCGGTGTCAGATTTAGAATGTCCGCCACCCTCGCCGCTATCAAACATTAGGTCGTCAACCCAGACATCTACCGTGAAATCTTCTGTTTGGCTTGTTTGAGCTTCGTCCGTTTTAGGAACAATATCTTCGTAGAATTCGATAGCCTGCTCACGCATAATTGCATGGATAGATTCGGAAACGTGTGGTTTACGAAAATGATCAATGAGCTTCATATGCTCTTCTTTACTCTGAGCACGTTCAGCGACCGCACGTTTTTCCTTGAGGCGCACGATAGTTTGCATAGTGTCGTCGATAGCACGGCACCAAAGCGCACGTACTATAATCTCAGTGCCCATACCCTGTTGGTCTGCATCCTCAACTGCAAGCTGCATATCATTGAGTTCTTTGTTGTCCATAGCCGCAAGCAATTGCCGTACGATCTTATAGGTACGTTTTTCGCCGCTAATTTCACGGCGAGTATCACGCATATGACGATAGGTATCTAATAATACCTGCTGATCTTCGGTCAAGATCGCTGTACCTCGCAAATTTGCCAGCGCGATGCTAATATGCGCTGTAACGTTAGACAGTCCACTTCTGGTGCCATGCAACGGATCAACTTGCCTACCATGGCTCTCTTCTTCGTCGCGTATTTGCGCCCAGGCCAATTTCTCAGCAATCAAACTATTATACATTGAGTATGTAGCAGGCATCATCGCCTTATAGTCAGCATTATCAAATGTCTGCTCACCTTCTAAGAGTGAAACGCCCTGCTGGCTGCTGGCCACACGAAAAAGCTCCCAAGTAGCCATGGAGCCAATCACTCCAATACTCGGTGAAATACGTTTCATCGGCTCATCCGTTTTGAGGACCGACGGGTCAAAGCCGGCACGAAGATGCGTTAGATTGTAAGCATCGCGTAGTGGCTTATAGATCACACCTTGGCCGTCTGATGTGCGACCACCAAGTACTATTGAAGTAGCAACAAGTTGAGTGAGCTCTTCTTTGCCGAGGTCTTCTATGAGACCTTGAACTGTCGGGAACACACCATCAAAAGCCTCAACTTCTGTAAGTGGCGGCTCTTTACTAGCTTGCTCAACTGGGATGGCAGGATATGCTTCGGTCATTACGATCTCTTTTGGATATATATTATATAATTTTTATTATAAAAATACAATAGACATATGGGACCACGCCTCTGGCTGGAGCTGTGCTAGAATAGAGGAATGAGTAAAAAAGTCCGCCGTCTGTTTGAGGGTTTCCAGCCAACGCATTACCAAATTTCACTAGATCCAAATCGCGATACTATGGTGCTTAGCGGCACCGTTACCGTTCGTGGCAAAAAAGTTGGCCGACCAAGCCAGCGTTTTACGTTCCACCAGCATGGCCTGCAAATCACCAGTGCCACTATTGTTAAGCATGATAAAAAATCCGGGCAAGAAGACATTGCTATTGCTCGTATTAACCATCAGAACACGCTCGACGAAGTCCGCCTGCATACCGATACCCTACTTTACCCTGGCGAATATACCGTTACCATGGAATTTAATGGCGCTATTACCCGCAATATGGAAGGGGTTTATCCTTGTTTCTTTGAACATGATGGCAAGCAAAAGCAGCTCATGGCCACACAGTTTGAAAGCCACCACGCCCGTGAAGCATTCCCGTGTATTGATGAGCCTGAGGCTAAGGCAACCTTTGATTTAATCCTCACGAGCCCTATTGGTGAAACTGCTATTGCCAACACGCCAATCCGCGAGCAAAACGAAGTCGACGGCAAGCTTGTAACCAACTTCGAGACTACCCCAGTAATGTCCACGTATTTGCTGGCTTTTGTATACGGTGAACTTGGCTACAAAGAAGCCGTCACCAAACATGGCGTCACGATTCGTACCTATGCCACACTTGACAATGTTGAGTTTACGGCCTTTGCGCTGGAAAATGCTGTAAAAAGCCTCGACTTCTTTACTGACTACTTTGGTATTCCATACCCGCTTGCCAAGTGTGATCTCATCGCTTTGCCTGACTTTGCCAGCGGCGCCATGGAGAACTGGGGCTGTATAACATTCCGTGAGCACGGTCTCTTCCTCGATCCAGCCAACAGCAGTTTGCCAACCAAGCAATACATCGTATCGGTGGTCGCACACGAGCTTGCACACCAGTGGTTTGGCAATCTGGTTACAATGCGTTGGTGGAATGATCTGTGGCTTAACGAAAGCTTTGCCACCTGGATGAGCTACCTGGCTTCCAACGAGCTCTATCCTGAGTGGGATGTATGGACACAGTTTGTAGTCGACGAGCAACACATGGCTTTTAAGGCTGACGCTCTGGAGAACACTCACCCCATCCAATCAGTTATTAACCACCCGGATGAGATCCGCACCATCTTTGATGCCATTAGCTACGAAAAGGGCGGCAGCGTCCTGCAAATGCTCGTTAATTACATTGGTCATGAGGCCTTCCAGAAAGGACTACAGAAATACCTCAAGCAACACCTCTACAAGAATACGGTAGCCGATGATCTCTGGAACGCTCTCGAAGAAGCTTCGAGCAAGCCAGTCTCCAGCTTTATGCAAAGCTGGGTGGCTACAGCTGGCTTCCCAATCGTCCAAGCCTCTATACAAGAGCACGACGTACAGTTAACGCAAAAGCAGTTCCTGGTTAATCCGCTCGAAGAGACCGATCCAGAACGTCTCTGGCAAATCCCGCTTAACGATGGTGATGCTGCCCATGATATATTTGACACCCATGAGCTAACATTATCTGTTAAACATCCCGAAATCTACCGTCTCAACCTTGAACGAAGCGCTTTCTACCGAGTGGTATACAACCAAGAGCACGTTACACGCCTCGCCAAGCTCGTGGAGGCCGATAAGCTTTCGCCGCTCGATCGTTTAGGCCTGCTTAGCGATGCCTTTGAAGGCGCAAAAGCTGGCTACAGCGCCACCAGCGACGCCCTCCTCTTGCTGGAGTCCTACAAAGCCGAAAGTAATAGTTTCGTCTGGGACGTTATGGCCGGCAACCTCGGTGCCATCCGTGCCACTATGAACGACGAAGATCTACGCGAAGCCATGAAGCCTTACGCTCAAAAACTAGTCGCCGCGCAACTCGAGCGCCTCGGTTGGGATTCAAAGGAAAGTGACACTCACTTTGATAAGCTATTACGTCCTCTGATTATCAGCATTGCTGCGGTATCCGACCAGCAAAACATCGTTGATGAAGCACTCCGCCGCTTTAATGCTATGACCAAGCCAGAAGATATCGACCCTGATCTGCGCGGCATCGTTTACACAACCGCTGCAAGATTAGGCGACGAAAAGACTTTTGAGAAGCTGCTGCAAATGCACAACGAGAGTTCATCAAGCGAAGAACGCGTTACTTTGGCTGCTGCACTTACTGGCTTTAAACAGCCAGAGCTCATCGAACGGGCCCTAAGTCTTATCGCCACTGATATTGTTCGCTTGCAGGACGTAATGTACTGGGTGGCCTACAGCTTTAGCAACCGTTTTGCTCGCCAGGCAACCTGGGAGTGGCTCAAAGAAAATTGGGAGTGGTTCAAAAAGAACCTTGGTGCAGATTTAGCATTTTATCGCATGCCAATTTACGCAGCCCGCAACTTTAGCGATGATGCTTTCCTGGAAGATTATAAGCAATTCTTTGAAAGTGTGATGTCACCTGCTTTAGAACGTTCTGTACGTCAAGGCATTGAGACTATTCAGTGGCAGTCCGAATGGCGTAAGCGTGACCTAGAAGCCATCAAAGCCTACTTCGCACAATAGCGAAACAACCATATGGAACAGATTACACCAACAGCACTCGGCTGTGAGCCATTTAGTGATGATTCTGACAGACTGCCAGCCGAAACCGCTCAAGCGCATGACCGTATTGCGCTTAACGAAGATATAGAAATTAAGGATCATGCTGCCCTGGTTTTACGGTGTTTGCGCTGTAGCGTTTCACAGGCAATATTTGCAAAACGTGCACCAGACCGAACCGTAGCAACGGCTGATATCGCACGTTGCAGCGGTCTGACTCATCGACAAGTCCTAAACGTCGTGCAGGATCGTCCAGACGTTGTTATTGCACAACGAGACGACCGCATTGTAGCGTCGCCGGGTGACTTGTTTGAGATTCCCACTAATGATGACTTCTGTTGGACGCCCAACGAACCAGAGGCCAACGTGTTCGCGCCACTCGCCCGGCGAGATTTCCAGCCAAGTCCAATTCTCTCAACTTCAGCTGGCCTTCGCTCAATATATAGCAGCTATAATAGTGATCACCGTATACTAGACTCACGAGAAGAAGCCGAGCTCAGCGAAATTATTCGCAACCCTGATTCAAATTCACGAGCAGTTGATGAAGCAGTACACACACTCATAACGCATAACGTCCGTTTAGCGTACACGGTCGTGCATCGCTCACAGCTGCATCGCCAGTTTTTGACATTTGACGAAGCAATGAGCTCCGCAATGGCAGCAGTCGGCCGGGCTGCCGCCAATTTTGATCATACACGTGCAAAATTTAGTACTTATGCGATTGCTGCTGCTGAAAACTCAATTCAACGTGAAGCCGCTGCCGGAGCCGGCATACCGCCTTCTTATTATCAATATTTACCCCGGCTGAATGTTGGAATGGCTGACTTTAAACAGGTGCATGGCCGGCTGCCTAACCCACTTGAGCTATCACTTGTCACCAGCATGAGCGTCGTAACAATCCTGCGGACCAAAGCGGCTTGCAGCTTGCTCACTGACCGTGTGCTTCTAGATCAGCCTTTGCAGAATACCCGGCCACCTATGCACGGCGAGCAGGAGACGCACGATAGAATCGGAAATGCAGATAGTGCATATGATGAAATTGAAGTACTAGATGTCACGGATAAGCTGAATAAAACCTTATCCGACTATGGTAAAACAGTACTCGATTGCATGCTCAGCTTGCCTCCACCAGAAGCAGCACTAAGTATTAGCCGGCAATTTAAGACGGTGCCAGCCAAAGCTAAGCGTGACATAGCACACATTGCATCTTTGCTGCGCCATCCCTACTATGGAGTGGCCAGTGATATTCCAGGTAATGAATGGCAAGAAGAGGCAGCTTGTGTTACGAATAACGACGATCGAGTTGTAAGTGATACGGCGTGGATATCTGACGTGCAGGCACGATGCGCCGAATGCCCGGTTGTAAAAGAGTGTTATGACTTAGCACGTCGAGGCCAAGCAGTCACGACTGCGACATGGGGTGGTAAGCCAGCCGCTTACTTTAAAAAGTATCACTGATATCTTTTATAACATCGGTAATCTTAAAATTAGGGCCTGATACTTCTATCGCGCACAGTTGATATTCACCTTGCCAGCCATAGGCATGCACCCAACTTTCGGCTGCAAAGCGCATTTGCCTGAGTTTTTTAGTCGTAATGTACTCTATGCCGCGCCCGTAATAGTTTGTTCTGCGGTATTTAACTTCACAGAAGTACATGATTTTGTCGCGTTGCGCTACGATATCTATCTCACACATTCGGGTACGCCAGTTTTGACACACAATGACACATCCTTTGCGCACTAAAAAAGCGGCCGCAGCCGCCTCTGCTTTCCGTCCGGTATCGAACGTTGTCATATCGTCGGTTCCCCCACGGGTTCAATAGATTCCAGCGCTAATTTAACGGGCTGGAATAGTTTGCGGTGCAAATCACAAATACCAAGCGTTGCTACGGCTGCACGATGCGATGGAGTACAATACCCCACATGTTTTTCAAACCCGTAGCCTGGATACTGGACAGCGGCTTCGATCATCCAATTATCACGAGCAACTTTGGCGATAATACTGGCGGCACTTACGGCAGCTACTTTATCGTCAGCCTTAATCATTGTTTCGGTTTTAGGCACGTGTTTAAGAAAATTATAGTTGCCATCAATGATAACCTGATCGTAATCGCAGCTGATCGCCGCTAATGCGCGCTCCATCGCCAATCGGATAGCTTGCGTCATACCCACTCTATCGAGCTCATCGTGCATAACCCAGCCAATACCGAATGCCGCGGCCTTATTACGAATTTTGACGTCCAAAATTACCCGCTGAGCACGAGTTAACTTTTTAGAATCCTTTAGGCCACGCATCGGTCGGTCTAGCACTACTGCTGCTGCCACCAACGGACCAGCCATACAGCCGCGGCCAACTTCGTCAATCCCCACTATCATATGTCTAGCGTATCATGACACGCAACGTCGTACAATTTTCATAGTTAGCTAGCAACAAAAAAGCCCCTCGATGTAGAGGGGCTTTACTTGCTGTTACCAGGATTATTCCTTAGTTGCTTCAGCAGCTGGTTCTTGAGGCTCTTCGACTTTTTTGTCGTTAACTTCGTTAACAGCCTTGGCATCAAAGTCGACACCAGTTAGACGTGCAGCCTTACCGGTGCGGGTACGCATGTAAGTAAGGTAGTTACGGCGGACCTTGCTACGCTTAGTAACTTCTACCTTAACGACAAGCGGGCTGTGGAGCAAGAAGCTCTTTTCTACGCCGATGCCACTGGCAATACGGCGAACGGTAATACGAGAAGTGTGGCTGCCCTTGCGGTCAGTACGGATTACCAAACCCTGGAAAATCTGCACACGCTCCTTGTTACCTTCTTTAATCTTTTGGTGAACCTTAACCGTGTCACCGCTCTTAACGTCGACAACAGCTGGCTTCATAAACTTTTCGTTGATCTTTTGAATAACAGATTGCATAACCTGACCTACTTTACACTAATATTTGCTTTAAGACAAGTATAACACATCTGTTGACCGTCGCCAAGTCTTACCCTTGGCAAAGTGTCAGATTACGCATTGCCTAACGACTTACTATTATACCATGTTTTTGGTGGCGTTGGTCTCACATCAAACACATCGTTAATATCACAGCTGATATACATGTAGGGGGTGTACAATTAATGCTATGGATTATTCAAAACTCGCACTCGACAAACACAAAGAACTTAAAGGCAAGATTACTATCCAGCCACGTGACGTTGTAGATACCAAGGAAAAGCTCAGCACCTATTATTCACCAGGTGTTGGTGCGGTGAGTAGTTACGTCGCCGAACATCCTAAAGAGACTCGCGATTACACATGGACTAACAATAATGTTGCTGTTGTGAGCGATGGCTCGGCAGTCCTCGGCCTCGGTAACATTGGGCCCCATGGTGCTTTACCGGTCATGGAAGGTAAAGCCATGTTATTTAAAACGTTTGCCGACATTGATGCCGTGCCAATCGTACTAAATGTTCATACTGCCGACGAAATCGTAGCTGTCGTTAAGGCGCTCGCCCCAAGTTTTGGCGGCATCAACCTAGAGGATATTGCTGCGCCACTCTGTTTTGAGGTCGAAGAACGGCTTAAGAATGAACTGGACATCCCCGTAATGCACGATGACCAGCACGGCACCGCAATCGTCACGCTTGCTGGTCTTATTAATGCAGCGAAGATTACTGGGCGCAATCTAAAAGAAAGCAAAATTGTTATGGTGGGCGCGGGCGCCGCAGGTGTCGCAATTGCCAAGCTCATCCACCTTTATGCCGGGACAAATATTGTGGCCGTAGATAGCAAGGGCATTATCACCAGAGATCGTGACGGTTTAAATAAAGAAAAGCAGATTCTCGCCGAGTTTAATAATCAGCAACAGGCTGGCTCTCTCGCAGATGCCGTACGTAATGCTGACATATTTATTGGCGTGTCTCAGGCGGGCCTACTAACAGCCGAGATGGTAAAAACCATGGCCAAAGACCCAATTATCTTTGCCATGGCCAATCCTATCCCCGAGATTATGCCAGAAGAAGCCAAAGCAGCCGGTGCAGCCATTGTTGCCACCGGCCGCAGTGACTTTGCCAATCAGGTGAACAACTCCCTGGCCTTTCCTGGCGTTTTCCGCGGTGCACTAGATCATAATGTTACAAAAATCACTGACGAGCACAAAATTGCGGCCGCAGAAGCTATTGCTGCCCTCGTTGCCGAACCGTCTACGGACAAAATTATCCCTGGCCCGTTCGACGAAGGCATCGTGGCTGCGGTAGCCAACGTTATTCGCTAAGCGCTACCTGAGGTGGTGCAAATTCCACGATAAAATCGAGCGGAATATGTGCTGGTGATTGTTCATCAGGTAAGCTGGTCAAAGGCTCAGGCTCTTGGTAGGCGTCTAAATAGACAGCTTGCTCGTAACCTACGGGCTCAATTGACTTGTCATCACTTTCGGCATCGCACGCCTTTACCAACAAGAATCCTAGCACTACCAAAGTCCCTACAAGACAACCTGCTACCCGCTTTTCTAGGTTCCCACTGCCCCCTTCGGTAGGCGCAGTAGAATTACGGTTCTTTTCCCATTCACTATTTGGTCCATAATTCATTAGTTCCCTCCTAACTTAACCCTTACTATTATAAACACCGACATCAAGTATGTGTATTATGATCGACATATTGTTGCTCCTAGTGCACGATATTGGTATAGTATGGTTTGATTTAGCTAGAAGGAACGTATGGGACTAGGAAAAATTATAGAAGGCGCACCTCAGCCAGATCCACGGTTTGTCTTGCCGCCGGAGACCCCTGAACAACCAATTAGTAATGAAGAGCTGCTGAGGCGAGACAATAGCATCCGCCGCAATATGCGCATCATTGGTGGCTTAGCAGCTATTGTCTTTGTTGGCGGGCCAGTAGCGCTCTACGTCGCAGAGCAAGGTAACGATCCTGCTCGTCAATCGGCAGCAGCGCCGCTCGAAACACAAAGCGCCTCACCTTCGATTTCTAATTCTCCCTCTGAAAGTCCAACATCACCTCCCCCAAGTCCTACACTAACTTCCGAAAAGCCTAGGCCTGTACAGGTTACTAAGAGTAGCCCGACACACATTCCAAGCCCTTCTGTCACTACATCACATAAAGTAGTGACGCCAAGTCTGACACGCAAGCCTTCTCCTTCTCCAACACCCACCAAAACAGAGACCCATGCACCGGCGGCGGCCTGCCATCCTAATGAGAATGCTCCGGGTGAAATTGTTTGTGATTCACCTGTTTGGACATACACGTCTCCAACTAACATGGAGCACGCCTTTGAGATCACCGGAGGCGCAGCCCCAGATTGCTCTCGGATTGAAGCTGGTCGTGTGGTTCTAAAAATTAGCAACGATGAGGGTTGGGCCGACCTTAACGAAATCGGCAATCCCTGCTAAGCTACAACGCGATAGACTTCTTCGATACTAGTGATGCCTTGAGTGGCCTTAATGATGCCGTCCTGGAGCATGGTAAGCATACCGTCTTGGATGGCTCTATCTTGGAGCATGGTAGTTGTAACTTGCTCTGGCGGTAGTCGTAGAAGCTGTTGGATGCCAGGTGTCATCTGCATCTGTTCGCGAATAGGCAACTGGCCGCTATAGCCAAACGGATTATCTGCTGATGCGCCGGGCTTATACAGTGTTACAGCGTTAAGATCTGGGCGTTCGACTCCCGGAGGGAATGTATTAATAACCAGTTGTAGTTGCGCTTTAAGCGCATCATCTGGCTTATACGGTATCTTGGTGGCATCGTCTAGACGGCGCACTAAGCGCTGAGCCATAATCAAGTGAATTGCTGAAGCAAACAGAGGGTTAACGCCAATAAAGTCGAGCATGCGCGTAAGCGCCGCGGCGGAGCTGCTGGCGTGGAAGGTACTTAAGACTAGGTGACCCGTCAATGCCGCCTGCAAGGATGTCTTGGCGGTATCTTTATCACGAATCTCACCAACCATCACGACATCTGGATCGAGTCGGAGCACGGCACGTAACTTTTCGGCAAAACCTGTCTCGTTCTGGTCACCGTGCACCGGGATCTGAACTACACCAGGCATGAAGTATTCTACAGGGTCTTCCAGAGTGATAATTTTACGCTCATCAGTATTAAGTGTATTGATCAGTGAGTACAGTGTAGTGGTTTTACCGGAACCGGTTGGACCGACAATAAGCACCATGCCAGTTGGATGACTAATAATGTCGTCCACAACAGCTCGTTCGCGCTGAGACAAGTTGAGGTTATCAATCTTAAGAAGCTCCATCTTCATAGTGAATAAACGCATCACCACGTCTTGGCCGTATACAGTAGGAACCGTCTCGACACGCAAGTTAACGTTAACTTCTTCGCCAGTAACCATACGGTAATCACGGTTGATGTGCCCAGTTTGAGCCTCATCTATACCAGTAGAAACGTTCGCTGCGCTGGCAATAGTAGAAAGTAGGACCTTGTATTTATCATAAGGCAAGAGTGCAATCGGATGTAAAACGCCATCAACGCGAAAACGGATACGCACACCGCCTTCTTGGCACTCCAGGTGTAAGTCAGAGGCTTTAAGTTTAAAGGCTTGCTGCACCAGATATGCAAGCATGTCATCAGGTCGAACTTGTTCTAAGGTTGTGGTAACAGCTGTGACTAAATCCTGGCCACCGTTTTGCTGTTCACCAAAAGAAATTTCCTGGTATGTAATTTTTTTAGGCGGGTCAAAAAGCTGCATGTATTCGCGGTAGCCAACGTCAGAAATAATTGCGAAGGACACGCGCCTTTCGTTAAAGCGGTTTTCTAGCTCGTGCAATGTCTGCTGCGAAGTAGTAGTGGTAATACCGAATAAGATATTACTTTTATCCACCTGGATTGGCACTACGCGCTTTTGATACATCTCCTGCACAGACAGTAAGTCCTTATACAACAGCTTTTCTGTTATCGCTGAGGTATCAACATAGTTTAAGCCAAGTATATTGGCACGCCTTTGAGTGGCGACTTCCTGATCGTATCGAGCATCCTGACTCATATTACTCATAGTATAGCATGAGCGCTATTGAGTCAGGTCTTCTTTTCGGCAATCTCCCAATATTGTTCAAAAATTTGCCGAAGCGTATTGGCATACGTGGCGCTAATTATTTCTATGCCCACCTTTTTTGCCTGCTTCCAATGATAGATGCCTACCGTATCGTTATATATGACTGTCTGGCTCTCCATATTGAGTACAGACGTCGGTAGTGTCCGATAGCGATATAGGCGTGATTGTATTAACTCTTGAGCGGCTAGTTCGGGTAACTCATCTGTCGTGTAGTCACGATTAATGATTTCGCGTGTCTTATAGCCAGCTGCGACTTGTTTTTTACGATGCTCACTTGCCCAGTCTTTATCCGAAGCTTGCTGTTCGATAGTGCCATTTCCCAGTGAAAGCAATTCACCCTTGGTGCTCAGCTCGTGCCAGCACATCTGTCGTAGACCCGCCTCACTATCGTATGTGCGAACGACAAAGTCGCGCATGTCGCTGCTCTGTATCCTCGATAAAGCTGGGACAATGTTTTTTAAAGCTTCTCGGCGCTGCTTGAGCTTCTGCTCGTCTGCGATAAGCGCAACTTCCAGAGACGATGGGTCCGAGGCCACCAAAAAGGTTCCACGGTCATCTACGCGCTTACTTACTAAGCTCTTACGTTGGAGGTGATCAATGATCCTATATACTTTTGTACGATTTACGCCAGTGGCATAGCTTAGTTGGAGATGCGTTTGAGGTTCCTGTAGTAACTCTACATATATTGCAGATTCGTCTCTGGTCAGCCCCATACGCTGCAAGTTCATAACAATGTCTTTGTCGTTCATAGTGGTGAACAGTTTATCACTCTTACAGATAGAAGTATATAGTCTACTCAACAAAGTAAAGAAGTTAGGCATATGTCCGAAATATTGAACAAAGAACAAAATTGGAATGGCTTCCGCGAAACATATTACGACCAGTATTTAGATGATGTTTCGCCAGAAGATGCCTTCCTGGAGACATTCTGTGTCAATAACATAGCCGATCTCAGCACACGCCATAATATCGAGTATGGGTCCTTAACAAGAGGAATAGATATTTGCAACGGTGGTGTGCCGATTAATCCAGCTTTTATGGCGCCATTATTTGCAGATAATGGACGTATCGAATGGGCGGACTACGGACTGCCTCAGATAAGGCGGGCACAAGATCTTATAATTCATCGTGAAGTGCCTGCAGGTTGGTTGCGTCACGAAGCGGTTATGGCCGAGGAAGATCCTCACTGGAACGGCTCTATGGCACGAGCTTGCATACTAGGCAAACCAACATGGCACGATATTTTTTCGCTTCCTGAGGAGACCTGGGAATTCGCCACTACTGGTTATGGCCCCGAGTCTATTACGACTGATCCTGGTGAGTGGGAAGAAGCCACAACGCGATTCTTCCGAAGTGTCAAGATAGGTGGCATTGCCTTAATGGAATACATGATCAACTCCACTGGCTACAGCTCAGCGGGCACAGAATATCACTCTATGCCCATTACGAGCGAAGATGTGATTACGGTAGCTAAGCGGTACCTTAAAGATATCCGGGTTGGCCAAGTCTTTACGAGTAAAGCCGCTCGGGCGGAGGACGACCCACACACCTACGACGGCATGGGCGCCATACTTGGCATTCGCACATAGCGTATAATAGTACGGATGAGAGAAATTGTTCTACTGGCGCACAACTTGCGCAGCTGCCATAACGTGGGTTCATTACTGCGTACTGCCGAAGGTCTTGGGGTAGCTAAAGTCTATTTGTCGGGCTACACACCGTACCCGGCCGGCCAGCCGGGTGATACACGGCTACCACACGAGGCACTTAAGCTCACTAAGCAGATCCACAAAACCGCCCTAGACGCCGAAAATCAAGTTGCGTGGGAGCATGTAGACGGCATAGAAGAAGTTATCCGGCGTTTACGTGCTAACGGCTTTACTATTATGGCCGTAGAACAGATGTCGGGCTCAACCGCCCTGCCAGATTTTGCAGCCCCGCAAAAAATCGCTTTACTCATGGGACGCGAAGTAGAAGGCGTCGAGCCAGAAGTGCTTGAGCTATGTGATGGAGCACTTGAGATACCCATGTATGGCCGTAAAGAATCGTTTAATGTCGTGCAGGCAGCCGCTATGGCGCTCTATCACTGTCGATTTATTGGGTAGATATAGATTGCCGACCTAATGGCCATGCCCATATATATGCCACGTAACGCGCTTATGGTACACTACATGTATTATGGCAATCTCTACAAAACCAAAACCCAAGCAGACAATTCACCACAAACGACGTGCTGGCCAGCACCACCGCCACTCCAAACATTACGTTAAAACCTACTGGCCATATCTGCCAATGATTGCAGCTGCAGCCTTTGTTAACGCGCTTATTTCTCGCACTAGCACCACAATCTTTGCTTCCGCCGAAAGCACTAGTCGTATCGAAGCCTGGACAAATGCCGGACCGTGGCTTACTGCCGCTATTGTCGCAATCGGCATCGTAAGTATCACAATTGTAGTGACCCGCCATACTGTCGCATGGCAGCGCGCAGTCGCTAAAGGCGAAGATTTCTTTATCCGTCATCATTCTATTGATGTGTTTTTAGTCGGTATTGTACTTGCCGGTATAATCGCCACGCGGTCTAGCTAGCTTTACTCACTATATTTTTGTGATATAGTATCGCTAAATGCGATCTAGCGGTGAGTTACAGTCAGAAAATTCCGAAGATGTCGACGAAATCGAAATCCTAACCACACCTGCGATCGAAACAGTCACGGGCCATCTCGCTATGAGCCCTGTAAAGGATGAGGCGGTACTTCTTGACCGAGCTACTGTCATCTACGACGCGCTAGACAATGAGCTTAAGAGCCTCAGACAACAGATACGGCGGCGCCAAAGCATAGCAGGAATACGGCATGATCACATAGCAGATAAGAGAATGGCTCGTTTTAAATATGCGGTCGACCATACGCCCCACAAAGGCTGGTCAACAGCATATGGCACGAGTGGCAATAGCAGTGACCAAGGCCTGTTACATCTAAATTGCAACTGGCTACAGGATATCACGCGCAATCTGGTGCGCAATCGACCAGTAGAAGTTGAAGTGGCTACCCTCGCGTCGAGAAGACCATTTGCCTGGGGAAAGGACAAGGAGCCGTCTTATAGCGAGGCACTACGACACAACGAAGCAGGCCTAGCTATCGGCGCACTTTTACATCGTATTCAAGCATTTGAGTATGTTCGACCAATTATAACTGTTAATGATACGCCACAGCCTGATAGTATTCTTACAAGAGACAATCTGCGCCGAATAATGGTCAAGCAAGCCCATGATATGCTTACTGAATTCGGGGGTATTGGCGACGACGCCCAGCCTGGCAAAGACTTTGCAATAGTACCGTACAGCAACTACATAGATAGCTATGACGAGTTTGTTGGTCGCCTCGAAGATTCAGAAGCCGGATTCATTGCCGAATATACCGATGGTCGCGTCTACTTACGTCCCAGCGATAGGATTCGCCAGAGTGTCAACCATCAATTTTCTCATCACGATAAAGAGCTGTCTACGCAAGGAGTGCTCCTGAGGCACAGTGACGGATCGCCAAGCACTGCAATGGTTCACGCTGCCACTTTTATGAATCCTATCAATACGCAATTCACCCATCTGAGATTACACAGCCGTTACTTGACCGACGCTATTGGCCAAAGTATACACCCAGTGGGCACAGAGCAACAAGTGAGCGCTTTTATGCAAGCCTTGGATATTTCACACCCAGACAGAGACCATAATATATACTA
>Ga0075364_10000867_pt1 | contig 15948 bp, 3 predicted proteins | sample EndMetdeltDD1764_FD_71517 | JGI IMG/M metagenome (GOLD analysis project Ga0075364, IMG submission 71517) | Populus endosphere microbial communities from Tennessee, USA - Endosphere MetaG P. deltoides DD176-4 | ecosystem: Host-associated > Plants > Roots > Endosphere | place: USA: Tennessee...
TCGACGATCGCGAACAGAGTGCAGTGGTTCTCATGCTGAATTAACCCGAACCTGAAGCAATCCCACTGCAGGGGGTTCGGAGTGGAGAGTACGAGGTCGCGCCATTCGGGCTGCGTCAACTGGCCATGCCTAACGGCGGCGAGCTGAATGTCGCGCTCGTTGCTGATTTTGTGCCGCAGGATGTTCTTGGCGTCTTTGTACTCGAACCAGCTGCGGTAGGTCTCGTGGCGACGCAGGTGGGTGTTGATGACGTGAGTCATGGTGCGGATGTCGCATTTACCGGGAATTTCCCAGGAGCCCATGACCAGGCGTGAATAGTCAAGGCCTCGCTCGCCGAATTCGACATACCCGCGCAAATGGCCGGCCTGCATCGCGCTCGGTGGCGCCGCCACTACCGGCGCTTGCTTGGCTTTCGCAATCGAGCCAGGTGTCGGCTGCCACGTCACGACGGAACCATCGCCGGGCTCCCAGTCGTGGACTATTCCCACGCCTAGAGTGACGTCTGCTGAGCCCCCACCTATGACTAACACGGTCCCTCCTCGATTCCGGCCCCCTGCAGTGCGATGACGCTTGGGTCAACACCTACCTCATGAGGGTGCTGCAATGTCGCCCTTTGATGTCAATTTGTCGTAAAGCAGTTCCGCCAAACCCCGGACGGTGGTGATGTCGGCTGTGCTAATGCGTATCCCGGTTTCGGTCTGGATGTGGGTGCGCAGTTCGAAGTTCCCCAGTGAGTCAAGGCCGTACTCGGAGAACGAGCGGTCGGCATCGATGGTGCGGCGCAGGATCAGGCCGACTTGCTCGGACACCAGGCGGCGGAGCCGGGTGGGCCACTCGTCCTGCTCCAGCTCTTCGAGCTCGGCGAGGAACCTGCTCTTGCCCGAACGGGACTTCCCGATGGATTGGAACACTTCGGCGAACGGACTGCGCTGGGCAAACTCTTTCACCCACGGTGATCCGATGACCGGGGCGTAGCCGGTGTAGGCGCGGTTGTGGCGCAGCAGCGCCTCGAACGCGTAGGCGCCCTCCTCGGGGGCGATGGCGTCGCCGGCTTGCTCGGCGAACGTCGTCGCGCGACCGATCTCGGCCCATGGTCCCCAGGCGATCGAGGTGGCCGGTAGGTCCTGGGCCCGGCGCCAGTGGGTGAAGGCGTCCAGCCAGCTGTTGGCCGCCGCGTAGGCGCCCTGACCCGGCGAGCCCACCAGGGCCGCCGCCGAGGAGAACGAGCAGAACCAGTCCAGCGGCTGTCCGGCGGTGGCTTGATGCAGATGCCACGCGCCGTACACCTTGGGCGCCCAGTCCCGCTCGATGAGCTCCTCGGTGATGTTGGCCAGGGTGGCGTCCTCGACCACGGCGGCCCCATGCAGCACACCGCGCAACGGCAGCCCGGTGTCGGTGGCCGCGTTGACCAACTTTTGCGCCGTGCCGGCGTCGGCGATATCGCCGCACTCCACGATCACTTCGGAGCCGATGGACCGGACCATTTCGATGGTCTCCAGCGCTTTTTGGCTGGGCGCCGAGCGTGAACTGAGCACGATCCGGCCCGCGCCGGCGCTGGCCATCTTCTCGGCCAGGAACAGGCCCAGCCCGCCCAGGCCGCCGGTGATGATGTAGGAGCTGTCGGAGCGGAAAACCGGTGCCTGCTCCGGGGGGAGCACCACGCTGCTGCGCCCGGCGTGCGGGATGTCGAGCAGGAGCTTGCCGGTATGTTCGGCGGCGCCCATCACGCGGATCGCGGTGGCCGCCTCGGCCAGCGGGTAGTGCGTGCTCTCGGGCATCGGCAGCACGCCCTCGGCGGTCAGCCGGTACACCGTGCTCAACACTTCGCGGACCGCGGTGGGATGGGTGATCGACATCAGCCCCAGATCCACGCCGTAGAAGGCGAGGTTCTGCCGGAACGGGAAGAGTCCGAGCTTGGTGTCGCCGTAGATGTCGCGCTTGCCGATCTCGACGAAGCGTCCCCCCACGGCCAGCAGTTTGATCCCGGCCAACTGCGCGGCACCGAACACCGAGTTGAGCACGATGTCCACGCCGTATCCGTCGGTGTCGCGGCGGATCTGCTCGGCGAACTCCACGCTGCGCGAGTCGTAGACGTGCTCGATTCCCATGTCGCGCAACAGGTCCCGACGCTTCTCGCTGCCGGCGGTGGCGAAGATCTCCGCGCCGGCGGCGCGCGCGATCGCGATGGCGGCCTGGCCCACCCCGCCGGTTGCGGAGTGGATGAGCACCTTGTCGCCGGCCCGGATGCGGGCCAGGTCCTGCAGGCCGTACCAGGCGGTGGCACTCGCGGTGGTGATCGCGGCGGCCTGCGCGTCGGTCAGGCCGTCCGGCAGGGTGGCGGCCATGCGCGCGTCACAGGTGACAAACGTGGCCCAGCAGCCGTTGCCGGACAGCCCCCCGACATGATCGCCGACCTTGTGATCGGTCACATCGGGTCCGACCGCGGTCACCACACCCGCGAAGTCGGTGCCCAACTGTGGTTGCCGCCCGTCGGCGGTCTGGTAGCGGCCAAAGGTGACCAGGACATCGGCGAAGTTGATGCTGGACGCGCTGACCGCGACCTCGATCTCACCGGGACCCGGCGGCACCCGGTCAAAGGCCGCGAACTCCAACGTTTGCAGGTCGCCGGGGGTGCGGATTTGCAGGCGCATGCCGGCCTCGCCGTGGTCGACGACGGTGGATTGGCGCTCCTCGGGCCGCAGCGGAGACAGGCTCAGGCGCGCGGTGTACCACTCGTCGTGGCGCCAGGCGGTCTCGTCTTCGTCGGACGCCAGCAGCAGCTGGCGCGCGACCGGCTCGGCGCCGGTCTGCTCGTCCAGATCGATGTAGGTGACCTTCAAATGCGGGTGCTCGGTGCCGATCACCCGCAGCAGCCCACGTAGCCCGCCCTGTTCGAGATTGGCGTGGTCGTCGGGCAGCACCGTCTGGGCGCCTCTGGTCAGCACATAAAGTCGCGGTGCTTGGCCCACGATCTCTGCGAGCTCGCGGGCGATGCGCACCGCATGCTGCACGTGCTCGGCGCCGCGCGAGGCGAACTGTTCATCCGGGTTGCCGTCGTTTGGCGCGGTCAGCACCACCACCCCGGTGAACGCGCCGGCCTCGAACTGGTCGCGCAGCCGCTGGGCCTGGGCCGCGTGGTCGGCTTCGTGCGGCCAGGACATGGTCGTGGCCTGCGCGTCGTGGAGTTTCAGTGCGTCGGTCAACTCGGTGGCCGACATGTCCGTCACATCTGCGGTGCTGATCAGCAGCCAGGTGCCGGGTTCGGTCACGGTCTTCTCGGGCAGCTCGCGCTGGTGCCATTCGATAGTCAGGAGTCGCTCGCCCATGACGCGGTCGCGTTCGCTGCTCTGGGACACGCCGGTGCCCATCTCCAGGCCGCGCACCGCCAGCACGACGGTGCCGTGTTCGTCGAGGACGTCGAGGTCGGCCTCGATACCCGAAGCTGTCGCGGTCACCGTCGTGAGGCAGTACCGGGCATGGCGGGCCGGGCCGTAGGCACGCAGCCGGCGCACACCCAACGGCAGTAACAGTCCGCCACCGCCGGCGCTGCGGACGCTGGGATGAGCAGCCACCGACTGGAAGCAGGCATCCAGCAGTGCCGGGTGCACGCCATAGGCGCCCTGCTGTGAGCGGATAGAACTCGGCACGGCGACTTCGGCCAGCACCGTGTCCCCGGTCCCTTCCGCGATTTGTGCGGTGGCCAGGCCGGTGAAGGCCGGGCCGTACTGAATACCGCGGACGTCGAACTCGTGCCGCAGGTCGTCGCCTTCGGCGGGGCTCGGATGCGTCGCCAGCAGGGCGGCGATATCCTGCGCGGCCGGCCCGTCCTCAGCATCCACGGAGTGCAGCGTGGCGGAGGCCCGCCGCACCCGTTCCCCATCCTGGGTCGTCTCCACCACGAACGGGACGACGCCGGGTGCCTCCACCGTCGCGGTGGCGCCGACCGGAGTTTCCTCATCGAGCAGCAGCAATTGCTCGAAACGCACGTCGCGGACTTCGGACGCCGCGCCCAGCACGGTGCGGGCCGCGGCCAAGGCCATCTCGCAGTAGGCAGCCCCCGGAAGGGTGGCCGCACTGTGGATCTGGTGATCGGCCAGCCAGGGCAACGCCTCGGTGCCGACGTCGCCCTGCCAAACGTGGCGCTCCGGCTCCTCGGGCAGCCGCACGTGCGCCCCCAGCAGCGGATGCACGGTGACCGTATTGTCATGCGCGAGGCGATCTTTGGCGGCGTCGATAAGCAGGCGACGGTGAGCCCACGCCGGTAGCGTCGCGTCGACCAGGCGCCCCTCGGGGTAGAGCACCGAGAAGTCCACCGCGGCACCCGCCGCGTACAGATCGCCCAGCAGTCCGCGTAACCCGTGTGGCAGCGGCTGCTCGCGGCGCATGCCCGCCAGGGCCGCGACCGTCATGTCGAGGCTGCGGGCGGTCTGGTCCACGGCGTGGGTCAGCAGCGGGTGCGGGGAAAGCTCGGTGAACACCCGGTAGCCGTCCACGAGCGCCGCCTGCACCGCCGCGGCGAAGCGCACGGTGTGCCGCAGGTTGTCGGCCCAGTAGTAGGCGTCGCAGTAGACCTCCCCCCGCGGATCGAACGAGGTCGCCGAGTAGTAGGGCACCTCCGGCTCCAGCGGGCTGATCTCGGCCAGTACCTCGGTCAACTCGTCGAGGATCGGCTCGACCTGCGGGGAGTGCGAGGCCACGTCGACGGCCACCTCGCGGGCCATCACGTCCCGCTCCTCCCATACCGCCACCAGATCGCGCACCGTCTGGGTGGCCCCGCCGATCACCGTGGACTGCGGCGAGGCCACCACCGCCACCACGGCGTCGCTGATGCCGCGCGCCGTCAACTCCGAAAGTACTTGCTGGGCAGGCAGTTCCACCGATGCCATCGCTCCGGACCCCGCGATTCGGGTCATCAGCTTGGAGCGCCGGCAGATGACGCGCACGCCGTCGGCGACCGACAGGGCTCCGGCGACCACCGCGGCGGCGGATTCACCCAGCGAGTGCCCGATCACCGCGCCCGGCGTCACGCCGTAGGCCTTCATCGTGGCGGCCAGTGCGACCTGCATGGTGAACAGGGTCGGCTGGACTCGGTCGATGCCGGTGACCTTTTCGGGGGCGGTCATCGCCTCGGTTACCGAGAAGCCGTTCTCTGCGGCGATCAGCGGTTCGATCTCGGCGACGGTGGCGGCGAACACCGGCTCGTTGGCCAGCAGATCCTTGCCCATCTCGGCCCACTGCGAACCCTGGCCGGAGAACACCCATACGGGTCCCCGGTCGTCCTGGCCGGCCGCGGGTGGATAGGGGGTCTCGCCGTCGGCGACCTCGCGCAGCGCCTCGGTCAGCTCCGCGGCGGTGTCGGCCACCACCGCGGTGCGCACCGGCCGGTGCCCGCGCCGGCGGGCCAGCGTGTAGGCCAGATCCGAGATCGCCAGGTCCGGACCCTGCGCGTCGACCCAGTCGGCGAGCCGCGCGGCGGTTTGGCGCAGTGCGTCCTCCGAGCTCGCCGACAACGGGAATAGCAGCGCGCCGTCAACGGCGGGCCGGGTTTGCCCGGGCTCCGATGCACCGGTTTCGGGGGCCTGCTCCAGGATGGCGTGCACGTTGGTTCCCGAGATGCCGTACGACGAGACCGCCGCCCGCCGGGGTGCCTCGTGATCGGCCGTGGGCCAAGGCGTGTTCTCCTGCGGCACAAAGAGATTGGATTCGATCTGGGCGAGCTCGTCGGGCATGGCGGTGAAGTGCAGATTGCGCGGAACCACGCCGTGCTGCACGGCCAGGACGGCCTTCATCAGCCCCAGCGCTCCGGCGGCCGACTGGGTGTGCCCGAAGTTGGTCTTCGCCGATCCGAGCGCGCAGGGGCCCTCTGCGCCGTAGACGTCGGCGAGGCTGGCGTATTCGATGGGGTCACCCACCGAAGTACCGGTGCCGTGCGCCTCGACGAAGCCGACGGTGACGGGGTCCACGCCGGCGGTAGCCAACGCCGCGCGATACACGGTGGCCTGCGCGTCCGCCGACGGCGTCACGATGTTGACTGTGCGGCCGTCCTGGTTGGCGGCCGTGCCGCGCACCACCGCCAGAATCCGGTCACCGTCGCGCTGCGCATCCGGCAACCGCTTGAGCAACAGCACTACCGCGCCCTCGCCGGACACGAAGCCGTCCGCCGCGACGTCGAACGCATGACAGCGTCCGGTCGCAGACAACATGCCCGACGCCGACCCTGAGGCGAACCTCCGTGGTTCCAGCATCGCGTAGACGCCGCCGGCGAAGGCAAGGTCGCTGTCGCCGTCGTTCAGGCTACGGCAGGCCAGGTGCGTAGCAAACAAGCCAGAAGAGCAGGCGGTGTCGACTGTGACCGACGGACCGTGGACCCCAAGCGCGTAAGAGACCCGCCCGGACGCCATGCAGGAATTGGTGCCGGTGTTGCCGTACGGCCCCTCGAAAGTACCCGCATCGGCGTGCATGAATTGGTAGTCACCATGATTCAGGCCGATGAACACACCGGCCAACGAGTCAGCCATCTGCTGCGGAGTGAGACCCGCGTGCTCCATGGCCTCCCAGGAGGTTTCCAGCAGCAAGCGGTGCTGCGGATCCATCGCGGTGGCTTCTGTTTCAGGGATTCCGAAGAACTCCGGGTCGAAGTCGGCGATGTTCTCCATGAACGCGCCCCACTTGCAAATGGAACGTCCCGGGACGCCGGGCTCGGGGTCGTAGTACTCGTCGACGTCCCAGCGGTCGGGGGGAACCTCGGTTACCAGATCGTCGCCGCGCAGCAACGCTTCCCACAACAGTTCAGGCGAGTCAATGCCCCCCGGTAAGCGGCACGCCATACCAATGACGGCAACCGGAGTTACACGCGTACTTTCCACGGTCCTTCTTCTTCTCTCGCTACTTATGCTCAAGTTTTCTTAGCACTGGCTTCGAGGTCTTATGAGCGCTTCGAGGAACATCGCCGAAATCTGTAACGCGCTGGGAACACGTCGCGGCATCCAGCACGCACTACCCTTCGATCCCCATCGACCGCCACCCATAGTTCATGGCGTTATCAGAGCCTAGTCGTTCGGCTTCAAGCCCGCGGAAAAATCGTGCGTACGTACGAAAAGAGATGCTGACGATTCCGTCAGCGGTTGGCCGAAACCGAAGGTGATTGATGTATCAGTCAATAGTATTGTGCGACGATACGGCCGTTTTTGCGCGCGCCCGAGGCGAATGGTGGTCGCGGTGCGCGTCGGATGGCGCGAAGTCGCCTTCGTTGTCCGCCGACGGGGGAGCGGCGGCTTGCGTCCGTGCCGTGACGGCTCAGTCGCTGCCGGGTCGCGGGCACCGGGCGCTCGCCGACGACCCGCCCCAGCAAATCGAAAATCTCACCGGGAACGGGACGAGGGCTGTTGCCACTGCAATTGAGCGCCGTTGCGTGGGCGCGTGATGTCGGTTGATCCGTCGGCGCGGCCCTCGGCGACGCGCACGAATACGGCTTTCATCGCCTCCAGGTAGCGCGCCACCGACTCATGAGCGATCGGATTGTTCGGGAAAGACGCCGTTACGGTGGTTTCATGCTGAAACTTGTTGACCCACAGGCACACTCGTGCGGCGATCCGGCCGTCGCTGAACACCTTCGTATTCATCCGATCCAAATGCGTTGCGATGACGGCGGATAACGGCGGTACCCCTGCATCGAGGAAGGACAGCATGGGAAAGCCGCCGCGTGGCGGGGTCTTGTTGAGCCAGGGCGCCAGCTCCAGCACGCGCTCGAACGGCACCTTGGCCAACTGGGTCCTCGAATCAAAAGCGGCCTGCGCGCCACGGGCGGTTTCAGCGAAGGACGACGCCACGGCCACGGTGAACGGGATGTGGCCGATGAACCAGCCGGTGGTCGCGAATTCCGCGGGAGTGCTGCGGGTGCTGGTGGGAGTGACGGCGTAATAGGTTTCCGAGCCGGTGAGTTGGTACTCGGTGAGTGCGGCGCACGCGAATACGCCGCCGCTGAATCGGGCGCCCGCGCTCGTGCAGGCGGCCTCGAATCGGGCCGTCTGGCGGGCGTCCATCAACTGCAGCGAGAGCAACTCACCGGTGGCCACCAGCGATGTGTCGCCGAGCGGCAACGGGAATGAGGGGAGGGATCCGTCGTTGCCTTCGAAGAATTCGACCCATTGCCGTATCTCCGGGGCTTCCAATGTCAACGCGGAGGTGTAGGCGCGCTCGCGCAGGCAGTAGTCGCGATAGTTGCCGACGCTGGGCAACGCGACGGGGCCCGCCCCGTCCATCAGGGCGTCGTACATGGCTTGGATCTCCCAGAACACCGCGCCGATGAACATGGCGTCCACATGGAGATGATCAACGCAGATGCAGCAGGTGAAGTGGTCCTCGCGCTGAATGATGGCGAACCTGAAGCAATCCCACTCCAGCGGGCTCGGCGTGGCCAGTATGTAGTCCTGCCATTGCCTGGGCGTCATGTCGCCGCGCTCGACCGGAATCAACTCGATGTCGGCGGGATCGCCGATCTCGCGCCGGACGATGTGCCCGGTGTCGGTGAACTCGAACCAACTGCGATAGGTATCGTGCCGGCGCAGGTGGGAGTTGATGACGTAGGTCATCGCGCGGATATCGCACTGACCGCGGATATCCACGGCGACGACCACCAGCCGGGACATGTCGAGGCCGCGCGCCGACTGATCGCGATAGCCACGCAGGTGCCGGGCCTGGATATAACTCGGTGGCACAACACTTATCGGCGCTTGTCGCGCCTTCTCGAGCGTGGCCGGTGAAGCATGCCAGTGCCAGACCGAGCCAGGCGCCGGCGCCCAGTTGCCGACGGTCTCCAGACCGATATGGCCCAGGACAACCAATTTCGCTCCTTTGCTGCCGCTGGCGATTCAGCGCTGATCAAAGGGTATTTCATGGAAACGCCCCAGCCTTACATTGGCGCGGCGGCGTTTTGGGTCGGCGCCAGCGTTTCGCAGAGGTGATCCGCCAGACCGCGAACCGTGGTGATGTCGGTCGAGTGGATGCGTACCCCGGTCTCCGTTTCGATGCGGGTGCGCAGTTCCAGGTTGCCCAGCGAGTCGAGGCCGTACTGGGACAGTGGGCGGTCCGGGTCGACGGCGCGGCGCAGGATCAGGCCGACGTGTTCGGAGATCAGGCGCCGGAAGCGGCTTGGCCACTCGTCGAGGGGCAGCTCGGCGAGTTCGGTGCGGAACTTGCTGTGATCGGATCGGTTGGCGGATTGGAAGGCGTCCGCGAAGCGGCTGCGTTGCGCCAGCGCGGTCAGCCAGGGCGATCCGACGATCGGGGCATAACCGCTGTACGTGCGGGTGTGGCGCAGCAGGGTTTCGAACGCGTAGGCACCCTCGTCGGGAGCGATCATGGTCGTTTCGCCGCCTTCCGCCAGGCCTGCGCCGCGGCCGATCTCGCCCCAGGCGCCCCAGGCGATCGCGGTGGCCGGAAGGCCCTGGGCCCGCCGCCAGTGGGTGAAGGCGTCCAGCCAGCTGTTGGCCGCGGCATAGGCGCCCTGGCCCGGTGAGCCCAGCAGGGCGGCCGCCGAGGAGAACGAGCAGAACCAGTCCAGCGGAGCGGATGCGGTGGCGCGGTGCAGGTTCCACGCACCGTGCACCTTCGGTGCCCAGTCGCGCGCGATGAGTTCTTCGGTGACGTTGGCCAGGGTGGCGTCCTCGACGACGGCGGCCCCGTGCAGCACACCGCGCAGCGGAAGCCCTGTGGCGGTGGCGGTTTCGACTAATCGCCGCGCGGTGTCCGCGAGCGCGATGTCGCCGCACTCCACCACGACGTCCGACCCGGTGGCCCTGATGAGTTCGATTGTCTCCAGCACCTTTTGGCTGGGCGCCGACCGCGAGTTGAGCACGATGCGCCCGGCGCCGGCCCCACCGTTCGCGGAGGCCATCGTTTCGGCCAGGAACAGTCCGAGGCCACCCAGACCGCCGGTGATGATGTAGGCGCCGTCGGGCCGGAACACGCGCACCTGCTCGGGCGGTACCACGACGGAGCTGTTGCCGGTTCGCGGTATGTCGAGGATGAGCTTGCCGGTATGTTCGGCCGCGCTCATCACCCGGATGGCGGTGGCCGCCTCGGCAAGCGGGTAGTGCGTGCTATGCGGCACGGGCAGCGCGCCGTCAGCGGCCATCCGGTACACCCTGCCCAACAGGTCGCGGAACGCATCAGGATGCGTGAGCGACATCAACCACAGGTCGAGGGCGAAAAAGGTGAGATTGCGGCGGAACGGAAAGAGCCGCAGCCGGGTGTCGCCGTAGATGTCGCGCTTGCCGATCTCGATGAATCGGCCGCTGAAGGTGAGCAACTCCACTCCCGCGCGCTGCGCCGCGCCGGTCAGCGAGTTGAGCACGATGTCGACGCCTTTGCCTTCGGTGTCGCGGCGGATCTGCTCGGCGAACTCGGTGCTTCGCGAGTCGTAGACATGTTCAATGCCCATGTCGCGCAGTATCTCCCGGCGTGCCGGGCTGCCGGCGGTGGCGAAGATCTCGGCCCCGGCGGCGCGCGCGATCGCGACCGCGGCCTGACCGACCCCGCCGGTTGCGGAGTGGATCAGCACCTTGTCGCCGGCTTTGATCCGAGCCAGGTCCTGCAGGCCGCACCAGGCGGTGGCCATCACTGTGGCCACCGCCGCGGCCTGGGCGTCGGTCAGGCCGGTCGGAATCTTGACGGCCAGGTTCGCTTCGCAGATCACAAACGTGGCCCAGCATCCGTTGCCCGACAGCCCGCCGACGCGGTCGCCGATCGTGAATTCCGTGACGCCGGGCCCGACCGCGGTCACCACGCCGGCGAAGTCGGTGCCCAGTCCCGGTAGCGGTCCGAAGGTGTGGTAGCGGCCGAACACGCCGAGCACGTCGGCGAAGTTAATGCTGGATGCGCCGACCGCGACCTCAATCTGCCCGGGTCCGGGCGAACCACGTTCGAACGCAACGAGTTCCATCGTTTGCAGATCGCCGCGGGTGCGGATCTGCAGGCGCATCCCGCCCCGATCATGGTCGACGACGGTGGTCGGCCGTTCATCGGGCTCCAGCGGAGCCGGGCACAGGCGCGCGGCGTACCAGTCGTCGTTGCGCCAGGCAGTCTCGTCCTCTTCGGACCCGGCCAGCAGCTGGCCCGCGACCCGCGCGGCCCGCGTTGCCTCGTCGACGTCGACTTGGGTGGCGCGCAGGTGCGGGTGCTCGGCGCCGATCACCCGCAGCAGACCGCGCAACCCGCCTTGTTCGAGGTTGGGGCGGTCGTCGGGCAGCACCGTCGCGGCGTCTCGGGTGACCACGTACAGCCGCGGCGCACTGCCCGCGACGTCGGTGAGCTGGCGGGCGATGTGCGCCAGGTGCCGGACGTAATCACTGCCGAGAACGTTTCCCCGATAGGGGCCCGTCACCACGACGACGCCTTCCAAGCCGGCGAGGCCGGCGAGGCTGTGGAAATCGGTGTGCTGCACGCAATCCGCGCCGCGCAGCCGCAGCGCATCGGTGAGTTCGGTGGTCATGGGGTCGCCGGCATCGGCGAGGTCGATCAGCAGCCACCGACCGGTTAACCCGGTCTCCGCCTCGGGCGGCTCGCGGCGCTGCCACTCGATGGTCAGCAGCCGTTCCCCCAGCAGGCGATCCTGGTCGGCGCTCTCCGAGAAGCCGGTGCCCATCAGCAGGCCACGCACGACCAATACGACGGTGCCGTGCTCGTCCATGACATCGATGTCGGCCTCGACGTTGGTGCCGCAGGCGGTGACAGTGGTCCGGCAATAGCGGGCGGCGCGGGTGGACGCGTAGGCGCGCACCCGGCGCACGGCCAGCGGCAGCAGCAGGCCGCCGTTACCCACCTCGTGGACGGCCGGGTGGGCCGCAACCGACTGAAAACACGCGTCCAGCAGCGCGGGGTGCACGCGGTAGCCGGCATGCTGGGTCCGGATCGCGCTGGGCAGACCGATCTCTGCCAGCACCGCGTCGATCGTCCCTTCCGAGATGTAGGCCGCGACCAGTCCGCTGAAAGCCGGACCGAACTGAACGCCGCGCGCGTCGAACCACTGCCGCAGCTGGTCGCCCTCGAGGCGACATGGATGCGCGGCCAGCAGGGCCGCCAGGTCCTGCGCGGGCGGCCGCTCGGTCGCGTCGTCACCGTTGACGGCGCACAGGGCGGCGGTGGCCCGTCGCACCCGTTCGTCCTGGTGGAGGGTCTCGACGTCGAAGGTCGCGACCCCGTCCGCGTCCACGGTGGCGACGGCGCCGACAGGGGTCCGCTCGTCCAGGAACAGCATCTGCTCGAAGCGGATGTCGCGGACTTCGGACCGTTCGCCGAGGACCGTCTGGGCCGCGGCCAATGCCATCTCGCAATACGCAGCCCCCGGAAGCGCGGCCACCTCATGGATCCGATGGTCACCAAGCCAGGGCAGCGCGGCGACGCCGACTTCAGCCTCCCAGGCGTGCCGCTCCGGTTCCTCCATCAGCCGCACGTGCGAGCCCAACAAGGGATGCACGACAACGACATTGGCGGCATTGGCACCCGCCCGGGCGGCGGCGCCGTCGGCCGCGAGCAGGAGTTGGCGGTTCGCCCAGGCGGGCAGCGGCGCGTCCAGCAGGTGCCCGGCGGGACAGAGGACCGAGAAGTCCACCGCGGCGCCCGCACAGTGCAGCTCGGCCACCAGCCCGTGCAGCCCGTGTGGCAGCGGTTGGTTCCTCCTCATGCCGGCCAGTGCGGCCACCGGGATGTCCAGGCCCGCGGCGGTCTGCTCGACGGCGCGGGTCAGCAGCGGGTGCGGGGACAGCTCGCCGAACACCCGGTAGCCGTCCTCGAGCGCCGCCCGCACCGCCGCGGAGAAGCGCACCGTGTGACGCAGGTTGTCCACCCAGTAGCGGGCATCACAGACTGGCCGCTCGCGGGGATCGAACAGGGTCGCCGAGTAGTAGGGAACCTTCGGCGTCATCGGGGTGACGTCAGCCAGCACGTGGGACAACTCGTCGAGGATCGGATCGACCTGCGGGGTGTGCGAGGCCACGTCGACGGCGACCTCGCGGGCCAGCACGTCGCGCCCCTCCCACGCCGCGACGAGGTCGCGCACCGCGCGGGGCGCCCCACCGATCACCGTGGACTGCGGCGAGGCCACCACGGCGATCACGACTTCCTTGGGGTCCTTCGCGCCTTTTGCCCGTCTGGCCAGCTCCGCGCGCACCTGCTGGGCGGGCAGTTCCACCGCCGCCATCGCGCCGATGCCCGCGATGCGGGTGCACAGTCGCGAGCGGCGACAGATGACGCGCGCCCCGTCTGCCAGCGACAGCGCTCCCGCGACGACGGCCGCCGCCACCTCGCCGAGTGAATGGCCGATGACCGCGCCCGGCGCGACGCCGTGGGAGGTCATGGTTGCGGCCAGCGCGACCTGCATGGCGAACAGGGTCGGCTGGACCCGGTCGACGCCGGTGACGGTCTCGGGTGCGGTCATCGCCGCGATGACCGAGAACCCGGCTTCCGCGGCGATCAGCGGCTCGATCTCGGCGACGGTGGCGGCGAACACCGGTTCGTTCACCAGCAGGTCCGCGCCCATCGCCGCCCATTGCGAACCCTGTCCGGAAAAGACCCACACCGGCCCGCGGTCGTCTCGTCCGACGGCGGCCGGGAAGGGGGTGTCACCGTCGGCGACCTCGCGCAGGCGCCCGGCCAACTCGGCGCGACCGGCGGCGATGATCGCGGTGCGCACCGGTCGGTGCGCACGCCGGCGTGCCAGCGTGTAGGCCAGGTCCGACGGCGCCGCCGAGTGGTCGCTGACCCAGTCGGCCAGCCGGCGTGAGGTCTGGCGCAGCGCATCGGCCGACGTCGCGGACAGCGCAAACAACTGCGGGCCGGCGTGCGTCGCCGCTTCGTTGCGCGGTGTCGCGGTTTCGGGGGCCTGCTCGAGGATGACGTGCACGTTGGTGCCCGACATGCCGTAGGACGACACCGCGGCCCGTCGCGGCGCACGGTCCGCCGGGCCCGGCCACGGCGTAATCCCTTGCGGCACAAAGAGTCCGGTGTCAATGCCGGCAAGCTCGTCGGGCAGCCGGGTGTGGTGCGCCATCGCCGGCACCACCCCGCGCCGCAGCGACAGGACCGCCTTGATGATTCCGACCGCGCCGGCGGCGGCCTCGGTGTGCCCCAGGTTGCTCTTGGCCGACCCGAGCGCGCAGCGGGTCCCGTTGCGCCCGTACACCTGCGCCAGGCTGGCGAATTCGATCGGGTCACCGACGGGGGTGCCGGTTCCGTGCGCCTCGACCATGCCGACCGTGTCGGCGTCCACACCCGCGGCCGCCAGGGCCGTCCGATAGGCGACGACCTGTGCATCCGGCGACGGGGTCGAGATCGTGTCGGTCCGCCCGTCCTGGTTGGTCGCGGTGCCGCGCAGCACCGCGAGGACCCGGTCGTCGTCGCGCAGCGCGTCGGGCAGCCGCTTGAGCGCCACGATCGCGCAGCCCTCGGAACGGACGAACCCATCGGCGGCGGCGTCGAACGCCCGGCAGCGTCCCGTGGGCGACAGCATGCCCTGGGCGGAGGCCGAGGTGAAGACGTGCGGTTGCAGCATGACCAGGCAGCCGCCCGCCAGCGCCAGGTCGCTCTCCCGCTCGTGCAGACTCCGGCACGCCAGATGCACCGCGAGCAGACCCGACGAACACGCCGTGTCCACGGTCAGCGCAGGACCGCGCAGCCCCATCGCGTACGACACTCGCCCCGACCCCATGCTGAACGCGGTTCCGGTGAACGCGTACGCGTCGTCAAGCGCGCCCGCCGCGCCGGTGACGAACGCGTAGTCGTCATGGCACATGCCGACGAACACGCCGGTCAGCGAGCCGGCCAGCGATGCCGGGGCCACGCCCGCGTGCTCGACGGCCTCCCATGAGGTCTGCAGCAGCAGCCGGTGCTGTGGATCGATCGCGGTCGCCTCGCGTTCGCTGATGCCGAAGAACTCGGGGTCGAACCCCGCGACGTCGTCGAGGAACCCGCCCCATCGCGACACCGACCGGCCGGGCACACCCTGCTCGGGGTCGTAATACTCGTCGGCGTCCCAGCGGTCGGCGGGAATCTCGGTGATCAGGTCATCGCCGGCAAGCAACGCCTCCCACAACTTGTCGGGCGAGTCGATGCCCCCGGGAAGACGGCACGCCATGCCGACGACGGCAACGGGAGTGACCTGTGTCTGATCCACCGTCGTCGGCCTCTCTCCCTTCGAATCGCTGTGCCTTTCAGCAACCGGAGCTTGAGGTCATCCTCCCTGCTCAGCGCCGCCCGACCAGGGATCAACGCGCCGAGGGTTTCGGAACCGTGTCAGCAGATTTCGTGAACGTCGACCAAGCCTTACCGGTAGTGTGCTGTCCGTGTTCGGCTCTTCGATTCCCACTGTGCTGCGCGAGCGCGCCAGCCTGAACCCCCATGGCGAGGCAATCACCTACATCGACTATGGGCACGACTGGGAGGGCGTTCCGGAAACCCTGACCTGGTCGCAGTTGTACCGGCGCATGGTCAATGTCGCCGAGCAGCTGAAGCTTTGCGGGTCGACCGGTGATCGGGCGGTGATACTGGCGCCGCAGGGACTCGAATACATCGTTGGATTTCTGGGTGCCTGGCAGGCCGGCCTGACCGCGGTTCCGCTTTCGGTTCCGTTTGGCGGAGCCCACGATGAGCGCACGGTTTCGGTGCTGGCGGACACTACCCCCGCGGTCATTCTGACGACGTCCGGTGCAGTCGACAACGTCGCCCCGTACGTAAAGCCACAGCCCGGTCAAAGCGCGCCGTCGATCATCGAAGTTGATTCGCTGGACCTGGACGCCCGGCCGCAATCACGCGGCCCGAGACCTCGCCCAACCGAGGCGGCTGGACCGGAAGTCGCGTATTTGCAATACACTTCGGGATCCACCCGGACGCCGGCCGGCGTCCGGGTGGATCCCGAAGTGTATTGCAAATACGCGACTTCCGGTCCAGCCGCCT
>Ga0075364_10000868_pt1 | contig 15948 bp, 11 predicted proteins | sample EndMetdeltDD1764_FD_71517 | JGI IMG/M metagenome (GOLD analysis project Ga0075364, IMG submission 71517) | Populus endosphere microbial communities from Tennessee, USA - Endosphere MetaG P. deltoides DD176-4 | ecosystem: Host-associated > Plants > Roots > Endosphere | place: USA: Tennessee...
CCGGGCGGAGAGTAGGGCACGGAAAGCCCGGCGACGGCGCGGAAGATGTCGGGCCGCAACAGCGCCGAGCTCCAAGCGATCGGCGCACCCCAGTCGTGGCCGATGATCACGGCCTCCGTCTCGCCGAGTGTGTGCACGAGGCCGACGTTGTCGAGCACCTTTTGCGTCATCCGGTACGCATCGACTGCGGCCGGCTTCGACGAGCGGCCGTAGCCGCGCACGTCGATCGCAACCGCGCGATAGCCCGCGGCAGCGAGCGCCGGCAGCTGGTGCCGCCACGAGTACCACGACTCCGGGAACCCGTGCACGAGCAGCACCAGCGGCCCCTCACCCTGGTCGACGCAGTGGATGCGGATGCCGTTGACGTGCTCGATGCGGTGTCGCAACCCGGTCGTGTCGGTTTCGCTCATGGCCGCAGCGTTGCACCACTGCGCAGCCAGCTGACTACCGAGCCCGGAACGCCGCCAGAACATCGGCGCGGATGCGACGACGGAACGCCAACGATCCGATTCAACTGCGAGAATGAGCGATGTGACGGCGTATCGTCGCTGGCTCGGCCCCACGTAAAACGGCGCCCGAATCGTCACCTGAACTCTGGGTGACTTTGGATGCACCGGTGCATCGAATCCCACCCAGAGTCGGGAACGTCGTCAGGTGAGTTGCAGTTCCCGGGGCTCGGAGGCTTCGGCGGTGTCGTCCCCCTCGGGCTCGACCGTCGTTGCCGCGGGGTCGGCTGCTTTCGCTCCGAGCGCCTTGGCCGGTAGGAACACCAACGCAACCACGGCGCCGACGGCGGCGAACCCCGCGGCAACGACACTCGTCGTGTGGAAGCCGGCGACGAAGGCCGTGCGAGCAGCTTTGGCGACCGTGGCGCCCATCTCGCCGCCGATTCGATCGGCGACTGCGAGTGCGCCACCGATCGAGTGCTCGGCAACGTCGCGAACGTCGTGCGGCACCGCGACCGAACCGAACGCACCGTCCATCCTCGAGCCGAAGATCGACGACAACACGCTGCCGAGCACGGCCACGCCCAGCGCGCCGCCGACCTCGCGCGTCGTGTCGTTGACGGCCGAGCCGACGCCGGCCTTCTCCGGCGGCAACGAGCCCATGATCGATTCGGTCGCAGGAGCCATCGTCATCCCCATGCCGAAGGCGAGGACGAGCATGCCCGTGAGCAACGGTCCGTACCCGGAGTCGGTTTCGAGGCGCAGCATCAGCAGCAAACCGAGCGACACACCCACCAGGCCGATCGTCACGACGATCTTGGTGCCGACCCGCTCGGCCAGCTTGGCCGAGATGGGTGACGTGAGCATCAACATCCCGGCCAGCGGTAGGTAGCGAACGCCGGCCTGCAGAGCTGAGTAGCCCATCACCGACTGCATGTACTGAGTGACGATGAACAGCGACCCGAAGAGCGCGAAGAAGATCATCGTCACCGCACCGCTGGCGGCGCTGAAGCGAGGGTTCTTGAACAGGCTGAGATCGAGCATCGGCTCGGCCTGCCGGGACTCCCACCAACCGAAGATGCCCAACACAACGACCGCTGCGCCGAACGCAGCCACGGTGGTCGAGCTGGTCCAGCCACGCTCTGGCGCCTCGATCAACGCCCACAGCAGAGCAGCGAGGCCGGCCATCGACAGCAGCGCCCCGCCGACGTCGAGTTTGGGCGAGTGGGGATCTTTCGACGTTGGGACCACGATGAGTGCACCGACGATGGCCAGCAGCAACACCGGGATGTTGACGAGGAACACCGAGCCCCACGAGAAGTGTTGGAGCAACCAGCCGCCGGTCACCGGACCGAGGGCGACCCCGAGCCCGGAACACCCGGCCCAGATCGCGATCGCCTTGGCCCGCTCCTTGGCGTCGGTGAAGACGTTGGTGAGGATCGACAGGGTCGCGGGCATGATGAACGCGCCGCCGATGCCCATCACCGCACGAAACGCGATCAGCTGGCCGGGAGTGCCGGCCATCGAGGCCGCGACCGAGCCGATGCCGAAGATACCCATCCCGACGATGAGCGCGCCCCGTCTGCCGAGCTTGTCGCCGAGCGAACCGGCCGTGAGCAATAGGCCGGCAAACACGAGCACGTAGCTGTCGACGATCCATTGCAACTGGCTGCCCGATGCACGGAGATCGCGGGCGAGCGTCGGAATCGCGACGTTGAGGATGGTGTTGTCGACCGAGACCAACACGAGCGTGAGACAGAGGACAGACAGAGTCCACCAGCGCCGGCGATGGTCTCGGGCGTGCCGTCGCGGCGGCGCAGGCTTCGCGTCGCGCAGCTCCTCGATCGTCCATTCACCGCTGATCGCGTGCGCCGGCCAGGTGGTCTTCGTGTCAACACGCATGTCGGTCATGGTCATCTCCTTGTGCAGGCCGCTCGTGCGGCTCGGGTGCGGCCCACAGTGCGGGACGGCACTGAGCGCCCCCTGGCGCGGCCCTGACGTCGATTCACCCGACACGGACGAAGGACTCAGCGCCACGTCAGCGCGACGACCCAGCACCAAGCGGGGGCTGAGCGCCTTCGATAACTCGGGCGGGCGCAGTCCGGACCGTCACCTACGCTGATCCCATGTCGGCGAAGTCGAGCCAGTCGGTCACAGAGGATCCGCATTGCTGCTGACGATCACGTCGTCTGCTGCGCCCGCCACCGACCTCGGATTTCTCCTCCACAAGAACCCCGATCGTGTGCACGAGAAGGAGCTGCCGTTCGGGATGGCGCGCGTCTGCTATCCCGTCGCCACAGATGAGACATGCACCGCGGCCTTGATCGTCGACATCGACCCGGTCCAGTTGATTCGCGACCGCCGAGGAGGCCCTTCCGGCAACGGATTCTCGCTGTCGCAGTACGTGAATGATCGCCCATACGCGGCGTCTTCGTTCATGGCGGTCGCGATCAACAAGATGTTCGGCACGGCGATGACCGGGCGCAGCAAGGATCGTCCGGAGCTGGCCGGCCGGCCGATTCCGCTCAGCATCCGTCTTCCCGTCGTGCCGTGCCGCGGTGGCGAGCAAGTGCTGCGTTCTCTGTTCGAACCCCTCGGCTACGACGTCGCTGCGACACGGTTGCCACTTGACGATCACTTCCCGGACTGGGGCGAGAGCCGCTACTTCGACGTCACCTTCACGATCACGGCGCCGATCAAGGACGCGCTCGAGCACCTGTTCGTACTGCTGCCTGTGCTCGACGACGACAAGCACTACTGGGTCGGTGCCGACGAGGTCGACAAGCTGCTGCGCCGCGGTGGCGATTGGCTCGCCGCGCACGCGCAGCGAGAACTCATCGCGCACCGCTACCTCCGTCACGATCATCGGCTGACTCGCGCGGCTCTCGCCAGACTGATCGAGGCCGACGGCTCGACAGACGATCCCGACGAAGCGCAGCAGGCTCACGATGCCGAGGAGACCGTGCTCGAGAAGCCCGTCCGCCTGAACGACCTCCGCATGGACGCCGTCGTCGGTGCCCTACGCGACAGCGGTGCGCAGCGCATCGCCGATCTCGGCTGTGGCCAGGGAACGCTCGTCCGTGCTTTGCTCAAGCAGAGCTGGGTCGATCGAGTAGTCGGTGTCGACGTGTCGTGGCGATCGTTGGAGGTTGCGGCGCGGCGCCTGCGCCTCGACGAGATGCCGCCACGCCAGCGCGCCCGGGTCGACCTGTGGCAGGGCGCGCTGACCTATCGCGACCGCCGCCTGGTCGACTTCGACGCACTCGCAGTCATCGAAGTCATCGAGCACATCGACCCGCCCCGCCTCCCGGCGTTCGAGGACGCGCTCTTCGGTGGCGCGCGCCCGCGGACGGCCGTTGTGACAACGCCGAACGTCGAGTACAACGCGCTGTTCAGCACCATCCCGGCCGGGGCGCTGCGTCACCGCGACCACCGGTTCGAGTGGACGCGCGACGAGTTCACGAGGTGGTGCGCCGGTGTCGCTGACCGACACGGGTACGCACTCGCGATCAGTGGCGTCGGTGTGCCCGACGATGATCTCGGCGCGCCGACGCAGATGGCGGTGTTCACGCGATGAAGATCTCGATCCCAGACCTGTGTGTTGTCGCGCTCGTCGGCGTGTCCGGATCGGGCAAGTCGACATTCGCAGCGCGCCACTTCCTGCCGACCGAAGTGCTGTCGTCCGACTTCTGCCGCAAGCTGGTGAGCGACGACGAGAACGACCAGACGGCCACCGACGCGGCGTTCGCTGTCCTGCACACCATCGCCGCCAAGCGACTCGAGTCAGGTCGGATCGTCGTGATCGACGCGACCAGCATTCGCCCCGATGACCGCCGGCCTATCGTCGAGCTGGCCAAACGCCACCACGTGTTCGCGTACGCGATCGTCCTCGACGTTCCGCCAGAGGTCTGCCGCGAGCGCAACGCGTCGCGTCCCGACCGTGACTTCGGCGATCACGTGATCCGCAACCAGCGTTCAGCACTGCGACGCTCGATCAACAACCTCCAGCGGGAAGGGTTCCGCAAGGTCTTCGTCCTGCGCGGCGTCGACGAGATCACCCAGGCCGAAATCGTCCGCACGCGTCTGTGGACCGACAAGCGGAACCTGACTGGTCCGTTCGACATCATCGGCGACATCCACGGATGCCACGTCGAACTCGTCGACCTCCTGTCAACGATGGGCTGGGAGGTCGCGCCCGGTGGTGACGACGCAACGCACCCCCGTGGTCGACAGGCGATCTTCGTTGGCGACCTTGTCGACCGCGGCCCGGCAACGCCCGCAGTGCTCCGGCTGGTGATGAACATGGTTCATTCCGGCGCGGCGGTGTGCATGCCCGGTAACCATGAGAACAAGCTCGGTCGGGCCCTCGACGGCCGCAGCGTGACCATGAGCCACGGTCTCGCGGAGAGCATGGAGCAACTCGGACGGGAGACGCCCGAGTTTCGGGCCGAAGTCCGGACATTCATCGACTCTCTCGTCAGCCACGCCGTGCTCGACGGCGGATCGCTCGTTGTCGCCCACGCGGGCCTGCCCGAAGCAATGCACGGGCGATCGTCTGGTGCCGTGCGTTCGTTCGCACTGTACGGCGACACCACCGGCGAGACCGACGAGTTCGGCCTGCCCGTTCGCTACCAGTGGGCCAACGACTACCGCGGCCGAGCTGTCGTCGTCTATGGACATACCCCGGTTCCGGAGGCCGTATGGATCAACGGCACCATCTGCATCGATACCGGCTGCGTGTTCGGTGGCTCGCTCTCCGCCCTGCGGTGGCCCGAACGCGAGATCGTCTCCGTCGCCGCGCGCGAGACGTACTACGAGCCCGCCAGCCCGCTGCAACCCGCCGTCGAGGAGCGACCGGTCGACATCCTCGACCTCGACGACGTCTTGGGCAAGCGGATCATCCAGACTCGGCTCAACGGAACTGTCACCATCCGCGAGGAGAACGCTGCCGCCGCGATCGAGGTGATGAGTCGGTTCGCGATCGATCCGCGATGGCTCGTCTACCTTCCGCCGACGATGTCGCCACCGTCGACCACCACCCACGAAGGTCTGCTGGAACATCCACGCGAGGCGTTCGACGCGTACCGCCGCGACGGCGTGACCCGGCTCGTGTGCGAGGAGAAGCACATGGGTTCGCGCGCTGTCGTCGTCGTATGCCGCGATGAGCACTCGGTCGCCCGTCGCTTCGGCGGCGTCGCGCCTGGCGGACTCGGCGCGATCTTCACGCGCACGGGCCGCTCCTTCTTCGCCGACCAGGCGCTCGAGTCGGCGATGCTCGCCAAGCTGCGCGCGGCGCTGACATCGCTGGATGTCTGGGCGGAGCTGGCGACCGATTGGATCGTGCTCGACTGCGAGCTGCTGCCGTGGTCGGCCAAGGCCGAGGACCTGCTTCGAACTCAATACGCGTCCGTCGGTGCTGCCGCGCAGGCGACGCTGCGCGCCGAGCACAACGTCTGGTCGGCCGTCGCGGCTCGAATCGACTCGACGTCAGTGCGTGTCGAGAGGGCCGCCGACCGCCTCGCGATGGCGGCCAAGTTCGTCGAGGCGTACCGCCGCTACTGCTGGCCGACGGCTGGACTCGACGGCCTCCGCCTCGCTCCGTTTCAGGTCCTCGCGACCGAGGGACGCGTCCGGGCGCTCGACCCTCACCCGTGGCACATCGAGTTGGCGACTCGCCTCGCCGAGCTCGATCCGGACACGTTCCGCGCAACGCGGACGGTCCAGGTCGACCTCGACGACCCTGCCGCTGAAGCCGCCGCGATCGCGTGGTGGGACGAGCTCACAGCGGCCGGCGGCGAGGGAATGGTGGTCAAGCCCGTCGATGTCGTCGCCACCACGAAGCGCGGCGTTGTCCAGCCCGGCATCAAGTGCCGTGGACCGGAATACCTGCGCATCATCTATGGCCCCGAGTACACCTCACCTGAGCAGCTCACGCGACTGCGCGAGCGAGGGCTCGGTCACAAGCGCAGTCTCGCCGTGCGCGAATTCAGCCTGGGGATCGAAGCCCTCGAACGGTTTGTCCGCAACGAGCCCCTCCATCGCGTGCACGAGTGTGTCTTCGGCGTCCTGGCACTCGAATCCGAGCCCGTCGACCCACGCCTCTGAGACGCTCAGCTCTGAGCACGTGCGACGAGGCTTGCCTGTCCCTTCGGACGAGGCGGCGCGGACGGGGCGCGCTACGTCCGAAGGGACATGGATCAGACGATCGACACCGCTGCCGATCAGGCCCGAGACCTGTCGCACGAACGCCGAACCTTCTCACCGAACAGTGCACGTCGGTTCGATGAATGCACGGTGGAGCGCGGGGGATTGCGCGATCGCCCGCCGGTTCCGCCGTCGCCAGCCTACGATGCGGCGATGACCGCGGTGACGGCCGGCAAGGACGGGAGCTGATCCATTGATCACACCAGGCGTGGAGCTGGTCAGCACCAAATGGGGTGGTCATCCGCACGCTCGAGGTGTGGCCGAGCACCTCGGCGACGACGAGTTCGGGAGTTGGTTCTGGGGTCGGTCGGGCCGGACGATCCTCCTGGGGCACGAAGTCGGACGTGTCGCGCCACAGGACACGTTGCTCCTCATCCAGCCGGACGCGTGGTGGATACCGGCGTGGCGGATCGACCACCCGACGACCCCGTTGTACGTGAACATCAACACGCCGGCCGAGTGGTTCGATGACCGCGTCACGTGGATCGATCTCGACCTCGATGTCGTTCGAACCACCGACGGGCACGTCGAAGTGGTCGATCGGGAGGAGTTCGAGCGGCACAGCGCGACGTTCGGCTACCCCGACGATCTCATCGCCGGTGCTGAGGCAGCGACGGCCGAGGTGTACGAGCGCGTGGTCCGCAACGACCCACCGTTCGACGCCGTTGCAGCCTTTGCGTGGGTCGCCCGCGCCCGGTTCCGTTGAACGACGAACGTCATTACGATTGCTCGATGAGCCGCGACCGGGTGAGTCCTTGGAGTTCGTTCGCAGCAGATGCCCCTGCGTTGGCGGTTGTCGGCGAGCAACGCCTCAACGAAGCACCGAACTACCTGGCAACCGTGCGCGACGGCGCGCTGCCTCGCGTCCACCCGGTGAGCGCGCGCATCAAAGGTGGCCGGCTCGCGTTGTACATGTATCCGAATTCGCCGAAGGGCAAGGATCTCGTGATCGACGGTCGGTACGCACTGCACTGCACTGTGGCCGATGACGAGGGCGGCGCCGGCGAGTTCTACGTCCGCGGCTATGGCGTTCGCGTCGACGGCACCGAGCACCAGGAGCTGCTTGCCACCGCCGGCTTCGAGCAGAAGGAGGGCTACGTCGTCTTCGAGCTGGGTGTCGACGAAGCCTTCAGCTGCATCTACGAGACCGAAGCGCTGGAGCCAGTGATCCAACGCTGGCGTCGATCGAGCGGGTGATCACAGAGAGCGAGGGTTAACCACTGTGTGTAACCAATTGGCGCCTCCGCGTGTCGGCTACGCTGCGCGGGGGTTTCGCATGGACTTGTCAATCTGCCGCCGTCACGACATTGGGACACGCTTTGGATGACGCGGGCGCCACCGCCGATCCGGTGCAGTTGATCCACGAGATCTCACCGGCCGCCCTCGCACTTGTTCGCATCGAAGACGGTCGACTGTTGACCGCCAACCCAGCCTGTCGACGATTGCTCGGCATCACTGACCAAGACCTTCGCGACGGCTACAAGCTCGAAGCGATTCAATACTCGACGGGCCGCGCGCCGAGCGAGAGCCTGCATCTCGATGGATCCGTCAGTGAGATCGAGATCACGATCGAACACCCCGAGCTCGGCCCGCGGCTGACGATCGCCGCGCTGGTGCCGATCGAAATCGATGGTCGACTCTGTGTCGTCGCGACCCTGTTCGACATCACCGGGCGACAACAGCTGCGACGCGAGCTCGAGGAGAGCCAGACCCGGATGAACGCGTTCATGGACCGGGCCCCGGCCGTGATCCTGCTCAAGGACGTCGAGGGCCACTACCTCTGGGGTAACCGGGTGGCGACGGTGGACTACGGGATCACCGAGACATCCGAGCCCACAACCGTGTTCGAGACGATGCCGCATGCCGTGGCCGAGCAGATGACAGCGCTCGACCGACGGGCAATCGACGAAGGCGACGTGGTTCGGGAGGAGATGGCCGTTCCGTCAGTGTCGGGCGATATCCGTCACCTCGACGTCGTCAAGTTCCCCCTGCTCGACAACGACGGTGTCGTCTACGCGGTCGGAACGATCGCCTCCGACGTGACCGACCAGCGACGGGCGATCCATGCCCTGCGCGACAGCGAGGAGCGTTTCCGACAGCTCGCCGAAAGTGTCGACGAGGTCTTCGTGCTCTGGGTGACCGATCCGATCGAGGTGCTGCACGTGACCCCGTCCGTGCATCGGGTGTTGGGCATCCCCGTTGCCGACTACAGCACGGCCGCCTTCTTCTCCGTCGTGCATCCCGACGACCGGCCGGCACTTGCCGAAGGCATGGTCACCGCGTCGCCGTCAGACCCACCACGTATGCGCGAATTCCGCGTCATTCGTCCAGATGGGGAGCAACGGTGGATCCGGAGCCGAATGGTGCCGATCCCCAGCACACACGACGGCCGCACGCGCTGGTCCTCGACGTTCACCGACATCACTGACGAAGTGACGGCCGACCAAGCCCTTGCATCGGCACTGGCGGACGCCGAACAGGCCAACCGGGCCAAGAGCGAGTTCCTCTCGCGGATGAGCCACGAGCTGCGAACACCGTTGAACGCGGTGCTCGGTTTCGGTCAGCTCCTCCAAGCTGACGGCCTGGATGGCTCGCGGCGGATGTACGTGGATCAGATCCTCAACGCCGGCCGGCACCTCCTCGGACTCGTCGACGAGGTCCTCGACATCGCGCGGATCGAAAGTGGCTTCCTGCGTCTGTCGATCGAACCTGTCGCGATCGACGAGCTGCTCCACGAGGCGATCGATCTCGTTCGGCCGTCAGCCATCTCGGCCGGGCTGACCATCCGCATCGAGAGCACGCCTGCTGATGTCCACGTCCGTGCCGACAGACTGCGTCTCCGCCAGGTTCTGCTCAACCTGCTGTCCAACGCGATCAAGTACAACTCGGTTGGGGGCGAGATCGTCGTCGCGTCCGAGAGCACGAGCCCGCGGACCATCCGCGTGTCGATCGCCGATGACGGCCCGGGCATCGGCCCCACAGGCATGTCCAAGCTGTTCGAGCCGTTCGAGCGGCTCGAGGCCGATGCGACAGCCGTCCAGGGCACCGGCCTCGGCCTCGCCCTCGCCCGTGAGCTGATGGAACTGATGGGGGGTTCCATCGGGGTCGAGAGCACGCTCGGGGTCGGGAGCCGGTTTTGGATCGACCTGGTCGAGATCGAGGCTCAGCTCTCGCTGCTTCCTGCCGAGGTGGCCGCTGCCGCGAACGTCAACGGCGACGCCTCGCGGCAGCGCAAGTCGACGGTGCTGATCATCGAGGACAACCCGTCCAACATCCTGCTCGTCGAACAGATCCTGTCGAACCGGCCGCGAGCGACGCTGGTCACCGCGACAACCGGACGCCAGGGTCTCGAAGCGCTGCGCTCGAACCAGGTCGATCTCGTCCTCCTCGATCTCCATCTCCCGGACATGCGGGGCGAAGAGATCCTCCGCGAGGTCCACGCCGATGCGCAACTCTCGAGCGTCCCGGTCGTCGTCATCACCGCCGACGCAACAGAGGGCCACCGGGACTCAATCGTCGCGTTGGGTGCAGTCGACCACCTGACCAAGCCATTCGACATCGCCCGCTTCCTCTCGATTGTCGACCGGTACTGCTCGAGAGCCCAACGTGGACGACGAGTGCTGCAGGCCGAGGACGATCAGCTGAACCGGACGTTCATGGCCCGCCTGTTCGACCGCGACCTTCCCGACGTCGAACTGGTCTCGACACGCACCGGCGAGGAAACGCTCAGCGCGATCCGCAACGACGAGCCGGACCTGCTCCTCCTCGACCTGCACCTGCCCGACATGCTCGGCACGAGCCTGCTCGAGACGATGGACGACGAGGGTCTGATGCGCGACCGACCGAAGCTGATCCTCTCCGGCGATCTCCGCCCGCGGGGCTGGGTCGACTCCCCCAACCTACGATTCATGACCAAGCCGTTCGACATCGTCGAATTGGTGGACGTCGTCAAATCAATGCTCGAGCTGTAGCGTCCGCGAAGACGCACGACCCCGGCGTCGGATCGGGTAGATGACCGACCGAACCGGGTAAGGAGGAAGCCATGCAACGGTCCGGCCGCTCCGCACCCAGCGTGCACGATCACCTCGATCTGCGCGATGTCGTCGCTCGCGACGACTTGTTCATCACGGTGTGGGCCTCGCGACCGGCGATGACACCACGACCGATCGCGTCGCGGGTGCAGGAGGTGCGCGACGCGATCCATGGCGGCTGGCCGTCCTCGATCGCCGAGCAGGTCGCCGAGGCAGTCGACGCGGCCTTCCCGGCATCGGAGGGCGTGGTCGTCGTCGCCGATCACGATGGCATCGTGCTCAACGAGCTCCTCGGACAGTCGCCGCGGACGGACATCGTCAGGGTTTCGTCACTGCCCTCGCTCGCCCCGGTGATCGAGCATCGCCAGCAATCGATACCGTTCGTGGCGGTTGTCGCCGACCGGCGGGGCGCGGATCTGTTCTGGTCGAGCGGAGATCAGAGCGGCACGACAACCGTCGACGGTGACGACACCACGCTCACCAAGGTGCAGGCCGGTGGGTGGTCGCAGCGCACGTTCCAGCAACGAGCGGAGAACACGTGGGAGCACACCGCCCAGGAGATTGCCGACGAACTGGTCCGGTTGGCCGACTCGATCACCCCGCGGGTGATCACCGTTGCGGGCGATGTACGGATCAAGGAGATGTTGCAGAAGCGCCTGCCGACCGCGATCTCGGTGTTGCTGCGTGATGCACCCGGTGGGGGCCGATCCGCTGACGGCTCCGAATCCCACCGCGACGACGCGGTTCGGCGTTGGGTCCGCACAGCGATCGCCGAGGACACCGTTGCCGTCCTCCGCCTGTTCGAGCAGCACCGCGGTCAGCTCGATCGGGCCAGCGACGGCGCGGCAGCCACGTTCGCGGCGATGCGCGAGGCACGGATCGACACGCTGCTTGTCCACGACGATCCCGCGAGCGAGCGCGTCGCCTACTTCGTCGCGGACGAACCGAACGTCGTCGCCCTGGATCGACGGACGATGACCGACCTCGGACACGCGTCGGCACGACCTGGACGCCTGATCGACGTCGCGATTCGCGCGGCGATCCTCAACGGCGCAGGCATCCGAGTCGTACCGGGAACACACCCGGTCAACGAAGGGATCGGTGCGATCCTTCGCTGGTGATCGGAGCGGCCCTTCCGCAACGTCGTCAAACGGCGAAGACTCGTGACGCTTCGAGCAGACCGTCGACCAGCCGCGTGTCGCCCTCGACGGTCCGGTTCAGCTCGCCGAGATCGACACGACGCGCGACCAGCCGGCAGTAGTCGACGACGTCGGTGACGACGAGCGCCGCGCGCTCGCCGCGCCCGCCGATGTCGAACGTGCCGCCACCGGGTCCCGTGAGCACGACCCGTGTCGGCGCCATGGCCAGTTCCGGGTCGACCGAAGGGAGCAGGAACGGCAGGGTCGAAACCGAGAAGCTCGACATCGTGCGCAGCTCTCGCGCGCCCGCCCGCGGCATGGCCCGACCCGTGGCCCGACAGATGTCGTCGGTGTGCGTCCAGAGTTCGAACGCCCTGGCCACGAGGCCTGACGACGCCGAGAAGGGCCAGCCGTGCATGGCCATCGCCGCATCCGGCGCGAACCAGTCGGACCGGGCGTGATCGATGATCGACTGTGCAGCCTCCGACCAGCGGCGGACGGTTTCGAGCGGCGATCCGTTGATCTCGGCGGCGATGACGTCAGCGCCCAGCCCGAGATGGTCGTTGGCATCGCCGTTCGGCATCTCGCCGAGACCGAGCAGCGCCGCGGAGTACCGCTCGATCACGAGCAGGTGCGCGAGGAGACCGTGCACCGACCAGTCGTACGGAGCAGCGAGACATCGCCAGTCGTCATCATCGAGCTCGGCGAGCAATGACCGCAGCGCCTCCACGCGCGAGGCGTACAGCTCGCGGGGCGGCATCGGCTCGGCAAGCACGCGGGGCGAGGCCACCACGCGCTCCAGCAGTCGGGCACGGATGCTGGCGGGAGGGGACGTCGCATCGGTCTCGGCGAGGGCGGCGAGGACCGGCTCCACGCCCCAATCCGCCGCACGCGCATCGAGATCGTTCGGTTCGGCGCTCACTGCCAGGCCACGCTCTCGGTGATGGTCAGCTGCTCGCCGAGGCGGCGCAGGCCGAGACGGATCCGCGACTTCGCGGTGCCCTCCGTCGAGCCGGTCGCTTCGGCGACCTGACGAAACGTGAGCCCGTTGAAGTAGGCCAGCTCGATCGCGCGACGCTGCGAATCGGGCAACGCCGCCAATGCCGCACGGATGCTGTCGCCGGCGACGAGAGCCAGTGCCGCCTCGTCCACGTTGGGAACGACCGCCGGCGCCGCGCTGTGCGCGCGCTGCTCGTTGGCCGTCCTGCGACCCGAGCCGCGTAGATGATCGATCGCCCGGCGGCGAGCGATCATCGCCAGGAACGTGCGCAGGCTTCCGCGCAGCGGGTCCCACCGGTCCGGCTTGTTCCACAGCGCCACGAACACCTCTTGGCAGATGTCGGCAGCGGTGTCGGACCCGACCAGCCTCAACGCGATGCCGTGCACCAGCGCGCCGTACTGGTCATAGATCGTGGCCAGTGCCGCGTCGTCTCCCGCTTCGATTCGAGCAACCAGCTGTCGCTCCCAATCGATTGTCGTTTCGAACACCGCCGCGAAATCTAGTGCGCGCCCGCGTGGCCGTGAGCACATCGACGTCTGGACCTGGGTCACGAGCTCAGTGGTTCGATCAATCGAATCTCGACGATGTCACGCGGAGACGTTGGCAGCGGCGCGCTCGTGCAGGGCCCAGTCGCCGACGTGGAGGAAGGACGTGACCTTGCCGTTGTCTCCGAAGCGCCAGATGTGAACCTCGTCGTTGGTCGGAATCGACCCGCCGCCGATGATCCGCCCGGCCATGACGACGGGAACCATCACGGTGTCGCCGCCTGCGCACAGCGGCCCGAGATCGAACCGGGTCAGCTCGAGCGTCGCCGCAAGGCCTTCGAAGAAGCCGATCACGTGCTGCTTGCCCCGGCCCGGTAGCAGGTACGGCAGGCCCGTCTCGCGGATGCCTTCGTCCCATGACACGTCGTCGTCGAGCTCGTCGATGATCGATGCCACATCGCCACGCCCGAACGCTTCGTAGATCCGAGCCACGGTTGCCACGTTGTCTGCCACTGTCGTTCCCTCCTCCGTCGACCAACCCGTTCTGGCGGTGCTGTCGAGGGATTCGCCGCCCAGCCGCGATCGGATCACCGCTCGCCGGAAATGTTTCGAGGAAATGGGTGATCCGCTCGGGCGTGACCGGCGAAAGCCCATCGTCCGCACATCACGACAGGGGAAGACATGGACGACACACAGGACAACATCATCATCGTCGGTGGCGGGATCGCCGGTTCGGGCCTCGCGAGCGTGCTGGCTACGGCCGGGCTGGCAGTCACCTCGCTCGAGCGGACAACCACCTTTCCCGACCGCGTCCGCGGCGAGATGTACACGCCGTGGGGTGTGAAGATCGCGGAGGAGATCGGCCTGCTCGAACCGTTGCTCGACGCCGGCGCGACCTTCACGACCGACTGGGTCTTCTATGACACCGCGTTTCCGGCCGAGGTCGCCGAGTCTCTGGCAGTCGATACCTCGGCAATCGTCGAGGGCGTGCCCGGCATCTTGAACTTCACCCACCCGGCGGCGTGCCAAGCCCTGCACGATCACGCGGTCGCCGCGGGCGCAACGATGATTCGGGGCGTCATGGATGTCGACCTCGATCTCGGCGGAGCGCGACCCACGGTGCGTTGGACGCTCGACGACGGCACCTCACACGAGCGGTCGGCCTCGCTGGTGGTCGGCGCCGATGGGCGCGCCTCGCAGGTTCGCCGCGCCGCGGGGATCGAACTGCACAGCGCACCGATCCGCCAGTACATGAGCGGGCTGCTGATCGAGGGCGACCAGCCGCTGTCGTCGCACATCGACAGCTACGGAACGGGCACGGATGTGAACTGGTACAGCTTCCCCCAGGGTCCGAACCGGTCTCGGGTGTACCTCGCCCACTTCGATGTCCACCGGTACGCCGGGCCCTCTGGCACCGCGCGGTTCCTCGCCGATCTTGCCCAAGCGGCATCACCCGATGTCGCCGGCCTCGCCCACGGACGCCCGGTGACTGCGGTCGCGACTCACCCGTCAGTCGACACGTGGACCGACGAGCCGTTCGCCCCCGGAGTCGTGCTCATCGGCGACAGCGCCGGCTACAACGACCCGATCGTCGGGCAGGGTCTGTCGCTCTCGATGGCAGACATCCGTGACGTCAGCAGGGTGATCATCAACGGTGGCCGCACGCCGCAGGACTTCGCCGGGTACGGCATCGCGCGCAGCGATCGCTTCGCCAAACAGCGCCTCGCGTCGCAGACGATGGCGGACATGATGTGCACATTCGGCGACGAGGCCGCGAATCGACGGCTTCGCGCGCTGCCCATGCTCGGCACCGACGAGACCGTCGGGTTGCTCGCGGCGACGCTGTTCGCCGGCCCGGAGATCCTCCCGACGGGGACCGACCTCCTGGAGTCAGCGAGCGCGATGTTCCTGTCCGCGTGATGGCTCAGCCCCATGGGCTGTGCAGGACCTGGTAGTAGTTGGCGCGTGCGAACACCTCCGGGTCAGCGACGTTGTGTCGGCCGACGCTGCCCTTCAGCTGGTCGACGCTGACATAGGCGCGCTCGGACATCCAGTCGCGGATCCACGACAGCATCGCCCCGATCTGTTCCGGGCCGCGACGCAGCAAAGCACTGGCAGTCATCGCGACGTCGGCGCCGACGAGCAGCAGCTTCAATGCATCAGCTCCCTCGTGGACTCCCGTAGTTCCCGCCAACGAGCACGTCACGAGGCCGCGGAGAATGCCGATCCAGTGCAATGGGAGGCGACACTCGGACGACGTCGACAGCTGCAACCGAGGGGTCACGCCGAGTGTGTCGAGGTCGATGTCGGGTTGGTAGAAGCGGTTGAAGAGGACCAACCCGTCCACGCCCGCTCGCTCGAGCGCGGTCGCAAAGTGGGACAGCGACGTGAACCACGGTCCGAGCTTGACGGCGACCGGCACTCTGACTTCGGCCCGCACATCTTCGACGAGCTCGAGGTAGCGCTGCTCGACCTCGTACGCGCTCGCCCGCGGGTCGACGACGACGTCGTAGATGTTGAGCTCGATGGCGTGTGCCCCGGCGCTCACCAGCGAGCGCGCGTAGTGGACCCAACCACCAGGCGACGTGCCGTTGAGGCTGGCGATGATCGGGATCGACAGGCGCTCCCTCGCTCGTTCGACGA
>Ga0075364_10000869_pt1 | contig 15941 bp, 16 predicted proteins | sample EndMetdeltDD1764_FD_71517 | JGI IMG/M metagenome (GOLD analysis project Ga0075364, IMG submission 71517) | Populus endosphere microbial communities from Tennessee, USA - Endosphere MetaG P. deltoides DD176-4 | ecosystem: Host-associated > Plants > Roots > Endosphere | place: USA: Tennessee...
ACGGCGAGCCTGCAGCGCGTGATGACCGCCATGACCGACTACGACGTGGGCGGCTTCCGCGTCAACCTGCGCCCGGGCCTGCGCGATCCGTCGAGAAACATCGACCTGATCAGCATCTCGGCCGACGGCCGCGTGCTGCGCTGAGTCAGCCGCTCCTGACCAGCGCCTGCAGCGCCTCGACCGACAACAGGTCGATGCGCCCGTAGCCCAGCGAAATCACCTCGTCGCGCGCGAGTGCGTTGAGTTCTTTCGAGAGCGTCTGCCGCGTGACGCCGAGCATCATGGCCAGCGCCTCCTGCGGCAGCATCAGCGTACGGCGCAAGTGCACCGACTGCGTGGCATCGCCTCGCGCCAGCACCAAGAGCCGGTGCGCCACGCGCGCACGCAGGCTGCGCAGCGTGGCATCTTCGGTCAGGCCGTAGAGCATGCGCACGCGCGCCGCAAGCATTGCGGCAATGGCGTTCGCAAAGACCACGTCGCGCATCTGGTGGGCAAAGGCCTCCGGCGGCACCACGAGCAGATCGAGCGATTCCAGCGCGGTGGCGTCGTGCGTGCGCGGCGAGCCGTCGATGAGCGTGATTTCGCCGAACCAGTTGCCGGGCTCGAGCACCGCCAGGATGGCCTCGCGCCCATCCTGCCGCAGCGACGAGATCTTGATGGTGCCTGCCGCCAGCCCATAGAAGCCGCCGCCCGCCGCATGCACCGGATCGCCCTGGCGAAACACCATGGCGCCGCGCCGCACGTGAATCAGTTCGGCCGCGCCCACCAGCGCCTCGCGCTGTGCGCGCGGCATGCTGGTGAACCACGGGTTGCGCTCCATTGCGGCGCGGTGCGGAGCGGAAAGACGCAGCTTGGAAGCGGCCATGCGGGAGAAATTGCCTCGAAGACGCCTCGGGGCGGGGGTTTACCAGAGCCTTGCATTGTCAAATTCAAGACAGTTGAACGTCAAGCACAGGTCTACAGTGGCCGGCATTCCCCCGAGAACATGGAGACGACACGATGAGCGAACGGGCAAGTTTCAAGAGCATGCAGGAGAGCACGCGCGAGGACTGGCAACTGATCGGCGGCGAGTTCAGGCAGTTTGCGGGCGGCCTGCCCGCGCGCGTGATCAAGCACCTGCGGATCCTCGAAGGCGACTACGGCGGCTTTCCGGTCGACCGCTACACCCATTCGCTGCAGACCGCGACGCGCGCACTGCGCGACGGCCGCGACGAGGAGTACGTGGTGTGCGCGCTGCTGCACGACATCGGCGACACGCTCGGCAGTTTCAACCACCCCGACATTGCCGCGGCCATTCTCAAGCCCTTCGTGAGCGAAGCCAACCACTGGATGGTGCAGCACCACGGCATCTTCCAGGGCCACTATTTCTTTCATCACATCGGCCTGGACCGCGACATGCGCGACAACTTCAAGAGCCATCCGCACTACGAGCGCACGGCCGAGTTCTGCGCGCTGTACGACAACCCGGCCTTCGACCCCAAGGGCGAGACGCTGCCCATCAGCGAATTCGAACCCATGCTGCAACGCCTGATGGCCGAGCCCAGGCAGAGCATCTACAAGGCCGCAATGAAAGAACCCGCGGCCGCCTGAAACCGACAAGGAACCCGAGAAGGAAAACACCCACCATGAACGCAGCCTCCCAACCCGAAATCCAGAAGCTCGTGTCCGCCGAAGAATGGCAGCTGCGCGTCGACCTTGCCGCCTGCTATCGCCTGGTGGCGCTGTACGGCTGGAGCGACCTGGTGTTCACGCACATCAGCGCGCGCATCCCCGGGCCCGAGCACCACTTCCTCATCAACCCCTATGGGCTCATGTTCGACGAGATCACCGCGTCGAGCCTGGTCAAGGTCGACCAGCAATGCAACAAGATCATCGAGTCGCCCTACCCGGTGAACCCGGCGGGCTTCGTGATCCACAGCGCGGTGCACGCCGCGCGCGAAGACATCCAGTGCGTGCTGCACACCCACACCAAGGCCGGCATTGCCGTGAGCGCGCAGAAGAACGGCGTGCTGCCGATCAGCCAGCAATCGACCTTCGTGCTGGCTTCGCTCGCCTACCACGACTATGAAGGCGTGGCCTTCCGCGACGACGAAAAGCCGCGCCTGCAGGCCGACATGGGCAGCGCCAATTTCCTCATGCTGCGCAATCACGGCCTGCTCACCTGCGGCAAGACCATTGCGGACGCCTTCCTTTCGATGTACACCTTCGAGAACACCTGCCAGATCCAGATTGCGGCCCAGTCGGGCGGTGGCGAACTCACGCAGGTGAACCCGAAGATCGTCGAAGGCGTGGGCCAGGCCATGAAGGTGCAGACCGGCGGCCTGGGCGGGCAGTTCGTCTGGCCGTCGCTGATCCGCAAGCTCGACCGCATCGACGACAGCTACAAGCAATAAGCGCCGATCCCGGTTTACACGGCTGCCAGCGCCTGCGCGACAGGTGCCGGCAGCCATTTTTTTAGAAGAAACAAAAAGAGGAGACAACAAGGCATGGACGCTACGCTGATCGTGACCCGCTTCCTGTTCGGCGCCCTGGCGCTGGTGATGTTCGGGCTCGGGCTTTCGCTTTCGCTGGACGACTTCCGGCGTCTCTTCAGGCACCCGAAGGCGGTGAGCATCGCGCTCGCGCTGCAGGTCGTCGGGCTGCCGCTCGCCTGCTACGCGATCATCGTCGGCTTCGGGCTGTCGCCGGTGTTCGCCATCGGGCTGATGCTGCTCGCGGCCTCGCCGGGCGGCATCTCGGCCAACCTGTTCTCGCACCTGTTCGGCGGCAACGTGGCCATGAACATCTCGCTCACGGCCGTCAACACGCTGCTGTCGATCGTCACGCTGCCGCTCATCGCCAACTGGGCCATCGGCCACTTCGCGCAAAGCGGCCAGGTGGTGCCGCTGCAGACGCGCAAGCTGGTGGAGGTGATCGCCATCGTGCTGGTGCCGGTGGCCATCGGCATGGTCGTGGCCTCGCGCCGGCCCGGCTTCGCGGCGCGCATGGAAAAGCCGACCAAGGTCTTCAGCGCCGTGGTGCTCGCGGTGGTCACGGTGCTGGCCATCGCGAACGAGTGGAAGAACATCACCGCGACCTTCGCCGAGATCGGGCTGCCGGTGCTGCTGTTCAACCTCGTGAGCCTGCTCGCGGGCTACTACCTGAGCCGCGCCGCGGGCCTCGACAAGCCGCTGGCCACGGCCATCAGCTACGAGATCGGCATTCACAACTCCACGCTGGCCATCTTCATCGCCGTGAGCGTCCTGGGGAGCTTTCAGCTCGCGCTGCCGGCGGCCATCTACTCGGTGCTGATGTACATCACCGCCCCGCTGTTCGGCTGGCTGGTGTTGCGCCGGCGGCAACCGGTGGCCGTGCCTGCGCGATGATGCGGGCATGGAACTCCGGCAACTGCGCTACTTCGTCAAGGTCTGCGAGCTTCGCAGCATGGGCCGCGCGGCCATCGAACTGGGCGTGGTCACTTCGGCGCTGAGCCAGCAGATCAGCCGGCTCGAGGGCGAACTCTCCACCCGGCTGCTGCAGCGCAACTCGACCGGCGTGACGCCCACCGACGCCGGCCTCGCCTTCTTGCAGCAGGCGCAGCTCACGCTGCGGCATGCCGACGACGCGGTGCGCGCGGCGCAGCAGGCGCGCCTCTCGGGCCATGTGAGCGTGGGCCTCGCGCCCACCACGGCCACGGTGCTCGGCGTGCCGCTGATGCGCGCCATGCAGGAGCGCTACCCCGAGGTACGGCTGCACATGGTCGAGGCACTGTCAGGCCATCTCACCACCATGCTGCAGGCGCGCCAGCTCGACCTGGCGGTGCTGTTCCAGACCGACACGCCGCGGCGCTGGAGCGTGCTGCCGCTGCTGGAGGAAAAGCTGTTCGTGATCGCATCGCCCCATCTCGCGCAGCGCCCGTCCGGCGCCAAGGTGCGGCTGTCGCAACTGGCCGAGCTGCCGCTCATCCTGCCCAGCGGAAGCCACGGCCTGCGCGCCACGCTGATGGCCGCCTTCGCGCGAGCCCGCATCCAGCCGCGCATCGTTGCCGAGGTGGACGGCCTGGCGCTGCTGATGGACGCGGTGCGCGCGGGCTACGGCGCCACCATCCAGCCCGGCGCCGCCACCGCGCGCCATGACAGCGGCGACCTTCATCTGACGCAGATCAGCGATGCGCACGTGGGCCGCCACAACCTTCTGGTGAGCCTGTCCGACGACGAACTTTCGCCGGCCGCGCTGGCGGCGCGCGTGGTGCTTGCCGACACGGCCCGCACCCTGGTGCGCGAGGGCCGCTGGACCGGCGCAAGTCTTCTCGATCACTGAACACCCGTTGCCTCGATCGGCCTTTCGCGTGAAGGCCTTGCTCCCTAAAGTCTCCCATGGGGCCTGTACAGGCCTTTTTCCAAGGAGACCCACGAGTGATCGATGTACTGGTTGTCGGCGGCGGCAATGCCGCGCTGTGCGCCGCGCTGATGGCGCGCGAGGCCGGCGCCTCGGTGCTGCTGCTCGAAGCGTCGCCGAAGGAGTGGCGCGGCGGCAATTCGCAGCACACCCGCAACCTGCGCTGCATGCACGACGCGCCGCAGGACGTGCTGGTCGATGCCTACCCTGAAGAGGAATACTGGCAGGACCTGCTGAAGGTGACCGGCGGCCTGACCGACGAGCACCTGGCGCGGCTGGTGATCCGCGCATCTTCCAACTGCCGCGACTGGATGCGCAGCCATGGCGTGCACTTCCAGCCGCCGCTGTCGGGTGCGCTGCACGTCGCGCGCACCAATGCTTTCTTCATGGGCGGCGGCAAGGCGCTGGTGAACGCCTATTTCCGCAGCGCCGAAAGGCTGGGCGTGCAGATCCGCTACGGCACGCCGGTGGCCTCGGTGGAGCTCGACGGCGAGCGCTTCGTGGCCGTGCGCACCGAGGCCGGCGAGCGCATCGAGGCGAAGAGCTGCGTGCTGGCCGCCGGCGGCTTCGAATCGAACCGCGAATGGCTGCGCGAAGCCTGGGGCCGGAACGAGCGCGGCGAATGGCCGGCCGACAACTTCCTCGTCCGCGGCACGCGTTTCAACCAGGGCGTGCTGCTGAAATACATGATCGGCGCCGGCGCCGACAGCATCGGCGATCCGTCGCAGGGCCACATGGTGGCGATCGACGCGCGCGCGCCGCTCTACGACGGCGGCATCTGCACCCGCATCGACTGCGTATCGCTCGGCGTGGTGGTCAACCGCGAGGCCCGGCGTTTCTACGACGAGGGCGAAGACTTCTGGCCCAAGCGCTATGCGATCTGGGGCCGGCTGGTGGCGCAGCAGCCGGGGCAGATCGCCTGGTCGGTGATCGACCAGAAGGCGGTCGGCCGCTTCATGCCGCCGGTCTTCGCCGGTACGCAGGCCAACACCCTCGGCGAACTGGCGCAGAAGATCGGCCTCGACGAAGCCACCTTCGTGCGCACCGTGCAGCACTACAACGCCGCCTGCCGCGTTGGCCGCTTCGACCACACCGCACTCGACGACTGCCATACCGAAGGCCTCGCGCCCGCCAAGACGCACTGGGCCCGCCCGCTCGACACCGCGCCCTTCTACGCCTACCCCGTGCGACCCGGCATCACTTTCACCTACCTGGGCCTGAAGGTGGACCAGACCGCGGCGGTGCGCTTTGGCGGCCGGCCGAGTCCCAACCTGTTCGTGGCCGGCGAAATGATGGCCGGCAACGTGCTGGGCAAGGGGTACACGGCCGGTGTCGGCATGAGCATCGGCACGGCTTTCGGCCGCATCGCAGGCACGCAGGCCGCGCGCGCCGCCAAGAACCTTTCGAAGAAATCCCCGGAGACCGCCTTTGCAGCAGCTCACTGATCTCGTCGCACGCGCCCGTGCGGATGCCGAGGGAATCGGCAGCGCCCCGGCGCACGTGATCCCCATCCGCCCCGCGCTGCCGCTGACCGCCAGCGAAGACGAAGTCGCGCGCATCCTGCAGATCTGCAATGCCTGCCGCTATTGCGAAGCCTTCTGCGCGGTGTTCCCCGCGATGACGCGGCGGCTGGAGTTCGGCAAGGCCGACGCGCACTACCTCGCCAACCTGTGCCACAACTGCGGCTCCTGCCTGCATGCCTGCCAGTACGCGCCGCCGCACGAATTTGCGGTCAACGTGCCGCAGGCGATGGCGCAGGTGCGCATGCAGACCTACCACGACTACGCCTGGCCGCCCGCGATGGGCGCGCTGTACCGCAAGGCGGGCCTCACCGTCGCGCTGGCCCTGGCCGGTGGGCTCGCGCTGTTCCTGGTGCTGGCCGTGGCGATGACGGGCGCGCTGCTGCACGAACCGCTCGCGGGCAATTTCTACGCAATCTTTCCGCACAACTTTCTCGCGCTGGTGTTCGGCGCGGTGTTCGCCTTCGTGCTGTTCGCATTGGCAATGGGCGTGCGGCGCTTCTGGCGCGAGGTGTCGCCGGCGCAGGAGAACCCGCCCACCCAAGTGGCCGGCGTGCGCGCCGCGGCGAGCGCCGAGGCCGCTCGCGATGCGCTGCGCCTCACCTACCTGGGCGGCGGCCATGGCGAGGGCTGCAACAACGAAGACGACCGCTTCACGCTCTGGCGCCGGCGCTTTCATCACTTCACTTTCTACGGCTTCATGCTGTGCTTCGCCTCCACCTGCGTGGCGACGCTCTACCACTACCTGCTCGGCCTGCATGCGCCCTATGCGCTCACGAGCCTCCCGGTGCTGCTGGGCACCGCGGGCGGCATCGGCCTGGTGGTCGGGCCGGTCGGCCTGCTTTGGATGAACCTGCGGCGCAATGCGGCGCACGGCGACGTGGCGCAGCGCCCGATGGACCGCGGCTTCATCGCGCTGCTGCTGCTCACCAGCGTCACGGGCCTGGCCCTGCTCGCCTGGCGGGACACCGCCTTCATGGCGCTGCTGCTGGCGGTGCACCTGGGGGTGGTGATGGCGCTTTTTCTCACGCTGCCCTACGGCAAGTTCGCGCACGGCATCTTCCGCTCGGCGGCGCTGCTCAAGTTTGCGATCGAAAAACGCCTGCCCAGCCGCTTGCAGCTGGGCGCCGACTGAATGAATCGAATCCTGCAATCCAAGAAAAGGAACCACGCGATGACCCACCCCGGCGTCCTCCAGATCCCCTCCATGAAGGGCCGCTGCTCCGAAGCCGAATGGCAGGCCCGCGTCGACCTGGCGGCCTGCTACCGCCTGGTCGATCTCTATGGCATGTCGGACATGATGGCCAACCACATCTCCTCGCACGTGCCGGGCGAGAAAGGCGCCTTCCTCATCAACCCCTACGGAATGATGTACGAGGAGATCACCGCGTCCAGCCTCATCAAGGTCGACCAGGACGGCAACATTCTCTCGAAGCCCGACTTCGGCGACCTGGACTACGGCATCAACAAGGCCGGCTACGTGATCCACAGCGCGGTGCATGCCGCGCGGCCCGACGTAGCCTGTGTGATCCACACGCACAGCTGGGCGTCGATGGCGGTGTCCTCGCTCGAATGCGGCCTGCTGCCGCTCACGCAGACGGCCATGCGCTTCTTGAAGATCGGCTACCACGACTACCAGGGCGTGGTGCTCGACACCGAGGAGCAGGCCTCGCTGCTGGCCGACCTCGGCCAGGGCGAAGCCGTGATCTTCCGCAACCACGGTGCACTGGTGGTGGGCCGCAGCGTCGGCGAAGCCTTCAACTGGATGCACCGTCTCGAGCTGGCCTGCCGTGCGCAGATCGGCGCGATGTCGTGCAACACGCCGCTGATGAAGGTGCCGCAGCACATTCTCGAAGAGACCTGGAACAACTACCAGCCCGGCACCCGCCGCCCCTACGGGCTCATGGAATGGCCCGCGCTGCTGCGCAAGCTCGACCGCATGGACGCGGGCTTCCGCGACTGACCGGTTGTCTCCGCCGCACCGAACGCACTACGCAACATCCCACCAGAGAAAAAGATGACACGAGACAAGCTTTCATCCGCCATGCAGCGCCGCAGCTTGGCGGGAGCCGCAGCACTCGCCTTGCTGGCCGGCGGCCTCGCCACGGCGCACCGTGCCGAAGCGCAGGCGGCATACCCCTCGAAACCCGTTCGCGTGGTCGTGGCCTTCACGGCCGGCGGCACCACCGACATCCTGGCGCGCGCCGTCACGCAGCAGATGTCTGAGAAGCTCGGGCAGCCCTTCGTCATCGACAACAAGCCCGGCGGCGGCGGCAACATCGGCACCGAGTTCGTGGTGCGCGCGCCCGCCGATGGCTACACGCTCATCGTCAACTCCGTGGGCCCGATGGCGGTCAACCAGACGCTCTACAAGAACCTGCCCTACGACCCGCTCGCAGACCTGGTGCCGGTGGTGCAGATTGCCGACGTGCCCAACGTGCTGGTCGTGAACCCCGAGGTGCCCGCCAAGACGATGGAAGAGTTCATCGCCTACGCCAAGGCCAATCCCGGGAAGCTGAACTACGGCTCGACCGGTGTCGGCACGTCGTCGCACCTGTCGAGCTTCATGCTCAGCAAGCGCATCGGCGCGGAGACGCTGCACATTCCCTACAAGGGCGCCAATGCGCTGAACGACCTGCTCGCGGGACGCGTGCAGTTCATGTTCGCGACCATTCCGTCGGTCATCTCGCACATCAAGGCAGGCAAGCTGCGCGCCATCGCGGTCAGCAGCCTGCAGCGCTCGCGTTCGATGCCTGATGTGCCCACGGTGGCCGAGAAGGGCTTTGCCGACTTCTCCGCCGGTTCGTGGTTCGGCTTCTTCGCGCCCAAGGGCACGCCACAGCCGGTCGTTGCGCTGCTCAACAAGGCGGTCAACGACGCCCTGCCCTCGCTCAGTGCGCAGATGGTGCGCGAAGGCGCCGACCCGGTCGGCGGCACGCCCGCGCAGTTCGGGCAGTTCACGCGTCGCGAGTACGAGAAGTGGAAGCTGATCGTGCGCGAATCGGGCGCCACCGCAGAGTGACGCGGCGGTGGCGCGCACGATGACGACGATGCAGCCCCTGCGCATCCTGATGTCGCCCGAGGCCGCGCGCCGGACGGCGCAAGGCCTGGCGGCGTTACTGGGCGGCAAGCCCTATGTGCTGGCACGCATCGGCGAGGATGCCGACGTGGCCTTCGTCTCGCGCGATGTCACCGGCCTTTCGACCAAGCACGCGGTGCTGCCCGAGACCCGGCGCTTTCACGATGCCCTGCGCGGCGCGCCTTCGCTGCGCTGGGTGCACGTGCACTCGTCGGGCGCCGACCGGCCGGTGTATGGCGAGCTCCTTGCACGCGGCGTGGCGGTCACGACATCGTCCGGCGCGAACGCGGGCGTCGTGGTGCAGACCGCGCTGGCCGGCATGCTGATGCTCGCGCGCCGCTTTCCGCAGTTGATGGCGGCGCAACGCAGGCGAAGCTGGGAGCCGCTCATGGGCAGCGGGCTGCCGCGCGATCTCGCGGGACAGACCGTGGTCATCGTCGGCTGGGGGCCCATCGGCCGGGGCCTGGGCTCGCTGCTTGCGGCGCTGGGCCTGCACGTCATCGCCGTTCGCAGCAGCGACGGTGCGGCCGCACCGCCCGCAGCCGAAACGGTGAGCTACGAAAACATCGGCCAGGTGCTGCCTCGTGCCGACTGGCTCGTGCTCGCGTGCCCGTTGAGCGAGCGCACCCGCGGCCTCATCGATGCCGAAGCGCTGGCGCGCCTGCCCGCCGGCGCCCATCTGGTCAACGTGGCGCGCGGAGAGGTTGTCGATGAGGCCGCGCTCATCGATGCCTTGCGGCGCGGTGCGTTGGCCGGGGCCTACCTCGACGTGTTCGCGCAAGAGCCGCTGCCGCCCGCTTCGCCGCTGTGGGAACTGCCCGGGGTGATCGTCACGCCGCACGCGGCCGGGCACTCCGACGGCAACGAGAGCCGCGTGGCGGCAATCTTCCTGGACAACCTGCGCCGATGGACACGTGGCGAGCCGCTGATGAACCAGATGTAACAGCGCCAAAGCCCGACCGGGCCGACCGGTCCCGCTTTGGCGTGAGAATGGCGGGCCATGCACGTCCGAATCCCCGCCATGGCGGCCCTGCTGGGCCTGGCCTGTTTTCTCTCCTCCCCCGCTTCCCACGCTGCCCCGGCCACCACCGAGGGTGCCGTGGGTGCCGGCGCCCGAATCGAATCGCTCATTGCCCGCATGACGGTCGAGGAGAAGGCGGGCCAGCTCAGCCTCTACGGGCCCGCCGACACCAACATTCCCGGCAATCCGCAGGCCGCCCAGCGCAACGGGCAGCAGGAGATCGACGACGTGCGCGCCGGCCGCGTCACCGGCCTGTTCAACAACGAAGGGCTCGAGCGCAAGCGCGTGCTGCAGGAGGTGGCCGTGCGTGAATCGCGCCTTGGCATTCCACTGCTGTATGGCGCCGACGTGATCCACGGCTTTCGCACCATCTTCCCGATGCCGCTGGCCGAGGCCGCCAGCTGGGAGCCCGCGTTGGCCGAACGCACCGCGCGCGCGGCGGCGGTGGAAGCCAGCGCCGATGGCTTCCGGTGGACCTTCGCGCCCATGGTGGACATTGCGCGCGACGCGCGCTGGGGCCGCGGCATCGAGGGCGCGGGTGAAGACGTGTACCTGGCCAGCCAGTTCGCGGCCGCGCGGGTGCGCGGCTTCCAGGGCAGCGACCTCTCGCGCGCCGATGCGATGCTGGCCACGCCCAAGCACTTCGCGGCCTATGGCGCCGCCGAGGGCGGCCTCGACTATGCCGCCACCGACATCTCCGAACGCACGCTGCGGCAGGTGTACCTGCCGCCGTTCCGCGCCGCCCTGGACGCGGGCGCTTTATCGATCATGAGCGCCTTCAACGAGATTTCCGGTATCCCGTCGATAGCCAATCCGGCGCTGTTGACGGGCGTGCTGCGCGACGAGTGGAAGTTCACGGGCTTCGTGGTTTCCGACTACACGGCCGACGAGGAGCTGATTGCCCACGGCTATGCCGCCAACAGCCGGCAGGCGGCCAAGCAGTCGTTCCTGGCGGGTACCGACGTCAGCATGCAAAGCGGCCTGTACATGCGCTATCTGCCCGAGTTGGTGTCGTCCGGCGAGGTGCCGATGGCGCGCCTGGACGAGGCCGTGCGCCGCGTGCTGTGGGTCAAGCAGCAACTCGGCCTTTTCGACCAGCCTTTTCGCGGGCTCGATGCCGCGCCGGCAGGTGCCCGCGCCGGGAACCCCGAGCACCTTGCGCTTGCGCGCGAGGACGCACGCCGCTCCATCGTGATGCTGAAGAACGAGCGCGCCGTGCTGCCACTGCCCAAGGCGGGAAAGAAGATCGCGCTCATCGGGCCCTTCGCCTCGGGCACGCAGGACCTGCTCGGCGCGTGGAGCCTGTTCCCGGGCCAGTCGGCCCCGGTGGGCATCGACGAAGGCCTGCGCGCCGCGCTGCGCGATGCCGGCACGCTGGCCGTGGTCCGCGGCTCGAACATCGACACCCCGCTGCCCGGCGGCATCGATGCGGCCGTGGCGGCCGCGCGCGATGCCGACGTGGTGGTGCTCGCCATCGGCGAGAGCGAGCGCATGTCGGGCGAAGCGCGTTCGCGCACCGACATCGGCATTCCGCAAGCGCAGCAAGACCTGGCCGAAGCCGTGGCGGCCGCCGGCAAGCCCGTGGTCGTGCTGCTGAGCAACGGCCGCGCCATGGCGCTCAGGGGCGCGGTGCGCAACGCCGACGCCATCCTCGTGACCTGGTTTCTCGGCGTGCAGACAGGCACCGCCATTGCCGACGTGGTGTTCGGCGACTTCAATCCTTCGGGCCGGCTGCCGGTGAGCTTTCCACAGGCCTCCGGCCAGGTGCCCTTCTACTACGGCCAGAAGCGCACCGGCCGGCCACTGCCCGACAACGACCAGGCCATGGCATTCAAGACGCGCTACGTGGACACCACGAACCAGGCGCTCTACCCCTTCGGGCACGGCATCGGCTATGCACCGGTGCGCTACGACGGCGTGGAAACGAGCCAGGACCGGCTGCCGCTCGGCGGCACGCTGCGCGTGCGTGCCACCCTCACCAACACGGGCCAGCGCGAGGCCGAGGAAGTGGTGCAGCTCTATGTCGCCGAACGCGCCGCGAGCGTGACGCGGCCGGTGCGCGAGCTCAAGAACTTCCGCAAGGTGCGCATCGAGCCCGGCGCATCGAAGGTGGTCGAGTTCGCGTTAGGCGCCGAAGACCTTCAGTTCATCGGCCGCGACATGAAGCCGACCGTTGAACCCGGTGAGTTCGACCTGTGGGTGGCGCCTTCGGCCACGGGCGGCATACGAAAGAGCTTTGCGCTGACGCGCGAATGAGGCGCCACGGCAATGCCGCGAGCTTTTCAGCGGCAACGACGAACGGGCCCGAGGGCCCGTTCTTCATCGCATCGATCAGTGAAAGAGAGATGAGGCGATCGGCTTACAGGCCAGCCTGGCGCGTGAACGACACGCTGGGCTTCTTGTAGGCTTGCGGCACTTCGTCGCGGTAGAAAGCGCGGCGGTCGAGGCTGGCGAGCGGGTCGTGCGCCTTGGCAACGGCTTCGGCCTGGATCACCGAGCGGTCGGCGGTCGAGCTGAAGGCTTGTGCGCCGGCGCTGGCGCCGTCGCTGTATTCGTTGCCGGCGCGGGCGGCGGCAACGGCTTGCGGCGCGACTTCGGCCCGCGAGACGCCGGAGTTCACGCTCTGCACGCCTTCATAGGTTTCAGCGTGCGCACCGGCGGCGGCCAGGAGCGAGAGAGCAGCGGCAGCGAGGATCTTCGAGGCATTCATTTCAATCTCCTAATGGGTTGGTTGGTGAGATGAAGTTTGATCCCGAAGCGCCATGAAAAAACGCCGCAAAACGAATCACGGCGTTCACGGGATTGAAACAATCGAGCCGTGCCGACCCGCTGCGCGCCGCAAATTATTAGCCCGGCATTAGTGCGAAATCATCCATGGCCGCTTCGACGGCGCAGACTTCGCGCCGTTCGCCGCGGTCACCGTCGCGCTGCGCCTGGACGATCCCGAGCAACAGCCGCAGCCCGCCGGATGCTTGAAGCGCGCGTAGTCGCGCGAGCTGCCCGGTTCGTGCCGCGCGCGCTCGTTGGTCTCCATCGCACGGCGCGTACCCGAGGCCATCAGCGCGAGCCGTGGCGCGGCCGAAAGTACACGCGGCGATGCGGCGCCGCAGTCGGGGCATGCGGCCGGCTCGTCGCGTTGGCCCGAAGGCCGCAGCGCATCGAATCCGCCGCAATGTCCGCAGGCGTAGTCGTAGGTCGGCATGGGCGCCTCAGGCCAGGTCGTGCGACAGCGGCATGTCGATGCTGCCGTCGATCATCTTCACCGGCCCCGCTGCATTCGGGTTGATGTCGAAGTCGAAGATCTGCGTCGGCAGCCAGAGCGTGGCGCAGGAGTTGGGCACGTCGACCACGCCGCTGATGTGGCCCTGCACGGGCGCCGTGCCCAAAATCGAATAGGCCTGTGCGCCCGAATAGCCGAACTTCTTCAGGTACTCGATGGCGTTGAGGCAGGCCTGGCGGTAGGCCACGTTCACGTCGAGGTAGTACTGCTTGCCGGCCTCGTCGACCGAGATGCCCTCGAAGATCAGGTAGTCGTTGTACTGCGGCGTGATCGGGCTCGGCTTGAAGATCGGGTTCCTGATGCCGTACTTGGCCATGCCGCCCTTGATGAGCGTGACCTTCATGTGCACCCAGCCGGCCATCTCGATGGCGCCGCAAAAGGTGATCTCACCGTCGCCCTGGCTGAAGTGCAGGTCGCCCACCGAAAGACCCGCGCCGTCGACATACACCGGAAAGAACACCTTCGAGCCGCGCGACAGATCCTTGATGTCGCAATTGCCGCCGTGCTCGCGCGGCGGCACGGTGCGGGCGCCCTCCGCTGCCGCCTTGGCACGCGCTTCGCCGCTCATCTTGCCCATGTGGGCGGTGCCGGCCGAGGGCGGGTTGGCCAGGCCTGGCACGCGGGTCGGGTCGGTGTCGATGAGCTTCTGCTCGCGCTCGTTCCACATGTCGAGCATCGGCTTGTCGGGCAGGCAGCCGATGAGACCCGGATGGATCAGGCCCGCGAAGTTGACGCCCGGCACGTGGCGCGAGCTGGTGAACATGCCCTTGAAGTCCCAGATGGATTTTTGCGCTTCGGGAAAATGGTCGGTCAGGAAGCCGCCGCCGTTCTTCTTCGAGAAGAAGCCGTTGAAACCCCAGAGGCTGTCCTGCTTGGCGCCGATGTCGAGCAGGTCGACCACCAGCAGGTCGCCGGGCTCCGCGCCCTTCACGCCCACGGGGCCCGAGAGGTAGTGCACCGTGCTCAGGTCGATATCGCGCACGTCGTCGGCGCTGTCGTTGTTCTTGATGAAGCCGCCGGTCCAGTCGAAAGTCTCGAGGATGAAGTCGTCGCCCGGATTCACCCAGCAGGCCATCGGAATGTCCGGATGCCAGCGGTTGTGGATCATCTCGTTCTCGGTGGGCGACTTGGTCAAATCGACCTTGATCAGCGTGTCCGTCATTTGCAGTGGCTCCTGGTTGGGTTGTGGGTAACGCAAGAAAAGTTCATACGGAGAGATAGGCCTTGATGTGGTTCACATCGGTCTTGTCGCGCGCGGTCTCGTGCACCAGGCGGCCGCCCTCGATCACGAAGAGCCGGTCGGCCACGTCCATGGCAAAACTCAGCACCTGCTCGGACACGACGATGGTGATGCCGCGCAGCTTGCGGATCTCGTTCAGCGCCTTGGCGATGTCCTTGATGATCGAAGGCTGGATACCCTCGGTGGGCTCGTCGAGCAGCAGCACCTTGGGGTCGGTGACGAGGGCGCGTGCAATGGCCAGTTGTTGTTGCTGGCCGCCGGAGAGGTTGCCGCCCTTGCGGCGCTTCATGTCCCACAGCACGGGAAAGAGTGCGTAGATCTCTTCGGGAATGCGCCGCGTCTTGGAGTTCTCCAGGCCGGTCTGGATGTTTTCCTCGACGGTCAGCGTCGGAAAGATCATCCGGCCCTGCGGAACGTAGGCGATGCCCTTGGCCACGCGGCGAAAGCTCTCGTCGCGCGACACGTCCTGCCTCGCCACCTCGATGCGCCCGCTCTTGATGGGCAGCACGCCCATGAGGCTCTTGAACAGCGTGGTCTTGCCCATGCCGTTGCGCCCCATGATGGCGACGGTTTCGTTGGCGTGGCCCTCGAACGAGAGGCCGTGCAGTGCTTCGCTCTGTCCGTAGGCGACGTGCAGGTCTTCGACCTTCAGCATGATGTTGCTCATGGTTCAGTGCCCCAGATAAACGTCGATGACCTTCGGGTCCGCCTGCACCTTCTCCATCGGCCCTTCCGCGAGGATCTTTCCCTGGTGCATCACGGTGACCTTGTGCGCGATCTGCTTCACGAAGGCCATGTCGTGCTCGATGACGATCACCGCGCGGTTCCGGCAGATGCGCTTGAGCAGCTCGGCCGTGAGCTCGCGTTCGCGCGCGCTCATGCCCGCAATGGGCTCGTCGAGCATGAGCAGTTCGGGCTCCTGCATCAGCAGCATGCCGATCTCCAGCCACTGCTTCTGGCCGTGGCTCAGAAGGCCCGCCTCGGTACGCAGCTTGTCGGCCAGGCCGATGTCCTCCGCCACCGCCTGCACCTTGGCCTTGACCTCGTCGTCGCACTTGAACGCCAGCGCTCCGAATACCGAGCGGCCCTTCGGAAAGGACACCTCCAGGTTCTGGAACACGCAGAGGTTCTCGTAAATCGACGGCGTCTGGAACTTGCGGCCGATGCCCAGCCGCACGCGCTTGTGCTCGGCCATCCTCGTGAGCTCGGTGTTCTTGAACTTGATGCTGCCGCCGCTGGCGCGCGTCTTCCCGCAGATCAGGTCGAGCAGCGTCGTCTTGCCCGCGCCGTTGGGCCCGATGATCACGCGCAGCTCGTTCCTGTCGATGTAGAGCGTGAGATCATCGATGGCCTTGAAGCCGTCGAAAGACACGGTGAGGTCTTCCACCGCAAGGGCGAAGTCGGTGTTGCTCATGAAGTGGTGG
>Ga0075364_10000870_pt1 | contig 15928 bp, 18 predicted proteins | sample EndMetdeltDD1764_FD_71517 | JGI IMG/M metagenome (GOLD analysis project Ga0075364, IMG submission 71517) | Populus endosphere microbial communities from Tennessee, USA - Endosphere MetaG P. deltoides DD176-4 | ecosystem: Host-associated > Plants > Roots > Endosphere | place: USA: Tennessee...
TTATTGTCAAATGTATCGTGACGTGATACATGTTGTGGGTGGGAGAGATGATACGGTCTTATGCCAATGCAATTACCCAGGAAATCGCCAAAGGGCGTATGCCGAAAGGTTTTCCGCCTGATCTGGCACGGCGGGCCGTGGTCAAGCTGACGATGATCGAAAACGCTGTCGAGCTTCGAGACTTGCGCTCTCCACCGGGCAACCGTCTGGAGGCCTTGAAAGGGGATCGTAAAGGTCAGCATTCCATTCGCATAAACGATCAGTGGCGGCTCTGCTTCTTATGGACTGAAACGGGAGCAGAAAATGTCGAGATCGTCGATTATCACTGAAGGGCCAGAGAGATGAAAAGCCAGCTTCCCCCGGTTCATCCCGGCGAAATTCTGAGAGTGGAATATCTGGACGAGTTGGGCTTGAGTGCAGGTGCGCTCGCCCGCAAGCTTCGGGTGCCCCGTACCCGTATTGAAAGGCTGGCTACCGAGCAGGCACCGGTGACGATCGACACGGCGCTTCGGCTGGCGCGTTATTTCGACACCACTCCGCAATTCTGGATGAACCTGCAAGTCAGTTACGATCTGAAAATCGCAGAGGTGGAAAAGCGGGAGGAATTGGCAGCAATCCCGGTCATCAACGCGGCCTGATAAATACGTTCGGTATTCGGTGGCGCCGCGCGCCGCCTCTTGAAGGCCAGCCGGATCAGGCATACTGTTACATGTAACGGTATGCGGAGGTGATCATGCCTGCTCCCACCAGCAAGAGAGTTCAGAAGCACAGGGATGCGTTGAGAGCTTCCGGTCTGAGGCCGGTTCAGCTCTGGGTTCCCGATACTCGCGCTCCTGGTTTTGCCGCAGAATGCCGTCGGCAGGCTGCGATCGTTGCGGCTGCAGATGTCGATGATCCCGATCTGGACGGATTTCTCGATGCTGCCCTTTCCGATCTTGATGACGCGTAATCGCCATGAAGCGCGGTGATCTCGTTTCTGTGGCGGTTTCGGGTGATTTTGGAAAACCGCGTCCGGCTGTCGTCATCCAGTCGGATCGGTTCGATGGCACCGGTACGGTCACCGTGCTGTTGATTTCGGCAAGCCTGGTGGATGCGCCGCTGATACGCCTGACAATCGAACCGTCATCGGAAAACGGTTTGCAGAAAGTGTCGCAGGTGATGATCGACAAGGCCATGTCGGTGAAACGCGACAAGCTCGGCCCGGTCTTCGGTCATCTCGATGCTGGCACGATGTTATCCGTCACCCGTGCCCTTGCCGTCTTTCTGGATGTCGTGTGATCGCATCGCGCCGTAGCAATGCCGGGAAGCGATATTTGCCCCGGTGATATTTGCCATTGTGCAGCAGCGTCTATGTTTGCTAGCAGAAGCACACGATTTTTCACCCCATGCCGGACCCACGGTCCGTCCCTCCCGGCTGACGGGAGGGTGAGGAAAACTGATTATGCCCGATCTTCTGCTTGAACTTCGCTCCGAGGAAATTCCCGCCCGCATGCAGCGCAAGGCGGCGGGAGACCTGAAAAAGCTCGTCACCGACGCGCTGGTGGATGCGGGCCTCACCTATGAGGGTGCGCGCGAATACTGGACGCCGCGCCGCCTGACGTTGGATATTCGCGGCCTCACCGCCCGTTCCGCCGATCAGCGCGAAGAAATCAAGGGTCCTTCGACCAAGGCGCCGGAACAGGCGATCGCTGGCTTTTTGCGCAAGGCGGGCCTGAATGATGTGTCGGAAGCGCAGGTCGTTTCCGATCCCAAGAAAGGCGATTTTTATGTCGCCAGCCTTTCGAAGCCCGGTCGTGCAGCGGAAGAGATCATCGCCGATGTGATGCCGCGCATCATCCGCACCTTCCCGTGGCCGGTGACCATGCGCTCGGGTTATGCCTCCATGCCCAAGGGCCTGTCCTACGGCGGCATCGAAGGCAAGGGCTCCGAGAGCCTGCGCTGGGTGCGCCCACTGCAATCGATCATCTGCCTGTTCGGCACTGAAATTGAAGAAACGCAGGTCATTCCGTTCGAGATCGACGGCATTGTCGCTGGCAACGTCACGTATGGACACCGTTTCCATGCGCCTGAAGCCATTACCGTGCGCCGGTTCGAGGATTACGTCGCGAGCCTGGAAAAGGCCAAGGTCATGCTCGATGCGGATCGCCGCAAGGACATGATCCTGCATGATGCCCGCGACATCGCTTTCGCCAACGGTCTGGAACTGGTCGAAGATGAAGGCCTGCTCGAAGAAGTCTCGGGCCTCGTGGAATGGCCGCATGTGCTGATGGGCACGTTCGAAGAGGATTACCTCCAGATCCCGGCGGAAATCATTCGCCTCACCATCAAGACCAACCAGAAGTGCTTTGTCACTCGCCCGCAGGGTGCCGAGGAAGGCCTTTCGAACCGTTTCATCCTGATTTCCAACATCGACGCCAAGGATGGCGGCAAGGAAATCATGCATGGCAATGGCAAGGTTGTGCGCGCCCGCCTTTCCGACGCCAAGCATTTCTGGACCCGAGATCAGGGCGACCTGCCGGACCTCGAAACCTTGAAGGCGTCGGCTGAAAAATTCGGCCTCGATCTGAAAAAGCCGCTCGACCAGCGTATGGCAAAACTCGATGCCTTGAACGTCACCTTCCATGCCAAGCTGGGCACGCAGGGCGCACGTGTTGCACGCATCCGTGAGCTTGCAAAGCAGCTGGCACCGATCGTCGGTGCCGATGCCGCTCTGGTGGATCGTGCCGTGGTTCTTGCCAAGGCTGACCTGCGCACCGAAGCTGTCGGCGAATTCCCGGAACTGCAGGGCCTGATGGGCCGCCGTTACGCGCTGTTGCAGGGCGAGGATGCCTCTGTTGCGGCTGCCATCGAAGATCACTGGAAGCCGAATGGTCCGTCCGACCGCTTGCCGGAAGACAAGGTTGGGCTGACGGTGGCGCTGGCCGACAAGCTCGACACGCTGACCGGCTTCTGGGCCATCGACGAAAAGCCAACCGGTTCGAAGGACCCTTATGCACTGCGCCGTGCGGCGCTGGGCGTGGTGCGCATCATTCTGGAGCGCAAGGTGCGGCTGCCGCTCAATGCAGAAATTGCTTCCGGAACTCTTCGTTATCTAAAGTTCTTTGACGAGCGGCGAGCTGGTACGTCAGAAGAAGAAGCATATGCGTTGGAGTTTGATCATTCCGCTCGAAAAGAAGCTTGGGATGCAGAAACGCTTTCTAAGCTAAGTCTTGATGAAAATTTGCGTTTTTCGGAGGCTGAGTTTGCCAATATGCCGAAGACCAAAATACAAATCAGAGCCGATGAAATTGCTGTCGATCTCCTCTCGTTCTTCCACGATCGCCTGAAGGTTTATCTGCGCGACATGGGTGCCCGCCACGATATCATCGATGCCGTGCTGACGCCCGAGGCCGACGACCTTCTGCTAGTCGCCCGCCGCGCCGAAGCCTTGACTGCTTTCGTTTCTTCGGAAGACGGCAAGAACCTGCTGGCCGGCACCAAGCGCGCCACCCAGTTGCTTGCCGCTGAAGAAAAGAAGGGCACCGTGGTTGCGACCAGCGTTTCGGACGCGCTGTTGAAGCTCGATGCCGAAAAGGCGCTCTGGGCTGCCATTTCGGCTGCTTCCAAGGATGCCTCGGAAGCTGTCGCCAAGGAAGATTTTATCGCCGCCATGGAAGCGCTGTCGAAACTGCGCGCGCCGGTCGATACATTCTTCGAGGATGTTCTGGTCAACGACGAAGACAACGCCATCCGCGCCAACCGTCTGGCCTTGCTCAAGGCTATTCGCGAAGCGACCGGCACGGTTGCTGATTTCTCGAAGATTTCGGGGTGAGGCGCTGACGACTCCCTCTCCGTCGTCATCCTCGGGCTTGACCCGAGGATCCAGCCACAAGCTGATTGGATGCCGTTATGGATCCTCGGGTCAAGCCCGAGGATGACGGGTGGTGGGCGTTGAAACCTCTCGAAGGTAGTGCCATTTCCGTGTATCCTATCGCCTCTGCTGTCCGGAAAGGACGCTGACATGGCATTGACTCGTGATTTCAAGCAGACGGTAAAAGCGCGGCTGGATAGTGACCCGGTTTTTCGTGCATCACTGCTGTCCGATGCCGTTGCGGCTTTGCTGGAAGGCGACGTCGAGACGGGCAAGGGCGTCCTGCGCGATTTTATCAATGCAACTGTTGGCTTTGAAGCCTTGGCACAAGATGTCGGTATGCCGGCGAAAAGCCTGATGCGTATGTTCAGCTCCAAAGGTAATCCTCGGGCCGATAATCTGTTTGCAGTCATTCAAAAGCTACAGCAGAGTTCCGGCATTCAGTTGGCCGTTGCCGCAGCCTGACAGCGCGTGCGCGCCGTGTTAATCTGCAGCCTCCATCCGACCTCGGAGCCGTCATGAACAAGCCTGTGCAAGTGACAGTCAGTGAACGCGCCGCAAGCTTTGTATCACGCGAGCTGGAAAGCGGTCGCTTCGATACGTTTGACGACGTTGTGGAGGCTGGCCTCAGAATGCTCGAAGAAGAGCAGGCGAAGTACGCAAAGCTGCGTGAGGCGCTGATCGAGGGCGAAAGAAGTGGCGAGCCGCGTTATGTCGACAGAGAAGAGTTTGTCGGCAGAATGCGCGAGAAATACGCCAAATGACCGGCTACCGCCACCTCATCGACCAGAAATGACCCTCTCCAAAATTCTCGTCAGCGCCTGCCTTCTCGGCCATGCCGTTCGTTACGATGGCAAGGGAAAGCCGCTTGCCCATCCGTTGCTGGAAGAATGGCTGCGGCAGGGCAGGGTGGTGACGATCTGCCCGGAAATGGCGGCGGGCATGCCCGTCCCGCGGCCGCCGGCGGAAATCGAAAACGGCCTGTCGGGTGAGGATGTGCTTGCTGGCCGCGCACGGGTGATGGAAATCACCGGCGGCGATGTTACTGCCGAATTCATTGCCGGCGCGGAAAAGGCGGTGGCTTTTGCCAAGGCCAATGGCTGTGCCCATGCGCTGTTGATCGATGGCAGCCCATCCTGCGGTTCGGGCTTCATTTACGACGGTTCGTTTGCGGGCACAAAGCTGGCCGGCAATGGCGTCACCGCGGCGCTGATGGCGCGAGCCGGTATCGCGGTCTATTCCGACCGTCAGATCGAGGCTCTGGGCGAACTGCTCTAAAGCGCATCGCGATCTTTCAGAATCGCTGATTGCGCTTTAGCTTTTTGTTGTTGCGCATGTCTTTATCCCGAAACCGGGGACCACTTTCGGGAGACATGCTCTAAAACAGAAAAACCGCCAGCACCTTCCGGCACTGACGGCTTTTCCACCCCGCGTCCCCCGCGTAGCTTTTTGAAAGGCGATCAGCTCGCCTTGCGCATCTGTTGGGCCATATGGCCGAGATCGGCGCCAAAATGGCTGGAATGACCGGTATTTCCTACCTTGAAACCGCGGATAAGGCCAAGCAATTCGTCGGTGTCGGCGGCCAGCGTTTCCGCCGATGCCGTGGTTTCCTCGGCCATGGCGGCATTGCGCTGGGTTGCTGCGTCCAGCTGGTTGAGCGAGGACGAGATCGAGCGCAAAGTCGTGTCCTGCTCGGCGGCCGAATGGGCGATCTTGCTGACTTCGTCGCTCGCGGCCTTCACCTGATCGGAAATCCGCTTCAGCGCCTCGCCGGCTTCGCCGACAAGGCGAACGCCGTTCTGCACCTGACCGGATGAATGCGAGATTTGCGTCTTGATTTCCTTGGCGGCGGCAGCGGAGCGTTGTGCCAGTTCGCGCACTTCCTGGGCGACGACGGCAAAACCCTTGCCGCTTTCGCCTGCACGTGCGGCTTCCACGCCGGCGTTCAACGCCAGAAGGTTGGTCTGGAAGGCAATCTCGTCGATCACCGAAATGATCTTGGTAATCTCGTCGGAAGACTGTTCGATGCCGCTCATGGCGTCGATGGCCTGCGCCACGACAGCATCGCTGCGTGTGGCTTCATTGCTGACCGAGGTGACGCGCTGCGAGGCTTCCTTGGCGCCGTCGGCGGTCTGGCGAACGGCAACGGCCAGTTCGTCTAGCGCTGCTGAGGTTTCCTCGAGATTTGCCGCCTGGCGCTCGGTGCGCTGCGACAGTTCGTTGGAAGCGCGGCGGATTTCTTCCTTGGAGCCGCCGATATCGACGCCCTTGGAATTGACCTTGGCCATGGCGGCTTCAAGGTGAGACAGCGCCTCGTTGAAGTTTTCACGCAGATCGGCGTAACGCGGGCCGAGATCGCCACAGCGCACGGTCAGGTCGCCCTGTGCAAGCGCTGCCAGCGAGGTGCCGATGGTTGAGACGACGCGGGCCTGCAATTCGGCCTCCGAGCGCTGATTATCAAGATTCTGCTGGCGCTCGCCGTCGAGCTCTTCTTGGCTGCGCTGCTGGCGTTCTTCCATGGCATGGCGCTCGCGCACCTTCTGCTGCAGGGCCTGCGTGGCGCGGGCCATCAGGCCCACTTCGTTCTTCATGCCGGTGTGCGGAATGGTCAGGTCGACATTTTCGTCGGCAACCGCGTTGAGTGCGGAACGGATATCGCCAAGCGGCTTGGAAATATTGCGGATGACAACGAAGGCAAGCGCCGATCCGAGCACGAGAATGACGGCGCCGATGCCGATGGCCTTGAAGATGTCTCCACGGATCTGTGCCTGCAGATCATCGACGTAAACGCCGGTGACGATGACGAGCTGCCAGGGCTCGAAAGCCAGCGCATAGGAGCTCTTGCGGAAACCATCGCCTTCCTGTCCCGGCTTGGGGCCGAGGAAATCGACAATGCCGCCGCCATTGCGGCCGAGCTTGACGGCCTCGTCGCGATACATGAAGCCGGTCACATCCGGCTTGCCCTTGAAGTTCTGGCCGACGCGCTTGGCATCCGGATGCATGCGCATCGTCACGTCGTAGTCATAGGCGTAAAGATAGCCGTCCGGCTGAAATGTCATCGCGGAGACCGCGGCAAAAGCCTGTTTCTGGGCTTCCTCGCGGGTCAGCTCACCCTTGGCTTCGCGGGCCTGAAAGGATTTCATGATGCCGATGCCGGATTCCACCTGCGTGCGCAGCATGCCGTAACGTTCGGCATAAATGGCGCTGGTCGATGCGCGAAGTTCAAAATAGGTGCCGACTGCGAAACCGACCATCAGGGTCAGTACAAGCAGTACGAGCTGATGGGAGATCTTCAGGTTCTTCATGGAGGCCTCAAGGTGGGTCGGGCCGCGATGAAGGCAGCCTCAATAGGGAACAAGGTCAGAAAGAAAAACGCATCCTGCGCCGAGAATATGCTGCATCGCACACCCATGCATTTATACGGGATGATTAAATAAAACTTTAATTAAGTTTAGTTCTGAGGAATGTGGTGTAATTGAAGATTATCTTTCGCCAGGAACGCAATCAATGATTGCGGTTTGGCAATTGTTTCATCTTTGTTTCAGCAAAACTGTATTGGGTAATAGATCAGTATTGTGTTTGTTTTTGCGGGGAGTTGTGGCGCTGTGACGGTTACGTCTGTTTGCGGTACGGCAAGGCGACAGGTCACAGCCGCCGCTTGCCCGCATTCGGCGCACGTCAACATTCGACGCGGTAAGCGTCGTTGCGCAATGAACGGTGTGATGAGCGTAAAGGCTTACTCTGTCCGCAGCGAAAAGCCGTCGAACGTCTGCGGTTCAGCCGGTGTCGTGCCGGCGCGCTCGCCCGGTTGTGCGCCCACGGCGGCCGTGGTGGCTTCGTTGTCGATGCCATCAGGCGCGGAAGGCGGAACGGCGCGTGCGGTGTTGATCGGCCCGCTCAGGACCGGAAGCGTCGCATCGGCCTTCTGTGCCGATGTCGTCATCCAGTTCGGCATATTGCTGACGAAGGTCACCGGGGAGCCGCCCCACCATCCTTCAGTGCGCACCAGCTTTTCCTGACCGGCAATCTCGCGGATCTCGGTTCTCTGCACATCGGTGCCGAGTGACGGAACGCGATAAATCCCGACACCGTCTTCCTTCTTGGCGACCGGGGTCTTGTCGCAGAGCGCGCACATCTTCTCGACAATGCTGTTCGAGTGGCCGCTATAATCCAGCTGCATGATCGAAGACGCCAGCGCCGGGCTGCCGATCGAAAGGATCGCTACCGTCAGAACGATATGGCGCATGGCAAGTCTCCGGGTTTGCTGCCGCTGCAAGCGGTTGGACGCAATTCTGCTATCCGCAAGCTTAACCCCGGTTTCCTTGCCATCCGGTCACGAGACTTGGTAAATTTTGAACGAATACCGGCCTGAAACAGGTAAACGGCAGCAGGACTGGTTAGCCCTGCTCGCGCGCCACAGCCCGCCAGCCGATATCGCGGCGGCAGAAGCCGTTTTCCCACTCCACCTCTTCGACCAGCGCATAGGCGCGGGCCTGTGCTTCGGCAACGCTCGGGCCGATGGCGGTCACGTTCAGCACGCGGCCACCGGTTGCCACCAGCTGACCGTCCTTCAATGCCGTGCCGGCATGAAAGACCTTTTCGCCGTCGCCCGTGCGGGGCAGGGCCGCAATCGGCGTGTTTTTGGCATAATTGCCCGGATAACCCTTGGAGGCCATGACCACCGTCAGGGCCACGTCGTCGCTCCATTCGGCGGAGACCTGATCCAGCGTGCCGGTGGAGGCTGCGTAAAGCAGGTCGAGAAGATCGCTTTTCAGGCGCATCAGCAGAACCTGGCATTCCGGGTCACCGAAGCGCACGTTGTATTCGATCAGTTCCGGACCCTTCTGGGTGATCATCAGACCGGCGAAAAACACGCCGCTGAACGGATAACCGCTTTCGGCCATGCCACGAATGGTCGGTTCGATGATTTCCTTCATGGTGCGTTCCACCATGTCGGGTGTCATCACCGGAGCAGGCGAATAGGCACCCATGCCGCCGGTGTTGGGGCCGGTATCGGCATCGCCGACGCGTTTGTGATCCTGCGCCGTTGCCAGCGCCAGAGCGGTCTTGCCATCGGAAAGGCAGAAGAAGCTGGCTTCCTCGCCATCGAGATAGGCTTCGACCACCACTTCCGCACCGGCAGCGCCGAACGCGCCGTCAAAACAGTCGGTGATGGCGGCGAGCGCTTCTTCGGTGGTCATGGCGACAGTGACGCCCTTGCCGGCGGCAAGGCCATCGGCCTTCACGACGATGGGGGCGCCCTGTTCGATGACGTAAGCCTTGGCGTCTTCAGCATTGGTGAAACGCTTGTAAGCACCGGTGGGGATATCGTAGCGGGCGCAGATATCCTTGGTGAAACCCTTGGAGCCTTCCAGCTGGGCGGCAGCCATGGACGGGCCGAAAACGGTAAAGCCTTCGCCGCGCAAAAGATCGGCGATACCGGCGACCAGCGGGCCTTCCGGACCGACCACCACGAAGTCGATTTCGTTTTCCTTGCAGAAGGAAAGAATGGCGGCGTGATCATCGACGCCGATATCCACCAGCGTGGCGTTTTCAGCCATGCCGGGATTGCCGGGCGCAACGTAAAGTTTGTTGAGGCGGGGCGACTGGGCCAACTTCCAGGCCAGCGCATGTTCGCGGCCACCGGAACCGATCAGGAGAACTTTCATATTCCGCCTCTTCATCTTGGCTATTGGATTTAGCTAAGGGGCCGTTAATTCGGGGGGCGGGAAAGGTCAAGGGCCAACGGACCCGAGGGGGCAAACTTGCCACCTTACCACCATGTTTCGCCCCCCGCTCGTATCCGGCCGCGGGTCGGCCGGAGGCTGTCATCAGGGTGTCAACGGATCAGTCCTGATCCTTAACGTCGCTTCGAAAATACGTCTGTTTCGATAGGTGAGAAAAGGAACAGGTTCGTTGTTAAGTTTTGCTAAGTGCAACTTATTGTTGAGGTAATGGATAACTGCCTCCAGTTCCTCGGTGCCGACGGCGTCGTCGGCTGCAAGAATCCTGGCAACCTTCTTTGGCATGAACATCTCCACTCTAGATGTCGCATCATGCGACAGGGGTGAAGTATAGGAAGGTGCCCCAACATGAGAACCTGTCATTTCGCATGGCTTGCCGCATGGTTAGGAACCGGTAACGAATTGTTCCGAAACGGTGCAGAGGGCGGGTAAACTTGTGGAGGCATGATTGCTTGCGTTGCCATGCCACAAAGTTGGACTATGGTCGCCGCTCCGAATTTCCACGTGAGAGTTCCATGGCTGCCGATATCCGTTCCCTTGCCGTCACCATCGCTTCCGAAATCAGCGCGAGGCCGGATCAGGCCATCGCGGCCATCGGACTTCTGGACGAGGGCGCGACGGTTCCCTTCATCGCCCGTTACCGTAAGGAAGTGACCGGCGGTCTCGACGATACCCAGCTGCGCAACCTTGCCGAACGTCTCGTTTACCTGCGCGAACTGGAAGCCCGCCGCTCCTCCATCGTCGACAGCATCAATACCCAAGGCAAGATGACCGACGAACTGGCGGTGAAACTCGCCAAGGCCGTCACCAAGGCGGAACTGGAAGACCTTTACCTGCCCTATAAGCCCAAGCGCCGCACCCGCGCTGAAATCGCTCGCGAACGCGGCCTCGGGCCGTTGGCCGAAGCTCTTTGGGCCGACCGTTCTGCCGATCCGTCGCAGCTGGCGCAAGCCTATATCACCGGCGAGGTCACGGACCTGAAAGTGGCGCTGGAAGGCGCGCGCGATATCGTTGCCGAAAACATTTCCGAAAATGCCGACCTGCTCGGCAAGCTTCGTAATCACATGCGCGACGGCGCCCAGCTGAAGGCGCGCGTGGTCGATGGCAAGCAGGAAGCCGGGGCAAAATTCGCCGATTATTTCGACCATACCGAACGCTGGGCAACCGCTCCCGGCCACCGCGCGCTCGCCATGCTGCGCGGCTGGAACGAGGAGTTTCTGACGCTGACTATCGAGGTGGATGCCGATGATACGTCACCGGTCAAACCCGCCCAGCGCATCATCGCCAATGCTTTTGACATCCGTGACAAGGGTGCTTCCGACCGCTGGCTGATGGAGGTCGCCGGCTGGACATGGCGCGTCAAACTTTCCATGTCACTGTCGCTGGACCTGATGCGCGAGATGCGTGAGCGCGCCGAAGAGGAAGCGATCCACGTGTTCGCCCGCAACCTGAAAGACCTGCTGCTGGCCGCACCCGCCGGCGCACGCGCGACCATGGGTCTCGATCCGGGCATCCGCACGGGCGTGAAGGTGGCGATCGTTGATGCCACCGGCAAGCTCATCGACACCTCCACCGTCTATCCGTTCCAGCCGCGCAATGACGTTCGCGGCGCGCAGACGGAGCTGGCGGCGCTTATTCGCAAGCATAATGTCGAGCTGATCTCCATCGGCAACGGCACCGGCAGCCGTGAGACGGAAAAGCTGGTGGCCGACCTGCTGACCAACCTGCCGGGCGCCAAGCCTACAAAGGTTATCGTCTCGGAAGCCGGTGCTTCGGTCTATTCGGCGTCGGAAACCGCCGCTCTGGAATTCCCCGGCCTCGACGTGTCGTTGCGCGGCGCCGTTTCCATCGCCCGCCGCCTGCAGGACCCGCTGGCGGAACTTGTAAAAATCGAACCGAAGGCGATCGGCGTTGGCCAGTATCAGCACGATGTCGATCAGGGCAAACTCGCCCGCTCGCTCGATGCCGTGGTGGAAGATGCGGTGAATGCGGTTGGTGTCGATCTCAACATGGCGTCGGCGCCGCTGCTTGCCCGCGTTTCGGGCCTCAGCAAGTCCATCGCCGAAGCCATCGTCTCCCATCGTGACGCCAATGGCGCCTTCGCCAGCCGCAAGGATCTTTTGAAGGTCGCGCGCCTCGGCAACCGCACATTCGAACAGGCGGCGGGTTTCTTACGTATCCCGAACGGCAAGGAGCCGCTCGATGCGTCTTCCGTTCACCCGGAAGCCTATGGCGTGGCGAAAAAGATCGTTGCGGCCTGCGGTCGTGATCTGCGCTCGTTGATGGGTGATAGCGCCGCCCTGAAGGCTGTCGATCCGCGCCAGTTCATCGACGAACAGTTCGGTCTGCCGACCGTCAAGGACATCATTTCCGAACTGGAAAAGCCGGGCCGCGACCCGCGCCCGAGCTTCAAGACTGCCACCTTTGCCGACGGTGTCGATGAAATCACCGACCTGAAAATCGGCATGTTGCTGGAAGGCACCGTCACCAACGTTGCCGCGTTTGGCGCCTTCGTGGATATCGGTGTGCATCAGGACGGGCTCGTGCACGTCTCGCAGCTGGCCGACAAGTTCGTGAAAGACCCGCATGAAGTGGTGAAGGCCGGTGATGTCGTGAAAGTCCGCGTCGTCGAGGTGGACGTGAAGCGCAAGCGCATCGCGCTCACCATGCGCAAGGATGGCGGTGAAGCGCCGCCGCCCGGTCCACGTGGCGGCGACCGCGGCAAGCCGGTGAACCAGAAGTTCATGAAGACGGAAAAACCGGCGAGCCAGGGCGCTTTTGGCGCCGCATTGGCCGAGGCGATGAAAAAGCGCTGATCCGCGGTTTTATCCGCTTCCCATCATGACAGAACGGGCCGTCGAACGCAGATTTGACGGCCCGTTTTTTATGTCATTTTTATCAATTCGGCGCTTGTCAGGCGCGGAAATAGGCGTCAATTTTGGATTTGATAAGGTTGCCTTGGTGTATCGAGGAGGTAGGTTGTGAGAGCCAAAGGTTGCCGGTGGAGACGATTGCCGGGTGAGGGGGCGAAACGAAAAGTTGACATTTTGCGCACCGGTCTCTATCTCTGGTTTATCGATATTTTTCTGCCGAGATTTGCTTATTGCGCGTTTGGCACCGCGTGTGGACGACCCTCTCTTTAAAGCATCGTTACAATCATCCGCAGCGCATCCGCGTGGCGGTTCCTCATGTTGCTAAGAAAGGGTTCATTCATGACCACCGGCACAGTTAAATGGTTCAATTCCACCAAGGGCTTCGGCTTCATCCAGCCTGACAACGGCGGCGCTGACGCCTTCGTTCATATCTCGGCTGTCGAGCGCGCTGGCATGCGCGAACTCGTAGAAGGCCAGAAGGTTTCCTTCGAGCTGGAGCAGGACAAGCGCTCGGGCAAGATGTCGGCCACCAATCTCCAGGCTGCCTAAGGCCACGGTATTCGCTTTCCTGTGACCACGGATGTACTGGCACTGCTGAAAGCTTGAAACCATTGAAGGCCAGGTGAAATCCTGGCCTTTTTTGTGCCCGCAAACAGCAGGCGCACCACAGCCGAAAACCACGGCAAGGCTCGGATACGAGCGCATTTACCTGGCGCAGTTTGAAAACCGCCTGCGTGGATGTAGTTTTGGATAACTCGTAGCGTGGCGCATGTCCGCCAGGCAGACGGCTTTAAGGTTTTCGCAGCATGTTTCCCACCGGCGAAACGCGCGTTGCCACAATGCCATTTATCAAAAAGGAATAAGACGTTATGACAAGCACCGCTCCCGTATCCCTCACGGTTGATCTGACACCAGTGCAGATCAGAGGCTTGAAACTCGCGAAGGACGGCGACCTTTTCCCTCAGGAAGGCAATCGCTGGGCGCATCTCGATGCTCAGGTCACATATGCCGCATCTGATCGTTTCAAGGAACGCCCACGCGCAGTGAAGACCTCGACGACAGCGACCTTGAACCAGCTTCTGGAATACGGTCTCTTGCGTGCGTTTAATCCGGATGTCGCGGCATCGGACACAGCCTATGGGATCACCATGGCCGGCAAGATGTGGCTGCTGAAACATAAGTGACGTTGACGAGCAAAGGGGCAGCACACATGCAGGCAGGCCTGGCCGAGTTTGAGCTTTACAGCACCTCGAGCACCTCTGCCGAGCAGGCCGCTGTCTGGGATTGCCAGACATGTGGTGCATGCTGCTCCTATTCTGCCGATTGGCCGCGCTTCAGCATGGAGACGGATGAAGCTCTTGACCTGATACCCGCCGAGTTGACCTCTGCGGATGGGCGGGGCATGCGCTGCGAAGGCTCACGTTGCTCTGCCCTTTCGGGAAAAGTGGGCACCAGTGCTGCATGCACGATCTATGCCGTCCGGCCCGATGTGTGCCACGCCTGCAATCCCGGTGACGACGAGTGCATCACCGCCCGCGCATCCTTCGGGCTTGATATTCGCGCGATGTTCTGATTGGTGCCGGTGTTTTCCGTCATTTGCGCTTGTCGGTGAGAATACTCTGCCGCTTGACCAAATCCTCCCCTCGGGGCAGAAACCGCACATGACAAATATGCCCGACGATACCGGCCGCGTGGCCGATGCCCCTTCCGACAACTGGGTTTATCGCGTTCTGCCGCGGGCCGTGTGGCCTTATGCGCAGCTGGCCCGCTGGGACCGGCCGATCGGCTGGCAGCTGTTGATGTGGCCGTGTTTCTGGGCCGTCGGGCTTGCCGCCAATCACGCTGCTGATCACGGGCGTTTTTCGGTAAGCGAAGTGCTTTCCTACCTGTTCCTGTTTTTCTTAGGGTCCGTTGCCATGCGCGGCGCCGGCTGCACCTATAACGATCTCGTCGACCACGATATCGATATGGAAGTGGCGCGCACCCGCTCGCGGCCGCTGCCTTCGGGCCGGGTCAGCCGTGTCGAGGCAAAGCTGTTTCTTGGCGCACAGGCGCTGGTCGGCCTCTGGGTTCTTTTGCAGTTCAACCTGTTTTCCATTGGGCTGGGCATTCTGTCGCTTGGCGTCGTTGCGATCTATCCGTTCGCAAAACGGTTTACCGACTGGCCGCAATTTTTTCTCGGCCTTGCTTTTTCGTGGGGCGCGTTGATGGGCTGGTCGGCATTTTTCGCCGAAGTCTCCTGGGCCTCGGTTTTCCTCTATGTCGCAGCCGTGGCCTGGACCATCGGTTACGACACGATCTACGCCCATCAGGACAAGGAGGATGACGCGCTGGTCGGTGTGCGTTCCACCGCGCGCCTGTTTGCCGAAAACACCAAGGCCTGGCTGATCGGACTTTATGGACTGGCGCTGGTTTGCCTCATCCTGTCCTTCGTTTTGGCCGGTGTCGGTTTCCTCGCCTATCTCGGTCTTGCCGTGGCGGCCGTGATGTTCGCCTGGCAGATCCTTATTCTGGAAATCGACAATCCCGATCACTGCCTGCGCCTGTTCAAATCGAACGGCCGTGTGGGCGCGGTGATTTTTGTGGCGTTGATGGCCTCGCTTGCTTTGGCGGGGTGAGGCGTCGGAGTGGCGGGTTGGCGTATAGGCCCGGATCTCGCGCCGCTGCCGTGCCCGTTACAGCTTCCTGCCCAGCTGTTTCTCCACCTGCCTCTTTTCCCAGTCGCCGTTTAGAAACGGGATTTTGTCGAAGGTTCTCAGGCCGTCGAGGAGAACGCCGGCACCCCAGCCCAACAGAGGCCAGATCGCCCAGAAAGTGCTCGGCGTATAGATCAGGTTGTAGGCCGACAGCGCGCCCATGATGATCACGTATTGCGCCAGATGTATGTAGAAGCTTCTGATCCTGCGCACTTTGGTGAAGGCGAGTTCTTCGTCGTTGGAGACGGCAAGCGTTGTATTCCGGTCCATGATCGGTTCCCTTAACTGGTTGAAGTCAATCTCGAAAACCGCCGCTACTGCCTTCAGTGTCTCGGGGCTTGCTGCTGTCCCGCGTTCCAGCCTTTGAATGGTCCGGACGCTTAAGCCGGCAAGCGTTGCCAATTGCTCCTGCGACCAGCCGTGCTGCAACCGAAGTTTCTGAATGAGTATGTGAGGATTTTCGTTCATGAAAAAACCATGGATCGGAAAAGGCGATCAGACCACGACAGTTTCCCGCCAGTGACCGGACATCAGGACGACAGACAATCGTCTGACGCGCTTTTTGGCAGGCCGGATCGCTGTTGTCCATCAAACGCAAAAAGCCCGGTCTCGCGACCGGGCCCTCATCCGTTTCTGCACCATCGTAGCCGTTAACGGCGGGCGATGATTTCCTTGCCTTCGATCTTCATGGCAACGCCGAGGCTGCCGGTGGAGCGGCGAACCAGAAAACGCGGGCGGCGGGCGGCGAAATAGGAGTGGCGGCGG
>Ga0075364_10000871_pt1 | contig 15919 bp, 11 predicted proteins | sample EndMetdeltDD1764_FD_71517 | JGI IMG/M metagenome (GOLD analysis project Ga0075364, IMG submission 71517) | Populus endosphere microbial communities from Tennessee, USA - Endosphere MetaG P. deltoides DD176-4 | ecosystem: Host-associated > Plants > Roots > Endosphere | place: USA: Tennessee...
ATGCCGGAGTCGAGCACGCCGCCGAAGTGGAGCTGGTTGCCGACGTTGCCGAGACCGCCGGTCCCGGGCCGGAGGATCACGAGGTGTTCGCCGTTGCTGCCCTGGAACGAGGATTCGCTGCGGCCGAACTGGCTGGCCGCCCAGTCCCAATCGCAATCCGTAGACGTGCAGGGTCCCGCGGCGTACTTGGGGAGAACGTTGCTCGGAATGGTGATCGACGAGATCTGTCCGTCGGTCTCGCGGACGAAGAAGTCGCTCATCTTCTGAATGAGTCCCGGGATGCTGGACGCGGGGATCAGCGCCTGCGCCTGCGAGAGCGTCGGGGCGGCGACGAGCACCCAGACCTTATGCGCGACCGGGGCGGCGGCCGTCCCCTCCGGAGCGGGGCCCGACTCCGGCGCCGACGTGCGGCCCTGGACGACCGTGAGCGTGGCATCGAGGCCGGCGGAGACGTCGAGCACGGCGTCGACGATCGCCTCGTCGGTGACCGGCTCGGCGGCGGTGGAGGCGTCGAGCGCGTCCGCGACGGCGTCGTCGACCACCTCGGCGACGACCGCCTCGGGCACCGCGACGGTGCCGACGAAGGAGTCGCCGCTGCGGGCGGTGCCGGGGACGTCGCCGTCGAGTGCGACCTTCACGCCCTCCGGCGTCACGAGGTCGACGAAGGTCTGCGACGCGCCGTCGTCCCCCGGATCGGAGATCGTGACGACGAGCTTCCCGGCGACCGAGAGGGCCGGCGGCGTCGCCGCGGCCTGCGAGCTGGCCGCCACGGGCGAGACCGTGAGGACGAGCCCGATCGAGAGGGCGAACGCGGCGACGGTCGCGGTCACGCGACGGGAACGGTTCAGCATGGGTCGGACCTCTCGACGGTGAATGACACCGAACATACCGCGAGAATCACTCACTGTTGACCCCCCGATCGGGACGGATCCGGCTCTCAGTGCGCGGCTTCGTCCCAGTTCGCTCCCGACCCGACCTGAACGTCGAGGGGAACGCTCAGATCGGCGGCGTGCGCCATCCGGTCGGTGACGATCGCGGTCAGCTCCTCGAGTTCGGCCGCGACGACTTCGAGCACCAGTTCGTCGTGCACCTGCAGCAGCATCCGCGACGCGAGCCCGCGCTCCCGGATGTCGGCGTCGATGCCGAGCATCGCGATCTTGATGACATCCGCCGCCGACCCCTGGATCGGCGAGTTGAGCGCCTGGCGCTCCGCATTCTCGCGCAGGGTGCGGTTGGTCGAGGTGAGGTCGCCGAAGGGGCGTCGGCGGCCGAAGATCGTGGTCGTGAACCCGTCGACCCGCGCCTGTTCGACGACGCCGCGCAGGTAGTCGCGCACGCCGCCGAAGCGGGCCAGGTAGTCGGCGATCAGCTCGCGCGCCTCGGACACCTCGATGCGCAGCTGCTTGCTGAGCCCGAACGGCGACAGCCCGTAGGCGAGGCCGTACGACATCGCCTTCACCTTGGTGCGCATCGTCGAGGTGACCTCGGCGGGATCGACGCCGAACACGCGGGCGCCGACGAACCGATGCAGGTCCTCGCCCGAGTTGAACGCCTCGATGAGCCCCTGGTCCTCCGAGAGGTGCGCCATGATCCGCATCTCGATCTGCGAGTAGTCGGCGGTGAGCAGGGTGTCGAAACCCTCCCCCGGCACGAACGCCGTGCGCACCTCCCGGCCGACCTCCGTCTTGATCGGGATGTTCTGCAGGTTCGGGTCGTTCGAGGCGAGCCGGCCCGTGGCGGACCCGGTCTGCTCGTAGTTGGTGTGCACGCGACCGTCGGGGCCGAGGCCCTTCTGCAGCGTCTCGACGATCTGCTTGATCTTGGTGGCATCCCGGTGCTGCAGCAGCAGGCCGAGGAACGGGTGCGGGTTGAGGTCCTGCAGGTCTTGCAGCGATTGCGCGTCGGTCGAGAAGCCGGTCTTGTTCGAGCGGGTCTTCGGCATGCCGAGCTGGTCGAACAGCACCTCCTGCAGTTGCTTCGGCGAGCCGAGGTTGATCTCGCGGCCGATCTCGGCGTACGCGGCGGCGGCGATCTCGGCGGCCTGCGCGCCGAGTCGGTCGTTCAGCCCGGCGAGCACGGGCGCGGAGACCGTGATGCCCTGCACCTCCATGCGCGCGAGCACCGGGCCGAGCGGCACCTCGATGTCGTGCAGCACGCTCGTCGAGCCGGCATCCAGGCGTCCCGCCAGTTCGCCCGCGAGCCGGCGCACGAACCACGCCTCGCTCGCCGGGCTGAGCGCCTCGGTCTCGGGCACGAGCTGGTTCGGGTCGGGCTGCGGCAGGTTCTCGCCGAGGTAGTAGTAGACGAGCGAACCGAGGGTCTCGGACTTCTGCGACGGCCGCAGCAGCCAGGCCTGGAGGGCCGGATCGAGGTCGACGCCGCCGAGCTCGACGCCCGCGGCGGCGAGGGCCTTGCCCTGGCGCTTCGCGTCGTAGACGTGCTTCGGGCTCGAACCGGCGAGCCAGGTGGTGAGCACCTCGTCGCCCCACGGCACCCAGGCGGAGTCGGACTCGCCCGCGATGCCGACGCCGTCGATCGAGCCGGCTCCCTGACCGACCCCGAGCACGGCGACCCGGACGCCCAGCGGGGCCGTGCCGCCGGCGGAATGCTTGTCGAGCCAGGCCGCGAGGTCGACTCCGCCGGGGGTCTCGACCGGCGGGAGGTCGCTCGCCGCCGCGCCGCCGCCGGTCAGCTGGGCCTCGTCGGTGACGCCCTCGATCTTCAGCAGACGCTCGAGCAGCGCCTTGAACTGCAGTCGCCCGAACAGTTCGGTGACGGCCTCCACGTTCATCGGCTTGCGGGCCAGGTCGGCCGGCGCGTATTCGAGCTCCATGTCGGTGACGAGCCGGTTGAGCTTGCGGTTGCGGATCGCGCGGTCCTGCTGCTCGCGCAGATAGCCGCCGACGACGCCGGTGATCTCGTCCGCGTGGGCGAGCAGGTTCTCGACGGTGCCGTACTGCTGGATCCACTTGACGGCGGTCTTCTCGCCGACCTTGTCGATCCCGATCAGATTGTCGCTCGTCTCGCCGACGAGGGCGGCGATCTCGGGGTACTGCTCGGGTTCGATGCCGTACTTCTCGACCACGGCATCCCGGTCGTAGCGCTTCAGCTCCGAGACACCGCGCGCATTCGGGTAGAGCAGGGTGATGCGGTCGTTCACGAGTTGGATCGTGTCGCGGTCGCCGGAGGTGACGAGCACGTCGAACCCGTCGGCGGCGCCCTTCGTGGCGAGCGTCGCCAGGATGTCGTCGGCCTCGAAGTCGTCGACGACGAGGATGGGGATGTTCATCGCCGTCAGGGCTTCCTGCAGCAGCGGGATCTGGCCCGAGAACTCCGAGGGCGTCTCACCGCGGGTGCCCTTGTACTCGGGGTACTCCTTCGTGCGGAACGAGACGCGCGACTTGTCGAACGCGACCGCCAGGTGGGTCGGCCGCTCGTTCTGCAGCAGCAGGTTGAGCATCGACAGGAAGCCGTGGATGGCGTTCGTGTGCTGCCCGTCGCGGGTCACGAAGGAGTCGACGGGAAGCGCGTAGAACGCGCGGAACGCGAGCGAATGGCCGTCGATGAGCAGGAGCGTAGGCTTTTTCGAGTCCGGCACGGCGTAAGCCTAGCCGCCGCATCCGACAGCCCTGGAGGGCCCCCGTGACCCAGTTCCCCGCCGATCTGCACCCCGACCTGCTCGCCCGATTCGCGAACGGCGGCGGCGCGTTGTCGCAGAAGATGGGCATCGAATTCGACGTGCTCGGCGCGGACTTCTCCGTCGCCCGGATGCCGGTCGCGGGCAACACCCAGGTCGTCGGGCTGCTGCACGGCGGAGCCCACGTCGTGCTCGGCGAGTCGCTCGGCTCGCTGTCGGCGGCGGTGCACGGCGGGCCCGATCACATCGCGGTCGGCATCGAGATCAACGCCACGCACTCGCGCTCGATCGACGCGGGCTGGGTCACCGGCACGTGTCGCTCGATCTCGCTCGGTCGCACGCTGTGCACCCACGAGATCGAGATCACGGATGCCGACGGCCACCGCCTGTCGACCGTGCGGATGACGAACTTCCTGAAGAGGATCAGGTAGCCGCGGGGTCCTCCGCGGTGCCTACTTCTTGGGCGCGAGCTGCTCGATGATCGCGAGCGCGACGTCGTGCATCGTGAGGCGGCGGTCCATCGAGGCCTTCTGGATCCACCGGAACGCCTCGGGCTCCGACAGGCCCATCTTCTCGTTGAGCAGGCCCTTGGCCCGGTCGACGAGCTTGCGGGTCTCGAAGCGCTCGACCATGTCGGCGACCTCGGCCTCGAGGGTCACGATCTGCTGGTAGCGGCTGAGGGCGATCTCGATCGCCGGCAGCAGGTCGTTCGGCGTGAACGGCTTGACCACGTAGGCCATCGCGCCCGCCTCGCTCGCCCGCTCGACCAGTTCCTTCTGGCTGAAGGCCGTCAGGAGCACGACCGGGGCGATGTGGTTCTTCGCCAGTCGCTCGGCCGCGGAGATGCCGTCGAGCTGGGGCATCTTGACGTCCATGACGACCAGGTCGGGCTTCAGCTCGGTGGCGAGGGCCACCGCCGTCTCGCCGTCACCCGCCTCACCGACGACGTCGAACCCGTTGTCACGCAGGATCTCGACGATGTCGAGGCGGATCAGCGATTCGTCCTCGGCGACGACGACGCGTCGCGGCGCGCTCGGAGACTCGTTCTGATCACTCACGGATCGAGCCTACGGTACGTTGAGGATGAGCCGCGCGGGGTGATCCGCACGTGCGCCGGATTGGCGGAATGGCAGACGCGACCGACTCAAAATCGGTTGTCCGAAAGGGCATGTGGGTTCGAGTCCCACATCCGGTACCAGTGTCGAGCGCTGCTCGGTTCTCTCGGTAATCTCGACGAATGATCATCATCTGGCGCAGCTGGGGCTGGCTCGTCCTCCCGTTCTTCCTCGCGGTCTGGGGCCTCGCCGAAGGTCCCGTCTCGGCGATCTACCGCTCCGCCTCCGGAGACGACTCGCTCTTCAACGCCGAGAAGGGCGTGTGCTGGGCGATCGCCTTCTTCGTCGTCTCGGTGCCGCTCGCGGCGTTGGGGCTGTGGCGCAAGCACGCCGAGCGTCGACGCACGCCGGAGGAGACGGCGGCCGAGGACGCGAAGCGCCGAGAGCAGCTCGCGTCGTGGGAGGCGATGCGCATCACGGACGGGCAGGAGCCCGACCCGCAGACGCAGGCGATCCTCGCCGGCACCGCTCCCCTGCCCCCGCTCACCCGGGCGACGTCGTCGTTCTTCTTCATCCCGTTCTGGCTGTTCGGGTTCGTGTTCGCGGCGATCGGCGTGCTCGTCCTCGTGATCAACCTGCCGGAGGCGCTCGAACTGCTCTGAGCGGGGATTGTTTCCCGGCCGGGGCGCGTTGCACCGGTCATGACCGATTTCGCCGACCTCGCCGCCCATCTCGGATCGACCGACACCGTCGCGATCGTGACCACCCGTCCGAACGGCGACGAGGTCGCCACCCCGATCTGGGCGGCCGCCGTCGACGGCGTCCCGTACGTGCGGGCGGCGTACGGCCCGCGCACGGCGTGGTTCCTGCGCGCGACGACGGGGCGCCCGGTCGCCTTCACGACGGCGGACGGCCGCCACGCCGAGACGGATGCCGTCGCCGCGCTGTCCGACCCGCGGCTCGCCGTCACGGTGACGCCGGTCGCGGCCGACGCGGCCGAGCAGGACGCGGTGGATGCGGCGTTCCGCGCCAAGTACGCGCACAGCCCGTACGGCGACTCCATCCTCGCGCCGTCGGTGCGCGCGCTGACGTTGAGGATCGCGCCGGTATCGTCGCTCGCATGACCGTCGTCACCACCGAAGGCACCGCCGAACGCCACCTCCGGGCCGAGCGCGCGACGCTCACGATCTCGCCACGGGTCGTCACCGCCTCCGCCGCGACCTCCGTCGCCGCGGTCGAGAAGCTCGTCGCCGACCTCGCGGCCCGCGCCCGCAGCCTGCGGGAGGGCGGCGACGCGACCTGGCACCAGGTGGGAACGATCCGCCTCTCCTCGCGCACGGTCGGCAAGGACGACGACCGGATCGAGCACATCGCCCAGGCGTCGGTGCAGATCAAACTGTCCAATCTCGGGCTGGTGGGTCCGCTGACGAGCGAGTTGTCGGCGTCCACCATCACCGTCACCCCGTCGTGGGCGCTGACCGAGGCGACCCGCAAGGCCCACGAGCGCGAGGTGCGCATCGCGGCGATCGCCGCCGCCCGCGAGCGGGCCGACGACTACGCGGCGGCGCTGCAGGGCACCGTGCGCGCCGTGCTGGAGGTCTCCGACCTGGGCGCCGGCGTCTCGAGCGCCGTCCGCGGGTCGAGCGCGCCCGCCGGCGTCGAGGTGACCGTGCCCGAGATCACCGTGTCGGGGCGCATCACCGCGAAGTTCGAGATCTCCTGATCCGACTCGCGCCGGGCCGACTCACGCGAGGGACGTGAACCGCGGCCCCGCGTACCCGTCGCGCTCGACGTGTTCGCTCCACATCGCGGCGGGACGCACCCAGAGCCGTTCGTCGCCCTCGCGGGAGTAGACGACGAACGGCTCCTCGGACTCCGAGTGGGTCGCGGTTCCCACCACGACGTACACCGTCCCCGTGAAGTGGCGGTAACGCCCGGGGGTGATGTCGCCGGGGATGTGCTCAGTCAGCGTGCTTACCCGACTCCCACACCGGACGCTTCGGCTTGAGTGCCGAGCCGACGACGTGCACGCGCATGTCGTTCGTCGATCCGGGGATGCCGGGAGGGGATCCGGAGATCACGACGACCTTGTCGCCCTCCTCGGCGAGGCCCTCGCCGAGCAGGATGGTGTCGACCTGGGCGTACATCGCGTCGGTGTGGTCGACGCGCTCGACGAGGAACGACTCGATGCCCCAGGTGAGGTTCATCCGGCGACGGATCGCCTCGTCGGGCGTGAACGCCTTCATCGGGATGCGGAACCGCAGCCGCGACATGCGCCGCGCCGAGTCGCCCGACTCCGTGAAGACGCAGACGTACTTGGCATCCACGAAGTCCGCGACCTCGGCGGCGGCGAGGGTGATCGCGCCGCCCTGGGTGCGCGGCTTGGTGCCGAGCGGCGGGATGCGCTCCAGTCCGTGGTCTTCGGTCGACGCGACGATGCGCGCCATCGTCTGCACCGTGACGACCGGGTACTTGCCCACGCTGGTCTCGCCCGAGAGCATGACCGCGTCGGCGCCGTCGAGCACCGCGTTGGCGACGTCGGAGGCCTCGGCGCGGGTCGGCACCGGGTTGTCGGTCATCGACTCGAGCATCTGCGTCGCGACGATGACGGGCTTCGCCATCCGGCGCGACAGCTCGATCGTGCGCTTCTGCACGATCGGGACGGCCTCGAGCGGCAGTTCGACGGCGAGGTCGCCGCGGGCGACCATGATGCCGTCGAAGGCGTCGATGATCTCCTCGAGGTTGTCGACCGCCTGCGGCTTCTCGATCTTCGCGATGACCGGGACCTTGCGGCCCTCCTCCGCCATGATCTCGTGCACGCGGGTGACGTCGGCCGCGTTGCGGACGAACGACAGGGCGATGTAGTCGGCGCCGAGCTTGAGGCCCCAGCGCAGGTCGTCCTCGTCCTTCTCCGACAGGGCCGGCACGTTGACGGCGACGCCGGGCAGGTTGATGCCCTTGTTGTTCGAGATCGCACCGGCGACGACGCACTCGGTGACGACGCGCACGCCGTCGGTCGAGACGACCTTGATCTTCACCTTGCCGTCGTCGATCAGCAGGAAGTCGCCGGGGGCGACGTCCTGCGGCAGACCCTTGAAGGTCGTGCCGACGAGGTCCTTCGTGCCGAGCACGTCCTCGGTCGTGATGGTCAGGATGTCGCCGACCTCGAGCTGGTGCGGGCCGTCGGCGAACTTGCCGAGCCGGATCTTCGGGCCCTGCAGGTCGACGAGCACGGCGACCGGCACACCGAGGTCCTCGGCGGCCTTGCGCACGTTGGCGTAGACCTCGTTGTGCACCTCGTACGTGCCGTGGCTGAGGTTCATCCGGGCGACGTTGACGCCCGCGTCGATGATGGCGCGGAGCGATTCGTAGCTGGATGTCGCAGGCCCGAGGGTCGCGATGATCTTGGCTCTTCTCATGGGGTGGCGGTGTTCTCTCTTGCTGGGTGGCGGTGGAAAAGCAGAACGTGTCGGTCGGCGCGGGCTAGACGGTGAGCGCGCGATCGGTGGGACGCACCGGGAACGGCAGCTGCGTGTCGCCCTCGAGGTAGCGGTCGACGGCCGACGCCGCGGCGCGGCCCTCGGCGATCGCCCAGACGATCAGCGACTGGCCGCGGCCCGCGTCGCCGGCGACGAACACGCCGGGCTCGCTCGTCGCGTAGTCGCCGTCGCGCTCGATGGCGCCCTTCTCGAAGGGCACCCGCAGCTGGTCGTCGAGGGTCGAGGATTCGGGGCCCGTGAAGCCCATCGCGATCAGCACGAGGTCGGCGGGGATCTCGTGCTCGGTGCCCGACTTGGGCACGCGGCGGCCGTCGATGTACTCGGTCTCGGCGACGCGGATCGCGCGCACCTCGCCGGCGTCGTTGGCCAGGAACTCGACCGTCGACGAGAGGAACTTGCGCTCCCCGCCCTCCTCGTGGGCGCTCGAGACCTCGTACAGCGTCGGGCTCATCGGCCAGGGCTGGTGCTCGGGGCGCTCGACGGGCGGCTGCACGCCGATCGCGAGGTTGGTGACGCTCAGCGCACCCTGACGGTGGGCGGTTCCGATGCAGTCCGCACCGGTGTCGCCGCCGCCGATGACCACGACGTGGCGGCCCTCGGCGGTGATCTGCGGGCCGACCTGGTCGCCGGCGACCACCTTGTTCTGCTGCACCAGGTAGTCCATCGCGAAGTGCACGCCGAGCAGGTCGCGGCCCGGGATCGGCAGGTCGCGCGGCACGGTCGCCCCGGTCGCGATGACCACGGCGTCGTAGCGCGAGCGCAGGTCGTCCCAGGTGATGTCGACGCCGATGTTCACGCCGGCCCGGAAGCGCGTGCCCTCGGCCTGCATCTGCTGCAGCCGGGCATCCACCCGCTTCTTCTCCATCTTGAAGTCGGGGATGCCGTAGCGCAGCAGGCCGCCGATGCGGTCGTCGCGCTCGAACACGGCGACGGTGTGACCGGCGCGGGTCAGCTGCTGGGCGGCGGCGAGCCCGGCCGGACCGGAGCCGACGACCGCGACCGTCTTGCCGGTCAGGCGCTCGGGCGGATGCGGGGTGACCCAGCCGTTGGCGAAGGCCTGGTCGATGATCGACACCTCGACCTGCTTGATCGTCACCGCGGGCTGGTTGATGCCGAGCACGCAGGAGGATTCGCACGGGGCCGGGCACAGCGTGCCGGTGAACTCGGGGAAGTTGTTCGTCGCGTGGAGCCGCTCGATCGCCTGCCGGCCCTCGCCGCGCCAGGTGAGGTCGTTCCACTCCGGGATGAGGTTGCCGAGCGGGCAGCCCGAGTGGCAGAACGGCACACCGCAGTCCATGCATCGGCCGGCCTGACGCCGCAACTGCGTCGGGTCCTGGTTCTCGTAGACCTCTTTCCAGTCCATGATGCGGACCGGAACCGGGCGACGCTTCGGGAGCTCGCGCTCCTGCGTCTTGAGGAATCCCTTGGGATCAGCCACCGGTCACCTCCATGATGCGACCCCACACGACGTCGCCGTCGGGGTCGAGTCCTTCTTCGATCGCGTCGGCGCGCGTCTTGATGACGGCGGCGTAGTCGCGGGGCAGCACCTTCACGAACGCGGCGACCGTCATGTCCATGTCGGCCAGCATCCGGGCCGCGACGGCCGAGTCGGTCTCGGCGGCATGCGTGCGCAGCAGGTCGGTGAGGATCTCGACGTCGGCGCTGTCGAGCGGCAGCAGCGAGAGCTCCCCGTTCGCGAGCGCGTCGCGGTTGACCCGCTCCGGGCGCAGTTCGTGCACGTACGCCGTGCCCCCCGACATGCCGGCGCCGAGGTTGCGGCCGGTTCCGCCGAGGATGACGGCGAGTCCGCCGGTCATGTACTCGAGCGCGTGGTCGCCCACGCCCTCGACGACCGCGGTGGCGCCGGAGTTGCGCACCAGGAAGCGCTCGCCCACGACGCCGCGCAGGAACATGCTGCCCTGCGTCGCGCCGTAGCCGAGCACGTTGCCGGCGATCACGTTGCGCTCGGCGGCGAACACCGCGGTGCGCGGCGGGCGCAGGATGATCTGCCCGCCGGACAGACCCTTGCCGACGTAGTCGTTCGAGTCGCCCTCGAGGCGCAGCGTGATGCCGTTGGGCATGAACGCCCCGAGCGACTGCCCGGCGGATCCGGTCATCGAGACCTCGATCGTGCCCTCCGGCAGACCGTGCTCGCCGTAGCGCTTGGTGACCTCGTGACCGAGCATCGTGCCGACCGCGCGCTCGGTGTTCTTCACCGGGAGCTCGATCAGCACCTTCTCGCCGTGCTCGAGCGCGGCCGCGGCACGGCGGATCAGCTCGACGTCGAAGTGCTCGTCGAGGTCGTGCTTCTGCGTCGTGCGGTTGCGGCGGGGCTCGTCGTCGGGGAACTCGGGTCCCACCAGGACGGGTGTGAGGTCGAGGCCGTCCGCCTTCCAGTGCTCGACGGCACGGTCGACATCCAGCAGATCGGAACGGCCGATCGCCTCGTCGAGCGAGCGGAAGCCGAGCTCGGCGAGGTACTCCCGCACCTCCTGGGCGAGGTACTCGAAGAACGTCTCGACGAACTCGGGCTTGCCGGTGAAGCGCGCGCGCAGTTCCGGGTTCTGCGTCGCGACGCCGACCGGGCAGGTGTCCAGGTGGCAGACCCGCATCAGGATGCAGCCGGAGACGACGAGCGGAGCCGTCGCGAAACCGTACTCCTCGGCGCCGAGCAGCGCGGCGATGATGACATCCCGGCCCGTCTTCAACTGCCCGTCGACCTGCACGACCACGCGGTCGCGCATGCCGTTGAGCATCAGGGTCTGCTGGGTCTCGGCGAGACCGATCTCCCACGGCGTGCCGGCGTGCTTGAGCGAGTTGAGCGGCGAGGCCCCCGTGCCGCCGTCGTGACCGGAGACGAGCACGACATCCGCCAGCGCCTTCGTGACGCCGGCCGCGACCGCACCGATGCCCGACTGCGAGACGAGCTTCACATGGACGCGCGCCGACGGATTGGCCCGCTTCACGTCGAAGATGAGCTGCTTGAGGTCTTCGATCGAGTAGATGTCGTGATGCGGCGGCGGCGAGATGAGGCCGACACCGGCGGTCGAGTGCCGCGTGCGCGCCACCCACGGGTAGACCTTGGCCGCCATCAACTGGCCGCCCTCGCCGGGCTTCGCGCCTTGCGCCATCTTGATCTGGATGTCGGTCGCGTGCGTGAGGTACATGCTCGTGACGCCGAAGCGCCCGGAGGCGACCTGCTTGACGCGACTGCGCCGCTCGGGGTCGAGCAGCCGGTCGACGTCCTCGCCGCCCTCGCCGGTGTTCGAGCGGCCGCCGATGCGGTTCATCGCGATCGCGAGCGTCTCGTGCGCCTCCTGCGAGATCGAGCCGTAACTCATCGCCCCGGTGTTGAAGCGGGTCATGATCGACTCGATCGGCTCGACCTCGTCGATCGGGATCGGCTTGCGCTCGTCGCTGTCGAGCTTGAACAGCCCGCGCAGCGTCATCAGGTTCTCGGCCTGCTCGTCGACGAGGCGCGTGTAGTCGCGGAAGATGTCGTACCGCCGCGCGCGGGTCGAGTGCTGGAGCCGGAACACCGTGTCCGGGTTGAACAGGTGGGGCGGTCCCTCGCGGCGCCACTGGTATTCGCCGCCGACCTGGAGGCGCTCGTGCGCGAGGATCGCGCCGTCCTCCGGGTAGGCCGCCGAATGCCGGGCGGCGTTCTCCGCGGCGATCACGTCGATGCCGACGCCGCCGAGCAGCGAAGTCGTGCCGGTGAAGTACTGGTCGACGAACTCCTGGCTGAGGCCCACGGCTTCGAACGCCTGGGCACCCGCGTACGAGCCGACGACCGAGATGCCCATCTTGGACATGATCTTCAGCACGCCCTTGCCGAGCGCCTTGATCAGGTTCTTGACGGCCTTCTCGGGCGTGACGCCGGTGATCATGCCCGCGTTGACGAGCTGCTCCGCCGTCTCCATCGCGAGGTACGGGTTGATCGCCGAGGCGCCGTAGCCGACGAGCAGCGCGACGTGGTGCACCTCGCGCACGTCGCCGGCCTCGACGACGAGACCGACCTGCATCCGGGTCTGCTGCCGGATGAGGTGGTGGTGCACGGCGGAGACCAGCAGCAACGACGGGATCGGCGCCAGGTCGGCGTTGGAGTCGCGGTCGGAGAGCACGAGGAACTGGGCGCCGTCGGCGATCGCCTCGTCGGCCTCCTCGCAGATGCTCGCCAGCCGCTGCGCCATCGCCTCGGTGCCCTCGTCGATGCGATAGAGCCCCTTGAGCACGCGCGTGCGCTTGGCGCCGAGCTCGCCCGGACGGCGCGACACGAGGTGCTGGATCTTCGCCAGCTCGTCGTTGTCGATCACCGGGAAGTCGTTCACGACCTGCCGGGCGTGGTCGGGCGTCGCCGCGAGCAGGTTGCGCTCCGGGCCGAGACCGAGCTTCATGCTGGTCACGACCTCTTCGCGGATGCTGTCCAGCGGCGGGTTGGTCACCTGCGCGAACGCCTGCGTGAAGTAGTCGAAGAGCAGCCGCGGCCGTTCGCTGAGGATGGCGATCGGCGTGTCGGAGCCCATCGCACCGAGCGGCTCGGCGCCGTTGACCGCCATCGGCGTCAGCAGGATGCGCACCTCCTCCTCGGTGTAGCCGAAGGTGCGCTGGCGGCGCACGACCGAGGCCGGGGTGTGCGAGATGTGCTCGCGCTCCGGCAGGTCGGCCAGCCGGATGCGACCCGCGTCGAGCCACTCCTGCCACGGCTCGGAGGCGGCCAGCTCGGCCTTGATCTCGTCGTCCTCGATGATGCGGCCGGCGACCGTGTCGATGAGGAACATCTTGCCCGGACGCAGTCGGCCCTTGCGCACGACCTTGTCGGGCGGGAAGTCGAGCACGCCGATCTCGGACGCGAGCACGACGAGGCCGTCATCGGTCACCAGGAACCGGCCGGGTCGCAGACCGTTGCGGTCGAGCGTCGCGCCGACGAAGTCGCCGTCGGTGAAGACCAGGGCGGCGGGGCCGTCCCACGGCTCCATGAGCGCCGAATGGAACTCGTAGAACGCCCGGCGTGCGGGGTCGATGTCGGACTGGTTCTCCCAGGCCTCCGGCACCATCATCATCATCGCGTGCGGCAGCGAGCGGCCGCCGAGGTTCAGCAGCTCCACGACCTCGTCGAACGACGCCGAGTCGGAGGCGCCGGGACTGACGATCGGGAACAGCGGCGTGAGGTCGCCGAGCAGGTCGCTCTTCAGTTGCGACTGGCGGGCGCGCATCCAGTTGCGGTTGCCCTCGACGGTGTTGATCTCGCCGTTGTGCGCGATCATCCGGAACGGCTGCGCGAGCGGCCACGACGGGAACGTGTTCGTCGAATACCGCGAGTGCACGAGCGCGAGCTTCGAGACGAAGCGCTCGTCGGAGAGGTCGGGGTAGAACGGCTCGAGCTGGAGGGTCGTCACCATGCCCTTGTAGACGAGGGTGCGCGCCGACAGCGACGGGAAGTAGGCGCCGAGTTCGCGCTCGGCGCGCTTGCGCAGCCGGAAGGTGAGCCGGTCGACGAGGATGCCCGCCAGCGCGGTGCCCCCCTCGTCGCCATGGGCAGAGCCTCCCCCGCGGCTCGGCTCGACGAACAGCTGCTCGAACACCGGGGCCGCCTCGCGGGCGAGGGTGCCGAGATGAGCCGGGTCGGTGGGCACGTCGCGCCAGCCGAGGACGCGCAGCGACTCCTCGTCGGCGATGCGCGCGATCGCGGCCTTCTGCTCCTCGCGCTCCGTGCGGTCGGTCGGCAGGAACGCCATGCCGACGGCGTAGCGGCCCATCGGCGGCAGCTCGAAGTCGACGACGGCGCGGAGGAAGGCATCCGGGATCTGGGTGATGATGCCGGCGCCGTCGCCGGTGCCCGCGTCGGAGCCGATCGCCCCGCGGTGCTCGAGGTGACGCAGCGCTTCGAGGGCCTGCGTGACGATGTCGTGCCCGGGGGTGCCGCGCAGCGTCGCCACCATGGCGAGCCCGCAGGCGTCCTTCTCGAACTTGGGGTTGTACAGACCCTGCGCCGCAGGAACGGCGCTGAACCGTTCGAAAGCGTTCTGAGTAGTCATGGACCGTCCTCACGATGGTGCTGGAGTGGGACGTCGCTGGCCCAACGGATGCTGTGGTGGCGTCCCGGGGCCGAGAGTGCGCGGCGCGGGACTATTTTCGGGAAGCTCCGCTTGTGGCAGGCGCCGGAGTCGAGGATGCGGCCTCATCGCCGGTCTCATCGTCCGAATAGATCTCGTCGGAGTCTACCGCAGAGTCGGGCGTCCACTCCTTGCCGGGGCGGTAGACGCTCGCCTCGATGCCGGGGTGCCGCTTCGTCTGGATGGCGATGATCAGGATGCCCGCGAGGATGAACGCCAGCGCGCCCCACACGTTGGAGCGGATGCCGAACAGGGTCTCACTCGGGTCGAGTCGGATGGACTCGAACCAGACGCGACCGAGGCCGTACCAGATCGCGTAGAGACCCACCATCTTGCCCCACTGCCAGGAGTTCCGGCGCACGAACGTGGGCCAGACCGGCAGGAACGAGCCGAGACCTGTCCGAACCTTGCCGAAGGAGACCCGGTTCTCGATGAGCATGAGGATCGCGAAGCCGGCGAGCAGCCAGAGGATCTCGTAGAGGAAGGTCGGGTGGAACAGCGCGTCGTCGGGGATGCCGACGGGGATCGCCGCGTTCGGGCGGTCGATCTGGAGGCCCCACGGGAGGTCGGTCGGCAGGCCGAACAGTTCCTGGTTGAAGTAGTTGCCGAGGCGACCGAAGGCCTGAGCGAGCAGCAGCGTGGGCGCCATCGCGTCGACGGCCGCGGTGAAGCGCAGCCCCGCGATGCGGCAGGCGATGTAGACGCCGAGCGCGCCGAACAGCACGGCGCCGAAGATCGCGACGCCGCCCTCCCAGACCGCCCAGACGCTGCCGGGCTGACCGACGTTCCAGGGGTTCTTGCCCTCGCCGAAGAAGTCGTCGGGGTGGGTGGCGACGTGCCAGGCACGCGATCCGATGATGCCGAAGATGACGGCCCAGATCGAGATGTCGATCACGATCCACGGCTCCGCGCCGCGCGCGGTGAGCCGGTAGTTCGAGACGATGATGGCGACGGCGATGCCCAGCAGGATCGCGAGCGCGTAGACGTGGATGACCAGCTGTTCCGGGATGAACGGGATGAGGTCATGCAGGAACCCGAGCGGGATCTCGAACGACGACCAGTCGGACGGCGGGCTGGGAAGGCTCGACGGGATCACGGGGGCCACTCTACTTGCTGCCCGGCTGCTTCTTCTGCGAGCCGAGCGCGGCCGCGTCGATGCCCGACGCCAGCTCGGCGGCCTTCGCGGCGACACCCGAGACGCCGCCGTCGGCCAGGGCCGTGACCAGGGCCGCCCCGACGATCGCGCCGTCGGCGTAACCGAGCACCTCGGCCACCTGCTCACCGGTCGAGATGCCGATGCCGACGCACGCGTTCTCGGCGCCGGCCTCGCGCAGCCGTCCCACGAGGGTGCGCGCGGCGGCATCCACCGAGGCGCGGGCGCCCGTGATGCCCATCGTCGAGACGGCGTAGACGAAGCCCCGGCTCGCCGCGACCGTGGTCCTCAGGCGCTCGTCGGTCGACGACGGCGCCGCGAGGAATACCCGGTCGAGACCGGTGCGGTCGCTCGTGGCGATCCAGTCGTCGGCCGAGTCGGGGGTGATGTCGGGGGTGATGAGCCCCGCTCCCCCGGCGTTCTTCAGCGCGTCGGCGAAGGCGTCCACGCCGTACTGC
>Ga0075364_10000872_pt1 | contig 15905 bp, 14 predicted proteins | sample EndMetdeltDD1764_FD_71517 | JGI IMG/M metagenome (GOLD analysis project Ga0075364, IMG submission 71517) | Populus endosphere microbial communities from Tennessee, USA - Endosphere MetaG P. deltoides DD176-4 | ecosystem: Host-associated > Plants > Roots > Endosphere | place: USA: Tennessee...
CCCGTGTGATTACGACTGGACCGACTGCAACGACGCCTGGGGTTGGGAGATCGACGTCAACCTCGACCCGGATATCGGCCGGCCGGGCGGACCGGTGGGCCCCGACATCGGACTGCCCGGGGGCGGTGGCCGGCCCAATGCCGGTGGCGGCCGCGGTGGCGGGCGAGGCGGCGGTGGTCGCGGACGATGACCGAACAGAATCGATCGAGGAGAGCGGCATGCTGATCAATCCCGTCCCGGCGCAACGGCTGTTGGTGGCCGCATTGGGCGCGTTGGCCGTCTTCGGTTCCGTCGCAACGTCATCGGCGGAGCCACTCCCTCCGCCTCCGCCGCCGAACTGCACCGCCGCCGATCTGGCCGGCGTGATCGCCGGCGTCACCGCGGCGACGTCGGCCTACCTGTTCACCCACCCACCGGTGAACGATTTCTTCACCGGTCTGCAGGGAAAGACGCAGGAGGAGCGGCGGGCCGAGCTGGGCACCTACCTGGACGCCAATCCGCAAGTGCGCGATGAACTTCGGGGTATCCGGCAACCCACCAGGGACTTCCGCGCCCGGTGCGGCGGCTAGCGGCTCTCGGCAGCTATCGCGGCGGCCAGACGCGGCGGGATGCCCGGTACGCGCCCGATGGCGTCCAGCAGGCTGTGCGCACAGGTGTCGGCGACGAAATCGGCGTCCAGGGTGGGGTCGATGACCCGCTGGCGGCACAGCTCGAAGGTCAATGCCAACCAGCCGTAGACGGTGGCGCGTAGATCGCGGGCGGTGGTGCCGGCAGGCGGTTGGTCGGCGGCGGCCCACACGTGATCGATGATCCGGTCGGCCTGCTTCGCGTTGGCCAGTTCGACCAGGTTATCCAGGCCACGCAGGACGGGATCGGCCCGCCCCATCCCCATGTAGGCCGCCCAGGCGCCGTGTGGATGTTCTTCGTCGTAACGCAGGTAGGCCAGCACGCCGGTGCGGACCTGGCCGAACAGCGTCTGCCCGGGATCCGCCGGCGCGTTGGTGGCTTCGAACAGCCGCTCGCCCTCGGCCTGGACCACCGCGGCGAAGAAGGCGCGTTTGTCCGGGAAGTAGTGGTACATCAGGGCGCGGGACACCCCCGCCCGTTCGGCGATCTCGTCGATGCGGACCTCGTCGTACGGGCGTCGGCCGAAGACCTCGGCACCCAGGATGAGCAGCTCGCTACGTCGATCGCCGGGGGAGAGCCGGCGCCGGGTTTCGCCCACGCAGGCATCGTAGTGCGCACGTGTCGGGCGGCGGAACACGCGTCTGGCGGCCGTCGGTCTGTCAGACTCCACCCATGATCCAGGGCTTCTCGCATATCGGCATCGGTGTCACCGATCTCGACCGTTCGATCCGTTTCTATACCGAGGTGTTCGGGTTCGCGCAGCTCTACCAGCTCGACTTCGACAACAACGAGGTCGCCGCAACCATGGAGCAGGAGGGGCGATTCCGCTCCGCGATGCTCATCCGCGACGACATCCGCATCGAGTTGCTGCAGTGGGTCGACGTCCCGATCAGCGGGTCGGGCGAGCGCAAGCCGATGACCGAGCTGGGATTCACCCATCTCTCGTTCCGGGTCGAGGACGTCGATGGTCTGACCGACGCCATCGTGGCCGCGGGCGGGACACTGGTGGAGTCGACGCGCACCGTGCTCGGTGACCCCGCGGACCCCACGTCGGGCCGGTTCATCTACCTGACCGACCCCGACGGTACCCGCATCGAGCTCATGCAGAATGTGCCCGATCTGTCCGGCATCAGCGCCGCAGACATCGCTGCGTCGGCGTCCGGTTAGATCGTGCCGCCCGGGAACATCGTCTTGACGGCCTCGGTGATGTTGGCCCGCGCGGCGGCCTCACTGGTGGGGTCCAGCGAGCTGATCGCCATCACGTAGCGCCGGTCGGCTCCGATCACACCGGTGGAGACGTGTAATTGGTTGGGCCCGCTCCAGCAGCAGAACCAGCCCTGCTTGACCGCGACCGGTTCGGCATAGAGCCCCTCGGGGATGCCGAACCGCTGTGGGTAACCATCGTTGCCCGTCGGCGTGGATTGCGCGAGGTTGCTCATGATGATACTGGCCTGTTGCGGCGGCAGCCCGCCGCTGCCGTTCAGCAGCTTGTCGTAATAGCGGACGAGATCGCTTGCGGTGCTTGTGGTCACGTCCCAATGTCCGTTGTAGGGAGCCGTCGTGCCCGCCAGGCCGTACCGCGCCTTCACGCGGGCGATGACGGCGTTTCCGCCGCTGCGGTCCCAGAAGTTCTGGGCGGCGCTGTCATCGGAGGAGCGCAGCATGGCGTCGAGTGACGTGCGGTCGGCGGCGGAGAGTTCGGTCTTTCCCTCCGATTCCTGTAGCAGCAGGTCGTCGGCGATGAAGAGCTTCACCACCGACGCGATCGGGAAGGACTGATTGGCACCGCTCGCCGCGATCTGGCCCGTGTTGCGGTCGAGAACGACCGTGGTGATGTCGGCACCGGACTTCGCCGCGTCGGCGGTGGCCTGTTGCACACGGGCGTCGAGTCCGTTGAAGGATGTCGGCGGCTGCCCGGGCGGGGCTTCGGGCAGCGCGGGAGCGGTGACCTGCGGGATGATCGGCGCCTGTGGGGTGTTGTCGGCGTCCTGCGGCGCACCCCAGGATTGCGCCTCGCACCCGTTGACGAGCAGCGCCACACCGACGATCGCCATCGCCGTCATCGTTCGGTTACGCAGCCGCCAACGCATATGTCTCCTCTGAGCAGATCGTGAACCGGGGAAGCGGTATCAACGCTGTACCCACCCGTCACTCCAGCCTAAACGGCGAGCTCAGACCTGGGGCCGGCGATCCGGTGCGATCAGTGCCGCCGCCGAGTGCGAGCACCCGGTGACCAGCCCGGTGGATAGGGGTTCTGCTCGACGTTCAGGCGCATCAGCCGAATCTTGGGCGGGCTGCGCTACCGCTCGATCATCTGCATCTGCTCATCGGTGTGATGGCCGCCCGCGGCCGGGGTGAGTTCGTCGAGCCGCGTCAGCTGCGCTGCGGTGAGCACGACATCGTCGGCGGCCACGTTCTCTTCCAGTCGGACGACCCTTCGAGTTCCCGGAATCGGTGCTATGTCAGTGCCTTTGGCGAGTAGCCAGGCGATCGCCACCTGTGCCGGCGTCGCGCCGACCTCGTCGGCCACCGCCTTCACCTCGTCGGCGATGGCCAGGTTGCGCTGGAAGTTCTCGCCGACGAAACGCGGGCTGGTGGCCCGGAAGTCATCGGGATCGAACTGGTCGGTCGACCGGATCGCGCCGGTCAGGAAGCCCTTTCCGAGCGGCGAGTACGGCACGAAGCCGATCCCGAGCTCGCGCAGCAGCGGCAGCACTTCGGGTTCCTGGTCCCTGGTCCACAGCGAGTACTCGGACTGCAGCGCGGTGATCGGGTGCACGGCGTGGGCTCGCCGGATGGTGTCGACCCAGGCCTCGGACAGCCCGATGTGCCGCACTTTGCCCTCGGTGACCAGTTCGGCGACGGCGCCGATGGTGTCCTCGATCGGGGTGTTGGGGTCGACGCGGTGCTGGTAGTAGAGGTCGATGTGGTCGGTGCCGAGCCGGCGCAACGAGCCTTCGACGGCCACTCGGATGTTGGCCGGCCTGCTGTCGACGTTCCACGGGCCCGCGCCGCCGTGCGAGACGAGCCCGAACTTGGTGGCGAGCACCACTTCGTCGCGGCGGCCCTTGATGGCGCGGCCGACGAGTTCCTCGTTGATGTACGGCCCGTAGATCTCGGCGGTGTCGATGAGGTTCACCCCGAGGTCGAGGGCGCGGTGGATGGTGCGGATGGATTCGTCGTCGTCGGATCCGGCGCCGGTGTAGCCGTGGGACATGCCCATGGCGCCCAGTCCGATACGGGAGACTTCGAGGTTGCCCAGCTGTGCGTGCTTCATGAGTACCAGCGAACACCGCTATCCCGGGTCAAGGCAGTCACTGTCGTTCCAGGTACCCGCAGTACCCCTCAGCCCTTGCCGGGTGCCGTTTCCGAGGCCAAGTTTTCCTGGCTGGCGGCCCACGAGGCAAGCAGCTTGAGTTTATCTGCGGTGGGTGTGTTCGCAGCTGCGGTGTAGACGTTCAGCTGCAGGCCGGGTTCCGATGGGAGCTGCATTGCCTCGAAGTCGAGATCGAGCTGACCGACCACCGGATGATTGAGCCGCTTACGGCCAGAGCGGTGGAACCGGACGTCCTGGGAGGCCCAGCGCTGCCGGAACAGTTCACTGCGGGTCGACAATTCGCCGACCAGGGCGATCAGCTGGTCGTCATGCGGATTGCTGCCGGCCTCCAATCGCAGCATCGCCGCTGCGTCGCGGGTCACCTGGTCGTAATCGACGAAAAAGTGCTCTGCCGCTTCGGGGTTCAGGTAGACGAACCGGGTGGTGTTGGCCGGGCGTCGCGGATCGTCGAGGACAGGGGCGTAGAGGGCTCGCGCCAGTCGGTTCATGGCGAGGACATCGTGGCGCCCGTTGCGAATCCAGGCAGGAGCATCGGTGATGGCGTCGAGGATCTGCAGCAGTGCCGGGCGCAGCGTTCCCGTGGCCCGGCGCTTGCGGCGGCTGCCGGCCGGTGCGGACTCCCGTGCCAGGGCGAAGAGGTGGTCGCGTTCGGCTTCGTCGAGCTGCAACGCCGACGCCAACGCGTCCAGCACGGTCTCGGACGCGCCGGCCAGGTTGCCGCGTTCCATGCGGACGTAATAGTCGACGGACACACCGGCGAGCATCGCGACCTCTTCGCGCCGCAGGCCTTTGACCCGCCGATTGCCGCCGTATGCCGGCAGTCCGGCCTGCTCGGGCGTGATCCGGGCACGGCGCGAGCCGAGGAACTCGCGGATCTCGCTCTGGACGTCGATACCGCTCATGTGTCCACGGTAGGCGCGATGAATCGGTGCTGGGAGGTACTGGCGGTGCCTGTCCCAGCAGGTCCTCCCGCTCGACAAGATCAGAGCCTAGGTTCGGGAAGATGAGCATTCCTGACTACACCCTCAACAACGGCGTGACGATCCCGGTCCTCGGGTACGGGGTCTTCCAGACGCCGCCGGACGAGACGGTGACCGCGGTGGATAACGCACTACAGGTCGGCTACCGCCATATCGACACCGCCGCCGCATACGGCAACGAGCGGGAGGTCGGCAAGGCGATCCATCAGTCCGGACTCGCCCGCGACGACATCTTCGTCGAAACCAAGGTGTGGATCTCCGACTTCGGCTACGACGAGACGCTGAAGGCCTTCGACAAGTCGGCCGGCAAGCTCGGTGTCGAGCAACTCGATCTGTTGATCCTGCACCAGGCGCTGCCCGGTGAGTTCGAGCTCACGATCGGTGCGTACCAGGCGCTGGAGAAGCTGTATGGGGACGGCAAGGTCCGCGCCATCGGCGTCTCGAACTTCATGCGGTCGCATCTGGACCGGCTGCTCGCCGAGACCGGGATCGTGCCGGCGGTGAACCAGATCGAGGTACACCCATACTTCCGGCAGTCCGACGTGCTTGCTGCCGACACCGAGCACGGCATCCTCAGCCAGGCCTGGGCGCCCATCGGCGGCATCACGTTCTACCGCGAGGGCCCGCACACCTCCACGCTGGAGAATCCGGTGATCGGTGAGATTGCGGGCGCGCACGACAAGACGCCGGCCCAGGTGATGCTGCGCTGGCACATCCAGCAGGGACGCCAGGTCATTCCCAAATCGGTGACACCGTCGCGGATCGCGGAGAACTTCGACGTGTTCGACTTCGAGCTCACCGCAGAACAACTCGCGGCCATCGACGGTTTGGACACCGGGATCCGTGGTGGCCCCGAACCCGAGGACGTCACCCTGGAGAAGTTCGGGCGCGACATCCCCGAAGCCTGACGCGTCCGCACCGCAGTGTGTGCATTCGCTATGAGTTCTCCCTGAAGATCATGCCGCCTGAATAGCGTGAGGTGGTGATCGCCACAGCAACTCGCGGCGCAACGCCGCGCGCCGACGGTCGACGAAAGGCCTTGACGTGAACCATGACCAGTCAGAATCCCAGTTCACCGTGAATCGGCGCACATTCGTCGGCACCTCCGTCGCGATCGGGGGTGTGGTGGCAACCGTGACGTTGTTACCGGGCTGCTCCGACAACGACGCCGCGACGGACAGCGCCGAATCGGCCGTCGTGCGACTGCGCATCAACGGCGAGGAACGCCAGATCGCCGTCGACAATCGAACATCGTTACTCGACATGTTGCGTGAGCGGGCTGGTCTACCCGGTACCAAGAAGGGTTGCGATCAAGGCGCGTGCGGAGCCTGCACCATTCTCGTCGACGGGGCACGGATCAACTCCTGCCTCACGCTCGCCGTGATGCACGAGGGCGCCGATGTCGTGACCATCGAAGGGCTGGAGCGCGATGGTCGCCTGCATCCGCTGCAGCAGGCGTTCATCGATGACGACGCATTCCAGTGTGGCTTCTGCACACCCGGACAGATCATGTCGGGGATCGGCTGCATCCGAGAGGGCCACAACGGATCCCCGGAAGAGATCCGGGAGTGGATGAGCGGCAACATCTGCCGCTGCGGCGCCTACACCAACATCGTCACCGCCGTCGCCGGCGTGCAGGAGGCCTGACACCGTGTACCCCTTCGCCTTCACCAAGGCTGCCGATGAATCAGGGGCGCTCGCCGCAGGCACAACGGGTGCGCGGTATGTCGCCGGGGGCACCACGCTGATCGACCTCATGCGCGAGACCGTCGAACGTCCCGAACGGGTCATCGACATCAACGCGCTGCCGTACCGCGATATCGACCTGCAGCAGACACGGCTGCGGGTCGGGTCGTTGGTCCGCATGACCGAAATGGCCGCGCATGCCGTTGTGCGCGAACAGTTTCCGATGATCTCGCAGGCATTGGAGCTGAGTGCCTCGGCTCAGCTGCGCAACATGGCCTCCATCGGCGGCAATCTGCTGCAGCGGCCTCGATGCCTGTACTTCCGGGATGTCAGCGCGGCGTGTAACCGGCGCAGCCCCGGGGCGGGATGCTCGGCCATCGGCGGCCACAATCGCACGCACGCGATCCTCGGCGCCAGCGAGGCCTGTGTCGCGACGCACCCGTCGGATCTGGCGGTGGCGCTGATCGCGCTCGACGCGGTCCTCGTCGTCCGCGGACCGGATGGCGAGTCGACGGTGCCACTGGCCGACTTCTACCGCCGGCCCGGTGACACCCCGGACCGCGAGAACAACCTGGGGGCGGGTCACCTCATCGTCGCCGTCGAAGTGCCGGTCACCCCGGAAGCCCGGCGCTCGGGCTATCTGAAGGTCCGCGATCGCGAATCCTACGAGTTCGCACTCACCTCCGCCGCGGTCGCCCTGGACATCCGCAACGGTCTGGTCCGTGTCGCGCGAATCGCCGTCGGCGGGGTGGGAACGGTGCCCTGGCGGCTACCCGCCGTCGAGCGGGCACTTGCGGGTAGGCCCGCGAACGCCGCGACATGGCGGGCCGCCGCATCGCTGGCGGCCGACGGAGCTCAGCCGTTGTCCGACAACGGTTTCAAGGTGCCTCTGCTGCAGCGCACCGTCGAACGGCAGCTGGCGACCGTGGCGGCTCTGCCGTGACCCGGCCGTTGGCGGTACCCGGAGTCACCGGGCGGCCGGTGACCCGTGTCGACGGTCGGCTCAAGGTGACAGGAAAGGCGACCTACGCCGCGGACACCCCGGTACCGGACCATGCTCACGCGGTGCTGGTGTGCAGCACGATCGCCCGCGGGCGGGTCAACGGTGTCGAGTCCGGTGCGGCGTCGCGGTACCCGGACGTGGTGCGGGTGCTGACCGACTTCGGCGGTGTCACGTTGCCCTACGACCCCCGCGAGGTGTCGTTCTTCGGGCAACCGGTGGCGGTCGTGGTCGCGAACTCCTTGGAGGCCGCGACGCATGCGGCCGCGCTGATCGAGGTCCGGTACGAGCCCACTTCTTCGCTCACCGATATCGACGCCCCGCAGGCGGTCCCCGAACCGGGGGAGACCGCCCGGGTCGCCGACTACTCCCGGGGTGACGCCGATGCGGCCCTGCGGGCGGCGGCGGTCAGCACCGACCTGGAGTACTCGACCGCGCGGAACAACCACAACCCGATGGAGTTGCCGGCAACCATCGCCCAGTGGGATGGGGACCGACTGACGGTGTGGGACAAGGTGCAGGGCATCACCTGGTCGCAGGAGGCCTACGCCGAGGCCTTCGGGATTCCTGCCGAGCACGTCCGGGTCATCTCCCCGTTCGTGGGCGGCGCCTTCGGGTCAGCCGGAAAAACCTGGCCGAACAGTGTGTTGGCGGCGTTCACGGCGCGCCAGATCGGTCGCCCGGTGAAGCTGACGCTGTCGAGGAAGCAGTTCTACAGCGTGGTCGGGTACCGGCCGCAGAGCCGACAGCGGTTGGCGATCGGCGCCGACCGCACCGGTCGGATCAACGCCATCGTGCACGAGGTGCGCGTGGAGAATTCGCGGCTGGACGGCTACGAGGACAATGTCACCGAGGTGCCGCGATTCCAGTACGACGCGCCGAATATGCGGTCGACCTATCGGACGGTGCGCCTCGACGTCAATCCGCCGACCTACATGCGCGGGCCGGGATCGGTGAGCGGTGCGTTCGCGCTGGAATCGGCCATGGACGACCTGGCCTTCCGGCTGGGCATCGACCCCATCGAACTTCGGCGGCGCAACGAACCTGCCCGTGACCCATCCGATGACCTGCCCTTTTCGACCCGCAGATTGACCGAGTGCTTCACGCAGGGTGCGGCCACCTTCGGGTGGTCTCGTCGTGACGCCAGGCCCCGAGCCGTACGGGAGGGCAACCTGCTCATCGGGATGGGCACCGCCGCAGGCGTTTACCACACGCAGGCCAGCGCCTGCTCGGTGGCGGTCCGGATCAATCCCGACGGCTCGGCCGACGTGCGGACGGCCGCCAGCGATATGGGGCCGGGCACCTACACCTCCATGACGCAGGTCGCCGCGGACGCGTTGGGGCTGCCGATGTCCCGCGTCCGGTTCGCACTCGGTGACTCCGAGATGCCGCCGGCGCCGGTGCACGGTGGTTCGCAGACGATGGCCAGTGTGGGCTCCGGGGTGCTCAATGCCGCGAACATGTTGCGGGACCGATTCATCCGCACCGCCGTCGTGGATCCGGGATCGCCGCTGATCGGACTGCGCCCGCAACAGGTCACGGTGGCCGACGGACGCATGAGCTCCATCGATGAGCCGTCGCGTGGCGAGACCTACCAGGATCTGCTGCGCCGTCGCGGGTGGGGGCCGCTGGATGCCGAGGAGACCTGGTCGCCGGACAAGGATGAACACGCCAAGTTCTCGATGCATGCCTATGGCGCGGTGTTCGCCGAGGTCGCGGTGGATGAGCAGCTCGGCACCACCCGGGTACGCCGGATGTACGCGGTCTACGATGCCGGGCGGATCATCAACCCGCTGCTCGCCCACAGCCAGGCCATCGGCGGCATGGTCGGAGGTATGGGCATGGCCCTGCTGGAGGCCACCGATCTCGACCACCGCGACGGCCGAATCCTCAACGCCAACATGGCCGATTATCTCGTCCCGGTCAACGCCGACGTCGTCGACCTGGATGCGGCGTTCCTGCCGGGGGAAGACTTGATCGCCGACCCGCTCGGGGTGAAGGGGCTGGCAGAACTGGTGTTCGTGGGAGTCCCGGCGGCCATAGCCAACGCCGTCTTCAATGCAACCGGCAAGCGCGTCACCGACCTGCCGATCACGCTCGACAAGCTGCTCTGAGCTGCGGCCCGGAATCTCGGCACGTGCTGCTTGACGCGGGTGGTTCGGTGCGCGAGCCTGATGTCATGAGCGGTCACGGCGGCGACATCCTCTGTCTGGAGGGCACGTCGAGCCGTGCCACCCTGGACCGGTCGGCGCAGACTCTGACCTTCGAGCATCATGGCTCGATCACCACTGAGCAACAGAAGTCGCTCTCGCCGTTGGTGATACCGCTGGGGGCGATCGCCTCGGTCGAGTGTCGGCGCGGCCGGTCCACCAACTGGTTCTGGGTGGTGCGGCGTGGTCACACTCCTTGGCGCGACGGCGTGGGGACCGATCCGTGCGGCGTGGTGTCCGTCATCGACCCGTTGGAATTCGTGGAGCAGGTCAAGGCAGCGGTGTCGGAGACGGTGCCGATCGATGGACCGGCTGAAAAGGACGCGCCGGCGCCGGCTGCCGGCAGGGTGGGGCGTGTCGCCAAAGGGCTGGGCCGCGCGGTGGTCGACGGTTTCTTCAACTCGCGGTGACCAGATGCGTGCCACCGGAATGCGCTGTCATCACCCAGGCCTGGGCGGTCCTTCGGTGGCCTCAGGGTATCGGTTCGGCATCGTGATCAGGTGGGGCTCCAAGCGCTCCGGTTCGATCGGCGGCCGGAAAGAACGTGACGCAAACGGATCTGGATATGGTTGCGCTGCGGCCAGTACGTGGACGAGGTTCAAGGAGTTGACCGCCTTGGATGTGCGCCGCACCGACGGTTTCATCATCGCCTGATGGATCCTCGATCGTCGTGCTGCTCGGGGTGCCTTGTCGAGCCTGGTGCGAGCCGGAGCGCTTACCCACCGATATCGACTGTGCCGGTGCACAACGAACCCGCCGAGACACAGCCTATGCGAAAGGAACTCCCATGGGTCTCAGCGCAGTACATCTGAGCACCAATGCCCGTCCCACCCCGCTGGGCATCGACACACCACCCGAGTTCGCCTGGCAACTGGCCGCCGATCGTGCCGCCGTTGTCCAAACCGGCTATACGATCGAAGTTTCCACCGATACGACGTTTGGGCAGGACGTCATCTGGCGCACTGGCCACGTCCCATCGGCTGAGCCGTTCGGCGTGCGCTACGAAGGCCCCGAGCTGGTGTCGATGACGCGGTACTACTGGCGTGTGCGGATCGCGGCCACGGCGGGCGGCGAACCGGAAGTCGGTCAGTGGAGCGAGCCGAGCTGGTTCGAGACCGCGATACTCGAACCCGAACTCTGGCAGGCCAAGTGGATCACGGGTTTGCCACCCGCCTCGAAAAAGGACGATCCGGTCCTCTATTTTCGTGGATCGGTCGATCTCGGTGCCCATGTCGTGCGGGCCCGGGCCTATGTGAGCGCTCTGGGGTGGTACCGGTTCTTCGTCAACGGAGAAGATCTGACCGGTGACGCACTGGTGCCGCGGTGGACCCCCTACAGCGAGGTTGTCGAGTACCAGACCTACGATGTCACCGAGGCACTACGGGTCGGCACGAACCTCATCGCCGTCGCTGTCGGCGATGGTAGATACCGCGGATCGCTGGGACTCCTCGGTGGCAGATCAAAATACGGCGACCGGATCGGCGCGTTCGCCCAGCTTGTGGTCGAGCTCGACGATGGGTCCACGATCACCTCGATCTCCGATGAGGCGTGGTTCGCGGGGCCGGGTCGGATCACCGGCTCGGATCCGAAGAACGGCGAACGAGCCGATTTGCGGATCCCGGACGCAGACTGGCTGACCGACACGGCTGTGCCCGCACGCTTCGCGCCGATCGAGCTCATGCCCGACCAGCGCCATCACTTGATCGCCGAGGAGGTCGGTCGGGTGCGCGATGTGACTCGCCTGCGTTGCGCATCGGTCAGCCGTGCACCCTCGGGAGCGCAGATACTGGATATCGGCCAAAACTGTGCGGGCACCGTACGTATCAGGCTCACCGGTCCCTCCGGGCGTACGGTCCGGCTGACGCACAGTGAAGTGCTCACTCCTGCGGGCGAACTCGACGCCGAGTACATTCAGATGGGCCCCAAGTGGTACCAGCGTGATGTCGTGATCCTCGATGGTGACGAGCACTGGTACCAGCCGTGGTTCACCATCCATGGCTTCCGTTATGTCGAAGTCGAAGGCGTGGATCACGACATCCACCCCGACGATGTCGAGGCGCTCGTGCTGTCATCGGATCTGGAGGTCACGGGCAGCTTCGAGTGCTCGGAACCCCGCCTGAACCAGCTGTACCACAACGTTTTCTGGAGTCTGCGATCCAATTTCACCGACACCCCCACGGATTGCCCGACCCGGGAGCGCTCGGGTTGGACCGGCGACATCCAGGTCTTCGCTCCGGCGGCGGCTGCCATGGTCGACGTGCAGGCTTATCTGCGTCGGTATCTGCGTAACCTCACGCTCGAGCAGTATGCCGATGGTCGGGTGCCGATCTACATCCCCAGCGAACAACCCACCTCGGCCTCGATCGGTCGTCGGTTCCTGTATGTCGTGGCCGGCTCGGTGGGATGGGGTGACGCGGCGGTGCTGCTGCCGTGGACGCTGTACCGCTACTACGGCGACCGCAGCGTCCTTGAGGCTCAGTACCCGAGCATGACGGCGTGGGTCGATCAGCTGGCGGGACGCGCGAGGACCAAGCGAAGTGTGCGACGACGGCTGCGTGGACGCGGCTCGCAGGTTGAACGGTTCATCGTGGATACCGGCTTTCATTTCGGAGAGTGGTTGCGTCCCGACACGAGCCCCATGGCCAACTTCGTGGATGGCGTGCTGCGCTCCTCGGCGATCGCCACGGCGTACCTCGAACATTCGGCGCGCACCATGTCGAAGGCCGCAGCGGTACTGGGCCGCGACATCGATGCCGACCGCTACCGCGACCTCGCAGACAATGTCCGGGCCGCCTGGCGTGCGGCGTTCGTGCGAACCGATGGACGCATCGGCACCGACCGTCAAGATGACTACGTTCGGGCGCTGGCGTTCGGGCTTCTCGATCCCTCCGAGATGACGTCTGCCGTAGAGCGTCTGGTGTCTCTCATCGACCAGGCGGACGGGCACCTCGGGACCGGGTTCCTGTCCACGGTGCTGCTGCTGCCAGTGCTGGTGCAAGGTGGCAGGCCGGATGTGGCCTGCCGCCTGCTGATGCAGAGCTCCAATCCGTCCTGGCTCCACCAGATCGAACGCGGGGCCACCACGGTCTGGGAGACGTGGGAAGGATACGACGACAAGGGCAACGCCAAGGACAGCCACAACCACTACGCGCTCGGTGCGGTCGCCGGATTCCTCACCGAGTACGTCGCGGGCCTGTCTGCGGCCTCACCTGGCTACCGGGTCATCGACATCGACCCGGTGATCGGCGGTGGCCTCACTCATGCACGTGCTGTTCTCGAAACTCCCTACGGCACAGCTGTCAGCAGTTGGAGGGTGGGTGGTGACGGCGTCATTCGTCTTGAGGTGACGGTGCCGCCCGGTGCAGCGGCACGGGTGCACCTCGGCGACGACATCCACGAAGTGCAGTCAGGAAGGCACGTGTTCACCTCGAAGTGATCGAGACGATGAGCACGTCCCTGCGGCGATCACGAACCATGTCGTTCGGCTCCCGTAGGCTGCCCGCCAGTTCGGCGGAAACGAGGATCAGCCACCCAACGCCCGCTGATACCGGCGCATCCCGGAGATCCAGCGGTCGTAATCGGCGCCCTTGCCCCGGTACATGTCCAACACCGACGCATGGGGCAGCACCAGGAAGCGGCCGTCACGGATCCCGTCCAGCGTCGCCGCGGCCACGTCTTCGGCGCTCAGCACGTCTCCGGCGGTGGTGATGGACGCCGCTGCCACCCGCGCGGTGGCATCAGTAGAGTCGGTGATCGCGGCCAGCAGTGGGGTGGCGACGCCCATCGGGCACACACATGTGACGCCGATACCGTTGTCGCCGTGCGTGATCGACAGCCATTCCGCGAATCCGACGGCGGCATGTTTGGACACCGCATAACCGGCGGCACCGACCTGGGTGAGCAGACCTGCCGCCGACGCGACGCTGACGAAGTAGCCGCTGCCGCGGGCGATCCAATCCGGCACCAGTGCATCGGCGGCCCGGATGTGCGCGCGCAGGTTCACCTCCAGCACGCGGTCCCAGTCCTTGTCGGTGCCGAGACCGGAGGCGCCGATCACGCCGGCGTTGGCGACGTAGATGTCGACGGGGCCGAAGGCGGTCCGTGCGCTGTCGAGCAGTGCGGCGATCCCGGCGACGGACGCGGCATCCGCGCCCACGCCGACCGCCCGCTCACCGATCCCGGCAGCGGTCGCCGTCGCGGCCTCTTCGTCGATATCCCCGGTGACCACCGACGCTCCCGCCGCGGCGAACTGCTGTGCCAGCGCGCGACCGATTCCTGATCCCGCTCCGGTGATGACGACGACCTTGCCTTCGATCTCCATGAAACGTGTCTACCGCATCGATTCCCGCAGCTCCCGCTTGAGTACCTTGCCGTAACTGTTCTTCGGCAGTTCGTCGACGTAGACGTAGCGTTTGGGCCGCTTGAACCGGGCGATTCGCTCCAGCAGATGGGCATCGAGGTCACCCTTTGCGGCGGTGCCCACGATGAACGCCACCACCACCTCGCCCCAGTCCTCGTCGGGTGCGCCCACCACGCACGCTTCCTGCACGTCGGGGTGCTCGATGAGCACCTCCTCGACCTCGCGCGGGTAGATGTTGCTGCCACCGCTGATCACCACATCCTTGCTGCGGTCGCGCAGCGTCAGATAGCCCCGTGCGTCGAACGATCCCATATCCCCGGTGTGCAGCCAGCCGCCGACCAGAGTGGCCGACGTCGCCGCCGCGTTGTTCCAGTAGCCCGACATGACGACGTCACCGCGACAAGCGATCTCACCGATCTCATCGACTGCCGCCGGGCTGCCGTCGGTGTCGAGCACCGCGACCTCGACACCGGAGCGCGCATAGCCCACCGATCCGAGCACCGCGTCATCGGCACCCTCATGGTCCTGGCGGCGCAACCCGGTGATGGTCATCGGGGCCTCGCCCTGTCCGTAGAGCTGGACGAACACCGGGCCGAAGGCGGCCATCGCCTTCTTGAGGCTGTCCACATACATCGGGCCGCCGCCGTAGACCACGGTGGTGAGGTTCTTCGGCCGTGGGCGGCCGGTGGCAACCAGGCGCTGCACCATGGTGGGCGCCAGGAAGCAGCTGGTGCGCGGATGGTGATCGCACAGGTCGAGGAACTCGTCGGGCTCGAAACCGGCCGATGCCGGAATCACCTGTCGCGCGGCGCGCAGGATGTATGGCGCGATGTAGAGGCCCGAACCGTGTGACATGGGTGCGCCATGGATCAGGCTGGAGTTCTCGTCGGGGGAGTCGAAGTCGGCGAGATGCGACACCGTCATCGCCATCAGGTTGCGGTGCGAGAGCATCGCGCCCTTGGATTTTCCGGTCGTACCGCTGGTGTAGAACAGCCAAGCCAGCGCGCCGGGATCGGTGCTGGCCGGGATGGCCGGTTCCGATTGCAGGCGGTGGTCGTACTCGGGGGAGTCGATGACCTCGACGGGCACGTCGACAGCGTCGGCGAGTCCCGGGGCGATCTTCGGTGAGGCGAATACCACTGCCGCACCCGAGTCTTCGAGGATCTGCGCCATTTCGCGGGGGTGCAGCTTGAAGTTGATGGGTACCACGGCACATCCGGCCGCCCAGATCGCGAACATCAGCTCGATGATCTCCGGCCGGTTCTCGCTGGCGACGGCGATCCGGGCGCCGGTGTCCCGGTCGGTGGACAGCGAGGTGGCCAACCGCAGCGCACGGTCGCGGAGCTCGGAGAAGGTGTGCAGTTGTTCGGTACCCCGGTACACCGCGCCGCGGTCACCGAAACGCGTTGCGGCCTGGTCGAGTACGGCGAACAGGTTCACTTGGCGACCCAGTCCGAGCTCAAGGCGAACTCGGACAGGTACTTCGTCGAGCTCCATCCGCCGTCGACGACGATGGTCTGGCCGTTGATGAAGCTGCCGCCGTCCGAACACAGGAACGCCACGGTGGACGCGATGTCCTCGACACGTCCCAGCCGTTCGTGGGGTGTCATCTCGGTGTTGATCTTGCGGAACCTCTCGTCCTCCAGGCGGGTGGCCACCATCGGCGTCACGGTCACGCCGGGTGCCACCGCATTGCACCGGATGC
>Ga0075364_10000873_pt1 | contig 15899 bp, 15 predicted proteins | sample EndMetdeltDD1764_FD_71517 | JGI IMG/M metagenome (GOLD analysis project Ga0075364, IMG submission 71517) | Populus endosphere microbial communities from Tennessee, USA - Endosphere MetaG P. deltoides DD176-4 | ecosystem: Host-associated > Plants > Roots > Endosphere | place: USA: Tennessee...
TACATGCTCTGCGCCGTGCTCGCTTCCGTCTGCGGTTATCTGCTCGCCAGCTTTTCAGGCGGCGCGGCACTCAACATGGGCTCGGAATATCTGCTGATGTCGATCGCCGTGGTGGTGATCGGCGGCACCGCGGTTGCCGGCGGCAATTCCAACATTCCCGGCATCTGGGGCGCATCGCTTTTCATGTTCCTCGTGGTGTCCATGCTCAACACCTACGGGTTTGGCGCCGGTTTCCGCCTCATCCTCACCGGTTTCATCATCATCGCCGTCATCCTGCTTGCCGGTGGTAAAAAATCGAACCGCTGACCATCCGTTTCGAACATATCGATTGGAATAAGAACCATGCCGCAGTCCTCTTCCATCTACGAGATCCACGACGACCGTTTCCGCCACCTGATCGTCGGAACATCCGATCTGGAGGAGCTTTATTCCGATTGCCGCTGGGCCGAAGGACCGGTCTGGTTCGCCGACCTCGGCTGCCTGATCTTCAGCGACATTCCCAACCAGCGCATGCTGCGCTGGACGGAAGGAAGCGGCATTTCCACCTACCGCTCTCCCTCCAATTTCGCCAATGGCAATACGCGCGACCGGCAGGGACGGCTTGTCTCCTGCGAACATGGCGGACGACGGGTGACCCGTACCGAAATCGACGGTGCGGTCACCGTGCTGGCCGACAGTTTTGAAGGCAAACGCCTGAATTCGCCGAACGATGTTGTGGTCAAATCCGATGGCAGCGTGTGGTTCACCGATCCCACCTACGGCATCAAGTCGGATTATGAAGGCTATCGCGCCGAGCCGGAGCAGGCGACCCGCAACGTCTACCGCCTCGATCCGGCAAGCGGAAAGCTCGACGCCGTGATCACCGATTTCGGCCAGCCGAACGGGCTTGCCTTTTCACCCGACGAAAAGACGCTTTACGTAGCGGATTCGTCTTCCAGCCACGACACCAGCGCCCCGCGCCACATCCGTGCTTTCGAGGTGGCAGAAGGCGGCCGTGTCAGCAACAGCCGGGTGTTCTGCGAACTCGACAACGGTCTGCCGGACGGCTTTCGCCTCGATGTCCATGGCAATCTATGGACCAGCGCCGGTGATGGCGTGCATTGTTTCGGGCCGGATGGAAAGCTTCTCGGAAAAATCCTCATCCCCCAGACGGTCGCCAACCTCACCTTCGGCGGGCCACGCAAAAACCGGTTGTTCATCACGGCAACGCGGTCTCTTTATGCCGTCTACACGGCGACCAACGGGCATTCACTCGGCTAAATCATCCTTGTGGCTCGCAGCGCAGCTAGGGGCTTCAAGACCTCCTGGATGGCTCGCGCGAAAGCTGGAAGCGTGCTGACATCACGCTATTCCACATACGCTTCCGCTGGCCGGAACACACTGAAGATAAGCACGATCAGGGCGCCTGCCGCGATATCTAGCACCGCTTGCAGGAAAGACGTCACGATCCAACCGACCACATATCTCCCGTTACTTCGTGATTATTCAGAGATTTAGAATCGTCAATTGACAACTAACATGTCAGTCAATTACAACTAATAAATCAGTGGAGGAGACACTTATGGCACGCTTCGGTTTATCCGTCGCATTGACGACCCCTTTTGACGAAAACGGCGACATCCTGCTCGATATGATGATCGCGCAGGTGAAACGCAGCATTGCCGCCGGTTGCAACAGTTGCACTCTGTTCGGCACGACAGGCGAAGGATCATCGATCGGCATGGACGAACGCGAACGTGTCCTGTCCGCCATCCTCGATGCCGGCGTATCGCCCCAACAGATCGTCGTCGGTGTATTGGTAGACTCGGCCGAAGACGCAGCTGCACAGGCCGGCCACGCGCTTGATCGCGGCGTGCGCAACATTCTTCTCGCCCCGCCGTCCTACTTCAAGAATGTCAGCGATGACGGCCTGTTTCGCTGGTTTTCGCGAGTTTTCGCGCTGCTTGGAAACAAGGCCCGCGATATCCTCGTCTACAACATTCCCTCGGTCACAATGGTGACGCTCAGCGTCCCTCTCGTCGCTCGCCTGCGCGAAGCGTTTCCGGGTATCGTCACCGGCGTCAAGGATTCATCCGGCAACTGGGATCACACGCAGGTCCTGCTGAAGGATCACTCGGATCTTATCATCCTGATCGGCGACGAACGGCATTTGGCACAGGGTGTGCGCATGGGCGGTCAAGGCGCCATTTCCGGCGTTGCCAATTTTGCCCCCAAGGAAGTCGGGGCCATGGCCAATGACGGCCGTGATGATGCTCGTATCGTGGAATTCGTGGTCGAGCTTCTGAAACATCCAGTTACGCCCGCCGTCAAGGCGATGCTGGCGCGCGAACTTGGTGACCAGAAGTGGCTTGCAGTGCGCGCGCCGCTGCTTTCCATATCAACAGAGGTACAGAATCAGCTCGGCACCGTTTTCGACGGGCTTTTCCGCAGCAAGGCAGCCTGAGCAGAAAGAGGAAAACCGGAACAACGATGGCAATGCAGCAGGACGACCAGCAGGTGGAAGAACCCACGCTTAGGGAAAAAGCCTATGAGAGCTTTACCCGGCATCTGCTGGCGCGTGACGTTCGACCCGGCCAATTCGTGTCACAGCGCCGACTGGTCGAACTAACCGGCCTGCCGCTCGGTGCCATCCGTGAACTGATCCCGAGGTTGGAGGCCGAGGGACTGATCAAGACGGTGCCGCAACGCGGATTGCAGATCGCCCATATCGACCTGCACCTGATCCGGGAAGCGTTTCAGTTGCGCCTGTTTCTGGAGAAGGAAGCCGTCGCGTTGTTCGTCCATTCGGCATCCGACGAGTTGATCGGCAGGATGATCGCCAAACATCGCGAGCTCGCCTCAGCCGTTGTCGCCGGCAATGAAACGCCGGAACTGGAGGCAGAAGCGCAGGCTGTCGACTGGGGCATGCATGACGCCTTTATCGATGCACTCGGCAACAGCATCATCTCGAATGTCTATCGCGTCAACTCGATCAAGATGCGGTTGATCAACCAGGAGCGTTTTCGCATCAATGGCCGCGTTGCCTCGGTCATGGGCGAACACATGACCGTTCTGGAAGCCATCGAGCTTCGCTCAGCCGAGGATGCAGTTTCGGCGCTCGTGAAACATATCGGACATGCGAGGGACCGCGCCCTCAGGATTTAGGACAAGCAGAAACTCAACGTTCATGAGCCGGGATGAGGAGATCCCGGTAAACCTTGGAGGAGGACATCATGACATCAACATTCTGGACCCCAACCCGCCGCAGTTTTCTGGCAGGCTCTGCCGCACTCGGTGCCGCAGGCCTTGTCGGCGCCCGCCCGGCTTCGGCGGCTGTCGACTGGAAAAAGTTTGCCGGCACCACGCTGGAAGTGAACCTCGTCAAAAGCCCGCGCGGCGAAATCCTGCTCAAATACATGAAGGATTTCGAAGCGCTGACCGGCATCAAGGTGAATGCCGAAGCCACGCCCGAACAGCAGCAGCGCCAGAAGACCACGATCGAGCTATCGTCCGGCCGCCCGAGTTTCGACGTTGTGCACCTGAGCTACCACGTGCAGAAGCGCCAGTATGAAAAGGGCAAATGGCTCGCCGATCTTACCGAGTTCTTCAAGGACCCAAGTCTCACCGATCCATCCATGGTGGAAGGTGATTTTGCGGAGGCCGGCCTGAAATTCGCGAAAGATGCCGATGGCTCCCTGCGCTCCCTGCCCTTCTCGGTCGATTACTGGATCGTCTACTGGAACAAGGAATTGTTCGACGCCAAGGGCCTCAAATATCCGCAGAGTTTCGAGGAAATGGTTTCCACGGCCGAAGCCCTCACCGACAAGTCCACCAACACATTCGGTTTTGTCGCGCGTGGCCTGAAAAATGCCAACACCCCGGTATGGACCTCGCTGATGCTGGGTTACGGTGCCACCCCGATCACCGACGGCAAGGTCACCAGCGATAGCAAGGAAGCCGTCGAAGCCGCAAAAATGTATCAGACGCTGATGACCAAGGCAGCGCCTGTCGGCGTCTCCGGCTTCAACTGGGCCGAAGCGCAATCCGCCTTCCTGCAGGGCAAGGTCGGAATGTGGTTCGATGGCGTCGGTTTCGCGCCGCCGATCGAAAACCCGGAAAAATCCCGTGTCGTCGGCAAGACCGGTTACAGCGTCATCCCCAAAGGCCCGGCAGCACAGGCCGCCGGCACGTTTGGCGATGGTCTCGGCGTCACCGCCGCCAGCACCAAGAAGGAAGCCGCTTACCTGTTCTGCCAATGGGCGATCTCCCATGAAATGGGTGCGCATCTGCTGCAGGCCGGCGCCGGCGTGCCGTATCGCCAGTCCATTCTCGACGATGCCAAGGTGCGCGAAGGCGTCACCATGCCGGGCGAATGGGTGGATGCGGTCGTTGCCTCCGGCAAGGTCTCGCAGCTGGCGCTGCCGGTCATCATCCCGGTCACCGAATTCCGCGACATCTATGGCGTGGCGCTCACCAACATGATCGGCGGCTCGGACCCGGCTGCTGAGCTCAAGAAAGCGGGCGAGCAGTTCGCACCGGTTCTGGCACGCAGCGAGGGATAATGGCTTCCGTGACTGTTGATACGACCGCGGCAGACGCCGTGACAGCAAAAGGGGGCAAGCCGCCAAGGCTTTCCCCCAATTACTGGCCCTTCGTCGCGCCCGCCCTGGTGGTGATCGGCGCAGTCATTGTTTTCCCGTGGGTGTTCACCCTCTGGATGAGCGTCAATTCCTGGACCTTGGGACAGGAGCAGACATTCATCGGCCTGGACAATTATATCCGGCTCGCCGGCGACATGCGATTCTGGGAATCCATGTGGCACACGGCACTCTACACCGTGCTTTCGGTGGTGGCGCCGCTGTTTCTCGGAACGCTGGCCGCTCTCGTATTCGACGGCCAGTTTCCGCTCCGAGGCTTTCTGCGCGGCGTTTTTGTCATGCCGATGATGGCGACCCCGGTCGCTATCGCGCTGGTCTGGACGATGATGTTCCACCCGCAGCTCGGCGTGCTCAATTACCTACTGTCGCTGGTCGGCATCGGCGCGCAGGAATGGATCTATAACCAGTCGACGGTCATCCCGTCTCTGGTTCTGGTTGAGACCTGGCAATGGACACCGCTGATCATGCTGATCGTGCTGGGCGGTCTCGCCGCCGTGCCGCGCGAGCCTTACGAAAGTGCCGAAATCGACGGTGCCAATGCCTGGCAGAAATTTCGGTATCTGACACTGCCGATGATTGCGCCCTTCCTGATGATCGCAGTCATCATCCGCTCCATCGATGCGGTGAAAAGCTTCGACATCATCTATGCGATGACGCAGGGCGGACCCGGCACGGCATCGGAAACCATCAACATCTACCTCTACAACACCGCCTTCGCCTATTACGACATCGGTTACGGATCGGCCATGGCCGTCGTGTTCTTCGTCGTTATCGTGGCGCTGTCCTTCGTGCTGATGATGGTCCGCGCCCGCACCAACTGGGCCGACATGGAGGACCGCTGATGACACACCGTATGCTCAACCGGATCGGCCTGTTTTTCGCCGCCTTCATAATGATCTCTCCGGTCATCCTGTTCTTTATCTGGATGATCTCGCTGTCTTTAAAATTCGAGATCGACAACGGCGCATATCCGCCGATCCTCATCCCCGAGCGCGTCGCCTGGTCGAACTATGCAAAAGTGTTCGAGGAGAACAATTTTCTGCTCTATTTCTGGAATTCGGTCCTCGTCACCGGTGCGGCCACTTTTCTCGCCCTCGTCATCGGCGTACCCGCCGGTTACGGCATCGCGCGGCTGAAGGCCGAGCGTGCCGCCATGGTCATCATGATCGCCCGCATGACGCCCGGTCTCTCCTTCCTGATACCGCTATTCCTGCTGTTCCAATGGATGAACCTGCTCGGCACGCTTGTGCCGCAGATCATCATCCATCTGGTCGTCACCGTGCCGATCGTCGTGTGGATCATGATCGGCTATTTCGAGACGACGCCGAAGGAACTGGAAGAAGCTGCCAGCATAGACGGCGCCACCTCATGGCAGGTGTTCCGCCTCGTGGCGCTGCCGATCGCCAAGCCCGGTATTGTCGTCGCCTTCATTCTGGCGGTGATCTTCTCGTGGAACAATTTTGTCTTCGGCATCGTGCTTGCCAGCCGGGAAACCCGCACGCTGCCTGTCGCAGTCTACAACATGCTGTCCTTCGAACAGGTCAGCTGGGGGCCGCTTGCGGCCGCGGCCCTGATCGTCACCCTGCCGGTTCTGGTGCTGACCATGTTCGCCCAGAAACAGATTGTTGCCGGCCTCACCGCCGGCGCGGTCAAGGGCGGCTGAAAACTCAATTGGAAATCGGGAGGATTTTCACCCATGGCTACCGTCAACATCCAGAATATCGCCAAGCGTTTCGGCGCCGTCGAAGTCATCCGTGATCTCAGCGTTGATATCGCCGATGGCGAGTTCGTTGTCCTCGTCGGCCCTTCCGGCTGTGGAAAATCCACACTGCTGCGCATGGTGGCCGGGCTGGAGGAAGTGTCCGGCGGCGCCATCCGCATCGGCCCGCGCGAAGTCTCGCACCTGCCGGCACGTGACCGCGATATCGCCATGGTGTTTCAGAACTATGCGCTCTACCCGCACATGACGGTGGCCGACAACATGGCCTTCGCGCTGAAGCTGAAAAAGGCGGACGCCACCGAGACACGGCGCAAGGTGGAAAGCGCCGCCGCCATTCTGGGCCTCGAAAAACTGCTCGACCGTTACCCGCGTCAACTCTCTGGTGGCCAGCGTCAGCGTGTTGCCATGGGTCGTGCGCTGGTACGCGATCCGCAGGTGTTCCTGTTCGACGAACCGCTATCCAACCTCGACGCCAAACTGCGTGTGCAGATGCGCGCCGAGATCAAGGCGCTGCACCAGCGCATCGGCACGACGATCATCTACGTCACCCACGACCAGATCGAGGCCATGACCATGGCCGACAAGATCGTCGTCCTGCACGATGGCCATATCGAACAGGTCGGCGCCCCGCTCGACCTCTACGACCGCCCTGCCAACCTGTTCGTTGCCGGTTTTATCGGCTCACCGGCGATGAACTTTATTGATGGAAAGATCGAGGAAGGCATTTTTCGAAGCGATAAGGGCCTCGTCCTGCCACTACCGCCGGGCGCAGACACGGAAAAACTCGGCGGCCGAAAACTGGTCTACGGCATTCGACCGGAACATATTCGCGCCGAAGCCGGCGGCATTTCAGGCCGCGTCGAGATCGTTGAAGGCACAGGCTCGGAAATCTTCGCCCGCATCATCAGCGGCGGCGAAGAGATTTCCTGCCTCTTCCGCGAACGCCTCGACATCCGCTTCGGTGACGATATCGGCATAGCGATTGATGCGACCCGAACGCATCTTTTCGACAAGGTAAACGGAAAACGCCTCTGAGACGTTCACACAGGGCTTCAACTCACCAATAGAGGCCACCGACCTTTGCCGAATTACCATTCCGACGCAAATATGATTTCGGTGAAAGGCCGACCGCAACGGGCCCAGAGCCGGCAGCAGCCAGCTTGCTACCTACGAAAGTTCCGATACAGGCGGCGACTTTTTTTGGTTTTAGAGCCTGTCCGAGAATTCATTGTGATCGCGCGATCCGCCTGACGAGGGTCATAATGGATGCGGCATAGAGGAAGGCCTCAGCCCATTTTATCGTTGCCTCTGGGGCTTTCCACAGTCGTCGATTTCGACTGATTCAGGCGAAGAAGCGCTCGGGTATAGTGGCTTTCGACGCTCTTCACATGTACTCGGCTGTACCATCCCGATCGAAGCAGTTGGTCAATGCCGCGGGCACCGTTTTTGTCGGTCTTGTTCCGCATGGCCGAAAGAGTGGTATTGACCTGGCGAGCCTCCATACACACGACATCGAAGCAAGCTTCCGTAAGACCGCGTAGGTCAGGTGTTGCGTCAGGGTGCCAGCTTCCAGTCCGACCTGATGGATATGTTCGCCGAACTCATTGAAGCAGCGGACAATATCAGACACCTCCGATGGTACAGACCTTTCGAGCCTGATTTTTCAGGCCTCGTCGATGATGCAAATTGCCACCGAGCGCAGTGACACAGCTAAAGCAGCGTAGAACATTGTCATCTCCCTTCATCTCGGTTGCACCGGAATTGTACTAGGTCGCGTCCCCATAAACGGGGTTCATCTTGTTGGCGGTGTGTGATTCAATCTCTTGAAAGGAGATTGCCATGCGCTGTCACGAACTGAGCGACGAAGAATGGGCCGTCATCGCGCCACTTCTGCCGACCAATACCCGTGGAATTGAACGTGTTGACGACCGCCGGGTGATCAATGGCATCTTGTGGCGTTTCAGAACCGGATCGTCCTGGCGCGACGTGCCCGAGCGTTATGGTCCGCGCACAACGCTCTACAATCGGTTCTCCCGTTGGCGCAAAGCAGGTGTCTGGGATCGCCTTCTGGACGCCGTTTCGAAGCGTTACGATGGCGACATCGTGATGATCGATTCATCCTGTGTCCGCGTTCACCAACATGGTGCCAACGCTAAAAAGGGGGATCTGCCGATCCTTGCATGGGACGTTCGCGTGGCGGCCTAACAACCAAAATCCACGCACTTGTCGATGCCGATGGTTTGCCGGTTCGCCTGGAATTAACCGCAGGTCAGGCTGCTGATGCCCCCATAGCTGAAAAGCTGCGGAGCGACGTTCAGCCCGGAGCAACAATCCTTGCCAACAAGGCATATGACACCGATGCCATTCGTCACTTTGCCAAACAATGCGGGTGTTGGGCCAACATCCCCGCAAAAACCAACCGCAAAAAGACATTCAGCTTCACTCGACGGGTTTACCGTCAGCGCAATCAGGTAGAACGCTTCTTCAATCGCATCAGCTAATGAGTCCGCATCCTAGCATATTGCGGCGTTGCGCCGAAAAAAGACATAACGGACATCGCAAAACTCCCTATTCTAGGGTGCCACAAAAATTGGGAAAACAAGTGTCGTTTTAGTTGGGAGTTTTACGACAAAGAAGGTTCTAAAACCTGTTTCAGGTCGCGCTTGATAGCCCATAAGGTTAGATCAACCTCATTGTTTCAATCCCGCGGTCAGTCCATATGCCGTTAATTCCGCTTTCGTTCGTTGTCGCTCTATTGCTCGTGATCTTGTTCGTCACCGTGATAAGGAGCGGTGACGACGAGGCTCCACGCAATCTGCCTTTCCTCACACTGATCCTGTTGAGTGCCTTCCAGGCGTTCCTCTCAGGCCTGCGCTGGGGATATGGCCTCGTTGAGGTGATGTATATTGCCCCAGTGGGTGCGGCGTTTGTTCCGCCACTGGTCTATAGCGGAGTGGCGAAGCTGGTGCGTAAGAACAACGCTAGCAGCCGCTATTCGCTGGTGCTCCATGCGCTTCCAGCCCTTGTCATCATTGCCATCCTGGCCATGGGAGCATGGCGAGGCGCAATCGATATCCTTCTGCCAACGATTTTCATGGGATATGCCGGCGCAATTCTATATCTCATGAGGCCGGGACCCGATGCCCTGCGAAGAACGCCGTTTGAAACTGCCGCCCCAACTTATCGGGCGCTCACTTTTGCCGCCTCGGCGTTACTTCTTTCCGCAGCGCTCGACTTGTTGGTCTTTCTCGACTTTTCATGGACGCAAGGTCGGCATGCCCCGGAGATGGTCGCGGTCGGCAACCTCATTGCTCTGATCATCCTCTCGATCGCGGCGGCCGTAGTCGTCCGGGGTAGACAGGCCACTGAATTCGAGGCCGCAGTTCCTCCTTCGGATGATCGAGGCGATAAGGAGACGATCACGACCATCCAGCTTCTTCTGGAAACGAAGCGCTTCTACCGTGGCCCTGATCTCAACCTTGACCGGCTGGCACGCAAAGCCATCATTCCGGCGCGGCAAATCTCGACTGCGATTAATCAGGCGACAGGCAAGAACGTCTCCCAATACGTCAACGAGTTTCGCATCGCGGAAGCATGTCAGCTTTTGGACGAAACGGATAAATCGGTGACGGAAATCATGTTCGAAGTCGGGTTTCAGACCAAGTCAAACTTCAATCGTGAGTTCCGCCGTATTACCGATTTGACGCCCGTTCAATGGCGACAGCGGCAGGCGAGTCCGAACTAATCCACGAAGGCCGAGGTACAAAATCGCGATTCAGCACGATCGAAAACATGTTTGAGGTCGAGTTATACAAGTAAAGCCGGCTTTGTGTCGGCATGGACACGCTCACCGAATACGATCGCAAACTTTCCGAAACGCTCAAGTCTCTATCTCTGGAGAGGCCATCCGACACGCCGACGCCACGCGGAAAGATCATCCGCTGGATCACGGTCCTTTTGATTTTGGCGACCATTTTTATCATCGTCGCTGTCGTCTCGCTAGGCGTGATGAATGACATAAAGACCGCACTTCTCGTCCATGCTCAGCCGGCCAAACTGGCACAAGGCAAACAGGAAACTTTCAGTTCGAGTACGAACGGTGACGACCTGTCACCAACGCCGCAACCATCGGAAGCAGCCCCCCGTGAGATTACTGGCTCCGGCTATGTCGTCGCGCCGCGCTCGACGACGGTCTTTGCGAAATACGAGGGCAGGATCACCAGAATAACCGTTGAAGTCGGTGATCACGTCAAAGCCGGCCAGATACTCGCTGTCATGGAAGACGCCAGCGCCCATCTGGCGCTCGAACAGGCCAAGGCGGCGCGAGCTTCGGCCGATCTGGTGCTTGCAGCCAGGCAAATTGTACTGGCGCAAGCGAGTGCCTCGTTCCGGCGGGTCGAGAATCTGACGCAGCGTGACGCCGCATCCAGAAAGGATCTGGAAGACGCTGAGGCACTTTGGAAAAACGCCCTGAACAATGCCGAGCAGGGCCGCCAGGACGCTGCTCGGGCAGATATCGCGATCCGCATGGCCCAGGAACAGATGGGCGAGCTGACCATTCGGGCTCCGATCGAGGGCACCGTGACCCAGGTCAACGGCCATGTTGGTGACACCGTTCTGGCTCGCACCGACAGCGTTCGGGAGAGCCAAAGCATTCTGACACTGGCGGACACAACAAACATGGTGATCGACGCCGACATAGCCGAGACGAACATCTCCCTGCTCCGAGCCGGATTGCAGGGGGAGGCCGTTCTCGACGGTATCCCCCACCTGCCTTTCAGCGTTGCCCTTCAGCGGATTGCACCCATTGCATCGGCTGAAAAAGGGACTATCGGCATCCGACTTTCTCTCATCGATCCGCCTGTCGGCATACGACCAAATATGGCGGCGCGCATTCGTATCATCGCTCCTGAAATTCAAAATCGAATCGGAGAAGTCTCACCATGACCGACCGCCAACCAGAATCTCCCTACATCACTCTAAGAGCCGTAAGGAAGGGCTACAGGATAGGCGGCGAAGTCATTTCGATCTTTGCCGATCTCCATCTTGAAATTCCTCAAGGTGACTTCGTCGCCATCATGGGTCCGTCGGGATCGGGAAAGTCGACGCTGCTCAACATGCTAGCGGGCATCGAAAACCCTGACGCCGGCGAGATCGCTATCGGCGGCGCAAGGCTGGACCGGATGGGAGAGGCGGCGCGGTCTGCATGGCGAGCGCACCATATGGAGATAGTTTTTCAGTTCTATAATTTGTTGCCTATGCTGAATGCAGCCGAGAATGTCGAACTGCCACTGCTGCTCAAGCCGATCCCGGCGAAGGAGCGACGCATTCGGGTCGGCAAGGTTCTCGACCTAGTCGGCCTTTCTGGTCGCGAAAAGCAATATCCTGCGTTGATGTCGGGCGGCCAACAGCAACGGGTCGGCATAGCGCGCGCCATTGCCGCCGATCCCGATCTCCTTCTCTGTGATGAACCCACCGGCGATCTCGACCGAAGATCGGCCGATGACGTGCTCGATATGCTGCGCCTTCTCAACCGGGAGCTTGGAAAGACGATCGTCATGGTAACCCATGACCCGCAGGCGGCATTGCATGCCCGCAGAACGCTGCATCTCGACAAGGGCACGTTCGTTGAAGAAAAGAGGGCCGCTTGATGAATTTCTTGCACCTTGCCAGGCGAAATGCCTGGCGAAAGCCACTGCGAACGCTGCTTCTCATGTTCTGCGTGACGGTGGCCTTTCTGATCTACGGGCTGACTGCGAGTTTTCTGAATGGAGCGCAAGGGTCTGCCGGCGCCAGCGACGATCTGCTTGGCGTGATGAATGCGGCAGGGCGGACTGCGCCCCTACCGATGGCTTACCTTTCACGCATCACATCAGAGCCGGGTGTGGCCTCGGCTGCCTATATGGCGCGGCTTCGAGGCTACGTGAACGTCGAGAAGAACGTGGTCTCGGTGAGTGCGGGTGATCCGCATCTCATGGGCAGGGTCAACGGCAAGGAACTTGGTCTCACGCCGGAGCTTCTTTCCGCACTTGGCCAGACGAAAGACCGGGTATTGGTCGGCCGCGCTCTGGCACAGGCGCAGGGATGGGTAATCGGTCAGCGCATCACTGTCACGTCTTTTCAGACAGCACGGAAGGATGGCAGTCGCGACTGGCGGTTTGAGATCGCCGGTATTTTCGACGGTGAAAACGCCAGCACAGACACTTATTTCGTGCTCGCCAACTACGACTATATCAATGCTGCGCGCGCGCGTAACATTGACAGCGTAGACGCCTTTATCGTTCGCCCGGCCGACGGAGTGTCGTCCGGCACCCTTGCTGCGCGTGTCGACAAACTGTTTGCCAATTCGGCGGCTCCGACACGCACGCAGTCCGAAAAACAGTTCCTGGAAGCCTTCCTGCGCCAATATGCCGATGTCGGGTTGATCATCAATCTGGTTGTCGGCGCAGCCTTCGTGACGCTGTTGATGATCGTGATCAACACGATGGTCTTCGCGGTACGGGAACGCACTTTCGAAATTGGCCTGCTGAAAACCCTCGGATTCTCCGGGAATCGTATTCTGGCGCTGGTTCTCGGCGAAACGCTCATCATTTTCGTCATCGGCGGCACGATCGGTCTCGTTCTTACAGAAGCAGTCACGGTTCTCGCCGGGCCAGCTCTCGGTTTGTTTCTTTCGATGACGGCACTCATGAGGGCTGCCCTATTCATCATATTGCTAGGGCTCGTGACCGGGCTGATACCCGCAATCAATGCCATGCGCACCCCCATAACTGCAGCTTTCCGGGCGAGATAAGCACATGTCTTCAAACCTTAAGCAAACGCTCGCGATGGTCCGGGCGAACCTCCTAAGCCTTCCCAGACGCCTTGCGATCTCAACCTCGATGGCTCTTTCCGTTGCGCTTGTCGTCTGTGTGTTCGCCGGCTTCCTTTCCATGGCGGTCGGATTTGAAAAGGCACTAACCAGCGCTGGCTCTCCAGTGGTCGCTGTGATCCTCGGTGGCGGCACCAATCAGGAAAACGGCTCCGATGTTCCGGCCGAGGTCATCCGGGCGATCGCGGCAATGCGCGGCGATATCGGCCTGGTACGGGACGCAGCAGGCAACCTGCTCCTGTCACGGGAAATCGTTGTTCCCGTCGAGGTGCGCAACGGTCAAGCTGAAACCGCAAAAATGCTGGCCCTACGCGGTATGGATGCGGCTGGCCCCTTTCTGCGGGATGGCGTCACTCTGACAGCCGGCCGCCTTGCCAATGCAGGTGCTCGTGAAATCGTGGTTGGCGACCGGATCGCGGCAGAATTTCCCGACCTTGCGATCGGAAAGCAGATGCGGCTGGGAGCGGTCGATTGGGCCGTGGTTGGGCAGTTCGCGCCGGGCGGTAGTGCGTTCGATTCAGAACTATGGGCTGACCTTGATGCCGTCAGCTCGGCTTTCGATCGGGTTGGCGAGGTTCAGAGCGTGCGCGCCAGGCTTGAAGGTGCTGACTTGATTGACAAGTTGAAGGCGGCGCTTACAAGCATCTCGCCCCCCCCCTTGAATGCCGTCACCGAAGTCGACTTATACGCTGCCCAGTCTTCCGGCACCGCTAACCTCATTCGCATGTTTGGATGGCCTTTGGGCCTGCTGATGGCGCTCGGAGCTACAGCCGGCGCGCTTAATACCATGATGAGTTCGGTGTCCGACCGTTCTGTTGAGATTGCTACGGTACGCGCCTTGGGGTTTGGACGCCTTCCAGCCTTCCTTGCAACATGGATCGAGGCGGTCGCGCTGGCGTCGATCGGCATCGTCATCGGTTTGGCCGCCTCATGGCTTGTGTTCAATGGATGGCAGGCCAGCACCGTCGGTGCGAACAATTCCAGCATGTCTTTCCAGCTGACCATGGATGGAGGCGTGATGCTGACTGCCGGTCTTCTTGGGTTAGCGATCGGCATCCTGGGAGGCGCCGTTCCCGCCATTTCGGCCGCGCGCCTGCCTTTGACAGCGGCGCTACGCGCACGCGGGTGACGAAAGATGTCGCAAAAATCCTAAACTTTGCGGCAGAACCGCTGCCCCGATTTTTGCGACCGGATTTTGCGACTGCCAATGACCGGTTCGGGCCGAGCGCGGCCTTCCGCTTCGCGCCAGAAGCGGTCATTGCGCGTACCCCGGTTTCGCCTAGACTACTTTCATCAGACATTCCACGAGGTGAGAATGACTTGCATGGAAGGTCCAAGCTTACGCCTACGGCCCGCAACGGCTGATGATGCCGCAGCCCGCTTATTGTTGGGACACAACCCGGAAATTGTGCGCATGTTCGGTGTCAGCCATGCTGGATACTAAACCTATGACAATGGATGCGGCAGAGGCGTGGGCTCGTTCCCACGCGACCAACCCATATGTCTGGATCATTGAAGTTGCTGGACAACTGATTGGTGAAATCAAACTTAACAGCGTAAATCCTCAGGACCGCAGAGCGTCGATGGCAATTGCGATCTACGATCCCCACCAGCTTGGAAAGGGATTTGGAAGTGAAGCAATCCGCCTGCTTTTGTACAACGCCTTCACGGAGCTGGACCTCCACCGGATCGGCATACGGGTCCTAGCCTACAATGAACGAGCTATTAGGACCTATCAAAAGTGCGGCTTCATTGGTTGAGGGACGGGAGCGAGAAACTGCATTAGTCGACGGCGTCTGGCATGACGACCTAATGATGGCGATACTTGCTAGAGAATTTCAGGGTTATCATTATGGAGGGATCGTCCGCTAAGGGCCGACTGCAGCCTTCCCCTTCGCTTCAAGAGCGGCTTTACATGGTTCATTCTTCATCGGTGATCGTCAGAAATCGTCTGATTATTGTCAGTGGCGAATTCTTGTAACCTCAATGTCCGCCTTAAATCTCAGTGGCGGATGCCGTCAAGTGCAACGTTTGGTCAAAGCGAGCACTTCATCCTGCGAGGTGTCCCATGCGAACCGGCTAAATGACTCCATGGCATGAATGCTGAGCATCTCTGCACCGTCAGACTTCGCAGTTGTTATGAAGCGGTCAATAACTTGTTGCGAGAGTTTCTGAGTAATCAAAATGTCATCGTCTTTAGTTCTTTGTAGCGTCGAGCCGGGCATCCGGGTCTCACGCATCGGAAAGGTTCGTTTTGCTCTGTCGTAGCTGAGAGCCACGACCAGCACGTCCCGATAAATACCTTGGCGCAAAAACTCTTCATCGGCTGGTAGGCGGGGATGAGCTACCAGTAAGATTTTTCCCTCGGAGCAAACAAACTAGACCGCACCAGAAGCCAGTATCCCGGTGGCAATTTTCACCGATCCATTGATGGGTACGTCTGTGAGAGGCAGTAAACCATCCGCACGGTTTGGCTGCAAAAGGACTGATGAAAGCAGCAGCCCAACTATTGCCAACATGAAAAAGCGAAACACTCGTAGGCTCCTCGTGGCGCTAAGAGTCCGTCCGAGAATTCATGATAACCGTGCGATGCGTCTGGTCAGTGTCATGATGGATGCGGCATAGAGGAAGGCTTCGGCGGACTTTATCGTCGCCTCCGGGTCTTTCCACA
>Ga0075364_10000874_pt1 | contig 15891 bp, 13 predicted proteins | sample EndMetdeltDD1764_FD_71517 | JGI IMG/M metagenome (GOLD analysis project Ga0075364, IMG submission 71517) | Populus endosphere microbial communities from Tennessee, USA - Endosphere MetaG P. deltoides DD176-4 | ecosystem: Host-associated > Plants > Roots > Endosphere | place: USA: Tennessee...
GCGAAGTTGTAGGCGGGGAACGACGCCACCACCCCGACCGGCTCGCGGACGACCAGGCTGTTGCCGGCCACCGGGAAGGCTCCGCCGGTGAGCGGGCCGAGGTCGCTGACGCGCACCTCCTCCAGCTCCAGCGTGCGCCCGAGTTCGGCAAAGTAGTTGAAGCTCAGGATGGGCGCCAGCGCCATGTAGTACTGCGAGAGCATGACCGAACAGCCGAGCTCCTCGGAGATCAGCGGCGCCAGCTCCGCCGTGCGCTTCTCGATCCCCGCCGCGATACGACCAAGGACCTCCCCTCGCTCAGCAGGGCTCATCCGAGGCCACGGGCCGTCGTCGAAGGCGCGGCGCGCTGCCGCAACCGCGTCATCGATGTCGTCTCGCGACGCGGCAGGCACCCGCCCGATGAGCTCCTCCGAGCGCGGCGAAATGATGTCGAAGGTCCGGTCGGACTTCGCGGCGCGCCATGCGCCGTCGATGAAGAAAGAATCGCGCTCGATCATAGGATTAGTAACCCTTCTTGACGGTGTTTCCGGCGTCGACCGGCAAGGCGACGCCGGTGATGAATTTGGCGTAGTCCGATGCCAGCCACACGACCGCATCGGATACGTCATTCGACTGGATCCAGGGCAGGTCCGGCAACGCGTTGAGCGAGGCGAACGCACCTCGAACGTCATCGACGCCGGGATTCTCGATGTGCGGCGCGAACATGTCGAAGAGCGCCTGGTTCATGATCAGGGGCGTCTCGACGTTGGTGGGACAGATGGCGTTGACGCGGATGTTGTGAGGGCCGAGATCCTGCGCGAGCGCCTTCATGAGTCCGATCACGCCGTGTTTCGACGCCGAGTAGGCAGCGGTATTGCCATAGGCGATGATGCCGGCTGTCGAGCTGGTCATCATGATGGACCCGCCCTGACCACGCTCGATCATCGACGGCATGACCGTCCGCACGGTGTTGAAGACACCGGTGAGGTTGATGTCGATGACCTCGTCCCAGTTCTCCTCCGTCACCTCCCACGAGACGGCGCCCGAACCGATGCCGGCGTTGGCCATGACGATATCGATGTGACCGAAGGCGTTGAGGCCCTCGTCCACGATCTTCTGCACCTGGCTCCGGTCGCGGACGTCGCCGACACCCGCGACGATCTTGCGACCATGGCTCTCGACGAGCCTCACCGTCTCGTCGAGGTCGGCTCGGGTCGCGAGATCGTACTTGACCGTCGCGACGTCCTGGGAACAGATGTCGAGGGCGATGATGTCGGCGCCCTCCTGAGCCATGCGGACGGCGTGTGAACGCCCCTGGCTGCGAGCAGCCCCCGTCACGAACGCCACCTTGTTCTCGAGCAGTCCCATGTCTTATTCCCTCACTTCTCGAAGATACTCGCCACACCGATGGGCGCTGGCGCTTGTTCGACTAGATATCGCCGGGCAGCTAAAGATCTGCGCCCCTACGCACCGGCCTGGCGTCGTTCCTCCTGCGTCGCCTTGACCTCACGACGACCTCGTGCCCGTTGGACGATGAGGGATGTCGAGAGCGCCAGGATCAGCGCCGAGCCGAAGAAGATGTTGGTGATCCAGATGTCGGCTCCCGCAAGCTGGAGGCCCTGGATTCCGGTACCCAGAATGATGATGGCCAACACCGTGCCCCAGACGTTGAATCGTCCCGGCTTGATCTGAGTCGTACCGAGGAACGCCGCCGAGAACGCCGGAAGCAAGTACTCCGGGCCGGCTGTCTGGCTGACGCTGTTGAGCGACGAAGCGAGCAGCACCCCCGCACCGGCAGCGATCGTGCTGCAGAGGACCAGGCTCCAGAACCGGTAGCGCTGAGTCCGGACACCCGAGAGCCGTGCCGCGTCAGGGCTCGCCCCGCTCGCGTACGCCCGCCGACCGATCGGTGTGTGCTCGAGGGCATACCAGACGATGACACCGAGGATCAGCATGTAGACCGCAATGATCGGCACGCCGAAAAGAGAGCCCGAGGTCAGCCCCGTCATCGACGACGAGAACGGTCCGACAAACGACCCCTTGGCCAGCGCCGCGGCGAGACCTGTCAACAGCGATGTCGTGCCAAGCGTCGCTATCAGACTGTCCAGTCCGAGGATTCCGCATAAGAAGCCATTGAACATGCCGATGCAGACGCCAACAGCCAGCGTGACGATGATGGCGGGCACAAGTCCCAGTTGCGGACCCTTGGTCGTGAGCAGGCCGCATACCACCGCGGAGAAGCCCATGGTCTGGGCCACCGACAGGTCGAACATGCCGGTGGCAAGAGGGGCGAGCAGCGCCAGCGCCAGAATGCCGGTGAAGGCCTGGCTGATGAGGATCGCCTTCCATGTGACCGACGTCAAGAACGTGTCGGGCACCCACACGGCGAACAGCAGGAAAATCAACGCGAAGCAATAGACGCCGGAAAACTTGCCGAACTGCAGGTGTCCCAGGAGCTTGGAGCCGTCCTGGGGACTTGTTTTGCTCCGAGGCCTCACGGACTGCGGAGCTTCTTCGATGCGCTCACTCATGATGGTGTTCTTTCGTTGGTGGTGCCTGTGCTCGTCAGCGAGTCCGGCAGTCGTAGTGCTTCGCCGAGCAGGACGTCCGGCGTAAGTTGGTCTCCACTGAGTTCAGCGCCTACGCGACCTCCGCGGATCACATAAACGCGGTCGCACACGGCAGACGCCTCTTCGAGGTCAGTTGTCGACATCAGGACAGCTGTGCCGCCCTTGGCGGCCTGGTACAGCTGCTTGTAGATCGCGCTTTTGCTGCCCACGTCGACGCCGGCGGTCGGCTCCTCGAGCAGCAATGCCTTCGCGCCGGTCCTGAGCCATCTGGCGATCATGATCTTCTGCTGGTTGCCTCCGCTGAGCGAGGAGATGGTCGCCTCGGGGTCGTTTGGCTTGACCTCGCACTGCTCCATGAACGGGGCGACGTCCTGGGCCTCGTGACGTCGACCGAGCCAACCCAGCGGGCCCCGGCCACGCACCCGCGGCAGCGTCACGTTCTCCCGCAGAGTCCACGTACCGATCACGCCAAGGCGTTTGCGGTCGCCGGGTACCAGCGCCAGACCGCACCGCACCCCGTGCCACGGTGACCGCGGAGCAATCGGCTGACCCATCAGGGTCACCTCGCCAGCCTCAAGACGCCGGGCGCCGAAGATCAGCTGCGGGATCTCTTCGCTGCCCGACCCAGACAGACCCACGATGCCGACAATCTCGCCCGCCCTCACCGTCCCGGTGAAGTCGTCCAGGGTGCCACCGCGAAGGCCCTTGATATCCAGCACGATGTCGGAGCCCGGTGCGGGTGGGTCGGGGTAGACAGCCTCGAGCGGGCGCCCGAGGATCAGCTCGATGAGGCTGTCATGCGAGAGGGTGTCGACGTCTCGCGTCGCCACCTTGCGACCATCGCGCAATACGGTGACACGGTCGGCCAACTCGAACACCTCGTGCAGGCGGTGAGTGACGTACAGGAGGGTCCCGCCGCGTGCCTTGATCTCTCGAAGCAGACCGAACAGGTGCTCCTTGTCTTGCTCCGACAACGAAGCCGTCGGCTCATCGAGTACCAAGATCCCGCGAGCTGCATCCCCGTGATGCAGGGCACGGACGATCGCCGTCATCGTCTGGCTCGCCGTGCTGAGCCCGACCAGGAGTTCGCTGACGTCGACGTCGATGTCATAGTCGGCGAAAATCTTCTGCGCGTGCTTCTTCTCTTTCCGCTCCGACAGCCACCACTTGCCCTGGTAGGACTCACCAAGGGCAAGGTTGTCGACCACGGACATCGAGTCGATCAGTGCCAGGTCCTGGTGGATAAAGCGGAGTCCGTGCTGCTGTGCGGCGGCGGCGGAGCCGAGTTCCATCGACTCCCCGTCCACCACTGCTGTGCCGGCGTCGGGCGCGTGGTAACCCGCCAACATCTTGATCAGCGTCGACTTGCCGGATCCGTTCTGACCGAGCAGGCAGTGGATCTCGCCTGCACGAAGGTCCAACGACACCCCATCGAGGGCCCGCTGGCCCTGGAAGGTCTTGGTCAGACCTTCCAGAGCCAGCTTCGTGTCGCCGGACGCTGTCGGCACTACACCGTCCAGCCCCCCGTGGAATGCTTGAGCGTCCGGCTCCATCAACCCTGCCAGGCCTTCTTGTAGAGGTTCTCGTAGTCAGCGGGGTCCAAGAGAGCCACGTCGGCGTTGCTCTTGTTCATGATCCGCAGGCTCTGAATGGGATCGATGGGATCCAACGGGGCATCCTGCACCGCGCGCGCCGCCGCATCAGTAGCTCGCCAGTAGAGCGAAGCGAACTCGCCCGTCGAGTAAGCCAGGATGTCGCCGCTCTTGACCGCGGCCACGTCGGAGGCGCTCAACGGGTACATGCCGATGAGCTTGACCCGCGATCCCAGGCCCGCGCTCTTGAGAGCGGCAGGGGAGGCGAACTGCTGCGTCGTCACGAGGTACTTCACGTTCGGATTGCGCTGCAGGAAGCTCACGAGCCTCGTCGAGTTGTCCTGCGGCGTGGCGCTGACGCTCTGCTCAACCTCAAGCACCTTGGAGCCTCCGCCGATCTCGGCCACCCGATCCTTGACGCCCTTGGCCTCGCTGACCAGCGGCGCGATCGTCTTGTCGATCGTCACGGCGATCTCCGTCTTGCCGCCAGCGTCCGCCAACGCGATGTCGGCCGCCAGGGTGCCGAGCTGCTCGATGGACTTCGAGCACTGGATGCACGCGCTGTAGCTAGGAGCCACGGTGCCGCCGATCTCGATGAACTTGATGCCGTCCTTGACACCGGCATCGACCTCGGCCTGGATCGTCGCCGCCGGGAAGTTCAGCGAGATGAGGATGACGTCCGGCTTCGCAGCGACGGCCGCGACGACAGCACGCTTGAGATCAGAGGGGCCCTTGGCCAGGTCGTAGGTCATCTCGTCAAAGCTCCAGCCGATAGCGGCCATCGCCGGCTTGAGCGCGCCCGGCGCGCAAGCCGGGATGGTGCAGTTGACCGCGATGGCGACCGTGTCGGTTGCGGGCTTAGCGGGCAGCGGAGGCACAACGAGGGGCGGGTTGGCCGTGAACTTGTCAACCGTTGCCTGCGCGTCGGCGACGCCTCCAGAGGACGACGTCCCTGAAGTGGAGTTGCTCCCTTCGGAGCCGCTCCCTTCGGAATCGCTAGAACCGCAAGCTGCCAACACGGCTGCGACGGCGACGACTACTGTCAGTCCGCGCGCAGCGCGCTTCCAACTACGACTGGTCCGCATCATTCGGGCTCCTCTAATTGATGATCGATGTCTGAAGGCCTGCCCCCACAGCCTGCAGTGATGGTTTCGGCGTCTCGCGAACTCACGTGTGCAAGAGCGACAACCGGACTCAATAACACCTAGTCCGAGTGATAGATGGATGCCACTCGCAACCGTGACCCGCGTCACGCCGGTGAGAAACGTAACTGACCTTGAATACGATGTCAACCAATTCTCCAAACAGAAAAATTGACCCTCGCGAAACCCTTCGCGACTCAGCGAGAACGGATGGTTTGCGGCACCTCTCGCCACGACGTCAACACTCGCTCGCGGCGCGGCAAACGACCGATGAAGCGGCGAGTATGTACTGAAATAGCAATTCGGACACGACCTACCGTCCATCAACGCCTGCTCATTGCCTCGCTGCCGTACGGCGTGGCTCCACTCATGCACGAGCTGTGCCCGCTCCGCGGATTTATCGGGACCCGAGCATCGGATTGGATCCGATTCCAGCATAGGATCTCTAACTGCCGAGTTGCTGAACCCACAAACCTTGGAGCCCCTCAATGACGAACCTTTCCTTCGATTTCGCTGGCCGGTCGGTGATCGTTACTGGGGCCGCCCGTGGCGTCGGCCTGGCGATCGCGACACTGTTTGCCCGCTCCGGGGCTTCGACGTTCATGGTGGACTTCGACGCCGAGGCGCTTCAGGAGTCCGCGCGCGCCATCGGCGGCATCCCCCTCCAGGCCGACGTCAGCTCGTCCGACGACGTGGAGCGAGTTGTCGCAACCGTCGCCGACACCACGGGCCGTGTCGACATCGTGGTCAACAACGCGGGCGTCCTTCGAGACGGGGTCGTCTGGAAGATGAGCGACGCCGAGTGGGACACCGTCCTCAACGTGCACCTCGGTGGGACCTTCCGCTTCACCCGCGCCGCTGTGCCGCATTTCCGCAAGCAGGAGTTCGGCCGCATCATCAACATCACCTCGTACTCGGGCCTTCGTGGCAACATCGGGCAGGCCAACTACTCCGCCGCCAAGGCCGGCATCATCGGATTCACCAAGACCACCGCCAAGGAGTTGGGACGGTTCGGCGTCACCGTCAACGCGATCTCGCCCAACGCCGAGACACGGATGATCGAATCGCTCCCAGATGCCAAGCGTGCAGAGCTGGCGGCGCAGACCCCGCTCGGCCGGTGGGGCTCCCCCGACGAGATGGCCACGGCGGTCGCCTTCCTCGCATCGGACGAGGCCCAGTACATCACCGGCGCGCTGCTCGCCGTCGACGGCGGGCTGTCGATCTGATGTCCGCAGGAGATCAGCCGACCATCCTCGACCGATTTCGCCTCGACGGCCGAGTTGTCATCGTCACCGGAGCGTCCTCCGGGCTGGGCGTCGCCTTCGCGCGAGCATGCGCTGAGGCGGGTGCCGACGTCGTCCTCGCCGCTCGCCGAATCGAACGGCTGGAAGAGACCGCGGCCCTGGTTCGCGCCGCCGGTCGTCGAGCTCTGCCCGTGGCCACCGACGTGGCGGACCCCGACGCCTGTCAGGCGATGGTCGACGCCGCGATGGCGGAGTTCGGACGCGTCGACGTGCTTGTCAACAACGCCGGAGTAGGAACAGCGGTCCCGGCCACCCGCGAGACACCGGAGGAGTTCAGGCGAGTCATCGACCTCAACCTCAACGGGGCCTACTGGGCGGCTCAAGCCTCCGCCCGCGTGATGCAGCCCGGAAGTTCGGTCATCAACATCGCCAGCATCATCGGGATCACGACCACCGGACTGCCGCAAGCCGCCTACACCGCGAGCAAGGCCGGATTGATCGGAATGACCCGTGACCTCGCAGAGCAGTGGGCCTCGCGCAAGGGCATCCGGGTGAACGCGATTGCTCCTGGCTTCTTCGCGACCGAGATGACCGATGAGTATCCGGAGTGGTACATGCCTGGCATGGCGCCCCGCATGCTTCTTGGACGACAAGGAGACCCTGAAGAACTGGCGGCGACTTTGGTCTGGCTCGCCTCGCCGGCCGGCGGATACGTGACGGGACAGACGATCACGGTCGACGGAGGCGTCACGATCACCTGAGTCGAACCTTGCCAGCGTTGGTTACGTATCCTAACGTGTGGGGACAGTCTTCGTCGGGACGGCGAGCTGTCTTCTAGCTTTCGAGTGGGGATTCACGGCATGGAAACAAAAATTCTCTGGCAGTACGACTCGACGTTCGAACAGACCGGCGGTGGCAGCTCGGGCGAGGACAAAGAACTCATCCTCAACGGCATGCTCGATTTCGCTCACAGGGTGGCCAGGCCGACCACGAAGATCATCATGAACTTCCCGAATCAGGCCATCGGACAGCATTTTGCGGGATACATGCGGTACAACCGCGCGCTGCTCGAAGTCGAGATTCTCGAGCGCGTCAAGCAAGCCGAGGCCGACGGCTTCGACGCTGCCTTCCCCGGGGTCTGTTACGGCGAGTTCTTCCTGCAGGATGCTCGCCAAGCCGTGACGATGCCTGTTGTCGGACCGGCTGAATCGGCGATGATGATGGCCCAACTCGTCGGGGCCAGATTCGCCGTGGTGACCCTTGCGACGGAGGACATCTTCGCCGAGGGTGCCGTGTTCGGTCACAATGTGGTCGAACAGAATCTCCGCCTTCTCGGCTTTGAGGATCGTGCCATCAGGACGCGGCCGGTACGTCCCTTCGCTCCCAACTACGGCCCCCTTCTCGTGGACGCCTACAAGGGCCGACCGGAGCGGCTCATCGAGGAGTTCGAGAAGCATGCGCTCGCCTGCGTCCGCGACGGCGCCGACGTGGTCATCTGTGGCTGCATGCCCTATGGCACCGCGCTGTCGAACGCCGGTTACACGCACGTAGCCAACACCGGCGTCCCTGTCATCACACCTCTACCTGCCATGATCAAACTCGCTGAGTCGATGGTCGACCTGCGTCGGAGCATCGGACTGACCAAGTCCGAAGCTGTCGTCAGCCCCTACCGCAGCACCCCGGACGAGGTGCTGCGCGACGTTGAATCGCGCGGGATCGGCCTGCCTGACGTCCGCCATGCAGGCCAGGCGATGGCGGAGGCGTACGCTCCCTCTACGCACGCCCCCACCGTCTGATCGGCGCGGGATTCACCCAACGGCAACGTCGATCACCTGAGTCGACTGGACGTGTCAGCGGACCTCACGGCTTGAACAGCACCTTGATCGCGCCGTCCTGCTTCTTCTGGAACATCTCGTACGCGGTTGGCGCGTCTTCCAGTGCCAGATGATGGGTGGCGAAGGATTCGAAGCCCAGCGGATCGTCATCATCCTGAGCCAACGGGAGCAGATCGTCCATCCACCGTTTCACGTTGGCCTGCCCCATCCGCAGCGTCAGTTGCTTGTCGAAGATCATCTGCATCGACAGCGGATCTTGGGCTCCCGCGTAGACACCGCTGATGGAAACGGTGCCTCCACGCCGCACCAGCTGGAATGCCAAGTCCAGGGCGGCCAGCCGATCGGTACTGGCGTGGGACATCAGAGGCCGCGCCATCGCCTTCGGCAGGAGGCCGACCATCTTCTGCGCGGTCTCGGCGATACCGGAACCATGCGCCTCCATACCCACCGCCTCCATCACGGCATCGGCGCCGCGCCCCTGCGTGAGGTCGAGCACCCGAGCGACGGGATCATCGCCACGCAGATCGACGGTCTCCACACCCAAGGACGCCGACCGGATGAGCCGCTCGGGTACCAGGTCGACGCCGATGACCCGGACGTTGCGCAGCAGGGCGATGCGGGCAGCCATCTCGCCGATCGGGCCGAGTCCGACAACAACCAGCGTCTCGCCGGCCGTGACTCCCGAATACTCCACCCCTTGCCACGCCGTCGGCGCGACATCTGAGAGGTACACGAAGCGCTCGTCTGACGGGCCATGGTCGACCTTGATCGGACCGTAGTCCGCGTGGGGCACCCGCAGATACTCGGCCTGGCCACCCGGGACGGCACCGTAGAGGTCCGTGTAGCCGAACAACGCAGCTCCCATGCCGTGCTCGCGGACCTGGGTCGTCTCGCACTGCGTCTGCAAGCCTCGATCACACATGAAACATGACCCACAGGCGATCTGAAAGGGGATGACAACTCGGTCACCCAGGTTCAGGTTGGCGATCGCCGAGCCTCTCTCCACGACCGTTCCCATCGCTTCGTGTCCGAGGATGTCGCCAGCATGCAAAAACGGCCCCAAGGGGTCGTAGAGATGGAGATCCGAGCCACACAGCCCAGTCGTCGTCACCTCGATGATGATGTCGTCAGGCGCCTCGATGACCGGATCGGGAACCGTCTCGACGCTGACCTGTTGCTTGCCCTGCCATGTCAGTGCTCTCATAGTTGTCGCTCTCTGTCAGAAGCCGCGCACATTCGGCGCACGCGACGTCATGGCGCGCCGAAGGAGGCGCCTCGTCCTGTCGGGCGGCCGCACAGCGGCAGCCCCGGCTTCTTCACAACCAGGGTTCCAGCCTCGCACCGATGTCGCCCGATGCAACCGGGGCGAGCGCGCAGTTGCCGACTGTTCCGGGCGGGGACACGATTGACGCGTGACAGTGCGCTCCGTGGGAGTCGAGGAGGAGATGTTCCTCGTTGATCCTGGTACCCGTCGGCTGGTGCCCGCATCCGATCGTGTGGTGCACCGCGACGACGGCGAGGACGAGATCGATCAAGAGCTCTTTCTGCAACAGGTGGAGATTCAGTCTGCTGCTCACCGATCTATGCCCGATGTGATCGACGACCTGCGTCGCGCACGTCGAACTGCTGCGTCCGCTGCCGAATCCGTTGGCGCGCGACTGGCCGCGATGCCCACACCCGTCCTGGCCGACCAAGACGGTGTGGTCACCGCGAAGGCGCGATACGAGCGCATGATGTCGCGTTTCGGCGCGGTCGGCCGTAACGCACTCGTGTGTGGGATGCACGTGCATGTCGACATCGTCGACGACAAGGAGGGCGTCGCGGTTCTCGATCGCTTGCGGCCGTGGCTCCCGATCGTGCTGGCCTTGTCAGCCAACTCGCCGTACGACCTCGGCGTCGACACCTCCTTCGCGAGCTGGCGGTCACAGCTCTGGGAGGCCTGGCCGACGGCCGGCGCCGTCGAGCCCTTCGGAGACGCGGCCGGGTACCACCGAGCGGTCGATTCGATGGTGGCGTCAGGCGCAGCCATCGACGAGGCGATGATTTACTTCGATGCCCGGCTGTCCCGATCGTTCCCCACCGTCGAGGTGCGGGTTGCCGACGTGTGTACCGATCTCCCCGACGCCGCCGTCATCGCAGCCATCGTGCGCGCCCTGGTCGAGAGCTGCGCCATGGCCTGGCGCGATGATCAGCCCGTTGACCCATGGCGAGTCGACCTGCTGCGCGCCGCTCGATGGCGCGCACGCCAGGACGGGTTGAACGACTCGCTGGTGCATCCCCTGACACGACAGCTGGTTCCATGCGATGAGGCCGTGGACGCTCTCGCAGGCTTCATCGGACCGGCGCTCGACGGCTCCGGCGACACAACTCTGGTCGAGGACGGGCTCTCACGCCTGCTGCGGCACGGAAACGGTGCGACACACCAGCGAAGGGTGGCCGGCCCGAGGCTGGATCTGACGAGCGTCGTCGACGACGTCCTAGAACGCACCCACGCGTCGTTCTCCGACTGAGCGGGTGCGGTCAGTCGCACCCATGCTGAAGCGACCAGACAGGCGGCCACCAGTACCACCGCGGCCGCGACCCGCCGCCCGATGAGGACATCTCGTTTGCGATGTCGAGGCAATGGGTATCGACACCCTCACGGATAAACAGCATCGGGAGGATCACCATGACGAAGAAGACGAACCGCGGGCTCGCGGGCAAGGCGCGAGACGTCGCGGGCGAGGTGGTCGACGAGGTGAAGGCTGCCGTGAACGACGCAGCGCCGGTGATACCCAGCCCGCCAGGAAGCGGCACGCCCATGGTCGCCGAGCCGACGGAGGCTCGCGACCCGCTGCCGCCGAAGCCGTCGCAGCACGGCCCGGTGCCGCATTCTCCTACCGGCGCCCCATCGAAGGACGGCGAGCTGGCCTCAGCCCAGCAGGGCGCGTACCTGACCACCGCCACCGGCGTCCCGCTCCGCGAGACCGATCATTCTCTCAAGGCGGGGGCTCGCGGACCTGTGCTGCTCCAGGACCATCATCTACGCGAGAAGATCATGCACTTCGATCACGAGCGCATCCCTGAGCGTGTGGTCCACGCCCGTGGGGCCGCCGCCCACGGCGTCTTCGTCTCCAATGGCGCCGCATCCGAACTGACATGTGCCGCCTTCCTGACCGAGGGAGCGACGACGCCGGTGTTCACCCGCTTCTCGACCGTGCTCGGGTCGCGCGGATCCGCCGACACCGTGCGTGACACGCGCGGCTTCGCCGTGAAGTTCTACACCACCGACGGCAACTTCGACCTCGTCGGAAACAACATACCGGTGTTCTTCATCCAAGACGCCATCAAGTTCCCCGACGTCATCCACGCCGGCAAACCCCACCCGGACGTCGAGATCCCCCAGGCGCAGAGTGCGCACGACACGTTCTGGGATTTCGCTTCGCTCCACACTGAGTCACAGCACCATGCGATCTGGAACATGTCCGACCGTGGCATCCCGCGGTCGTACCGGATGATGGAGGGCTTCGGAGTCCACACCTTCCGGCTCATCAATACGGCCGGAGAGACCACACTGGTCAAGTTCCACTGGAAGCCGCGGCTCGGCGTGCACTCCCTGACCTGGGAGGAGGCGCAGTTGGCGGCGGGGGTTGATCCCGACTTCCACCGCCGCGACCTCGCCGACGCGATCGAAGCGGGAGCGCATCCCGAGTGGGATCTGGGCGTGCAAGTCTTTGCCGACAATCCCGACCAGATGTTCGAGGGTATCGATCTCCTCGACTCGACCAAGCTGGTTCCTGAAGAGCTGGCTCCTGTTCAGATCATCGGCACCATGACCCTGAACGCCAACCCGGGAAACTACTTCGCCGAAACCGAGCAGGTCGCGTTCCACGCGGGCCATTTCGTGCCGGGCATCGATGCGACCGACGACCCCCTGTTCCAGGGCCGTCTGTTCTCGTACCTCGACACGCAGTTGACGCGGCTCGGCGGACCCAACTTCAACCAGATCCCCATCAACCGGCCGCACGCTCCCGTCAACGACATGCTGCGCGACGGCTTCCATCAAGACGCCGTGCACGCCGGCGTCGCCGCCTACCGGCCGAACTCGCTCGACGGAGGGTGCCCTTTCCTCGCCGGTGAGGACGTCAAGGCGTTCATCGACGTCCCCCAACGAGTGGAGGCGTCGGGCAAGGTGCGCGAGGCGCCCGCATCGTACGACGACCACTTCAGCCAAGCCCGGCTCTTCTACCTCAGCCTGACCCCGGTCGAGCAGAATCACGTCGCTCAGGCCTATACCTTCGAGCTCGGCAAATGTTATGAGAAAGCGATCAAGGAGCGTCAGCTGCTGGCCCTCGCCAATATCGATCCTCACCTGTGCCGTCTCGTGGCGGACGGTCTGGGGCTGCCAGCGCCGGAGGCCACGATCACCCTGACCGACGAGGCGCCGAGCCCGGCTCTGTCACAGCTCGGCGACACCTGGCCGACCGAGGGCCGATTGGTCGGCATCGTCGTCCCGGACGGCCTCGACGACCTCAGCGGCGTCCGCACCGTCCGCGATGCCGTCTTCGCCGCCGATATGGTGCCCCTGGTGATCGCGTCCGCTGGCGGAATGCTGACAGACGACCAGGGAGAACCGATCCCCGTGCAGCGGACGTTTCTCACGGTCAGGTCCGTTGAGCTCGACACGCTGCTGCTGGCGGGTACGCCTACCGCTGGCAGCGATGCCAATCCTGCTGCCGACGCCAAGGCTGCGTCCCCGAGCGCCGGCGTGCTGGACCCGCGGGTCGCCCTGATGGTCTCCGAGATGTACCGGCACGGCAAGGCGCTGGGTGGATGGGGCGATGCGGTCTCGGCTCTGGAATCAAGCGGACTCCCGGCCGATCCGGTGGGGGTGTACATCGGTGACGATCCGGCGGACGTCGTGGCTCACGTCATCGAGCTGCTCGGCGGCCACCGCGTCTGGGAGCGGTTCCCCGCATGAGCTTGCGCGACCCGCTCGAGGCCGTCTCGACGAGCGATCCCTCGTCGACGTGGGCGGGTCGCGACCGCGTGTAGACCACGTGGTCAGACCACCGCGATCCATCCGGTCCCATCGGGACCGGTTCGCCCCGCTGCGGCAGGTCGTCCATCGCAGGAGTCGCCCTTATCCAAGACCATCGGATACGTTGGTCGTTATGGAAATCGGTCGTGCAGTGTCATCTCGGTGCTGCCATGACCGTCGCCGCTGATCGCGGGGCGGGCGTGCTCCTGTCCGATGAGCTGACCATGCTGGACGAGATCGCCTCGACCATGGCTGCCGACTCCGTGTCCGTCCTGGTACTCGACGCAGCCAAGACCGCTCTCGAGCCGTTCGCATCCGTCGGGCTCGACCGCACGCCGCGACTCGCCACCCGGGTGCCCCTCGGCGAGGGATTCGCCGGGCGCGTCGCCCTCATGAGGCTGCCGGTGCGTTTGGCCGAGATCACCGCCGACAACGTCCTCAACCCGGTCCTGCGCGCCCGCGGGATCCGCTCCGTGCTGGGTGTCCCGTTGGTCGACGCCGATGAGCTCGTCGGTGTGCTCCACGTGGGAGCGAAATGTCCGGATCGGTTCACACAGGCTGACGAGACGAGGCTGCTCGACATCGCCAAGCAGGTGGCGGCGATGATCGGCGCACGGGTCCGCGAATCGGAGCGCTCGGCGGCCGTAGCACTCCAGCGCAGCCTGCTACCGACGCAGCCGCCGCAGCTGCCGGGCCTGGAGTCAGCTGTCCGCTACCTGCCGGCCGAAGGTGACCTCGGGGGTGACTGGTACGACGTCTTCGAGCTACCCGACGGCCGGGTCGGCGTGGCGATGGGCGATGTCGTCGGGCATGGGCTGGATGCGGCGATCATCATGGGCCGGCTCAAGAGCGCACTGCGGTCGTATGCTCTCGAGCATTCCGACCCCGCCCACGTCCTCACGCTGCTCGACCGCAAGATCAGCCATTTCGAGCGCGGGGCGCTCGCCACCGTCATCTTTGCGGTCACGGAGCCGCCCTACCGCGAGTTCTTGATCAGCTCGGCGGGGCACTGGCCGCCTGTCGTTGCCGTCAGCGGACAGCCCGCACGCTCGGTTGCGCTGCCGCCGGGCCTGCTCCTCGGCGCTGACCCCTCGCGTCCGCGGTCGTCGACATCGATCGAACTGCCACCAGACTCGGTGTTGTGCTTCTACACCGACGGGCTCATCGAACGCCGGTCGGACCCTCCGCGACCACCAGAGCTGGACTCCCGGCTACACCGGCTGCGGACCATCCTCGATCCGACGTCCAGCGCCGAGCAGAACTGTCGCACCATCGTGGCCGAACTGGTCGCCCAAGACGTCATCGAGGACGATGTGGCGATCCTGATGCTGCGTGGCTATCAGACCTGACGTCGGCGCAGGGGCACGGATCGATGCGGGGATTCAGGCGGGGCCTCAGATCTCCAGGGCCGTCAAGGCCGGAGAGATCCCTTCAACGATCTCGCGCGCCAGGTAGGACGTCCGCCCACGTTGGACGGCCTGGATGTCTCCGGCCGCAGCGTGGACATGAATCCCCCAGCAGGCAGCCTGTGCAGGAGGTGCACCCCGCGCCAACATGCCCGCGACGAGGCCCGCGGCGACGTCACCGCTTCCGGACGTCCCCAGTCCGATACCGGCGGCCTCCTGCCGCCACGAGTGCCCTCCGGGTTCGGCGATGTGGCCGAACATGGACACAACGCAGCCAAGCGATGCGGCCAGTTCCGCGGCGTCGGCGTCGAGGTTGTCACCAGGTTCGCGGCCCAGGAGGATGGCCCCCTCTTCCAGGTTGGGAGTGAGGACCGGCAGAGGCAACCGACCTCTGAGGCGATCCGGCTGTCGGGCGAGTGCGCGCAAGGCGTACGCATCGATCACCAGGCCGGCACCCTCCGACAACGACGAGAGCACAAAGGCCAGGAGTTCAGCGGTGAGGTCGTCCTCCACCAGCCCGGGCCCGATCAGGACGACGTCTGCCCCGGCGATCAGCCCCTTCAACGCGTCTGGTCGTTGCGTGGTCGGTGACCCGTCCGGCGTCTCCGGCAGGCCCATCACCATGGCTTCGGGAAGCGCAACTGCCAGGGCCACGGCTGTGCTTTCAGTTGTGGCGATCTGAAGTTTTCCGGCCCCCGCGCGCAGAGCCGCCATACCCGCCAGAAGGATGGAACCGGGAGTGGATCTCGCGCCGCCCACTGCCAGCACCGTCCCGCGTGACTCCTTCGCACCGTCGGGCGCAGGGAGGGGCCACGCGCGTAGGTACGTCGGGGTCAGTTGCTCGACACCATGTCCGCTCATCCAACAGCCTCCTCGTTTGTGACGCGAACCTCGGGATCTGCGTCGAGGTGCTTGACGTCGTTGAATCCCTCGCACGTCCACAGCCCGTCGCGTTTGACCCAGCTGCTGAGTGACGCGTTACGGACCGGATCGGCTGCCGCACGCTCCATGAGCACTCGTTCGTCCAAGGCTTCCAGCACATACCGGACCAGGGCGACCACCACGTCGTGGGCAACAAGCAGCACCCGACGCCCCGGGGCGTC
>Ga0075364_10000875_pt1 | contig 15886 bp, 19 predicted proteins | sample EndMetdeltDD1764_FD_71517 | JGI IMG/M metagenome (GOLD analysis project Ga0075364, IMG submission 71517) | Populus endosphere microbial communities from Tennessee, USA - Endosphere MetaG P. deltoides DD176-4 | ecosystem: Host-associated > Plants > Roots > Endosphere | place: USA: Tennessee...
GCACCGTCATCTCCGAAGACCTCGGCATCAAGCTCGAAAACGTCACCCTCGACATGCTCGGCCGTTCCAAGAAGGTTTCGATCTCCAAGGAAAACACGACGATCGTCGACGGCGCTGGCCAGAAGGCTGACATCGAAGGCCGCGTAGCCCAGATCAAGGCGCAGATCGAAGAAACCTCTTCGGACTACGACCGCGAAAAGCTGCAGGAACGTCTTGCCAAGCTCGCTGGCGGCGTTGCCGTCATCCGCGTTGGCGGCTCGACCGAGATCGAAGTCAAGGAACGCAAGGACCGCATCGACGACGCTCTGAACGCGACGCGCGCTGCTGTTCAGGAAGGCATCGTACCGGGCGGCGGCGTAGCCCTGCTCCGTTCTGCTTCCAAGATCACCGTCAAGGGCGCAAACGACGACCAGGAAGCTGGCGTCAACATCGTTCGCCGCGCTCTGCAGGCTCTGGTTCGCCAGATCTCTGAAAACGCTGGTGACGAAGCTTCCATCGTGGTCGGCAAGATCCTCGAGAAGAACGAAGACAACTACGGCTACAACGCCCAGACGTCTGAATATGGCGACATGATCGCCATGGGCATCGTCGACCCGGTCAAGGTTGTTCGTACGGCTCTGCAGAACGCAGCTTCGGTTGCTTCGCTGCTGATCACCACCGAAGCCATGATCGCCGAACTGCCGAAGAAGGACGCTCCGGCTGGCATGCCTGGCGGCATGGGCGGCATGGGCGGTATGGACATGATGTAAGACCCATCGGGTCTTATGTCTGAGCCAACCGGTTCAGGTTACGGAAAGGGCGGTCTTCGGGCCGCCCTTTCTGCTTTCGGAGAGAATGACTTACGCCTCGACCGGCTTCGCCATCACACCCCTGCGCTGGATGGCCGGTGCGCAGAATGTTGCAAGCGCGACCAGAGCAAGCACGACGATCATCGCGTTGCGCAGGCCGTATTCCTCACCGACAAAGCCCAGAAGCGGCGGGCCGACGAGGAAGGCGACGTAACCGGCAATCGCAACGATCTTGACGCGTGCCGCACCGTTCGGCCCGGAATCGCCGGCAGCAGATAGCGCGACGGGAAAACCGAGCGATGCACCAAGCCCCCAGAGAACAACGGCCACCGCCGCCAGAGCCGGATGGCTGGCAAAGATGACGATGGCGATGCCAGCCGCACCGGTGACGGCGCTGGCGGCAACCACCGCTGCGCGGCCGTAACGGTTGAGGAGCACGCCGCCGCCGAAACGGCCAACGGTCATGGCAGTGGCGAAGCCGAGAAAGACCATCGATCCAGCCGTCGGGCTGAAACCGTATTCATCGACCATCAGCAATGGCAGCCAGTCGTTTGCCGCCCCTTCGGCCAGCGCCATGGCAAGCACGATAAAACCGATCAACAGAACGACCGGCTCTTTCCACACAGGCACCTGTGCGGCCGAACCATTCGCATGATCTCCCTCTGCGTCATGGACAACCGAACTGACCGGAATATGCCGGATGGCCGTGGCGATGACAGGGATACAGATCAGCGCGATCACCCCCATATGCAGTGCCACCGGGAAATGCAGGGCATTGAGGGCAATGCCGATCAGTGCGCCAAACACCGTGCCGAGGCTGAAGAAGCCGTGCAGCGCGTGGAGAAGATGTTTGCCGGTGATGCGCTCGACATCCGCCCCATCCATGTTGACGGCGATTTCTGCGCCACCGACGCCCAGGCCGAAAAAGGCCAGCCCCAGAGCCACCATGAGCGGCGATGCGATGGTGACGCCGAGCGCCAAGGTCGCCAGCGACAGGATGATGAAACACAGGCCGGTGAACATGACCTTGCGCGTGCCGAAGCGATCGACAAGCGCACCGGCACTCAGGATGCCGGTCATCGAGCCCACGGACAGGCCGAACAGCACGGCGCCCATTTCAGCGATGGACACACCGAGACTGTCACGGATCGCCGGTGTGCGCGTGACCCACGAGGCCATGGAGAGGCCGGGAATGAAGAAGAACGCAAACAGAGCAAGGCGTCGTTTTTGAATGGATGTGGTCAAGAAAAGCTCCATCGGCCACGTTAAGAACAAATGTACACTTGCGTTATGTACGTTTGTACGCATAAATCGTCAAGACTGAATATGAGGAACAGATGAATGACGGCAGAAGGGTCTTCGGGCGGCAACAGGCGATACGATCCCGACCGCAAGGCGCGGATCATCGAGGCCACGCTGGAGGTCATTGCCGTTCAGGGCGTATCCGGCACCACGCACCGACGGGTGGCGGAGGCGGCTGATGTGCCGCTGGGCTCGATGACCTACCATTTCGCCAGCCTCAACGATCTGCTCGAGCAGGCGTTTCTAAAGCTGACGCAGGAAATTGCCCAACATTTCGACGCGGCGTTTCAGAAGGCGCAGACCGCCGATGAAGCCCGCGAGGTCGTCGTGGATGTGATGTGCGGCTGGTACGCCATGACCGACCGGAAGATGACCCTCATTCTGGAGCTTTACGCCTATGTGGCGCGCAACCCGGAAACCAGGCACGTCATGACCGGATGGATGGCAAAAAGCCGGGAAGCGCTCGAACGGCATTTTTCGCCTGCTATAGCCGCATCGCTCGACGCCATGATCGAAGGCGCGACCATTCACAATTTCATGCACCCGGACGGCATTTCGCGCGACGCCGCCCGCGTTATCGTTGCGAAACTCTCGAGTTAGAGCGGATCAGCGAGATCAGCGGTTTCTGAAAACCGTGCAGGGCACCGATGCCGCCCTGATCTCCGCACACAGCTTGTTGGCCTCCTCGCGTGTCTCGCGGCCGATCCTTGCCGCATAACGCGGGCGATAGCCAAAATTGCCGCCGCGCTGGCGTACGATCAAAGCCCGTTCGGCATTGAGCGGTGCCGGAAGTTGCAGGATAGCGCGCGTGAAAAGGCTGTCGACAATGGCGGGGCGATAATGGGCTGCCAGCTGCACGCCCCAGGGCGCCCAGTCGGCAGAACCGGCAAACACCGGCTCGTTCATCCGCCGCGTATCGGCCAGCACCGTACAGGCCTTTTGAAACGGTGCCGCGTTATCCAGTTCCGGCGCAGCGGTTTGCGGCGGCCTGTCCCGCCACATCTCGATCGTCGCGCCCGTGATCGCGAATACGTAGTCGCGGGTTTCGATGGGCAGGCGCTCGCTCGATAAAAAGCGGCCCAAGCCGTTTTCGCCGGCATTATAAGCGGCTGCGGCAAAACCGTAATTGCCGAAATGGGCCTTCATCTCGCCGAGATATTTGGCGGAGGCATCCAGCGCTTCGATCACATCGAAACTGTTGGAAAGGCCCCGCATGCGCGCCGTGCCGGGCATGAACTGGGCAATGCCTTCCGCGCCTTTCGGGCTGACGGCTTCAGGCCGAAACAGACTTTCCCGCCAGATCAGGCGGGCGAAAAAGGCCGGCGGAATATCATTGGCGACAGCAAAATGTTCGATCGTGCGGCAGAGATCGGTGTTGAATGTTTCGCGCCTTATGCAGAGCGATATTGCACCTGAACGCTCATAGAGGCATCCCGATTTATCTCGCGCCTCTTCGGCATGGGCTTGGGCTTTAACTTGGGCTTGGGCAGAAAAATCGCAGGCGCTGGCCAGCATCAGCGACAGGGCGCCAGCCCGGATCAGAGATCGCTGCGTCGTGCCCATTCTGATCCTGCCCTCCCAGGGATTGATCGGCAGGGAAAATCCTAACCGCTTTCTCCAGCGGTTCAATATTGCATAAAAAACCGCCCGGCTCCTTTCGGAACCGGGCGGCCGGATAAGTGTTCAATGCAGCTTAATAATAACCGCGACCGTTATTGCTCTTGCGATAAATGTTCTTCGACGCACGGTTCTGCATGCGCTCGATCTGGCGACGTTCGCGCGGCGAAACATAACCGTCGCGGCCGGCATGGCGCTTGGCGCGGTCGATGCGGTGCTGCTGTCGCTGTAGCTGGCGATATTCACGCGGGGTCAGTTCACCGCGGCGGGCGCTGCGATGGATACGATGTTCCTGACGCGATTCACGCGCCTCGCTGCGCCAGCTCTGCGCCTGCGCCATGGGAATGGCGGCGAAAGTAACGGTCAGCAGGGCGAGAGCGCTGATGATGATCTTCTTCATGGGTAACTCCTTGTCGGCGCAGTTTCGCTTTGGACGTTTCGATTGGTCCAAGGTGCGGCTTCAACCCTGAACCCCGGATGAAGGTTCCGTTCAGGAAACGAATTGCCCTGCCGCCAATATCGTTCACCACACGAAGACAATCCGTCAACTTTCGTTCATCTATCGAAGACGCCAAAGATGGAGCACATAGGGTCGCAGAGAAACACACGCCGCCAAAACGGCCACGATCCGGAGAGCCCGAAATGTCCGCCAACAGCCAAACCGCCAATAGTCAGGCCGGCAATGCCATCATTCTCATTGCCCGCATCCTTCTGTCCTACATCTTCATCACTGCCGGTTTCGGCAAGCTGGTCGATCCGTCCGGCACTGCCGGCATGATTTCCGGCGCTGGCCTGCCGGCTGCGACAGCACTTGCCTATCTCGCCGGCCTGTTCGAATTCGTCACCGGTCTTGCCGTTCTCGTCGGCTTCCAGACCCGCATTGTTGGCTGGGCGCTTGCACTGTTCTGCGTCTTCACCGGCGTCGTATTCCACTCCGGCACGGTTGCCGTTCCCGGCTGGCCAGATGCCGCACTCGGCTGGATCAATGCGCTCAACGGCATCATGCTTCAGAAGAACTTTACGCTGGCCGGTGCCTATATCCTGCTCGCTACGTTCGGCCCGGGCCTCTATTCGATCGATGCCCGCCGTCGTTCTGTCGCAATCGCCGCGTAAGTTACAGGCATTCCCTGCCCGAACAGATCAGCCCGCCGGATTGTCATCCGGCGGGCATTTGTTTTGAAATGCTTTGATTTCAGGCGCTTCGGCGGCGTGCAAGCCAGACGGTGGCGCCGCCGCATTGCGGATCCTGCGCGGTGTGGGCCAGAAGCTCGAACCGGTTTTTTCCGAGCAACTCCGCATATTCACGTGCCGACAGCGAGGCGTGATAAAGCGGTTCACCACCGAACTCACCCATCGCCACGCCTTCGAAATGACCGGAGGTGAACATCAGCACTCCGCCCGGTGCGGTCATTACCGCAAAACGGCGGAACATCTCGCGCTGGTCATCCGCATTCAGATGAAAGAAGCTGTGCCAAGCGATGATGCCATCGAACTTGGTCGGGATATAAAACTTCCGCATATCCTCGACATACCAGCCGACGCCCGGAAATCTTTCCCGCGCCAGCCCGATCAGGGTCTGGGACGTGTCGACGCCGGTGAGGCGGTAACCGTCACGAATGAGGTGCGAGGCAATCGGTTCAGCCCCACCGCAGCCGAGATCGAGCACATGGCCACGCGGCTGAACCAGCGCCTTGAAACGATCGAGCCACGGTTTTTCGAACAGGGTGCGGCCGCGCAGCTTGTCGAAACCCAGCGCATGCCGCTCATAAAGATCGATGATATTAGCGTCTTCGCCTGACATTATACAGGCACCAATCAGAGAACCGAACGCACCGCGTCCACGATCTTTTTCACCCGCATATCCGTCTCGTGTTCCGCCTTGCGGGCGCGAACGAGGCAGGCTTGCGATTTCAGGATGACGCCATCCGACAGGATTTTCAGGTGGTTGGCCTTCAGTGTCGAGCCGGTGGAGGTGATATCGACGATGATATCCGCCTGCCCTGCTGCCGGTGCGCCTTCGGTAGCGCCAAGACTTTCAACGATGCGATAAAGCTGGATGCCGTGTTGCGACGAAAAATGCTGCTGCGTCAGCCGCCAGTATTTGGTGGCGATCTGCAAACGGCGTCCGTGACGGGCGCGAAAATCGGCGGCGACATCGCCGAGATCGGCCATCGTATCGACATCCAGCCAGATTTCCGGCACGGCGACAACGACATCCGCATGGCCGAAACCGAGGCGGGCGGCGATTTCCATCTTGGCGTCGGCGTCGATCAGACCCTCGCGGATCAGGTCTTCACCCGTCACGCCGAAATCGACCGTTCCGGCACCGATCTCGCGGGCGATTTCGGAGGCCGACAGGAAGGCAATCTCGATATCGTCGTGGCCTTCGATCTTGCCGCGATAGGACCGCTCATTGCCGACGGCAACGATGGGCAGGCCGGCGCGCTCGAAAATCGCGGACGCGTCTTCCTTCATGCGGCCCTTGGAAGGCAGTGCGATTGTTATGATGGACATCAACGCGCCCTCGCCTGTTCGATCCGGTCGAGCCAGAGCGAAAAGCCCACGGCCGGAATATCCTCGTTTGCGCCGAGCAGCGTCATCAGCCGGTCGAAACGGCCGCCACCGGCAAGCACCGCATTGTCACGGCTCACCTCGAACACGAGGCCGGTGTAATAATCGAGCGGGCGGCCAAAAGCGGCACGGTAGGTAACCTTGTCGAGATCCATACCGAGATCTTCCATGGCGCTCGCGCGCGCCTCGAAGGTGACGAGCGCGGCACCCAATGCCAGACCCGCCGCATCGGCAAAACCGGCCAGCGCTGCGGGCGCCTGCGACAGCGGCATTTCCAGTGACAGGAACTGGGTCAGCAGCGCCAGCGCCGAGCCATCCAGCCGGGTTTCTGTCAGTGACTGCTTTTCCTTCAGCCTTGCTGCGATTTCGCGCGGCGAACGGCTGGCATTGGTGGAATAGCCGGTTTCCTGCATCGTTTTATCGATGTGGGCGATCAGCGCCGCATCATCCTGGGCGAACAGATCGGTCAGTTCCGGCGACAGGCCGGAAGGTGTTTGCGGGCTTGCCAGCGTCATCAGCAATTGCGCCAGATGCGCGTTGTTGCCAAAAGACTGGATCAGCCGCTTCTGCCAGCCGCCGGGCAGGCCAAGTGCCTTCACCACCGCCTCGAACACCGCCTGATCGCCGAGCGTGACGGTCAGCTTGCGGCCGGGAATAAGGTTTTGCAAAATCTGCGCGGCATCGTTGACGGCGCGGGCATCGGCGGTCGCGACAGCGGTTTCGCCAAGATCCTCGATACCGGCCTGATAAAACTCGTTATCCCCCTCGCGGCGCTGGCGAAACACCTCGCCGAGATAACAATAACGACGCGGCGTGCCGGTGGCGTTTTCGATATGGCGCAGGCAGACGGGAATGGTGAATTCCGGGCGCAGGCACAGGCTCTCGCCGGTTTCGCTTTCGGTGAGGAAGATACGGCGACGCAGGTCTTCGCCGGCCATGTCGAGGAACGGCGCGGCCGGTTGGATGACGGGCGTATCGATACGCGCCGTGCCACGGGCGGCAAATTCATCGAGCAGGTGCGCGGAAAATTCGGGCATGTTGATCAGAGGCATGGGATCAGACTCGTTCGTTTAAAAAATTACTCGCGAGCTTAAGTTGCTGCCGATCTTCCGCCTGCGCGGCGAGAATTTCCTTCACCTTGGCAACCAGATCACCCTCGGCAACGGTTTCCTGCGCCACGCGCGCTTCACGCCACGAGGCATTGTCCTCGATCTCGCCGGAGAGGCGCTTGCCTTCGATGAGGTCCTTGATCTGCACGACGCCGGTTTCGCGCTCGTCACCACCCTGAATGATGGCAATGGGGCAGCCGCGACGGTCGGCATATTTCAGCTGGTTGCCGAATTTCTTCCAGTTGCCCTGGTACATTTCGGCCCGGATGCCGGCATTGCGCAGGTCTTGAGTGAACTTCTGGTATTGGCCGAGATGCGCCGGATCGTTGCCATCCATGACGGTGACGAGGACGGGCGCAACGACGTCATCCTGTCCCAACTTGCCGAGGTTTTTCAGCGCCGTCATCAGGCGCGAAACGCCGATGGAAAAACCCGTGGCCGGAACCGGCTGGCCCATGAAACGCGAGACGAGACCATCATAACGGCCACCGCCGCCGACAGAGCCGAAGACGACCTTTTCGCCCTTTTCGTTGGTGACGTCGAAGGTGAGTTCGGCTTCGAAAACCGGGCCGGTGTAATATTCGAGACCACGTACGACGGAGGGATCGATACGAATGCGATTAGGAGCATAATCGGCGGCACGAACGAGCTTACGGATAGTCTCCAACTCGTCCAGACCGTCTTCCATGCTGGACGGTAGAACTTCCAAATTCGCCCATTTTCGAAGGTATTTTTTATATACAGAAATCGAAAATGGCTTTTTCCAAGGATAGCTAAGGATACGATGATATCCCTGCAGAATTCTTAGCTGATCACTATTTAAACCTACGCCCTTGGTGAAATCGCCTGATTCATCCTTGCGGCCTTCGCCGAGCAGTAGAGCGACGCCTTCCGGGCCAAACTTGTCGAGCTTGTCGATGGCGCGCAGCACATTCAGACGCTGGCCAGCCTTGTCGTCACCACCGAGACCGATGGCTTCCATGACACCATCCAGAACCTTGCGATTGTTCACCCGGATCACGTAATCGCCGCGCTTGATGCCGAGCGCTTCCATCGTGTCGGCCATCATCATGCACATTTCGGCATCGGCCTGAACGCCCGGCGCGCCGACCGTATCGGCATCGAACTGCATGAACTGGCGGAAACGGCCCGGACCCGGCTTTTCATTGCGGAACACGTAACCGGCGCGGTAGGTGCGGAACGGCAGCTGGATTTCGTTGAAATTTTCCGCGACATGGCGGGCGAGCGGCGCGGTCAGATCGTAACGCAGCGACATCCACTGGTCGTCGTCATCCTGCAGCGAGAACACGCCTTCGTTGGGGCGGTCGCTGTCGGGCAGAAACTTGCCGAGCGCATCGGTATATTCGAACAGCGGCGTTTCGACCGGATCGAAACCGTAACGCTCGTAAACCTCGCGGATCTTTGCCGTCATCTCGTTGGTGGCATGGATATCGGCAGCCGAGCGATCGACAAAACCGCGCGGCAGGCGGGCTTTGAGTTTCTGGGGCTTCTTCTGCTTGTCGCTCATGATCGGATATCCATTGCCTGCGGGCCTTTGGGAAAGGCCGGATTATTGTGCGGTTTCTTAGAGGATGACGGCTTTGGCGGCAAGGGCGAGCGCTGGCGAAGAGTGTCGCGCGATGGTATAGAATGACGACCTTGAAGGGATCATCGCCATGAACAAGCGCGTCACGATCGAAATGCCGGATGAGATGCTGAAGCTCGTGGAAGGTTATGCGGCCGAAAAGGGCGCAGCACCGGATGCCTATATGCTTGAGGTCATCGAGCAGCATCTGGAAGATCTGCATGATATTGCGCTGGCGGAAGCCGCGATGGAACGCATTCGCACGGGAGAAGATCAGATCATCAGCGGCGAGGAGTTCTGGCGTGGCATGGACGATTGAATACTCCACACACGCACAAAAGCAGGCGAAACACCTCGATCCCGTCATTCGCAAACGCATCAGACAGTTTTTGGATGAGCGGCTTGCGACCCACGAAAATCCTCGCGAACTCGGCCAAGCACTCAAGGGACATGTGCTGGGCGGTTACTGGCGCTACAAGGTTGGTGCTTATCGCATCATCTGTGACATACAGGATCGACGGTTTGTCGTTCTCGTTGTCGAGATCGACCACCGCAAACAGGCCTACCGCTAATTCATGATCCTCGAAGCTCTGCAATACACCGCCACCCTCCCCGTCACGCCTAAACAATTCCGCCCCTTTATACGCTCCTCCGTCAACCTGTGGGCGCGCGCCGGGCGTTGTGCGAAGGAGTGGGCGCCGCATGAGGCGCAGTGCCAGAGTTTTATCCGGCAAACCGTTGCCGGCATGAAGGAGCGGCGCACCGCCGTGGTGCTGGGGTCCGGGCTGTTACGCGATGTGCCGGTGGAATTTCTGGCCAATAGCTTCGACACACTGGTGCTGGTCGATCTCGTGCATCTTTCGAGTGTCAGGCTGTGGCTTTCGGCCAAAAGGCTGGGCAATGTGCGGCTGATTTCGCGTGATCTCTCCGGCTTTGACGATGTGCTGGCCGGCCGCGATGCGGAGCCGCTCGGATTTCTGCGACAGGTGCCGTATCTCGATCTCGTCATTTCAGCCAATATTCTCTCGCAGATCGGTGTCGGCGCGACGCGCAGGCTGGAAACCGAAAAAAGCGGCGATGCGGGAGATGTGGTGCCGAAACTGATCGCCGCGCACCTGAGCGGGTTGGCCGCCCTGCCTGCCACCGCGGCACTGTTGACCGATACGCGTTACCGGGTGACCGACCGCAGCGGCACTGTTTCGGAAGAGAGCGACCTTCTCCACGGTATCAGCGCGCCAGCGGCTGCGGCGCAGTGGCAATGGACGGTTGCCCCGTTCGGCGAGGAAAGCCGGGACTACAGAATCGTGCATGATGTGATCGCCACATCCGCCTTCTCTCGATTTGTCCTCTGATCGCGCAGACGTGGATTGCTTTGCCACATTCATTGGCTAGGCTCTCCTTCATGAACCGCTTCGCTGCAACATTGATGGCGCTTGCCTGCCTGCTTTATGCGGCCATGCCCGTATGGGCTGGCCCGGTAGGCACGGTTGCGGTTCCCGCCTCGCCTGTCATTGCCATGGCGCATGATCATGGCGATCATGTCGCCGCGAAAAACATGGCCGCGACGGATCATTCAAAACATTCCGGCCAGAATTCGAAACCCTGCCCGCATGGAGCCAAAGCCTGCGTCACGCCTTTCTGTGCCGCCTGTCTGGTTATCCTGCCAGATCCGGCGTTCCAGCCGTTGAGCCGCGCAGCCTTCGCCTATCCGGTCCCCTCGCCCGCGCCGGAAATGGTTCCGCATGCACCGGGCCTCAACGATCCTCCTCCCCGAGCCTGAGTTCAGCTTTCACCAGAACTCAAAACCTATTCTCGGATACGGAAGGATAAACCATGTCTCCGAAACTCTTTGGCGCCTGCATTGCTCTCGCGCTCACCGCCGCCACGCCGCTTGCCGCACAGGACCACGGCCATGACGCCGGTCATCAGAACGGCCCGTCGAAATGCATGGAAGGCATGAAGACCAGCATGCCTTTGGGCGAAGCTGCGAAGGCTCCTTCTTCACTCGCCTATACGCAAGCCAACAACACCATGCACAAGGACATGGCGATCGAATTTACCGGCGATGCCGATGTGGATTTTGTGCGTGGCATGATCCCGCATCATGAAGGTGCGATCGCCATGGCAAAGGTGCAGCTCGAGCATGGCAAGGACCCGGAAATCCGCAAGCTGGCGGAAGCGGTGATTGCTGCACAGACGGCTGAGATTGCCGACATGAAGGAATGGCTGAAGGCCCACGCCAAGTAAGGCGCGATCCCTTGCAGGGCGGAGACAAACCCCGCCCTGCCTGCCGGAAAACTTTCCGTCTTGCCGGAATCCAGGCGCTTATCCATATTCCGGCTGGAGGATTTTTCTCATGACGATGCGCCCCATTACCGCGATCGGCTTCGATGCCGACGATACGCTGTGGCAGAACGAACAGTTCTTTCGCACCACCGAAAGCCATTTCACCGGCCTGCTCAAGGAGTTTGCCGAGCACGATGTCGTTTCGGAAAAGCTGCTGGAGGCGGAAAAGCGCAATCTCGATTTTTACGGCTACGGCATCAAGGGCTTCATGCTGTCGATGATCGAGACGGCCATCGAGGTGACCGACGGCAAGGTGGAAGCACGCGTGATCGGCGAGATCCTCGATGTCGGGCGCGAGATGCTGCGGCATCCGGTGGAAACCCTGCCGCATGTGCGCGAGACACTGGAAGCGTTGTCGGGCCATTACATGCTGGTGCTGATCACCAAGGGCGATCTTTTCGATCAGGAACGCAAACTGGCGCAATCGGGACTTGGCGATTTTTTCGATGCGGTGGAAATCGTTTCGGAAAAGAACGCCACCACCTATCGCCGTGTGTTTTCACGCGTGGCGGATGGGCCGGAACGGGCGATGATGATCGGCAATTCCTTGAAATCCGATATCGTGCCGGCCATTGCCGCCGGTGCTTACGGCGTGTTCGTGCCGCATGAACTGACCTGGGTTCTGGAACATGTGGAGCCGCCGACCGATGCGCCGCGTTTTCGCCAGATCGCCCATCTCGGCGAACTCCCGGAAATTCTCGACAGCATCATGGGCGCTTGAATTCACTGCGCAGCCGGTCGATTTGCGGCTGGCAGAAACAATCGTCGAGATGATCGTTGACCATGCCCATCGCCTGCATGAAGGCATAAACGGTGGTGGGGCCGACAAAGGTCCAGCCGCGTTTCTTCAAGTCCTTCGACAGGCGCGTGGAAACCGGCGTGGTCGGGTTGGCGCGCAATGTCTCGATATCCATCACGTCAGGGCGCTCATGGGCCTGTGGTTCATAGGACCAGAAGAACTTTGCCAGCGAACCGAACTCGTCACGCAGCGCAATCGCACGGCGGGCATTGTTGATGGTTGAAACGATCTTGCCGCGATGGCGGATGATGCCAGCGTCGGCCACACAGCGGGCGATATCGTCCTCCCCGAACAAAGCCACCTTGTCGAAATCGAAACCGGCAAAGGCTGCGCGAAAATTCTCGCGCTTGCGCAGGATGGTCAGCCAGGACAGGCCGGACTGAAAACCTTCGAGGCAGATCTTTTCGAACAGACGAAAGTCGTTGGTAACGGGATGCCCCCATTCCTCGTCATGGTAACGGCGATAATCGTCCAGCCCGCCATGCCAGGCGCAGCGAAACTTGCCATCCGGTCCCTCGATAATGCCCGTCATATGCGATTTTCCCGCTCGTTAACGCAGTGGCCGCCGCATTCATAACACGTCAACCATGTCTTCCAACCACCCGGTAACCCTGCTGAAAGGTTTATGCAAAGCAAGGCATTCAAGGCGACGCGAATTTACCATTCGCTTGTGAATTGCCGACCAAGGTTCAGCGAAGATCAAAGCCGGACGCGGACAAGGAATTCCCGCAATCGGACATGTAAAGCGTTGGAGCCGATGACGATGAAAAAGAGCCTGCCTTCCGCCAGAATGTTCGGACTTGTGGCCCTTGGTTTTGCCACGGTGCTCGCCAGCGCATCCGCACATGCGCAGGACCGTTACCGTGAGCGCCCGCCCGTCGTCGTCAGCCCGGACCTGACGGCACCCTGGCTGATGCAGCTTGGCGCCCAGCCGGGACCGGCAACAGCACGACAGGCCGCACCGCGTTACCGCACCGCTGCTCCTCAGCCGCAATATTACCAGCAGCAGGCACAGCCGCGCCGCAGCCAGCAGGCCCGCCAGTACCTGTTCCCGCCGGCACCGTCGCGCAATGCCCGCCCGGCACGCCAGCAGTCCGCAGCGCAGCAGGTCGCCATGCGCCCGAACCTGCCGGTTATTCAGGGCAAGATCGAGCCGCAATTCCTGCCGCAGACCGTCTCCTACGAGACCCAGTATCCGGCCGGCACCATCGTCATCGATACCAATAACCGCTTTCTCTACCTCGTGCAGGGCGGCGGACAGGCGATGCGTTACGGCGTTGGCGTCGGCAAGCCTGGCTTCGAATGGGCCGGCGAGCACAAGGTAACCCGCAAGGCCGAATGGCCAAGCTGGGTGCCGCCGCAGGAAATGATCAGCCGTGAAGCCGCCAAGGGCCATTACCTGCCGGCCCGCATGGAGGGTGGGCCGGAAAACCCGCTCGGTGCCCGCGCCATGTATCTCGGCTCCACGCTCTACCGTATTCACGGCACCAATGCGCCGTGGACAATCGGCAGTGCCGTGTCCTCCGGCTGCATCCGCATGCGCAACGAGGATGTCACCGATCTTTATGAGCGCGTGAAAGTCGGCACCCGCGTTATCGTCATCTGAGCTGAAAATGTGACAAGATAGACACGATGGCGAAGCTATATCGCCATCCGCGTGCTCACATTCGTCATGCCTCATCTTGCCGTAAGCCATATGCCGGGACATTTTGTCCCGGCTTTTTTATGGAAATGGCTTGAAGGGGGCTTGGAATGAAGCTTGGTAAAATGGTGTTCGCCGTTGCGGCGATGGGGATCAGCGTGACGCTGGCGCTGCCGGTCACGCAGGCGCAGGCACAGTCGCGCCAGCCGCAGACGACGGCCAGCGATGTCGCGCCTTCGGTGCGCAACAAGCCGGTTCCGGAAAAGTTCAAGCGCCGCATGGTGCGTTTCGCCACCAATGAAGCCCCCGGCACCATCATCGTCGATACCAACAACAAATTCCTCTATCTGGTCGAAGGCGGCAACCGCGCCACGCGTTACGGCATCGGTGTCGGCCGCGAAGGCTTTGGCTGGTCAGGCGAAGTGAAGATCGGCCGCAAGGCCGAATGGCCGACATGGACGCCACCGGCCGAGATGCGCGCCCGCGAAGCCCGCCGCGGCATCAAGCTGCCGGTCGTGCAGCAGGGCGGCCCGGACAATCCGCTCGGCGCCCGCGCCATGTATCTCTACAAGGGCGGCCGCGACACGATCTTCCGCATTCACGGCACCAACCAGCCATGGTCGATCGGCCTCAACCTTTCGTCCGGCTGCATCCGCCTGATGAACAAGGATGTAGAGCACCTCTACGATCGTGCTGCCGTCGGCGCCAAGGTTGTCGTCATCGGCCCCGGCTCGAAGCCCGGCGACGTTGCCTTCAAGGATCGCGGCGTCGACATTTTCCGAACCATTTTTGGTGGTTAAACCATCTTCTCCGGCAGCGTAAACGCGCTGCCGGATCGCCTGCCCGGCACTTCGAGCGACTTACGAAGCCGAAACTGTCACACGACGGGGCAGAATCCGACATTTATGTCGCATTGCGAACAGATTCTGCCGTATTATATGTATAATTGAACAGCTGTGCAAAGCACCGCTTGACGCAGGAAAACCTGCGATCACAATCACTCGAATGCGCGAAAGAAGGTGTGATTCTCCTTTACCTAAAGGAGATATACTCTCGATTGTGACAACCGGATCATATATTAGAATAAGATCATCTAGGAGACTAGCAGAAATTGGGCTTTATCGACCGCGTTACCACCAATGTCCGTCTTATGTTGCAGCGACCACCGCGGCAGCAATATGCGGCGCTGTGCTATCGGGTTCGTAAAAAGCAGACCGGTCAGCTGGAAGTGCTGGTGATGACCAGCCGTGACACCGGTCGCTGGGTCATTCCCAAAGGCTGGCCGATGGAAGGCAAGAAGGCCTATGCCGTAGCCGAACGCGAAGCCTATGAAGAGGCTGGCGTGAAGGGCAAGGTATCGAAGGAGCCGCTCGGCCACTTCCATTACCGCAAGACGCTTTCCAACGGCATGAAGGTGCCGGTCATTGTGCAGGTCCATGCGCTTGAAGTCGAAGACATGCTGAAAAGCTTCCCCGAAAAAGGCAGCCGCAAATACGAGTGGGTGACCTGCGAGGAAGCCGCCACCCGCGTCAACGAACCGGAACTGAAGATCCTGTTCATGCAGTTCGGCGGGCGCATGTATTCCAACAAGCATGACACATCTGCGCCATCGGCCTTTACCAAAACAGCCGAAGCCTGATCTCTTCCCCACCCGACACGACAATGGAACGGTGCGGGCCACCGCAGCGTTTCATAACGACCGGCGAGCGCCGCCAGCTCCACCATCAGGATAAACAGGAATGTCCGCCAACAGGCCCCGTCTGGCGAAACCGACGCTGGACAAGGATCTCGCCAAGATTTCGACAATCGAAGAAGCCTCGCGTTATCTGACGCGCGGCTTTGCGATCCATGGCGCGGCGCTGATCTTTCTGATCCTGATGGCGGCAATGGCCGGCACCTTCGCCACTGGGCGCGCCGATGTCGTTCTCGTTGTCTGCGCGGCTGCGGTTGCCGGTTACATGGCGATGAACATCGGCGCCAATGACGTGACCAACAATATCGGCGCAGCCGTCGGTGCGCGCGCCATGACCATGGGTTTCGGCCTTGCGCTGGCCGCCGTGTTCGAAATTGCCGGCGCGGTGATCGGCGGCGGCCATGTCGCCAACACGATTGCCAACGGCATCATGC
>Ga0075364_10000876_pt1 | contig 15865 bp, 11 predicted proteins | sample EndMetdeltDD1764_FD_71517 | JGI IMG/M metagenome (GOLD analysis project Ga0075364, IMG submission 71517) | Populus endosphere microbial communities from Tennessee, USA - Endosphere MetaG P. deltoides DD176-4 | ecosystem: Host-associated > Plants > Roots > Endosphere | place: USA: Tennessee...
CGGGCATAGGGTGTGAAGACCTTGTAGGGCTGACCCTGACCATTGAGCAGGCTGCCCGGGGTCAGCAGTGTGGCGCCATGATGGACATCAAAGGAAATGCCTTTTTCCTGAAGCACCTTGGCGACCTGGGTGTCGCGTTCGCGTTCGTTGATTTGCCATTCGGCGTTCACGTGAACAGCGGTGATGTCGTGGTGCTGGCAGAAACTTGCGATGTCCTGAGCGCTGTCGGACCAATCGGTGCCGTGGATGATTTTCAACGGCACATGCATGGCGGACAGCGTCTCGCTCAGATCGGCCAGATTACGCATCCAGAAGTCCACTTTGCCGGCAGAATCGTCATGCGCGCGCCATTGTTCGGGCGACATATAGAACATCGCAACGACCAGGCCATGTTCAAGCGCGGCTCGCAAAGCCGGATTATCACGCGTGCGCATATCGGCACGCAGCCACCACAGTGCATTCATAACAGTAGACGTTGTCGGTATCGGTGTGACATCCTAACGGAGGAGCCGGGCAGGGCTGGCGAGAAAATGAAACAATGCATGCACGGTCAACGCCACACCGAGGTCACCATGACACACACCACCACCATTTATCACAATCCGCGTTGCGGAACGAGCCGGGATGCCCTGAAGTTGATCACCGATGCCGGCATCAATCCCACCATCGTGCTGTACCTGACGCATCCGCCGTCGCGGCCCGTACTGGCAGGGTTGATTGCTCAGGCAGGCCTGACGCCACGCGAGGCCATTCGTGAAAAGGAATCGCTATTTTTGGAACTGGGGCTCGATGACCCCTCATTGACTGACGAGCAACTGATCGATGCGATGATCGAGAACCCGGTGCTGATCAATCGCCCCTTTGTCGTGGCGCCGGGCGGCACAAGACTGTGCCGCCCGGCGTCGGTCGTGCTGGAGATCCTGCACAAGCAGTGAGGCATGCGGCCATGGCGCGGGGCACCAGTGGCGCCCCGCCTGACCGCGTGGCCTGCTTTAGTTCAGACGGCCGCTGGTGCCACCGATGCTGAAACGGCCGGCGCCCATGAACGCCAGCGCAATGGCCGTGAACAGGAACATGCCCTGGAGTTCGAGCGCCCAACCGCCGGTTTGCGTCATGCTGCCCAGTTGCCCCATGTGTGCCAGGCCGATAGCGAACAGCATGTTGATGGCAATGATCACGGCACCGAAGCGGGTGAACAAGCCCAGAATGATCAATGCAGGGCCGACGATTTCGCCCACCAATGCAAGATACGCAATGCTGCCTGGCAAACCATGGCTGGTCAGCATGCCGGCAATACCGGCGACGCCGTTGTTGAGCTTGGCAATGCCATGAAGCAGGATGAGGATACCCAGCGCGAGCCTGAGGATCAGCTTGCCCAAATCATCGGATTTCATAGTTAGACTCGTTCAAAAGAAAAAGGGATTGGGGGATTCGACACGCGTCGATTCCGCCAATCCCCGAGAGTCTACGAGTATTTTTTATGCGCGCAACTGATTTTTAGGACTGACCTGCCAGGCGGGTTAGAACCGTGAGGTCAGTTGTACGCCGATGATGTTGCCCTTGCTCGAATAATCTCCCGCAATGCGCCCCTTGGTCGCCAGGCTTTCGCCATCGTTGTCGATCTTGGTCTTGCGCACATGCAGGTAGGTATAGCCGACATCCAGGGTCGTGTTTTTGGTGGCCTGGTACTGCACACCAGTAGACAGCCACACCCGGTTGTTGTCAGGCAACGACGTGGGGCGGTTCTTTTCGTTGTGCACCGGCGACTGGTCGTAGGCCACGCCAAACTTCAGCTTCCATTGCTCGGACACCTTGTAGTTCGCACCCACGGCAAAACGCCAGGTGTCACGGAACTTCAGGTTGAGTGTGTCGCCCTGGGCGCCCGGTCCGCTGTTGTGGATCTTCAGTTCCGGGATGCTGCTCCAGCCGGTCCAGGACAGATCGGCCAGCAGATCCCAGCGCGGGGTCAGGCTGTGCATGACGCTCAGAATTGCCGTGTCGGGCAGATCCACGTCAGCGCGGGCGTCGAAGCTGGCAAGATTCTGGATCTTGGTGGTGCCCGACGCACTGTGCTTCATTTTGGATCGATACGACAGACCGATACGGGTGTCCGGCGTGGGCTGCAGCATCGCGCCCAGGTTCCAGCCCCAGGCGTCACCGTCCATCTCTACCTTGGCTGCCCGTGCCATGCCCACGCCAACCACCTGCTGCTTGGTGTATTCGGCATCGATACGCTGCCAGTTCACGCCCGCACCCAGCGCCAGCATGTCGTTGACCTTGTAGGACACCGACGGGTTGATGTTGATGGTCTGGATCTTGAATTTACGTGAGTGGTACTGGCCCGCCCAATCGTCGTCGTAGTGCGTGGACAAACCGAATGGGGCGCCGATACCCACGCCCACGTGCCAGCGATCGTTGAGTTGCAGCGACCCGGAGAAGTTCGGCACGAACTCCCATCCGCCTGCATCGCCACCATTGCCACCCCTGGGGCGCCCCCCCCCCATGGCCAGCGGGTTACGGGAATTGCCATTGTCACTGAACTTGAACGATGGCTTGACCGCCGCCACCCCCGTGGACAGATTCACGCCAGGCAAATAGCTCATGCCTGCAGGGTTGAAAAAAAGCGTGCTGGCGTTCTCGGCCACTGCCGCCGAGCCTGCGTAAGCGTTGCCCAGCCCGCTGGCATTTTGCTCCAGCAGTTGAAATCCTGCAGCGTGAACTGACGTCACACCCAATCCCAGGGTAATGGTAGATAAAACATTGAGCGTCAATGCGTTCATACGCATGGTGTGCCTCCTCGTGGCATAACTGCTTTTGGTGTCGTTTTTTACCGGTTCTTGTGAACCTCTGACCGGATTCTTCATCCTGGATATTCACTTATCTCTGACTGTGTAGTGGTCCTCCTGTGAAAGGGGCGTAGCCCGCCCCGAATATCATTCCTGCGTCGACGAGATCGGCATCCTCGACCACACCAGCATCGAGCTGCGCCTGAGCCTGTCGCCGCAGCGGTGCGAGCAGTCGCTCGGCCAGTGCATCGTCCGGGCGGCCTTTGCCATTTTTGATGGCCCGGCCGTCACGCCATGGGTAGAACCCTTTTCCTGATTTCTCCCCTAGGTGACCCTGGTCGATCAAACGTTGCAACACCGCAGGTACGTCGGCACCCGATACGAGTGCCACCCCCGCCGCACGCACGACATCCAGTCCGACTTTATCGGCAAGCTCGATGGGGCCCATCGGCATACCGAACGCCAGCATGGCTTCGTCGACCGCTTCGGCAGGCATGCCTTCCTGCACGCAGCGAATCGCCTCGTTCAGGTAGGGCGCAAGCACCGCATTGACCAGAAAGCCCGGCACGTCGCGCACGGGCAGCGGAAGTTTGCCCAGCATACCGATCCAGCGCGTGGCGCGGGCGCAGTAACTCGCACCTGAAACATTCGAGCTGACGATTTCCACCAGTGGCAGCTTGGCCACCGGGTTGAAGAAGTGCACACCGACCAATCGCTGAGGCACGTTGAGCGCGGGATGGAGGTCTGAGAGCAGCAGACTGGATGTATTTGTTGCAAGAACCGCATCGATTTTCATGCGCGGCTCGATCTCGCGGTACAACGCGCGCTTGGCCTCTGCGTTCTCCGCAATCGCCTCCAGAACAATGTCCGCACGACGTATTCCATCGCCGTGGGGATCGGGAATGAGCCTGTCGAAGGCGTCGCGCGCCCGCAAGGTGTCACGCAGCCGACGCGCAAAGAGCTTGCGGGCACGCGTCTGGGCCATGGCGATGCGCGCGGGATCGGAATCGGTGAGCGTGACGGTCAGGCCTTTGAAGGCGCACCAGGCCGCAATGTCACCCCCCATCGTGCCTGCCCCGATGACGTGTATGTGGGCCGGTGCGCGTTCTGGCGGACGGCTGTCGCCCTTGGGACGCGCGAACGATTTCAGGCGCTCCTGCAGATGGAAGACGCGCACCAGGTTTCGGGCGGGCGCCGAAGCGAACAGGGCATCAAGGGTGGCAGTCGCCTGCAAGGGGTCACCATTGTGACGGGACCAGATATCGATAATGGCGCGTGGCGCGGGGTAGTGATGATAGGGATCCCGCGCGTCCACCGTCTTCGATGCCCGCCAGGCAGTAAACCGCCGCAGGATGGGCATATTCAGCAGCTTGCCCACCCCGCCTGCGCGCCTGGGGGCAGACTGAGTCAGCACGTGCGCCTGGGCCGATTGCCTAGCCAGTCGTGGCGCGACTTTGAAGTCTGCCAGGCCACTGCGCACGGCGCGGGCGGCGTCCAGGCTGCGGCCTGTAAGCATCAGATCCAGCGCGGCCGGTGCGCCAATGGTCTCTGGTAGTCGGCGCATGCCGCCCCAGCCGGGCACGATGCCCAGCATCACTTCGGGCAAACCCAGCCGGGTCTTCGGCGTGTCCACCACGATGCGGCGCGTGCACGCGAGTGCGAGTTCGAGACCGCCACCCAGACACGGGCCATCGATCAGGGCAAGCGTGGGATAGGGCAGGGCAGCGATGCGCTCAAAGGTCGTGTAGCCCGCGCTGACGAATGCGCGAACCTGGCTGGCCTCATCGAGTCTGGACATCGCGTGGATATCTGCGCCGACGATGAAACTGTCTTTTTTGCCTGACTGAATGATCAGGCCCGCCGGGCGCTGGGCATCCAGCGCATCGAGCACCTGGTTCAATTCGGCCAGCGTGTCGCTTGAAAACGTATTGGCCGACGCGTCCTGCTGATCGAAGGTCAGCCAGGCCAGCCCCGAGGACGTGCGTGTCAGATCCCAATGCCTGAAAAGAGGCGCTCCCGGCGTCGATGCAACGTGGGTGACGTTCATGAGGTAACTCCATCCAGATTTTCGATGAGCATGGCACCGCCCTGACCGCCGCCAATGCAAATGGCGGCCATGCCTCGCTTGAGCTGGCGATGCCGCAAGGCCTGGAGCACGTGCAGAACGATGCGCGCGCCCGATGCGCCGACCGGGTGACCCAGGGCAATGGCGCCACCGTCGACGTTCAGGCGGGATTGCTCCAGCGTGCCCCATGCGGGGCTGCCAAAATGGGTCTGGCAATACGCCTCGTCTTCCCAAGCGCGCAGACAACCCAGCACCTGAGCGGCGAAGGCCTCATTGATTTCCCACAGGTCCACGTCATTCAGACCCAAGCCGTGGCGCTGAAGGATGGGTGTGGCGGCGTGTACGGGACCCAGACCCATCTGTGCCGGATCGAGCCCGGCCCATTGGGCATCCATGATGCGGCCTATCGGCTGCAGGGACAGCGCATTGACCGCGTCTTCGGATGCCAGGATCAGCCAGGCTGCGCCGTCGGTCACCTGTGAGCTGTTGCCGGCGGTGATGTTGCCATAGGGTTTGTCGAAGACCGGTTTGAGTTTGGCGAGTTTTTCAGGGGTCGAGTCCGATCGAATGCCATCATCATCGGTGAAGACTTTTCCATCAGGCGCGACGACCGGCACGATGGTTTCCATGCCATCGGGCGACCGCCTGGCCGCACGTGCGTGGCTTTCGCTGGCATAACGATCCATGTCCTGACGTGTGATGCCGTAGCGGTATGCCACTTCTTCAGCGGTCTGGCCCATGGACATGCCCACAACGGGATCGGTCAGCCCCTTGAGCAAGCCGATCACGGGTTTGAGCATGCGGGGCGAGAACTTTCGCATGGCCGCCCATTTTGCGCTCATCGAGCGCGCAGCGTACCAACCGGACAGCCAGCGCACAATGTCATCGGAGAACAGCAGCGGCGCGCGCGACAGGGCGTCCACACCGCCTGCCAGCACCAGATCGGATCGGCAGGCCTGAATGTTCACCAGCGCACTGTCCAGGGCCTGCATGCCCGATGCGCAGTTGCGCATGACTGTCCAGCCCGGCACGCCGTGCCCGCAACCCAGCCTTAGCGCGGCCACGCGTCCGATATTGGTTTCGTCGGCCGAAGGCGCGGCGCATCCCAGAATGACTTCGGAGAGTCGGCTGGGCTCGAACGGTTGTCGCAGCAGCAGCGCACGCGCAGATTGCACCGCTAGGTCACTGGCCGAGAAGGGGCCGGGCGCGTTGCGCGCTTTCAGAAACGGGCTGCGCGCGCCGTCCACGATGTAAATGGGTTTGAAGGTCATGCGGTTTCTCCGGGCGTGTGCGCCTGCTCGGCGGCATAGTCGTGCGGGAAATCGTCAACCGCTATGACGATATCGCGCAATGCATCGCGGTGGGCCAGAATGTCGTATTCCTGTTGCGACAATGCACCAACGTCGAATGCCGCGCGACTGAGATCGCGCACATTGTTGTAGCGATGTCCATGAAGCTTGCCGCTTTTCTCCAGGCTGCGAACCTTGGCGTCGACTTTTTCGGCAGCCAATGTGGCCTGCAGGGCCTGTTCGATCGCACCCACCGGCTCATCGGTCGACGTGGGCAGATAGCAGCCCTGGCTGATGCGATCGCGTGCCGCTCCGGGTTCGGTCAGCAAGCGTGCAATGCGCTGCCCGATCTTATCGGCGGGCGGACGATCACCCAGGCCAAAGGGAAAGCACGATAGCCTCAGCAGGGCGGCCACACCCCGGTTCGGGAAGTTCTCCAGCACGCCTTCGAACGCCGCTCGCATGCGCAGCAGACTGTCCTGCACGGCCCAGTGGACCAGCGGCTCGTCTTCGGCAGGGCGCCCATCCACCTCGAAGCGCTTGAGCGCCGCAGACGAGAGATAGAGCTGGGCCAGAATGTCCCCCAGCCTTGCCGACAAGGTCTCGCGGCGCTTGAGATCACCGCCCATCACCAGCATGGCCACATCGGCAAACACGGCAAGCGCCGTGCTGTAGCGGGTCAGCCGGGCGTAATAGGGCAGCGTTGACGGGCTGACATCGGCTGTCGTCCGGATGAAGCGCCCGCCGGTCAGTGCATAGCCGATGGCGCGTGCCCCGTTACCCAGCGTGAAGCGGACATGCCCCCAGAACGCCGCGTCGAAATCGCGCAGGCCCTGACGGTGATCGGCGTTCTGGGCCGCGCGCATCTCGGCCAGCACATAGGGATGGCAGCGAATGGCACCTTGTCCGAAGATGATCAGGCTGCGCGTCAGAATGTTGGCGCCCTCGACGGTGATGCCGATGGGCAGCTGCTGGTAGGCGCGCCCCAGAAAGTTGGATGGGCCCAGACATATCCCTTTGCCGCCGATGATGTCCATGCCGTCGTTGACGACCTGCCTGGCGCGTTCGGTCACGTGGTACTTCACGATGGCCGAGACCACCGAGGGCTTTTCGCCCTGATCGATGGCCGCGGCCGTCATGCTGCGCGCGGCATCCATCACGTAGGTGTGACCACCGATGCGGGCCAGGGCCTCTTCCACACCTTCGAAACGCCCGACGGGCAGGCGGAACTGGGTGCGCACCCGCGCATAGCCGCCGACGGCACGCGCCGTCATCTTGCTCATGCCGGTGTTGGACGAGGGCAGCGAGATCGCCCGACCCGCCGCCAGGCATTCCATCAACATGCGCCAGCCCTGGCCCACGCGCTCGGCGCCGCCGATCACGAAGTCCAGTGGCATGAAGACATCTTCGCCGCGGGTGGGGCCATTCATGAACATGGCGTTCAGCGGAAAATGGCGTCTGCCCGTTTGCACGCCGGGGTGGTCGTGGGGCACCAGCGCGCAGGTAATGCCGATGTCGACTTTGTTGCCCAGCAGGCCATCGGGGTCATACAGACGGAACGCCAGACCGAGCAGCGTGCAGACCGGGGCAAGCGTGATGTAGCGCTTGTCCCAGCTGACGCGCATGCCGATCACTTCCTCGCCATTCCATTGACCCTTGCACACCACGCCACGATCGGGAATGGCGGCAGCATCCGAGCCCGCCCAGGGGCTGGTCAGGGCAAACGCAGGAATATCTTCCCCACTGGCCAGACGCGGCAGGTAATGATTTTTCTGCGCTTCGGTGCCGTAGTGCAGCAGCAGTTCGGCCGGGCCCAGCGAGTTGGGGACCATGACCGAGACGGCCAGCGCCGAGGACCGGGTCGAGAGCTTGGTGACGATTTCCGAGTGAGCAAAGGCCGAGAACTCCAGCCCGCCATAGGCTTTCGGAATGATCATGCCCAGGAATCCCTTGCTTTTGATGTAGTGCCAGGCGCGCTCGGGCAGGTCGAAGCTGTTTTGCGTGATGTGCCAGTCATCGACCATCCCGCAGAGCGTGTCCGTTTCATTCTCAAGAAACGCGCGTTCCTCTTGTGTCAGCGCGGCAGGCGGATACTTGATGAACTGGTCCCAGTCGGGCTGCCCACGAAAGAGTTGACCATCCCACCACACGGTGCCCGCCTCCAGGGCGTCGCGCTCGGTGTCAGACATCTGCGGCAGGATGCGCCTGAAGACCCGCAGAATGGGCGCGGTAAGCACGGCGCGCCGTAGCGGTGTCACGGCCAGCAGCACGACGATGATCGCAATCAGCGCGAGCAGGATGAGCAAGAACACAGGCATGGAGGTCTCCTTATCGTTGGTTTATTTGGGGGTCCTGGCGCTCGGGCAGCGGCGCGCGCAGCCCGCCCAGCAGGAACGACATCAGGCGCGGCAGCAGCAACGCGGCGTCTTCCTTGCCGCCATCGACATCACGCCAGCCGGCCGCCCGACGCAGTGCCTGGGGACCGACGATGGCATAGGAGGTCGCACCCAGCATGAATTGGAAACGCCAGATGATGTCGTCCTGCGGCACACCGGGCAGGGCCTTGAACAGGGCTTCACGGAATCGGTGGATGACCGGCACGTATTCGTGCGCGAATACGGTATGGATGAAGGCGGCGGGATCTGTCATGGTGCGCTCCAGGAGCATCAGCACACCGGGGCCTTCCCCTGTCTCGTCGGCAGCCATGCGCAACAGTGTGCCGAAGAACGCATCAAGAATCTGGGATGGCTTGAGCGGATTGCCGCAGGCGGCCTGTTCAAGCCGATCCAGGGCCAGCAGCCTTTCCTCGTTGATCGCCGACAGGCGGCGCTTGAGCACGGCCTGAATCAGTGCTTCTTTGGAGCCGAAGTGGTAGTTCACGGCGGCAAGATTGGCGCGCGCTTCTCGCGTGATGTCGCGCAGGGAGGTCGCGTGATGGCCTTTTTCGATGAACAGCTTCTCGGCGGCATTGATCAGCGCGTCGCTGGTCGTCGCCCGTGGGTCTGTATCAGTACTCGCATTCATGGTCGCCATGGCTCGCAGTCATTCAAACGTTCGTTTAAATCTATTCTACGTCGATGTTGGGTTGCGACCAGATGGGAAAACCCGCAAGCACTCGCCTGAGACACCGCAATGGCCGGCGCGCCCGCGCACACGGCGTTTCCAGACCATCAGCGGGTTGACGATCCAGATGTAATAGCGTCGTTTTTACGCCCGGGGCAAGCGCGATATGCATGACAGGACGTCGCTGTGGGCGCAGCGAAGTCGTCCCGTCGACAGTCGGCTGAGCAGGGGATCAGACGCGATAGCGCTCGATGACCGCGAGATCGGGGTCAGCCCCCAGCCCTGGGCCCGAGGGAATCGTGATCGATCCGTCGGCGCCCACGGTGCCTGTGGCACCGAAAAGCGTTTGTTCGAGGTCAACGCCGAACACTTCGACCGAGCCGATGCACGGGAACGCCGCCGCAAGCTGCAGGGTGGCCAGCAGGCCTGGGCCGAAGTAGGGCGAATGGGGGGCTACCGCTCGATGATTGCGGGCAGCCGCCTGCGCCACCGCCCGGAACTCGGTGATGCCGCCCATTTTGGTCACGCTGGGCTGAAAGAAGCTGATCACATCGTTGTCCATCAGCGGCGCGAATGCCGAGGCATTGGCCAGATTCTCGCCGAGTGCGACCGGAATATCGACCGCTCGGCGCAGTGCAGCAAGCCCCACCACGTCTTCGGGTGGCCAGACCGGTTCTTCAAGCCACTTCAGCCTGTAGGGCAACAATGCCGAGGCCATTTGCACAGCCTGCTGGACGGGCCAGGCGCAATTGACGTCCAGCGTCAGGCTGACCGCTTCGCCAAGCGCAGACCTTGCGGCCGCCACGGCGTCGATGGTCACTTCGTGTAGCTTCACGCTTTGAAACCCCTGCGCAATGGCACGCCGGCAGGCCTGTGTGATGATTTCCGGACGCTCCAGTCGCATGAAGCTCTTGTAGGCCGGCACCGATTCGCGCACCATCGGCGATAGCAGCCTACCGACGGACTTTCCGGCGCGCTTGCCGGCCAGATCCCACAGCGCGATATCCAGGCCGCTCAAGGCATACTGCACCGGGCCGCTGCGCCCGAAAATGTGCAGTGGCTTTTTGAGACTGATCATCAATGCGCCAATGTCGCTCGCATCCCGCCCAAGCGCCAGGGGTCTGACCAGCGTTTCCATCGCCGCAATGGTGGCGGGAATGGCGCCATAGCCAAAGGCCTCACCCCAACCCACCAGCCTATCGTCGGTTTCAACACGAATCAACAGATAGGACAATGTGGGCCAGACACTGCCGCCAAAGCCGGTCAGGGGCCCATCATGGCTATAGGGCAGCGAAACGTGAACAGGCTCGATCTTGACGATATTCATGTGTACTCCTTCGCACGCGTGCCGCCCTGGTAGATCTGCCTGAGACGTTCGCCTTTCTGTATGTCTGCCACCTACCGCTCACCACGCAGGCAAGCGCGGTCGCGCCCTGTACCAACAGCCTGAAAATTTTCTTGTCTTGTCTCATCCTGTTCTTCTTGGCGGGCTTATTTGAACGACTGGCCTGAGCGCATATCGCCCGAAACTCGGTAGGTGTCGATGCTGTTCCAATTGAACGTAAAACCGACGCCGGGGCGATCTGGAACACGAACCATCCCGTCGTTCTCCACGGCCATTTGCTCGTTGAACAGGCGGCCAAACCAGGGCATGTGCTCGCACCAGATGGCATTGGGCGCTGAGGCCACGATGTGCAGGCTATGCTCGGTGAAAATGTGGGGAGACACCGGCAGGTTCATGGCGGCGAGATAGCGGGTGACGGCCAACATTTCCGTGTAGCCTCCCATGCGCTGCAGGTCCGGCATGAAAACCGATGCCGCCTGGTGATCCACCATCCGCTTGATGCCGATGGCGGTGTATTCGGTTTCAGCACTTGCAATGGGAACGTCAAGCTTGCGCACCAGCATGGCCGCTGCCGCATCGTCCCAGGTGGGCACCGGTTCTTCGAACCACTCCAGACCCAGCGGCTCGAGCGCCTTGCCCAGTCGCAGGGCCTGCGCACCCGTGAGCCCCTGATTGGCATCGGCCATGAGCGTGATCTGGTCACCAATCGCGGCTCTTACGGCTTCGGCCCGGGCCACATCCTCACGCCAGTCTTTCGAGCCCAGGCGCATCTTCATCGCCTTGAATCCCTGTTGCACGAATGCGCGAGCCTCGGCACACAGCTCATCTTTCCTCGCAGACAGCCAAAGGCCGCCACTGGCATAGACGGGTATCCGCGTGCGATAGGTACCGAACAACTGATGCAGCGGGCGGCCGGCCGCTTTCCCGATGAGGTCCCAGCACGCGATATCGATCGGGTTGTAGGCGATGACGGAGATTCCGCTCTGGCCATAGAAGTTCGTGCCTCGAATGAACTCGCGCCAGAAGGCCTGCACGTCGTGTGGGTCGCGATTCACCACGATAGGGGCGAGGGTGTCGGTGAACTGTTTGATCGCGGCCAGTCGCGCGGGATCGAAGCAGAACCCATATCCCTCACCAACAATGCCGTTATTGGTTTCCAGGGTGACTAAAAGGCAACAAACCGTGGATATCTCGTGAATGGACGTTCTGAGTGTGCGCTCGAGCGGAAGCGCCACCATCGCCGTCTTCATGGCGGTGATGCGTAGATCGGCATGCATTGTCTCGACTCCTTTTTTCGCGGCCGAGTGCGATCGGCAAGCATGTGATCGCCTGGACTCGCTCTTTTAAATAACGTCTCTGTGCGTGTGTGCTGCAACCCTCATAAGACCTGACCGACCGCTCACTGGCTATCGTTCTGTTTTCGATTCGGCCACCCGATTCAGTCAGTTCCAGGGCGGTCAAGTGGCTGATCAGGGTATTTGGCTAACTTCGCTTTTCCACCACTTTTTCGGGTGTTTGATGAACGCAAGAAGTCTGCGCCGGCAAACGCGCGCAAATCACGCAGCGCGGGTGACTGAAAATGCATCAGCCGCGTGCAATTCGTCAGCTCCTGCGCTGCCAGCGCCTGTGCCTGTGCATCCATATCCGAAGAATGACCGGTGACGGCAATGCACCCGACAACATAGCCATCCTCGTCCGTATAGTTGGCTGCCATTGCCGTCAGGCCGTCATAGAATTCGTCCCGCACGGTCACCACTCCCGTGGTGGCCGCTGCCTCAATATTCTCGGACACGTCGTCCCACGTTCTCAGCGTTTGCGTCGTAAAGGCTTCGTACGGCTCGGAGCCCAGCAGGGCTTTGCGCTCGTCGGCGCTCAATGACAACAGCAACGATTTGCCCGGACCCGATGCGTGCAGGGGGCCACTGAGCCAGGGCTCGTAGTAGGGACTCAACGAACCAGGCGCCTGCACCACATCGAGAACCAGGCGCTGCATGCCGAAGAACACGACCAGCACGACAGTGCTCGAAAGTTTGGTGGAAAGCTGGCGCAAAAGGTGCGACGACTCGCGACGAAACTGCTCCAGGGGATGACGCAGCGACAGCGGGCGCATGGCCTTGGGTGATGCCAAATAACGTTTTCCATCGCCGATTCGAATGACCTGGCCGACCGATTCGAGCGCACGCAGCAGTCGAAGCGTGGTGCTCTGGTCCAGTCCGACGCGGTGGGCCACCTCGATCAGCGACAGCGGTTGGCGTGCAGCCAGCAGCACATCCATGACGGCAAGACCACGCAGCAGGGTGCCGGTCAGCGCGGGCGATCGTGCCGACGCGTCGGTGTCAGCATCACGGTTCTCAGGATAGGCGGCAGAGGAGGGCGGCGTGACAACTTCTTTGGCCATTACCTGACCACCTGTTCGACAGGTGGATGACGCCGAACCACTGCCCATGTCTACCTCCAAAGCTCTTGCTTTTATGTATTGGCTGCGCTGACTGTGGCGTCATACTGGACCAGTTTTCAAGTGCGCGCAATAAAAAATGCGTGCAGTGATGTTTACCTTTCAATCACTGAAATCAGTGACGAGAAACGTGGGGTGACCGGGTGGTCTGGCCGCGCGGAGGGGCTGATGGAGACGGAGATATCAACTGAGTCAATCGAGGCCCGGGCGAGGCGCGTGGCAGAATGCGGAAACAGTGAGAAAGCCATCATGGACGTATTGCACCGAATTATGATTGTCGGCGGATCGGGCTCGGGCAAGACCAGACTCGCCCAGGAAATATCCCGCCTGACTCAACTTCCCGTCGTGCACATCGACTGGTTCTACTACGATCCCGGTTGGCAGTTGCGCGCACCTGAACGGGTGAACCAAGATGTGATTCAGGCGGCCAATGAACCGCGATGGATTATGGAAGGCAACCACACCAAGTCCATGGCGTATCGTGCTGCGCTGGCTGACATGGTCATCTTTCTCGACCTGGCGACGCCGCTCCGCCTTGTTCGCACCATTCGCCGCAGCCTCCAGTACCTGGGACGTCGCCGTCCCGATATGGCAGACGGCTGCGAAGAACGCTTCGATCCAGGTTTTTTTCGCCAAGTGCTGCGTTATCGCACGCAGGGGCGGATGAAAGCGCTCGCATGCTACCAAGCCTTGCCGGCGTCGAAAATCAAATTCCACCTGAAGACGCGTCGCCAGGTGCAGGCCTTCATTCAAGGTTGGACCGGAAGCGGCACGTTTAAGCGGTCATGACCCAAGCGCTTCAGCCCGTCCCAGCCGCCGCCTAAAGTACGCATAATGTATATTATGTTAACTATGAATGATGGCCAATGACTGTCAGTCACCCTCCACGCCCTTGGCCGTAAAGTCGACCAAGGGCGCGCCGCGAGCTTCAGCAACGGAATCCATACACCGGTGGCCCGTTGCCCCGACCCATCAGAAATCCATCGTTGCCGACAGCATGTAGGTGCGCGGAGCGCCGACGCCCAGGCTTGTGAAATGTGGCTTTGCCCAATAAGCCTTGTCGGTGACGTTGGTCACAGCGGCACGTAACGTGAGTGGGCGGCCTGATACCTTGGTCGCATAGCGCGCACCCAGATCGAACACCGTGCGTCCAGGTACCGACAGCGAATTGTCCGCATTGAGATATTGCTTGGCGGCAGCGGTCGCGTTGGCCGTCAACGTCAGGCCAGGCAAGCCCGGCGTATCCCATTCCACGCCCATCTTGGCCTGCCATTTGGGCAATCCAGTGGCCTGTTTACCCTGATCTCCGGCAATGGCGGTCCGTGTGACCTTCGGATCCGAATAAGCGATACCGCCCAGCACACGCACGCCGCGCAGCGGGGAACCAAAGAAGCCCCATTCCACGCCCCGATTTCTCTGCTCGCCACCAAACGAAAAGACGTTCGTTGCGAGATCGGTGTAGCTGCTCGGCCGTTTGATCTCGTACACGCTGACCGTGTGCGCAAAGTCACCCAGATCGAACTTGATGCCCATTTCTTTTTGCTTGGTTTTGTACGGCGCAAAGGTTTCCCCGGCGTTTGCCGCCGTGTTGGGGGCCATCGCGCCCTGGCTCAAGCCCTCGATATAGTTCGCATAGACGGAAATTGCTTCGGTCGCCTTCACCACGATGGCCACGGCGGGCGTCGTCGCGCTTTCCTTGTAACGCTCGCCGGTGCGCGCACCGGTCATGCCGTTGAAGCTCTCGTTGATCACCTGCTGACGCCGCGCGCCCAGCGTGAGCTGCACACGGTCTTGTGCGAACGATAATGTGTCCGCCACCCCTACACTGCTCAGGCGTGTTTTCGTTCGGCTGATCGCTGGAATGTCGTCGGGAAGTGCAGGTTCAGGCCCCCATACCGGGTTGTACAGATTGGTCACCCAATTCTGCGGCAGCAGGTTGCGAAAGCCGTTGAGGTGATAATCCTCGTTGTAATACGTGGCGTTGACCGCGAACTGATGCCCTACTGCGCCGGTGCGGCCGCGGCCTTTGAGGCCTGCCTCAGCCGACTTGCGTTCGGTTCTGTCAGCGACGCCACTGAAGTTGATCCGGAAGTCCCCTGCCCTGTTGAATACCTGGCCAGCACCCATGTTGGAATCGAATTCGGTCTTGCTGATGCCAGCCGTCGCATAGGCCATCAATTGGTCATTCAGATCGTACTCGCCGCGCACGATGGCGCCTTTGTCCGTGCTGTCATAGAAGGCCCACGGTGGGTTCCATGACACATCGGCTTTGGGCACTCTGGGAACGGGCAACCCGGGAGCAAGCGTTATTCCGCGTGTCAGGCCGTGGGCGCGGTCTTCGCTGTGATAAAGGTCGGCAGACAGGCGCGTGCGTGCGCCGCGCCAGTCCATGCCGAGCGAGGCGAGCGATACTTTCTTGTCCTGGTTGTTGACGGCCGTTTCGCCATCACGATATACGCCGTTGACTCTGATGCCGAACTGGTTGCTTTCGCCGAAGCGACGTCCCAGATCGATATGCCCACCAAAATGCGAGTCTGAAAGATAGGTGCCAGTCACGCGCGTCAAGGGCTCGTCGGCTGCACGTTTGGTCACCAGATTGACGGTACCGCCCGCAGATCCTTTCGGCGGCATGCCGTTGAGCAAGGCCGAGGGCCCCTTGAGCACCTCGATACGCTCGTACATTTCCGGCGAATTACGGTAATAGGCCGCCATGCCGGCCAGTCCGTTAACGGTGACGTCGCCCACATTGGAGGACAGCCCGCGAATCGTATAGCTCTCGTTGCTCTCTCCAGGGATGCCGCTGGTGAATACTGTTGGATCGGTCTTCGAAATCACCTCACTGATGTCCCTGGCCTGTTGATC
>Ga0075364_10000878_pt1 | contig 15861 bp, 16 predicted proteins | sample EndMetdeltDD1764_FD_71517 | JGI IMG/M metagenome (GOLD analysis project Ga0075364, IMG submission 71517) | Populus endosphere microbial communities from Tennessee, USA - Endosphere MetaG P. deltoides DD176-4 | ecosystem: Host-associated > Plants > Roots > Endosphere | place: USA: Tennessee...
GGCGACTCCACGATGACGAGGGGTTTGGCCATGACGCCCTATCGCTAAAGCATTGAGGGGGTTGTTGTCAAGGCGCGCGGACGAGTTGGTTGCGAACCCGAGCCTCGTGTTCGTCCCGCCTCGCCACGTGCTTGGCGCTGGCACCCTACATACGCTTTGGGTCAATCACACGGACGTCAGGTCGTCCTCGGTCCGGCCTTCCCCGGCTGCCGTCGCCGCGGTGACGGGCACGGCGCCGGTGTGATGGTGGCCTTCGACGTCGATCTGGGGCAGCACGCGGTCCATCCACTTCGGCAGCCACCAGTTGCGCGCGCCGAGCAGTTCCATGGTCGCCGGCACGAGCAACATGCGCACGACCGTGGCGTCGATCGCCACCGCGGCAGCGAGTCCGAGGCCGAACAGCTTGAGCTGGCGGTTGTCGCCCAGCACGAACGCGCTGAACACGCACACCATGATCAACGCCGCGGCGGTGATCACGCGGGCGGTGACGGCGAGCCCGTCGGCGACCGCGCTGGCGTTGTCGCCGGTGCGATCGAACTCCTCCTTCATCCGTGAGAGGAGGAAGACCTCGTAGTCCATCGAGAGGCCGAAGACGATCGCGAACAGCATCATCGGCACCCATGCCTCCACTGGGCCGGGCTCGATGCCGAAGATGTCCTTGAGGTAGCCGAATTGGAACACCGCCACGATCACGCCGTACGCCGCGCCGATCGACAGGAGGTTCATCACGACGGCTTTGAGCGGTACCAGCAGGCTGCGGAACACCGCCATCAGCAGGAGGAAGCTGAGGATCAGCACCGCACCGATGAGGAGCGGCAGGCGTTCGCCGAGGTACGACGCGAAGTCCTGGTTGGCCGCTGTGTAGCCGCCGACGAGCGCGTTCTGCCCACTGGCCGGCACGACCTCGTCGCGCAGGCGGGACACGAGCTCGTCCGTCGCCTCGTCCTGGGGGGCGGTCTTCGGGATCACGGTGAACAGCGCCAGATCCGGCCGCACGGGCTCGGGTGCGGTGAACGCCGCGGCAACTCCCTCCGTGGACTGGAGGAGCTGCACGAAGCTCTCCCGCTTGGCGGCGTCCGCCGCATCGGGGCCAGCGACGGTGATGATCACGGGCCCGTTCGACCCAGGGCCGAATCCCTTGGCGAGGATGTCGTACGCCTTGCGGACGGTCTGGTCCTTCGGCGCATTGCCGTTGTCGGCGAACCCGAGCCGGATGCTGAACAGGGGGCCCGTGATGGCGACGAGGATCGCGACCGCAACCGCCAGCACCGGCCACGGGCGGCGCTGCACGATTCGGCTCCACCGGTACCAGACGCCTTGCTCGCGGGGCTTCTGCTTGCGGTGCGGCAGTGGGGCGCGCAGCGGCTTGATGAAGATGCTCGCCACCGCGACGAGGACGCCGAGCGCGAGCCCGGCGCCGAAGATCGGGAAGCTCTCCGTGATGACGCCGCCGAGCGAGCCGGCCACCACGAGGGTCAGGGCGGCCATCGCGCCCTTTGACGTCTTGTCGATCCGTGTGCCCGTCATGCCGAGCAGCGCCGGAAGGAGGGTGAGTGATGCCACCATCATCACCAGCACACCGACCGCGGCTCCGGTGGCGAGGCCGCGGATGAACGACAGCCCCATGATGTACAGGCCCAGCAACGAGATGATGACGGTGATGCCGGCGAAGAGCACCGCCCGACCACTCGTGTCGATCGACTCGACGACCGCATCCTCCACGGACAGGCCCTGCTGCAGGCCTTCTCGGTACCGGGTGACGATGAACAGCGCGTAGTCGATCCCGACACCGAGGCCGATCATCGCGACCATCTGGGAGGTGAAGTCCGGCATCTCCTGGATGTGGCTGAGGAAGGTGACGATCGCGGTGCCGGCGCCGAGACCGATCGCTGCCGTGCCGATCGGAAGGCCCATCGCGATGATCGATCCGAACGCGAGCACGAGGATGATGACCGCGGCGATGATGCCCAGCGCTTCGGATGGCGGGAAGCTGAACTCGCCGAAGATCTCGCCGCCGTATTCGAGGTGGATCGTGCTGCCGTCTGCGGTGGTCTGAGGAACCTTCTTGCCGAGGTCCTTCACGTCGTCGGCGAAGCTGATGAAGTCCTCCTGCGGACGTTCCGTGACCTTCAGCTGGGCGTAGCCGACCGTGCCGTCCTGGTTGATCTGTTGCGGGTTGTCGTACGGCGACGTCACCTGCACGCCGTCGAGCTTGTCGACCGCGGCGAAGAACGGCGTCAGCGCGGCCTGGACCTCGGCGTCGTTCATGCCCTGGGGGGCTTCGATGACGATCTGCGCGTCGAAACCGGCCGCCTCCTTGCTCACGGTCTTGAGCTGGTCGAAGACTTCCTTGGCCTGGCCACTCGGCAGCTGGAACTGGGTGTGGAAGTCGGTGCCGACGGCGCTGCTGGCGCCGCTGATGATGATGAGCAGGGGGATCCAGATCGCGAAGACCACGATCCGGCGACGGCGGACGCACCAGCGGGCAAGGCGGGGCAACATCGTGTTCTTCTCCTCTGAGTTCGGTGCTCGCGAGGCGCGAACTGAGTCGGTTTCACCGTAGGCGACTCCCGAACGGGTGGTCGACTGGATAAACGTCACAGTGGGGTGGCCTCAGGAATCGGGGTTCCAGATGTCTGACACTCTGGAGGGGTGGGATGTGACGTGTCTGACGATGTGATCGCCGGCAACTCATCGGTCGCTGGCGATCATCTGTCCGGCCGATCGCGGCTGGGGCGTTGACGTGGGCGGTCCGACTCCTTACCGTCATCAGCACGATGACTCATTCGCCCGCGGCCGACCTCGGCTGGACTCCACACTTCGAGGCCGTCTGGACCGCGCTCGACAGGCCCGGCGAGCCCGGGCGGGTGATCCGTCTCGACCGCGGGTGGAGCACCGTTCTGCAGTCGATCGGGACGGAACCGATTCGCGTGCGCAACATCGGCGCCGACGTCGCGGTCGGCGACTGGGTGGTTCCATCGATGGACGAGGAGAAGGTCGAGCGGGTGCTCGAGCGGCAGAGCGCGTTCGTTCGCCGCGCATCACACGAGGGCAACCGCGCCGAGGCGCACACGCTCGCCGCCAACATCGACGTCGTCTTTCTCGTCCATGGGTTGAACAGCCCACCGAACCAGCGGCGCCTCGAGCGCGAGTTGGTGCTCGCGTTCGACAGCGGGGCGCAGCCGGTCGTCGTGCTGTCGAAGCTCGACCTCGTCGAGGATCCGGCGGTCGTTGCCCGGTCGGTCGAGATGCTCGAGGAGGTCGCGCTCGGCGTGCCGGTTCACGCCGCGAGCGGCATCACCCGCGCCGGCCTGGAGACGCTGCGCGAATACGCGTCGGACGGACGCACGATCGCGCTGCTCGGGGCGAGCGGCGTGGGCAAGAGCACGCTGATCAACGCGCTGGTCGGTGACGACGTGCAGCGCACCAACGACGTGCGCTTCGGCGACCAGCGCGGTCGGCACACGACGACCGCTGCCGAGCTGGTGTCGCTGCCCAGCGGGGGCTGGCTGCTCGACACGCCGGGGGTGCGCGCCGTCAGTCTGTGGCTCAGCGGCGATGGCATCGAGCGGGCCTTCGCCGACGTGTTTGACCTGATGGACCACTGCCGGTTCCGCAACTGCAAGCACGAAGACGAGCCCGGGTGCGCCGTCCTCGCCGCGATCGAGGCGGGCACACTGCCGGCCGTTCGACTGGAGAGCCTCAAGCGGCTCGTCGCCGAGGAGGCCGCGCTCGAAGAGGAGCAGAAGGTGCATGAGCGGGCGGGTGACAAGCGCGGTGTGCACCGTCCGCGCACCCACAACCGCTTCTAGTTACGGTCAGTTGCCAGTTGTCGGGGTGGGCTTGGTGGTCGACGTCGGCTTGGTGGTCGAGCTCGGTTCGGACGTGACGACCGATTCGACCGGGATGTCGATCGTCGATCCAGGTGGCGTCGTGTCGATCGCACCGATGTCGGTGGGGTCGATGACGCGCTGCGGGCAGTCCGTCGTCTCGCCGCCGACCCTGATGTCCACTCCGTAGGTCGCGCGCGACAGGCCGGACGGCGACTTCAACGTGATCGTCAGCCGGTCGCACCCGCTCAGCGGTTGGCTCGATGTCCACTCGCGGTTGCCGGTCTGGGTGAACTCGCCGCCGAGCCCAAGCACGAGCTTCGCCGTTGCGTCGCTGTTGATCTTGACCTTGATCGTTCCGGGCTTGCTCGCGTCGAGCAGAGCCGGGTTGAAGTTGTTGACGATGTAGCCGTCGCCGGTGATCGTGCCGCACTGGTACGTCCCGACGCCGAACGTCGCGTCGAGGCTCGTTCCGTCGACGGTGATGGTTGGTGCCGGGATCTGCAGATCGAGCGGGTCGCACGTGCCGGGAGCTGGTGTGGTGGGGTCGGGGAGGATCGTGTTGCCGATGTCGGGTTGGCCGACCTTTGGCCGCGGTTGGCTCGCGCAGCCCTGCATCGCCAACGCCACCGCAACCGCGACGCACAGGGTGGAGAAGCGGCGCACGCCAACGACGGTAACGCACCACACCGGCGAAGCCGCGGGCACGGCCGACCAGGTGGCGCTCAGTCAGCGGGCTCGGGCGGTGCCGCGTCTGCGTGGGCGAGGCTGGCGACCACCGTCACGGCGCGGTCGAAACCGGTCTGGGAAAGGCGCTCGCGCAATGGGCCCGGGCTGCACACGACGATCATCTCGCCTCCGGCCTGACGGGCGCGGCCGGCAGCACCCATGAGGACTCCGAGACCCGAGTCGTCGCACACGTACACCCCATCGAGATCGACGAACACGGTCGCCGAGGGTGGTGCCGCGGCGACTCCGCGGGTGAGCGCGTCGTGCAGTTTCGGGATCGTGGCGAGGTCGATCTCGCCGCTGACACTGACCACGGCGCGGCCGGCCACCGTCGATGCGCGCGTGATGAGCTCCACGACGGGTGACGCTACCCGGCCGCGAGCTACGGAGGCTCGAGCAACATCGTCGCTCGGCCGGTCACCTCCACATCCGGCAGGAGTGCGCCGATCAGCGGGACGTCGGTGGGGCTCATCGCGGTGACAGTGACGGTGACGAACCGTCCATCGGCTGAGGTGGAGACGCTGGCGCCTTCGATCGCTGTCACGCCGGCTGCCGCTGCGCTCGGATCGGCCGCGACCGCGGCCGCTCGCGCACCGACGCGAGCGGCCTCGATCACTGCCAGCTGATCGCGGACGACGATCGCCAACTGCACCACGCCGAGCAGCAGCAGGCACAGCACGGGCGTCGCCAGCGCGAGCTCCACCGTGGCCTGGCCGCGGTCGCGGTCGCCGACCTTCGACTCAGACGCGGCTGGTGACGGCATCGAGAACCTTGTCGAACAGCCGCCCGATCTTGCCGGCGCCGCCGCCCGAGGTCGCCCAGGCAACCACCAGCAATGCGATCACGGCCGCACCGAGCAGCACCAGCGCGTACTCGGTCGTGGCTTGGCCACGGTCTTCGAGCGACGCGTGCCAGCGGCGGATCCGGCCGGCGAGTCGGATGTGGAAGCGAATCAGTGTGGTGCCCATGGCGGACCTCCAGGACGAGTCGAGTGTGTCGAGCGTGGGGTGGTCGTCACGGGGTGAGCCCGTGGAGCGACGAGAAGGTTCCGGCCATCAGCGGAACGACGGTGAGCAGCACGAAGGACGGCAACGTGCAGCCGACGAGGGGGAAGGAGAGCTGGATCGGCAGCCGCCGTGCCGCGGCCTCTGCGTTGCGGCGGCGTTGGGCGCGGGCCTCATCAGCGAGGCGGTCGAGGATCGGCGGCAACGGAGTGCCGTAGCGATCGGCGAGCGCGAGCGCATCGACGAGCGGCTGGGCGACGGTGCCAAGGCCCACAGGCGGCAGTTCCTGCAACGCCGTCACGGCTTCGGCGAAGCGCTGCCCGACGTCGGCCCGCTGCAGGATCGCGGCGATGCCCGGCCGCACAGCAGTCGGGGCAACTCCGAGCAGTGCCTCCAGCGCGTGCCGCGGCGAGCACCCGGACTTGATGCTGAGGACGAGCATGTCGACGAAATCCGGGTAGGCGAGAACCGCCAGGTTTCGCGCCCGCCGCTGCTCGCGCATCTCACGGACGCGCGGCCACATCGACAGCACGACGAGCGCCGCGGCCGCGGCGAACGGGCCAAGGACTGCGGTCGCAACGGCGACCGGTACCAGCCGTCGGACCATGACCCGCCACACCCGCCGCCGGCACCGAGCACCGCGGGGTTCGCCCGCCGGCGCGCACCAGGTGAGCTCGATCAGGCGCACCGCGCGCGGACGGCAGCGTCGCAAGACGAGCACCGTCAACGCGACAGCGCCCGACACCGCGACCGCGGTCATGACATGCCTCGACTGACCCGCCTCATCAGCACCCAGCCGATGGCGTTCAGACCGAGACCGAGCAGGAGACAGGCCACGCCGATCGGTGTCAGGAAGAAGCGTTGCACGGTGGGCGTGGTCAGCACGGTCCAACCTCCGAACGCGATCGGGAGCACGGTGAGCACCCTTGCCGACAACCTCGCTTGCGCACTCTGGGCGACGCGTTCATGGGCCACCGCTTCGCGCTCGCGCAGCGTCGCGGCGGCGCGATCCAACGACTCGCTCACCGTGCCGCCCTGCGACGCGCAGAGCCGCAGCACGTGGGTGGCGAGCGCGACATCGGGCTGATCGACCGGGACCAGCCCCAACGCGGCGCCGATCGATTCGCCGGTCGTCAACGCGGCAATCGCGGCGGCAAAGACGTGCTCGAGCCCAGAGCCGTTGGCGGCGCTCACGAACGCCTCACCGAGCGATACGCCGCTCGCGCACTGCCGTGCCGTCTGATCGAGCAACGCCGCGACGGCCCCCGGATCAGGTCGACTGGCGCGAGCCGAACGCCGCCGGGCGAAGCCGTCGGCCAGCGTGCGCAAACCAGGACGACAACCGGTCGAAGTTGCTCGGACAGCGGTTTTGCTACCGATGCGCGAACGGGCGATGGTGCGCTGGACGCGACGCCAGAACAGACCCGCGGCGAGGGCGCAGATCGCGATCGAGCCGGCAACCACGCCGACGGGGCTGTTCATCGCCGACCTCGCTGCAACGCGGCGACACATGCGCTGTCGACAACGAGGCGGCGGTGCGGTTCGTCAGAATCGGGCGGGGCCAGCTCGAGGACGTCGTTGACCCGCCGCTCGCCTGTCGACAGCCGATCGACATGGACGACGACGTCGATGCTGCTGCGCACCGTGTCGCGAACCGCGTGCAGCGGCCACGCCGGGCTGTACTGCGTGACCAACGTCTCGATCCGGCGCAGCGCGTCGAGCGCGCCGTTGGCGTGGAGCGTTGTCAGCGACCCGCTGTGACCGGTGTTCATCGCGCTCAACATGTCGAGCACCTCGGCGCCGCGGATCTCGCCGACGACGATGCGATCGGGCCGGAGCCGCAACGATGCGCGCACGAGGTCGGTCATCGTCACCGGGGGAGTGCCGTCGACCGTCGCCGGCCGGGTCTCGAGGCGAAGCACGTGCGGCGCGGCCAGACGCAGCTCGGCGGTGTCCTCCAACGTCACCACTCGCTCGGCCCGTGCGATCCGCGAGGCCAGTGCGTTGAGCAGGCTGGTCTTGCCCGACGAGGTCGCCCCGCTGATCAGCACGTTGCATCGGGCATCGATGATCTCGCCGAGCGTCGCAACGACTTCGGTGGTGGCGAACTCGTCGAGCTCCCGGTGCCGGACGCCGAACCGCCGGAGGGTGAGGCACGGTCCGTCGATCGCGATCGGCGGGATCACCGCGCACACCCGCGAGCCGTCGGCAAGCCGGGCGTCGACGATCGGCGAGAGTCGGTCGAGCCGTCGTCCGAGTGGGCTCAGGATCCGCTCGACGAGACGCGGCGTGACCTCGGGGTCCAAGCGGCCGGCGAGGTGGACCTCGCCATCCCGTTCGATCCACACGTCGCCGCCGTTGTTGACCATGATCTCGTTGACCGAGGGGTCGGCGAGGAAGTGCTGCAGGGGCCCCAAACCTTGGACGTGCGCGATCGCGGCGGTGGCGACGACATCGATCTCGGCCGGTGTGCCGAGCGGCAGCAGCTCGGTGGCGAACTTGCGGGCAGGATCGGTGAGGTCGGAGGTCGCGCGCGATCGAGCCCCAGGCGGTGTCAGCGTTGCCAACCTCGTGCACACCGCGGCGACGACCTCGTCGGTGATCATGCCACCAGCTCCTTCAGCGATGAGACCAGCGAACGCGGCAATCGCGCCGCGAGCAGTCCGGCATCGACCGCCCTCGCGATCGCAGGATCGAGGCTGATCTCGGCAACAACGGGTGCGTGGACGGCGTAGGCGACGTCCTGGGCGCGCAGGGCGCGACCAGGCTCGTGCAACACGACCACGCCTGTCGGCTCGAGCTTGCTCGCCGCAGCCCGGCGCAGGGCGAGGTAGCACGGTCGGATGATCAGCAAGCGTTCCTGGGCGGTGGCGAGCAGGCCGGCAGGAACGGGCGCAGTACCGGCGTCGACGATCGTCGGTGACGGACGCTCGGCGAGGAACCGGCCGAGCTCGGCCCAGCGCAGATGGTCGACGCTCGGCGCCGCCGCACCTCGAGGAACGACGCGCAGGTCGTTGGCGGCGGTGACGCCGAGCGCCTCGATCGCTGCCGGGGCGGCCGTTGTCGACGCGATCCAATCGAGCACGCCGGGACCGCCCGGTTCGGCAATGCCGAGCGCGGCCGGTGCGTCGCCGGCGGCATCGATCAACCACGCGTCTCGTCGCTGAGCGTTGATCAACGCCAACGCGCACGCCACGACGGTCGCACCACTTCCACCCTTGGCCGCCCAGCAGACCGTGAGCATCCTCACCCCCGGACACGATCACCCCGCGGGGATTTCGTCATCGTGGTTTCAAAACGAGGGGGAAGCTCTGTTGCCGAACCTATCGAGTCATGGATGCGGCACCAACGTCGGTGCCAACCTCGTTCAGAAGCGGCTCACCGCGGCTGTAGCGGCCGAGGTTCTCGGCGAAGATCGTCGCGGCGCGATTGTTCGAGCCGGCGGTCGCTCCGGAGTCGTGGGCGGTGACGATCACGTTCGGCATGTCCCAGAGCGGGCTTTCGGCCGGCAACGGCTCGACGGAGAAGACGTCGAGCCCTGCCCCAGCCAGCCGTCCGCCGGCGAGGGCGTCGATCAGGGCGGGCTCATCGACGAGATCGCCGCGGCCGACGTTGATCAGGCGCGCCGTCGGCTTCATCACCGCCAACTGCTCAGCACCGAGCAGGCCGTGCGTATCGGATGTCAACGGCAGCGCGAGGACGACATAGTCCGCCCACGCCAGCAGTTCGGGCAGGGCCGCGAAGGTACGGGTCTCGCACGGCTCGTTGCCGGTCACCGTTCGCCGACACCCGATCGGGTTCATCCCCAGCGCCTGGGCCAGCTTGGCAGTCTCGGTCCCGATCGGGCCCATGCCGATGATTGCGAGGTTGGCGCCGTCGAGGTCGTCGCTCATCCGCCGTTCCCACCGATGTGCGTGCTGATCGCGGAAGCGGCCGGTGATGTCGCGACTGAGCCCGAGGATCATCATGATCGCAGTGTGCGCGATCGGCAGCGCGGACGCTCCGGACGAAGTCGTCAGTCGGATGCCTCGCGACGACAACCGGCCGAACACTGGACTGTCGACGCCGGCCGACGCGGTGTGCATCCACTGCAGCGCAGGTGCGTGCAGGCAAGCCGACATGAACGGCGCGGCCCGGTCGGGCCAGGCGTCACCGCTGAAGAAGGCGATCGTGATTCGAGCGAGATCGCGATCGGTGACCGCATCGTCGCCGTCCAGCGTGATGACGTCGAGAGTTGGCGCCGCGGCGCGCAACTGGTCTGCGAAACGATCCCAGGCGACGTCCGTGCAGAACAGGACGAGGCGATCCCCATTGTGGGGAACGGGTGGGCTCAGGACTTGATCTTCTTGGCGGCGAATGCGAGAAGTCCGACGAGGCTGAGCAAGATCAGGATTTTCTTCATGGGCGGCAGCCTAGTTCCTGTCGCGGTCCGATCTTCCCCGGCGACTCAGCGGGCTGTCTCGGCCGGCCCGTCGGTGGGTAGACCAAGGCCGTGCCGTCGATACCTGTCGATCTTCGCCATGAGGCGAGGCGGGCAACCCCGTCCCTCATCGCCATCCCGGTCATGATCCTCGTGATGTGGGGCGCGGGTTTCGCGGTCGTGCACTCGCGGATCGACGCGTGGGACCTGCGCCAGATCGAGTGGCTCGTCGACCATCGCACCCCATGGCTCGACCGGGCGACGCAATGGGCGACGTATCTGGCGGAGACGATCCCCGTCCTGACCATTCTCCTGATCGCCATCATCGTGGCCCGGTGGTGGACCCATCGATGGCGGGTGTCGGTGTTCCTCGCCCTCGCCGTCGGCGGTGAGAAGCTCATCTACCTCCTGTCGTCGCTGCTCGTCCGTCGCGACCGACCTCCCGTACCGGGGCTGGGCAGCACGTACGCGACGTCGAGCTTCCCATCCGGGCACGTCGGGAGCGCGATCACGCTGTATGGCGGGATAGCACTCGCGGTCGGGGCCTGGCACGGACGGAGGTATCTCGTCGCGCTGATGAGCGTGATGGTCGCGTTCACCGCGATCGTCGCCTTCTCGCGGATGTACCGCGGCTTCCACTACCCCAGCGATTGCGTCGCCGGGGTGCTGGTGGGTGGCGTCTGGCTGACGGTCGCGATGCGAGTGATGGGCCCATTGGCGACACCGCACGAAGCGCCCCCGGCGGAAACGGAAACCGCAAGCGCTCGGCACTCATTGGCAGCCGGATAGGGTCATCCCCGGAGGTGTCCGGGTGCCTGGTGGACTCCGCCGCCTTCAAAGCGGTTGGGACGAGCGATCCTCGTCCGGCGGGTTCGATTCCCGTCCACCTCCGCCAATAAGTGCCGGGTTCCGTGGACGGTTTCGGTACGTGGGTGAACGCGGACGCGCCCGACACAATCGACTCACCTCGCGTAGTGTCTGGCGATGCCCCACCGTCATCGATCGCTGACGACGATCACGATGGTCCTGGCCGCGTTCGCGATTGTTGCCATGCACGTCGGAACCGCCGACCATCCAATGACCATGACGGCAATGGAAGTGTCGGCGTCGCACCACGCTTCGCCGATGCCGACAATGGCGCACACCGTTGACGTGATGCAATCCGCGGCGGGCGAGAGCTCGAGCCGAACGACAACTGCGCACGATGGACATCAGGGTTCGTGCGTCATGACGATGGTCATGATGTGCCAGTTGCTGTTGTTGGTGACCGCGGTCGGCTACGTCGTTCACCGTCTCGTGGCGCGGCGAAGCATCCAGTCGGCCGAACGGGCCCCGTCGGTGCCGGTTCTCGAGCACCCACGCCGGGGTCTGCGACCATCGCGACCTCCCGGTCTGACGATGTTGTGTGTGGCGATCTGCTGAGACGAACGCTGGATCCGCGTTCTGTCATTGCAATCACCCCAACCACACAGAGGAGTTCTCCAATCATGCGATCTCGCACTCTTTTCGCCGCGCTCACGCTCACTGGCGCCGTCGTCGCCGCCGGTTGCGGCAGTACCAACACGTCGTCCCCACCATCGACCGCAGCGGCAGCCACGAGCGGCATCGACACGGCATCGTCGCCGACCGATTCCGAGCCAACAATGCCGATGGACTCATCGACCCCCGGCGACGGGTCGAGCTCCACGGACACGCATCCAATGGACACGCACCCGATGGACAGCCACCCGATGAACACGGGTTCGATGACGTCCGACCCGATGACGACCGCCGGGACCGGAGGTGACGCGATGACGACGGACATGGGTATGGACATGGGCGACGCTGCCCCGGCGACCGGTCTCAGCGTGCAGTTGATCACGTCGACGTTCACGCCAGGCACTTCGGCCGATTTGTCGTTTCGTGTTGTGGCCGCGGACGGATCGACAGTCAATGGGTATGAGGTCGAGCAGACCAAGGAACTGCACCTTGTGATCGTCCGCTCCGATCTGACGGGCTATCAGCATCTTCATCCGACACGGAGCAGCGACGGAGTGTGGACGGTACCTGTCACCTTCGAGCAGGGTGGCACCTACCGTGTCGTCGCGGACTTCGTACCGGTTCTCGACGGCGCGGCGGCAGGTCGCACCGCGATCACGACGGACATCACGGTGGCGGGTTCCGGGTCGGACACGGACCTTCCGGCGCCGGCGACGACCACGTCGGTCGACGGATACTCCGTGAGCATCGCGGGTGACCTGAGCGCGACCGAAGAATCGCCGTTGACGTTCACCGTCACGGACAGCGGCGGCGAAGCCGCCGTTCTGGAGCCGTATCTCGGGGCGTTCGGACACCTTGTCGCGTTCGCTGAGTCTGATCTTGCCTACACGCACATCCACCCAAGCTCGGCTGACGAGATGACGGGTGAGCTGACGTTCACGGGTCAGGTCGGTGCAGCCGGACCGCATCGCCTGTTCTTGCAGTTCTCCGCAGGTGGGAGTGTCCACACCGCCGAGTTCACCATCGACGCGAGGTGATCACGGACGGGGCGACCGCGTCTGTCGGTCGCCCCACTCCGTGGAGCGTGGCCGGAGATCGCATCGACTCGAGGGCGATGCCGAAGGCTCAGAAGAAACCGGGGGAACTACACGGTGTAGGAAGTGCTCGCAGGGACGACCTAGTCTCAGCCGCGGAGGTCACGATGACGAAACGAGCTGACGGCGCCTTGGAGCACGACATCATGGCGGTGCTGTGGGCTGCGAGGGAAGCGTTGCTTCCGGCCGAGATACAAGCACGTTTGCCGAACGAATTGGCGTACACGAGCGTGGCAACGGTGCTGGGGCGCCTCCAGACCAAGGGTCTTGTCGAGCGGCGAGTGGCTGGCCGAGCCTTTGCATATCGAGCGACCGTGGACGAGTCAGGGCTCGCCGCGCGGCGGATCAACGAGGTGCTGTCCAGCACGAGCGATCGACGAGCGGCGTTGGCCGGCTTTGTCGGCAGCCTCTCAAAGCGCGATGCGAAAGCATTGCGCGCCCTGCTCGACGAGTCAGCTCCCTGATGTCTGCTTCCACGGTGTTGCCGTTGGGCGTCGTGCTGATGCTCGCGCTCATCGCAACCACGTTTCACCGGCGCCTTCCACCGCGGATCGCCACGCGCACACTGCTGACCACGATCTCGGTGGTGATCGCGGCGGCTCTGCCGACTGTGTGGTTGGTGAGCCTCGGCTTCGTCACGCACGTGCCCCTCTTGGGCCAGGGATTCGCTTGGTGCACGGATCCGTTCGGCACACGCCATCGGGTTCCCGTCTGGGCGGGCGCGACTGCACTGCTGGTCTCTGCGATCGGTGCCGTCCGTGCGTTCGGAGTTCTGCGCGTACATCGACTGTTGCGGCATGACCGATTCGGTGGCGTCGAGATCGTTGCTCACGACGAGGCGTTCGCGTACACGCTGCCGGGTGCTGGCGGTCGAGTGGTCCTGTCGGACAGCCTTGTCGGTCTGCTCGATCCCCGCGAGTACGCCGTCGTTGTCGCGCACGAGTCCGCCCATGCCCGGCATCGGCACGATCGCGTTCTGCTCGTCGCTCGACTGGGGGAGGCCATGGTCCCCGCGATTCGCCCGTTGTCGAACCGGTTGCGGTTCTCGCTGGAACGTTGGGCCGATGATGCCGCAGCGCGGCAGTGCGGGGATCGCCCCTTTGTCGCACGCACGTTGGCAAAGGTTGCGTTGCACGGCAGCAGCCCGTCGGAGCTCCTCGGCTTCACGGGACTTGGTGTCAACGCCCGCGTCGCCGCGCTCTTGGCTCCGGCCCGTGGAGCTCCCCGTCGGGCCGCGCTCGCGCTGATTTGGGTCGCGATCGCTTTGAGTGGTGCCCTTGCTGTCCTGCAACTGCATCACCTGTCCGAACTGCTCGCCGGATTCTGCCCGGGCTGAGCCGCGTCCCCGGCCAACCCCGGGGACGCGCCGGCCACCACTCAGCAGTACTTGCGCACGGTGGGGTACGGATTCACCGCTGCGCCGCCCCCGGGGTGGATTTCGAAGTGGAGGTGGTTCGCGGTCGTGTTGCCCGTCGCTCCGACGTATCCGATGACCTCTCCTGCGTTGACGCCCCGCGAGGATCCCTCCCACGATGAGAGATGCGCGTAGTAGTACTTGTTGCCGTCGGCCCCTGTCAGCCAGATGACGTTGCCACCGAGATTGTTGGTCTTCATCGTCACACTGCCGGAGACGACCGCGATGAGCGGTGTCCCGAACGGGCTCATCATGTCGACGCCTTGATGTGTGCGCCCGCCGGATCGCGCCGCGCCCCAGGTGTCACCGAACGCGTTCGGTCCAGCGACCGGACACAACCATGAGCCGCCGGTGATCAGAGGCGCCGGGGGTTCCGGCGCTGGCGTTTCGGGCGCTGGTGCTTCGGGCGCTGGTGCTTTGGGCGCAGGTGGCAGAGGCGTCGGTGGCTGCGGAGCGGGCTGGGTGATCGGTGTCGCGCCGGGTGCCGACGAACCCCCGTCGCCGCTGCCGGGCAGAGACGTGGATGGGATTGGGATTGCGGCCGAGCTGTCGCCTTTCGGCTTGGCGGTAGTCGCGATTGGGGTCGCTGCCGCGGCCTTCGCTTGGGCCGCGGCCGCGCTGGCTTGGGCCTCGGCGGCGGCTTTGGCTCGTGCCTCGTCCTCTGTGCGTCGTTGCTCCGCGAGTTGCGCCTCGTAGGCGCGTTTGACCTCCTCATCCTCGAGGCGGTCGCGGAGGGTCGCGAGTTCGGCCAGTTGTTGGTCGAGCTCATCGGCGCGGGCGGCGAGCGCCTCCAACGTTTGCGCGTTCTCCGCGGAGAGTTGATCGAGATGCGCCTGCTTGTCATCGAAGTCTTCTCGGACGACGTCGATCGAGTCGAGGTCCTCGACACCAACGTTCAATGCGACATTGCGCAACACGTCAGCCTGCTGGGAGTCGGTCGGGTCGCCGAGGAAGAGCAGACCGGAGCTGCTCCCGCCGCCCGTGAATCGGTCGACGGCGATCGCGGTCAACTGGCCCTGCAGCATCGCGAACTGCGCGGCGGCTTCGGCGACGCTGGCCTGTGCAGCCTGCAGTTCGATCGCCAAGTCCTCGGCACGTTGATCCGCTTCTGCCCATTGCTGTGCGGTCTTGTCGGCCTTGGTCTGCACGCGCAGGATCTCAGCGGCCACCTCGTCCGATGTGAGATCCGAGTCGGATGCATCAGCCCGGCCGGCGATGCCGACGGACATCGCAAGGAGGAGCCAGGCGACGCCGAGGCCGGTTCGTGTGCGCGACGTCACGCCGCCCGAATGTTTCAATTTCATGACGGAGACCACCGTAGCTCCTACATGGTGTCGTAGCAGGCCACCCGCCCACATTTGTGACGGAGTGCCGACGCGTCGGCACTCGCCGGCGACATCACCCGAAGTCTTGGGCGGCGAGGAGCAGTGCGGCGAGCGGCTCGAGTGCGTCGATCAGCTCATCGAGCTCGCCCGGCTCGAGGCTTTCATAGGGCTTCGCGGCGAGGTGGTCGGTGAGCGACTCGACCCGCTGTTTGACGGTGCGACCCTGGTCGCTCAGCCAACCATCATCCCCGATCAGGCCGCGATCGCGCATCCCGTCGATCACAGCGGCCAGCTGCGCCGGCGGAAGGTGGTGGATGCGTCCGAACTTCTCGGCCGGCATGTCCATGTCGAGGGCGAGCAGCACATGCGCCTCGAGGCCGCCGACACCCTCGATCATGAGGGCCGCGATGTGCCCGTCGCCGCGGTGCTCGCGCAGCAAGGAGGCCGCATGGAAGAGGCGAGCCACGACTTCGTCGGGGATCGGAATCGCGCGTAGCGCGGCGTACATGGGTCGGCCCTCCCACGGGGCGCTGATCGCCGCCTTGATCAACAGCTCGGCGGCGCGG